>Ga0209314_10001110_pt1 | contig 12139 bp, 8 predicted proteins | sample I19B2metaG_FD_184146 | JGI IMG/M metagenome (GOLD analysis project Ga0209314, IMG submission 184146) | Lake sediment bacterial and archeal communities from Gulf of Boni, Indonesia to study Microbial Dark Matter (Phase II) - ​I19B2 metaG... | ecosystem: Environmental > Aquatic > Freshwater > Lake...
GCCACCTGACTTCTCGTAACGACCCTCTAAACCTCCATGGAGCGCTAGAGACCTTGATCTCATATGAAAGCTTATTCCTGTCGGCTTCGAGTGATATTCACTCTGCGTGACTGCGAATGAAACTAGAGGACATTGCACGGGACATGCCAAGTACGCAGTTGTTGTATCTTAACGATTCATATCTCAAAGAGAGTGATTGTAGAATCCTGAAGGTGGAGCCTGACGATCGCAAAAGCGCGTACCTTATCCTAGACAGGTCCATCTTTCATGCCAAATCCGGAGGACAGCCTTCAGACAGAGGAAGGGTCCTTGGAGATGGAACCGTCTTTGATGTGAGAAAAGTCATGCTTGCGGGGGATGTGGTCGTACATTGGGGGAAGTATGTCCACGGTACGCCTCAGATCGGACCGGCTCGAATGGAGATAGGATGGGATTCCAGATACCGGTGTATGAAGAAGCATACGGCTGCCCACCTTTTTGATCACTGCCTCGCAAAGGTTCTTGGAAAACGTGTCGAGACGACTGATTCTTGGGTCGGAGACGAGAGTTACATAGGCTACCGTGGCGAACTACCGCCGGTAGAGAAACTTAGAGCTGCTGAAGTGATGGAAAACCAGTTGATAGCAAAAGGAGGGAGAGTGACAGCCCAGGTGATGACGAGAGAGGAAGCGCTTCTTTCATCTTCAGATGCCCCTAACCTAACTCGCCTACCCAATGGTGCCCACCTGAGAGTTGTGACAATCGAGGGATGCTACGGAATACCCTGCGGTGGCACCCACCTGAAGGACATAAGCGAGATCGAGCAGTTCAGCCTCAAAACAGCCGAAGCACTGTCTGACGGATTCCGGGTCCACTTCGACGTCACGCCCTAGGCTCTGCTTTCGCCTTGGCCCGCCGCCCTGCCCGTCCGGTCGGCTTGCTCGATTCCTCCCTTCTCTCTCTGAGAGAATCCTAACAGACTTCTGACTAAGACGAGGCCAGCGTGACGTTGCGATTGCGTATCCAATTGCAATATGATTTATGATCAAAAAAGCGTACGCAAGCACCTACGTGAAGCGTGCTGAGCTTGGTAAAGGAAATACTTACGAAAATCTCCGTCGCCGCCAAGGCGGGAAGGAGGAAGGGAACTGTATATCGGTCTCCGAGGATCTACTTACCGACCAAGTTGACGGACGACTCGACTTTTCCATTTTGTGGAGGGGAGCGGGTGAAGGTCGAGATAGTGAGGGATCGGTTGGTAGTCAGCCGAGCGGTGTTGCGGCGGGGCTGTCGTCGAATGGAGCGTAGGAGGAAGGTCTGATGTTTGTCCAGGCGGGTTGCTTTCTTATGTGTGATCCGTCGGTGAACTGAGAAGAACCCTATGACGCCCAAATGGTTACGTGAGATGAGGCACCTTAAAGCTCTTATACGCAATTGGCCCGCGTAGATATTAGGTGGAAAATATGAAGAGAGCGGCATTTTTCCTTTTGGCGGCATTGCTCGTGTTCTCAGTAGTCGGTATGGTTGTCGTAAACGCTCAGAAGAAGGTTGTTGCTCTTGATGGAACGTTCAGGGTTCTTCCCGATGGGACAAAGGCTTACCGGGTGAAGGACATTTACACAAAGGGCTTCGAAATGCTTGTAGCTGATTTGAAAAGCAACTTGACGTCTTGGGGATACGAGGTTAAGGAGATAAATGGGCTCACAAGCGACAACTTGAAAGGAGTGGACGCACTTGTGCTCGCCAAGATCTATGATCCATCATTCAACTATACACAATCTGAGATCTCGGCGGTAGCTACATGGTTCAAGTCTGGTGGTAAATTCCTATACATTGGCTCCGATAGCGACTTTGTAGAGCCCTATTACACAGCAGCGGTAGGGAATTTCAAGGAGGACCAGCCCAACAAGGTTCTTGAGGCGATCGGAAGCTATCTCAGAGTAGAATTTGCCTCAGTCGAGGATGCTGTTGGGTTCGGCGCGGCAGGCTCACCGTACAGAGTTTTCGCGAACGAAACAGCCGGCGGAGTCAACAAGGACGGTTGGGCAGGCACGATTACGAAAGGTGTCTCACGAGTCCTCTTCCATGGACCCGCGGTCGTTATTGGATTTAAGGCTGGAAAATACGCACCCCTTGACCAAGTGTTGGACGAGAACACCATGTGGCTCTTCCGCACCACAGACAAGGGAGCAATCGTTCACAACACACCAACACCTACAAAAGTCGTGACTCCTGGACAGAGAGGGAAATTCTATCTTGCGGCAGCGCAGAAAGTGAAAGTGGACGGTGCATATAGCAAGGTTGTGGCTGCAGGCGAATCAATCCTCGGCGACCGAAATAGCTCCACGGCCGTGGAGAGGGGCGTGACGCTTCAGGGCCTCCTGTACATTCGAAATGTTCTTGCTTGGGGCCTTACCGTCGAAGAGATCCCCATAGACTACACAATGTACATCATCGTCGCAGCGATAGTGGTAGTCGCAGTCGTTGCTGCCGTCGCAGTGCTTCGCACTAGGAAAAAGAAATAGGAGCAACATCCCTCCTTTTTTTTGGGAGCGTAACAAGGGGAAAGGTGGGTGATGCACGTGAAGTCGGCATCAGGGATCACGAAAATCTCAGCTGCATTGATGATAGTGGTTATTGTCGCAGTTGCGGCCGCATCCATATACTTTCTTCAGAGCCCCTCAGTAGGGCCGCCACCACCGCCTGCAAAGAAGGTTCTAAGGGTCATCACGCGTCATGATACAGCCATAACTGGTTATGCCTACGACAAGTTTCTGTCCTCAGATATGGCGAAGAAGTTTGGCATAGGCGAAGTCCTATTTGTCAACGTGGCTGCCCCTTTGTGGAGAGATACGATAAAAAGCTATCAACAGCGAGGTGAGCCGTTCGATGCTGCTTGGGGGGGCGGGCCAACACTCTTTGATGAGCTGGTGTCTTCCGGCCAGGCTGCGTCTCTGACGAGACCAGACACCCTGAGAGTAGTCAGTCAAATTAGAGACGAAATAGGTGGAGCACCACTCAAGAGGCTCGGATCTGGCGGGAAGATACTCTGGGTTGCAGCAGCGATCTCATCCTTTGGTTTCATAATCAACTATGACATAGCAGAAAAGTACAACCTTCCTGAGCCTAGGGCCTGGGAGGACTTGGCCGACATTGGACTGGCGAAGATTCTGCCCCGACCTACAGTCTCGTATGCGAGCCCCAAGCTCTCCACGTCCCACACAAGGATTTACGAGATCATCCTGCAAAAGTTTGGATGGGACCGTGGATGGAGTATTCTTGCAAGAATGGCGGCAAACGGCAGAAGCTACCCCGGATCCGTTGAGGCTTTAACAGCGGTTCAGAGCGGTGAAGTGGCCGTTGGAATTGCCATAGATTTCTACGGATATCAATCTGAGATACAATTCCCGAGAACCAAGTACGTTCTTCCATTCAACCAGTCAATCGTGAACGGAGACCCGATAGCACTTCTGGCGACAACGAAGGACCCCGATATGGCTCAGGCCTTTATCGAATGGATCCTATCAGTTGAAGGCCAGAAGATCTGGCTTCACCGCGACATTAACCGACTGCCGATCAGAGAAGACCTTTTCAGGACCGCCGAAGGGTTGGCAAGGAAAGATCTCTACCGAAACTTCAACGTGACGCTGAACAACATCGGAATACCGTTTGATGATGATCTCGCTCTCAAGTACGAGTTTGCACTCAGAGAATACTTTGACGCTGCCTTCGTAGACCAGCACTACGACCTTGTCTCAGCTTGGCAGAAGCTTACTGACGCCCACACACGAGGCAAGATATCCAAGGCACGGTTCGAAGAACTTGCATTCGAGCTAGGCAAACCCCTATCTTGGAAAGAAGGTGGAACAACGCTGACATTCACGCAAAGCTACGCCATCTCCATCAACGACAAAATAAAGGAACCAGCCACTGCTTCTGAATTTGCCAAGATCTGGAGAGCGTCGGCCACAGACAGGTATCGCTACATAGTGGGGCTAATACCTTCCTAAACTACGACAGACAAGTGGAACCAAGGGAATCCAATCATAACAAAGAGAACACAAACCCAAACTTCTTATCCCTCGCTAATCTTCGAACCAGCATTCGCGACATTGTCTGGCAGATGGATACACTTTCCTGGGCGCAACTCTCCATCGTGTTGGCGATATTTCTCGTATTCCTGATTGCTCCACTCTTGGCAATCACTTTTCGCGCCATAGAGGCCGGCGCAAGGTGGTTCCAATTCATATTCACTGACCCATTCTATTTCGGGCTACGATTGTCCCTAACTACCGGTTTCCCTTTCATCTCACTTGAAGGAATCAGAGGAACCATCATAACATTCGTTGGAAACGACCTTGTTCTTGTCAGAGGATACGACTTTGGTGTTATTCCCAATTCCATTGTGGTGGCTCTCTCAGCGACAATCCTTTCGTCCGTGATAGGTTTCTCTCTAGCCTTTATCTTCGCTCGGTACAAATTCCCACTTTCGGAGTACTTGAGAATCGCTTTGATGGCGCCTTTGCTCTCGACACCTTTCGTAGGAGCGATAGGTCTCAAGAAGATGATAATGGCTGACGGCGTCCTCAACTCTCTCTTGTATGGCCAACTGCACCTGCTTCCGTTCAGGGTTGAATTGACAGATTTCGCCGCAGTGATATTCGTTCAAACGTTGCTTTTCTATCCAATAGTGTTCCTGAACGTGTACACAGCGATTGTGAACATAGATCCCACGATGGAGGAGCAGGCCGAGAACCTAGGGGCCTCTGGGTTCACGCTTTTCAGGAAGGTGACTTTCCCTCTTGCAACTACTGGTCTGGAAGCAGGAGCGCTTCTTGTGTTCATTCTGAGTCTCGAAGATCTGGGGACCCCAATCGTCTTCGTGGGAACTCTTGCGCAGAAGGTTTTGACGTACCAAACATTCCAAAGAATGTTCACGCCCGCAGGCTACATATCAGAGGAGGCAACTGCGCTTTCGCTTCTGCTTCTTGGTCTGTCCGTCGTGACTTTCGTAGTGATTAGGAAATACGTGAGCCTCAGGCGATACGCGATGTTGACAAAGGGGGGAAGATGGCGGCCGAGGACACGGATACTTTCGCCAATAACAGCTGCACTCGTGTACGTGTTCTGTGCATTCGTGTTGTTTGCAGCCCTACTCCCGCACATTGGAGTCACATTACTTGCTTTCGCCGGACAATGGGGAAAGGGAACTCTCCCAGACTACTTTACTTTCGGGAATTTCGTCAGCATCTTTGGTGACCGGTACACATTCCAATCGATGATGAATAGTGTTGTCTATTCGGCGGCGGCCACATCCGTGATAGTTCTGCTCGGCGTCAGTGCAGCGTACTTGGTCTCAAGAAAGAAGATACCTGGCATGTCGATGCTTGATACGTTAGTAACGATGCCCATCGCGATTCCAGGGATCGTAGTGGCAACGGGGCTCTTCCTGATATTCCTCCCGACACCTCTTTCACCGATCGCTACAGCGGCGCCGCTCCTCATAATGTCATACACGATCAGAAAGTTCCCCTTCACAGTGAGATCAGTTTTCTCGGGTCTTGAGCAGACCGACAAGGCCTTGGAAGAGGCAGCAGTCAGCGTCGGAGCGAGCAGGGCCGGAACCTTTCTGCGGATCACAATCCCACTAGTTCTCATGAACGTTCTTGCTGGGTCTATGCTATCTTTTATCTACTCAATGTCGGAGGTGAGTACGAGCATCGTCATTGGGGCCGCAAACCCTCCAACAGCGCCTATGACCTTCAAGATGTACGAGAAGTACTATGCCCTAGGAGGAGGAATGTTTCCAGCTGCAGCAATGGGAGTCGTCCTAATGATCGTTCAGCTAATCATGATAGTGGGCGCTAACCTGATCTTGCGAAAGAGAGCTACCGCACTTATCGGCATATGAGGGCTGTGAGAGCAAGATGCTAATCGAAACCCATGAGCTTGAGAAACGATTCGGGAAAGTCGTTGCAATAGACCACGCATCAGTGAGGATCGAACATGGCGAGCTGTATACTCTTCTCGGACCGAGCGGCTGCGGAAAAACAACATTTCTGAGGGCAATCGCCGGCTTCGATCTCCCGGATTCAGGCACAATAATGTTTGACGGAGTCGATGTGACAACTGTCCCGGCTCACAAGAGAAACACAGGCATGGTATTTCAGAATTATGCACTTTGGCCACACATGTCAGTGTTCGAGAACATAGCGTTTGGGCTAAGGATCAAAAGAGAATCCCAAGAAGAGATCCGAAAGAAAGTGGAAGAAGTCCTGCGCATGGTTCGCCTAGAAGGATTGGAAGGCAGAACTCCTCACCAGCTAAGCGGAGGACAACAGCAGAGAGTTGCCGTCGCCAGAGCGTTGGTGATCAGCCCGAGAGTCCTCCTCTTTGATGAGCCACTGAGCAACTTAGACGCGAAGCTTAGACTTGAGATGAGAGCCGAGATAAAAAGAATACAGAGGGGTCTCGGAATCACAACCGTTTACGTAACCCATGATCAGGAGGAAGCGATGAGCATCTCAGATCGGATTGCAATCATGGATATTGGAAAGATCATGCAGATCGGGTCCCCGATGGATATCTACTTCCGGCCGCAGAATGCCTTCGTTGCTGACTTCATCGGTCAAGGAACGTTCCTGAAAGGAAAAGTCGCAACCACCGATGGAACTATCAAGATAGAACTTGACGGCGGAGGATTTGTGGAGGCGGTTCCGTCTGACCCCCTAAATCCGCCGAAAGTGGGGGACCAGGCGCTGGTCGCAATCAGACCCGAGAACTTTCACATTGGGAAACATGGCGACAACAGATTTGACTGCGAGGTCTACCACGTTTCATTCCTGGGCAAAAACCGACGCATTATGGCCAAAATGAGAGACACCACACTGATCATCGAGGCTCCTCCAGAAGCAGAATTCCAGGTCGGAGAGAGAATGACGGTCTGGTCCGAGGCCGAGAGAACTTTGGCGATTCGTATCTAGTTTTCCTTAAGAGTGAGTCCGTCTGGCTCGAACTCTCATCACGGCTATCGCAACAACTAGTAACATGACAGCTGCAACCGCGGGAATCCACCAAGGTTGCACAGGCGTTTCAGGGAGTTTCTCTCCGGCCATCACCAGAGAGTAGATTTGAGTTGAACTCTTCTGGCCTCTCATGTCCCATGCAGCTGCGTAGTAGAATACTTTGCTGACTGATTTTTCGAGTTGTATTGAGCCCCAAAAAACCCGTGGTTCAATCTCCATCAAACGAACTGTTCCCCAGGTTGAATTGTCACTTGAGTAGTACATCTCAATCTTGTCCAACCCCAGAACGTCGTCCCACGCATCCCAGGTAAACTCCACGACAGTGACCATTACTCCTGTTCTCACAACGGGAGGCGCACTAAGTTTCGCAACAGGAGGATCTTTGTCAGGAACCGAATAAACGAGTATTCGTCGCTGATCGCGAACGCCTAGGTGAATCCTAAGAACTACGATCTGATATCTCTCAAGACTTAGGATATCACTTACAGGTACTCCTTCAACGGTCAATTTCTGTCCAAGACCTATCCTAAGCCTCAAGGTTCCATCAACCGGGATCTCCCAGCCGTTATCAAGAGCTACCACCATCCCCAAACTCAAGCCGTCATTGGGCTGGGAGAAAGAGATCTTGAAGTCGTAGAGGGGTATCGGTTTCTCGCTTCCAGCGTATTGCCAATCTATACCGCCGTCTGTGAAGTCTAGAATTCTAATGCCTGTGTATGGAGTTCCGCCTGGATACCCCATCGGATTAACCAACGTAAGTACCGGGCCTCGAAACACTATGTCACGATGCATATGTCCATTCAAGATCAGGCTAACGCCATGCCGCAAGCATATTCCATAGACTTTCTGAACGGTTTCATTCTTGGGGCTGTTAGTGTCGAACATCGGGTGGTGGAACATGACCATCTTGTAGCGGGAGGTTGCGTGGCTTGATAGGTCTTCCTCAAGCCAGCTGAGTTGACTCTCCGTTAACTTCCCATCTATGCTGTACGGTCCAGTGTCCAAGGTGGCTATGTGAATAGGCCCGAAGTTCAGGCTCCCATTCCAAGGCGCGAGATACGCTTCGAAGAAGTTCGCTTCAGTCGCATGATCGTGATTTCCACCCACGAGGACAATGGGTGCCTCAAGGTCAGAGACTAGTTGACGAGCCAGTTTGAAGTATTCCTCCCTTGGATTGTCGACCACATCTCCGGTAAGAACAACCAGGTCTGGGCTGAGAAAGTCAGCCAGTCTCACAATACCCTTGAAATTCTGAATCCTCTCCGGGCTCGTGTTTATGTGAACATCCGTGGCCCAAAAGACCCTGAGTGGCAAGCTGTAGTTCTTCCTAATGCAGACGCTGTTCGGTTCGATCTTTGTCCAAGAGAGCTTTCCCGGGGAGGAATAGTACATGATCTTCAAATCGTATAAGCCGGCCGGGACTCCTTCTGTCCGTGCCATACAGATGACTGCTCTCCCTACTGGAGACTTTGACAAAGGTGATACTTTGAGATCATAGTTTCCGAATTCATTGACGAGCGAGGCTGTACATAGACCCTCGCTTATCTGTGGGGCGAGTTCAACTGTGAGATTTTCGTTCAGTTGCAGGAACGCTGGGAAGCCGATCCTTGGGCGAATAAGCGGTTCCGACGCCGCTTCTTGGGCTGATCGTACATCTGCTCGAAGAGGTACAAGGCTGCATACTGCCGAGAAGGAAAGGAAAGTCGCAAGCACAAGCACGGCTTGAAGACTAGCTCCTCCAGCTTGCGGAACCTGAAAAGAACCCTTGGCAGCCTCCGCTCTGCGCTTGCAACGCATCATTGATCACCGAGGCGTCTTCCTTCGCCTAAGGAGAATCAGTCCAAGAATGAGAGCCACAATCAATGCCACGGGTATAGCCAGCTCAACCGTCGCAGAGGGGGCTTCTGTTTTCTTGGGCTGGAGATCGGGTACCTGTACGGCCAGGTATTTGGTCGCCTTCAGGCCTGCGCCGTCCTCTGCTTCTATCTTCAGAAAGACTGTCGCCTTTGTCGCAGTAAACCCGTACTGCTCAATGCGCTGGATGACCCTGACGGGAACGATCGTCCAAGTTGAATTGTCATCTGAATAGTAGACAGTCACTTTGCCTACTCCAAAGCCGATGTCAGATGCTGACGGTGAGACGAAAACAATGGTTCCTTCCACTCGACAGGAGCAGCTTACCGAGGGTGGGGTCTTGTCCTCTTCGAAGTATACCTTGACAATCTTCTCTGTCTTGGGGGCCAGTTTCAGGCTTACTTCCGCCGAAGCCTTCCCCTGCGGGTCCTTTGCAACCGAGACCCTTGATACTTCGGCGCCTTCCACCTTAGGCGTGGCCCCAGCCAGCTGACTTCTCAGGAAAAACGTCAACTTGAGCCTTGAATCGGTGGCGAGTTTATTGCTGACATGGGTGGCGAAGCCTGCAGACGTATAGTCATTTGGTTGGAGATAGTTGACAAGAAGTGAATCATAGGCCCAGCTTCTTTGATCATATTCGACTCGAGTTCTCGTGAGGTTCAGGAGGCGGTACCCGGCACCTTCATCGGAGAGCGCAACTGAAACAATGTTCAACGCCAGGTCCTGTCTTACCTCATCGCGATGAGTGTGGCCCATCAGAACCAACCCTATCCCATGGGTCTTGATGAGGTTCGGAAGCCTCGACGAAAGCGATGGGCTAGGCTCGTTCCAGTACGGGTGATGAAGCACAAGCGTCTTGAATACCTCTTTTGGCTGAGCTGAAAGATCCTTCTCGGCCCAGAGGAGCTGATTTTCATCTATGAGGCCATTCCCCGAGTTCAAGACAAGGAAATACCACGCTCCGAACTTGACTGAGTAATATTCCGGGGCCAAATGTTTCTCCCAGTGACGGAAGCCTTTGTCAATCGCATATTGGTCGTTGTTCCCGGGCGCTAAGAGAATGGGAACCCTGAGTCTAGAGAACTCACTGGCCACACTTGAAAAGGGGAGTTCATCGGCAGTTGCGTCCACAATGTCTCCAGTCCCGACGATCAGGTCTATGTCCAAAGCGCTCAACGCATCCAAAGTGCGCCGAAGAACCTTTGTTGTATGTGCATAGTAGGTCCCAACGCCGTAATGAGGGTCAGTGATGACCCCCACTCTCAACGTGTCTGGAAATGATTCGCCAACGATGAATACGCTGTTCCGTTCTACAAATGACACTGCTGTCTCCTGACGCGAGTAGATCACTAAATCATACAGGTCCCGCTTGGCTTCTTTCGGAACTTCAGCAGAGAGCTTCCAAATGGATTGAGACTCAGAGGGAACGAGACTGACAACCTTTGCCTCCTGATCCATGAAGGGTGACCTGAGCCTTACCTCCCAGTCTTTTTCGCCTCTTAACCCGGGATCGAAGTATACCTCCAAGCTTGACCCGGGGGTCAATATCGCAGGGCATCCGATCCGGGGCATAAGTATGCCATTGCTAGGAGCAGTATGATAACTAGCGAAGTTACGGTGTACCTGCTGCTCACAGAAGGCAACGGTCACGAGCAATGCCAAGAGAAGAGAAGTCGCAACCAGCGGGAGGCGCGCTCTCAAACCGCTCACATTCGATTCTGCCAGTCGAAAGACGTATAAAGAATTTTTGTAGACTCTAACAACGCTTGTCTTTCCTCGGCAAGAGAAGGACTGGTCCTCATGCCAAGAAGGGGGCTCCTCTCTTCTCCGATCCTATATGGGACCATAATCCTCGCCCTCGTCCTGCGCCCACAGGCCAATGTAAGACCTGCCAGCGCTTGGTGGGACGCAGGCCACATGATTGTGAGTTCGAGGGCCATACAGCTGCTGCGGGACCCTTGGAGGAGTTTCCTCAGCCACTACGAATTCTATCTGAATGAGACTACGGTCTACCCCGATAGCATATACAAGCATCTTGATCCGCAGGAGGAATACAGGCATTTCATTGATCTTGAGATTTGGGATCCAAAGAAGCCTGAAACAGGCACCTTAGCTTATGCCGTAGAGCAATTCGCAACAGAGGCAGTGCAGGCCATGAAGGTTTCAGATTGGAACAAGGCTTTCTATCTCCTAGGAAGAGTGTCCCATTACCTCGCCGACATACATCAACCCTATCACAGCACTGTAGACTACAACCCTCGAACCAAGACTGGCAAAGGTCTACATGCAATTCTTGACGCCTCCATGGAGACTCATCTCGAGTTCAAGGTGGCAAAGGCTGATGACTGGCCATTGGAACCTGTTCAGAACCTTACCCTTTTCTGCTTCCAAATGGCGTGGCACAGTCACTCGTTCCTGCGAAGGGTCAATCAGATCCTTATCGACGAGGAGAAAGAGTGGAGCCCCGAGCTAACGAGGATAGTTGAGAACCGAACTAACTCAGCAATAGTCGCGGTAGCAAGGGCGTGGTACACAATCACACTAAGAGCCGGAGTAAGCCCGCCTCAAGTTCCGAAACCCAATGCGCTCAGCGTCGCCGCAGTTGGAATTCCTCAAGAATTCGACCCCGACAAGGAAGCCACAATCAGTATTGTTGTCACGGACAAGATCGGGGCCTGTACTCCAGCCATTGTCCGTGCAAGCTTGGGCAATCAGCCGTTGGACGTCCACGAACTGGCATACGTAGCTGATCCACTTGGAAGATACAGCATCTCATTGAGCAGCGATACGCTCTCACAGTTCAGAGGAAGAGATGTCAGTCTTTCTCTGGCGGCGGAACGACCTGGATGTGTTTCGGGCCGATTGGAAACCAATGTGAAGATCAGAGGTATTTCTCCGCAGGTCATCCAGACGATCCTTATCGTCTGCTCGGTCGTCATAGGCATCGTGGTTCTAGGAGGAGTTCATATAAGAAGGGCACGAAAGATAGTAGCCTAGCAGGAGCAGAACCCGTGATAGCGATCAATGTCTTCATAACGAACGTTTCAGGAGAACGGTTATGGGATGTCGACAAGCCTCTGCCGCCACAAGCACAAATAGCAGTAAACATAAACTTGGTTGGTTTTGATCAGAAATCTGAGCGAACGATCGAAGCTCCATTCGTCTTTACTGTTAATTATACGCCGTCAATAGCTCAAATCAGCATAAAGGGGAAGGCCCACGCAGCAGGAGAAAGTGATGAAATCTCGAAGCTTGTGGAGGAGCATACCCAGCAGAAGCCT
>Ga0209314_10001112_pt1 | contig 12123 bp, 10 predicted proteins | sample I19B2metaG_FD_184146 | JGI IMG/M metagenome (GOLD analysis project Ga0209314, IMG submission 184146) | Lake sediment bacterial and archeal communities from Gulf of Boni, Indonesia to study Microbial Dark Matter (Phase II) - ​I19B2 metaG... | ecosystem: Environmental > Aquatic > Freshwater >...
GTCTTATATGACGACTTTTTAAAGTGCTTCTTAAAACTAGAATGCAACAACCCGTCAGGCAGCCATAAGGACAGAGAAACATTTTACCTCATTAACAAGTTTGGCCGAGAAAAGAGGTACGTCGTAGCTTCAAGCGGTAACGCAGGCATTTCTTTGGCTTACTGGATGAGAGAGAAGGCTGTTGTTCTAGTCCCAGAAGTTACTCCGAAAGAGAAAATCGAAGCCATTAAAAAGTTTGGAGCAGAGGTCATGGTTAAGGGCAAATATTTTTACGACTCATACACATTGGTTAATGAAATAGCTCAAGAGTTAGGGCTCGTTAACATATCGCCAGGATTTGTAGAAAGATGGAGAGGAGACATTCCAATCAGCTATGAACTGAAAGAGTTAAGACCAGAATATGTTTTTGTCCCTTCCGCCGATCTCACGTTAGCGTACGGAATTGCTTATGGCTTCCAAGAAATGGTAAATGTAGGTTTTATTGAAAAGCCGCCAACCGTTGTTTCCTGTGTACTTCCAAATCATCCACTCATCAAACTTTGTAAAGACGAAGACATCGATGAACATTACAAACACGTTTTTAATTCCATCTATACGCATGGAGAAGAGGGAGAAAACATTGAGAGAGGATTTCTAGATTTTCCGTTTACAAAAGTCGAATCCACTACCAAACTGAATTCAGTACTGCAATTAAGTAAGAAATATCCAAACTATGACCCAGCCGTTTTAATCGCCATGTTCATTTCAAGAAAGTACAACGGCAAAAAAGTGGTGATCGTGACTGGAGTTAAACGTCAGAGGCAAAATCAAAAATTAAGAAAGAAAATTGACTTACGGAGATAGGCGGATATTTTAGGCGGATATTTCTATCCCCGGTATTTTCACTTTCTCATACAGAACGTCTGAAATTTTCATCACAGCGGTGATCCAGATGAGGTAAATTATTGCTGTGAAAGTATATGTCTCTAGATTCCTATAAGTTTGGCCGGCTATTGTTTTGGCAGCGGATGTGAAGTCTCTCACTCCAATTACAAGCAGGGCTGATGTGCTTTTCGTTAGGGAGCAGAATTCGTTGCCCCATGCCGGTATTACTAGTCTCAAGGCTTGAGGAAGAATAACGTAGAAAATTGCCTTTGGTTTTGAGAGACCTATTGAAAGAGCAGCAGTCATTTGATTCTCGTAAACGGCTTCCATTGCTCCCTTTATGTAGCCCTTTTGGTAGGCTGCACTGTTTAGACTGAAAACTAGGAGGCCTACCACGAAGGGGTCTATCAACGTGTGGAGCAGGTCGGGAATGGTAAAATAGAATATGAAGAGCTGAATGATGATGGGGCTTCCTCTAAAGAACTCCACGTAAAACCTAATTATAGTTGAAATGATTCTTCCTCCGTATATATCACCTATCGCCAGAAGAACCCCAAGCGCAAGCCCCATCAATACCCCGAACATTGTCACCTCAACCGTCGTAATGAAGCCACTAAGGAGTAAGCCGAAATACTTGACCAAAAATTCCATTTTATTCCCTTCTGGTTCGCTTAATCAATCGCGCCATGAAGATTTTGGCTCTTTCACTTCTGGGGTTAGTAAAGAAAATTTCTGGCGGTTCTGTCTCAACTATTGCGCCTTCGTCAAAGAATATCATTTCGTCTGCTACTTCACGAGCGAACGGCATCTCATGACTAACTATAAGCATGGTTGCTCCCTTCTTTGCTAAATCTCTCAGGGTATCTATTACTTCTCCAGTTAATTCTGGGTCGAGGGCTGATGTTGGCTCATCAAGCAGTATAATATCCGGGTTTCTTGCCAATGCTCTAGCTATCCCAACTCTTTGTTGTTGTCCTCCAGACAATTGAGCCGGATAATGATGCGCCCATTTTTCCATTTTCACTTCTCTGAGAGCCTGCATGGCTCTTTCTCTCGCTTCTTTTTTGGGTAGCTTCAGTACTCGTCTCAGTGCTAACTCAACATTTCCAAGTGCGGTTAAGTGATGGAAAAGCCAGATGTGCTGGAATACAAATCCTATTCTGGCTCTTGCCTTGTTTAAGTCTACGCCCGGTTTTGTTAAGCATTTCCCCCTCAGGAAAACGTCTCCTTTAGTGGGCGTTATTAACATCGCTAAGCATCTTAGAAGCGTGCTTTTTCCAGAGCCGCTTGGTCCAAATATAAGCTTTATTTCACCCTCTCCAATTTTTAAGGAAACATCCTTTACTGCGATGACTTTTCCGTAGATTTTCGAAAGATTCCTACATTCCATTATTATTTCCGTCATTTTTCTCCCTACAGTCCCAACTGCTTCTTTTTTCTGCTCCCCCATGTGTCTAGCCATGTTGCGATTGGAAAGGTGAGTAGTATGTACAGAAAGGCGGCTAGGAGATAAGGAGTAACGGTATCCCCTGTTCCTTTTCTAATCCAGTCCGTTATTGCCATTATATCAACGACTGTGATTATCCATGCATATGAGGAGTCTTTAACGAGAAGAGCGTATTCGCTCCCTAACCCCGGTGTAGAGAAAATAAAGACTTGGGGTATCATAACATGAATTACTGACCGTATCCTTGAAAGCCCAAGAGACCTAGCGGCCACCATCTGTTCTTCCCCTATACCTCTTATTGCTCCTCTAAATATCTGAGACTGGTTTGCTGCGCTCCTTAGTCCTAAAACGAAAGTTGCTGTGAAAAATGGGTTTTTGAATGGGGTGCGAAAGTAGTATCCTATGCCCCAGAAGAACAGAAGCATCAACACCAGTTCTGGGATTCCTCTAAAGACCTTCTCAAACCCGTCAATAAGAATCTGGAAGGGTTTGCTTCCATATGTTCTCATGAAAGCTAAAGGAAGTCCGATGGCTAATCCTAATAAAAAAGAAAGGATGGAGACAGATATGGTTGTATAGACGCCTCCTAGCATTAGGAGCAGTTGCTGGACCACGTCCAACATTCATCACATTGGTATTTAGCTAGCATTTCCACTTCTGTTTCAATTCGTCTAGCTCGGCTGTGGCTATTAGTTTTTCTGCAAGTACTCCATTTATCTTTGCAACAAGTGTGTGAGCGTCTTTGTGGGCCACAAAGGCTACGGGAAAGTAGGGTCTCTTATAGATAACTACGATTGGTGTTTCTCCTTTCTGTTCTGCTTGGAGTATCCAGTTAGACGTTATGGGAGTTTCCGCATAAACGCAGTCAATTGCGCCCCTCTTCATGTCTGCAAGTGCGAGGAGGAAATCATTGTAGGTTACTAAAGCGCCTGGCGCTACTTGCATCAGTTCCGCTTCTTGAGTTGTACCTACTTGCGTTCCACATGAGAGACCAAGTTGTGTCAGATTTGCTAGAGAAGTTAGCTGCGTGATGCCCAACTGGTTGGCTCTAGTTTGAAGCATTATTACTTGGCCCTCTGTAATGCTGTGGGGCATTGTAAATTGCACTACCTCCAACCTATCTATGGTAACTGAGAATCCGCTTACCCCCAAATCTATATCCATTGCTTGAACAGCTGGAATTATGGCGTCGAACCCCATGTTCCTCCACTCAACAGTAAGATTTAGTTCTTGTGCAATCATCTCTGTCAATTCGATTTCGAAGCCAACGATGGCGCCCGTTTCATTTATATATTCGTAAGGCGGCCAACCCGGTTCTGTTCCAACTATTATTTTACCCGTTCCTGTGACACGTGCCCAAACGGAATCTTCTGCTATGACTGTCACCAACTTCCATCCTGTTTTCATAAGTCCCTCATTGTCCATGGTGGTTAGAGTAACATTGTAGACCCCATACAGCCCAAACACATGAGTTGTAGTCACATCAGTCGTATTCACCGGAGGCGAACCATCAGCAAAATCCCAATAATACCAGAGGATAGTTTTACCTTCAGGTATCGAAGCAGAAGCATCAAAGGTAACATTCTTGCCAGCCGGCGGAGGCATCGGAAGATATGTAAAACCAGCAGCATACTCTTTGGCCGTTGGAAATATAAGTGGGCTTGCGTATAGCCCCACTACCAAAGCCACGACCGCTGTCACAACCATTCCTGCGCCAATAACGGGTTTTGAAACTGCCATTTTTTTCCCTCACAATAACCTTCTACGTTACTATATTTAAAACTTAATTTTTATTTTTCCCACTTGTCTCTCTGTTTCGAGATTTTTACCTTGGTAATTCGTTGTACGACGAGAAAGAGATAAAGTCTAGGATGCGCTCCTTTATACTTCTGTTATTTTTTCCCTTTTTGGGATTACTACATTGATGTGCTTAAATAAATGTCTGAACATTTCAGGATGTTCTGTGTGAACAGGTATGAGCGTCTTGGGTTTGATTATGTTCACCGTTTGTTTGAGGTCTTTCGAAGGGCAATGGCCCGACGCGTGTATTTGATGGAATTCCAAGCCAAAATGATCCAGCCATTTATGCATCACGTCTGGATTCACATCTTCTTCGCTGAACGGTTCACTCATCGAATGTATAAAGTGTCCACCAGCAGAGGGCCTCACATCAATAAGTTCAGCGAAGCCAATCAGATCAAGGTTAAAGAGCACTTCAGACTGGTTGTCGTGAACGTATTTGAAATTGACGGCTTTCTCCAAGAACGGTCTCTCCCAAACATAGTAATCTGACTCAGTAAATTCGCCCGTCTTCTTCCTCTTCTTGTAGAACAGTATGGACTCGTCCCTCATAACGTCAGGAATTTTTAGTCTTGGATCATTCTTCAGCTTATGTAAAAGGTGAGCCAATTTAATGGGAATCACGAATTTCCTGTCATTGTTTTTTGCAACTTGGTAAAAGGTTTTGAAACGATCTACGTCCCGACTGTAAAAGGCTACGATAACCAGTTTAGAAGTGTTAGCCAAAACTTCTTGGCTTTCCTTTTTCACCTTTGCCTCCGAATGTATTGCGAAGCTTTCTTCTGGACACACGCGGGTTCCTTCTGAAATCATGACAACCGGGTCCGATTCAGCGGCTTTTTCAACAAATTCCTCTGTCATTTGGGACATTGGTCCATGAAGTCTAAAATCGCCTGTGTAAATGACCGCACCCTTTGAAGTGTGAATGATAAAACCGTAGGCGCCTGGAACAGAATGGTCTACGTGAATGGGCTCAATTTCCAGAGATTCGATTCTAAGTCGTTTGCCAGTTCTAAAAGTGCGGAAGTTGTGTTCTCCGAGGTCGATTCTGGCTGACTCCTGCATGGCATCAATAATTATCTTCGTGCATTCGCCGCAATGTACGTCTATTTCTTCGTCAATGAAGGGTAAATAACCAATGTGATCCATATGGGGATGAGACAGTATTACAGCGTCAAATCTGGGCTTTACATACCCGATCTTCGTGTTTTTAATCATGTCTTTGGCGTACAATCCTTCCAAGCATGGCAAGAGATCAAATTCTAAGTAGTCTCCGGCGCCGTTTACCCCTCTTGGAGTGAGATAGCCAGAAAAATACTTTGCCTCTCCAGCAAACGACATCCCAAAATCAAAGAAAACCCTTGCATCTCTATCTTCTAAGAGAATTTTGTTGCCACCGATTTCTTTTACTCCACCATAAAAGGTAATTTTTGGCATAAATAGAATTGACAGGCTTGCCAGAATTTATACTTTAAAGGTTAGATTTTGTTGGTAAATCGCATCGTTGGCGCTTATGAGAAACGTGTTCCCCCGTAGAGGAGGGAGGGAAGGGAGTTAGCCTGATCGATTATTCAAATCTTAAGCCTTATCGTTCACCCATGGGTAAAGTTCCCTAAGTTTTCGCACCGCTTCTTCTATCTTCTTTTTTGGATACTCGTATGGCGGCAGTTTGCCGTGAAGGTAGTCATCATAAGCTTGCATGTCAAAATAGCCGTGCCCGCAAAGCAGAAACAGTATGGTTTTCTCCTCGCCAGTTTTCTTGCATTTCCGAGCCTCGTCAATTACGGCCTTGATAGCGTGGGCAGGTTCAGGAGCGGGCAATATGCCTTCCGTATTGGCGAATAGGGTTGCTGCTTCAAAGACTTGGACTTGATTGTAAGCTCTAGTCTTTACGATTCCTTCGCTACTCAACAGGCAGAGTGTTGGAGCCTTTCCATGGTAACGCAATCCGCCGGCATGGATGGGCGGAGGTATGAACATGTGACCGAGCGTATACATTTTAACTAAGGGAATTATTCGAGCAGCGTCTCCGTGGTCATAAGTGTAGTATCCCTTCGTTATGGAGGGACATGCTGTGGGTTCTACAGCTATAAACTCAGGGTCATTAGGGGCCTTGCCAGAAACCAAATCGTAATAGAAGGGCCAGTACAGGCCTGAGTAGCTACTTCCTCCACCTATGCATCCTATGATTGCGTCTGGGTAGTCATCAACCATTTCCAGTTGCTTCTGAGTTTCTAAACCAATAACGGTTTGGTGGAGAAGAACATGGTTGACAACGCTTCCAATAGTGTATCTTGTCTCATCCTGATGAGTGAGTGCATCCTCCACGGCTTCGCTTATGGCTATTCCTAGGCTTCCTGGATTATGGGGGTCTTCTTCTAAGAACGTCTTGCCACATTCTGTTCGGTTGCTTGGGCTTGCATAGACTTCGCCTCCCCAAGTTTCCATCATGACTCTTCTGTAAGGTTTCTGGTCATAACTCGCCTTCACCATGTAAACTGTTGATTTCAGTCCAAACAGCATACACCCGAACACTAGTGCAGAGCCCCATTGACCCGCGCCTGTTTCTGTTGTTAGCCTTTTTATGCCATCCTTCATGGCGTAGTAGGCTTGGGCAACAGCGGTGTTGGGTTTGTGACTTCCTGGAGGGCTTACACCTTCATATTTGTAGTAAATTTTGGCTGGAGTTTTCAGTGCTTTCTCAAGGCTTGTTGCTCTGTAGAGTGGTGTCGGCCTCCATAATCGATAGGCTTCCAGCACCTCTTCAGGTATGTCTATCCAACGTTCTTCGCTGTACTCTTGTTTCAAGCATTCGCTTGGAAACAAGATTGGGGGTAGTTTTACGGGCTCCCTTGTTTGTGGGTTTATCATCGGTGGTAACGGTTTTGGTAGGTCGGGCAGGATACAGTACCATTGTTTAGGGATTTCCTCTTCGTCTAATACTACTTTTTTGTTTGGCACGTGGCTTCACCTTTTCTTAGTGCATGTTTTTAGAGTTTTTGCCTATCAAAGACTATGCATATAGGCACATTATTAGTACCAAAGGTAAGATTTAAATCTTACTTGTACACATTTGTACATTAGGCTGGCATGGACATGTGGAGAAAAGCATCTGAATATTTCCAAGATCACCCGGAAAGGCTATCTGTAGCCAAGGTTCTTGTAGAAAACGGCTTACACATAAAGAACGGAAGAGTTTACTCTAATGAGATAGAAATCCCTGTTGTCAAGATAGCCCGAGTTGCAAGAGTGGATCGAAGAACCGTGGTTGAGACAATACGAATGATTCAGAAAGACGATGAGCTTAGACCTATCTTCACTCACATGAGGTCAGCGGGGCTTTCTTTAAAAGAGATTGCAAGGCTTCTAAATCTCGGAGTGGTGGAAATCACTCCAGACGATCCAAAGATTGTTGGAATACTGGCCAAATCCGCCACAATCATAGCAGAAGAGGGAATCAGCATTCGTCAAGCTCTTGTAGACGACCCAGAACTCAGCCCTGAGCCAAAACTGACGTTGATAGCAGAAAGGAAGATTCCTGGGGAGCTGATCCCTAAATTCTTAAAAGTAAAGGGCGTCTCTAAAGTTTCTATCTATTAAAATTGCTTTAATGCCTTTGAGAGTGCATAGATTATAAATACGGTTTGAGCAATGAAAGATTGGCGGTTAAGCCATGAAGCGCATAGTTAATGAAAAACAGCAGTCTTTGCCTATTGCTGTCAAGGTGAAGTGGATAGATGGCATGCGGTTTGTAGCCAACGACGATAAAGGACACTCAATCATCATGGATGTTTCCAAGGAACATGCCGGTGAAGACTCCGGTTTTGGTCCGATGCAACTTTTATTGGTAGCGTTAGGCGGCTGCACTGGACTAGATGCGGTAGAAATTCTGCGCAAGCAGAGGCAGAAATTGGAAGGCTTAGAGATTATAGTTTCGGGCACGCGTGTTTCAGATCCTCCAAGAGTTTATGATAAAATTCACGTAAAGTACAAGTTGAAAGGCAAAGACCTGAAAGAGAAGGCTGTGCAACGAGCCATACAACTGTCACAAGACAAATACTGCTCAGTGGGCGCCACACTAAAAGCCAAAGCAAATATATCATACAATTACGAAATACAACAGACATAAATATGCTAGTTAATTTAAACCCAACTATTCCTTCACGAACAACATCAGAACGACTGTTAAACCTGTCGTGGCTAAAGAGAAATAGAACGGTGTAAACTTTCCGATGCTAGCCCACAACACGCCAGCAATGACCGAGGCTGGCAAATCGCATAGTCCAACGATCATCTGAAACGCTCCCAGCACACTTGCCCTATATTTCGTTGGCGACAGTTCAGAAACAAACGTTCTTTGCACTGGCTCTATTGCCGCTCTATGTAACCCATACACAATAAAAAACAACACAATTCCAACGTAAGATTGAACAGCAACGAAGCCCACACATACTATCCCCCAAAAAAGATAAGACAAAATTAACACGAGTTTTCTACCTATTTTGTCAGCAAGTTTTCCAAAAGGCAACGAAAACAACGAAGCAACAGCGGTAAATATCAAATACAACACTGGAACAAGCGTTTCCTGAAATCCGAATTCCCTCGCGTAAATCAGCAAGAAAGAATAGCTGAAAGACCCTAAAGCGAATAGAGCGCTAAGGAACAAAAATAACTTGAAGTTAAAGGTCAAGTCTTTCAGCGAGATTCCCTTGTAAATTTTCAGGGTTTTTCTATCTTTTACGAATACCAGAATCAACACTGCGCTAACAAGAGAAGGAACAGAAGCAATTAGGAATAGAGGTTTGTAACCCAAATAACCGAACAACAAAATACAGGCGATAATGCCACAAACAGCGCCCAAGTTGTCCATCGTTCTCAATAGACCAAAGTTCCTTCCTCTATTTTCCTTTGTGGAAATGTCAGCAACGATGGCGTCCCTTGGTGCACCTCTAATCTTTCCAAATCTGTCTAGAACTCTAAAAGGAATCAAATGCTGCCACACAGTTGACAGAGCGTAGCCTATTCTTGACGCCGACCCAAACAAGTAACCAGTCCAGATGAAAATCTTTCTTTTCCCAATTCTGTCAGAAAGATATCCTGAACCTGCCTGTGATACTGAAACAATTGCATCGCCTAAGCCGTCTATAAACCCAAGAATTGCCATGTTTGCCCCTAAAACTGACGTCACAAACAGAGGCCAAATAGGAAAGGTCATGTCTGAACCCAAATCGTTTAGAAAGGATGCAGAAGAGAAAACTCTCATCAATTTTCTAGTTTCTTTTTTATCCACCCTATTTCTTTCCCACATCATGCTGTAAGACACTAAACGTTTCCTTTAGATTTATTTTTAAGTATCCATTTCATAATAAAACTCTTTAATATGGTGAGTTTGTATGGAAGAACTCTCATCGGTTTTACAAGAGATTGTGGGCAAAGAAAACATTTCAACTGCCAAGCCAATTTGTGAAGCCTACGTTACAAGGGGAATCATGGACATAAAGTCCCAAGCGCCTGCCATCGTTGTTAGGCCCAAAGATGTTGAAGAGGTTAGGAAGATTCTGCTTTTGGCTAATGAAAAGAAAATTCCTGTCGTTCCGCACTCTGGGGGACTAAGCGGAGGTGAAGCAACACCAACTAAGAAAGGCAGCATACTCCTTGACCTGCGCCGAATGAACAAAATAGTCGAGGTTGACACCAACGCAAGATATATGGTTGTGGAACCTGGCGTAACGTCTGCCCAAGCATGGAAGTTCATGCAGGAAAACTATCCTGACTATAGGCCAGGAGTCCCAGATGGGGCACCACCATCCGCCACTTTAGTTGGAGACCATCTCGACCGAGGTTTTCATTTTCTTTCAACTCGATATGGTCCAGCCGCCGACGCGGTTTTAGGCTTAGAAGCCGTCTTGCCAACTGGAGAAGTCATAAGGACAGGCTCATATGCTCTACCAACCGCAAAAGGCTTTTACAAGTGGATGTTCGGCCCAGATCTCACAGGCCTGTTTCTCGGTTCTCAAGGAACTCTCGGCGTAGTGACCAAGATGGCAATTAAAATCTTTCCAATGGCTAAGGTGAGAGACGTAGTAGCCTTCGGAGCAAGCGAATGGAAATACATTATCGAACCGTCCCTTGATGTCTTAAAAATGGAAGTTGTTGACCTAGCACAAGGCGGAAACTATCCATTAGCCACGTGCCGAAGAGCGAAGTACAAGTGGCCGCCACTGCCGAAGCCAGATGCTTTGCCCATGGTTTGGATGAACTTCGAGCTTGGCACCGAAACCAAGGAGGAGATGGAAAACATAAAGAGAAGAATAAACCAAGTTTTAGCCAAGTATCAGAAAGAGTACGGAGAAAAGAATATTTTTGAATGGAAACTGGACGTGCCCAGCATCATCGCCAGATTGACGAAACCCAACAGAATATCCGTGCCATACGCTGGCCATAAAGGCGGAGGCCTACTCTTCATAACATGGTACGTGCCATGGAAAGACGCCGCAGAATTCGGAGAACAAGCAGAGAGGTTGATGGCGAAATACAAGTTTTCTCCTGTTGTTTGGTTAGCCGCCGTCGATCACGGTCGACAAGGCCTAGTAATGCCCATAATCTTGTTTGATCCCAAGTCGCCAGAAGACTTTAAAGCAGTTGACGCTCTCGACTCAGAGATGACTGAAAAATTCTTGGAGATGGGTGGAATTCCCTACAGGCCAAGTGCGGCAATTCATGCACCGATGGTAATGTCCAAGTCGGTTGGATACTACAACTTGCTTAAAAAGGTCAAGAAGACTTTAGACCCGAACGGAATCATGCATCCGGGGAGGTTGGCGCTTCCATAAGGAGGATCAAACATGGCTCGAATTGAAAAATATCGGGATGACGCCTATAACTGTCTTCACTGCCGACTATGTACGTTTACGTGGATGTGGCCCACTAAACCAGGCGTTTGGCCAGAAGGAAGCTTCCAGCCTACATGTCCGTCTGGCGAAAAATTTAAGTTTGAAGCATATTTTGGCGGAGGCAAGTCAGGGGTAGCAAGAAGCATACTTGAGGGTAAGGTAGACTTCTCTGACCCAGCGTTAGTTGACATATTATTCGCCTGTCCGACCTGTGGAAGCTGCGAACAACAGTGCACATTGCAAGAGCCCAAAGTAGGATACAAACATAGAATGATTGCGTTAATTGAGGCGTTGAGGGCTGATTGTGTTAAGGCTGGGTCTGGCTTGCCAGGCAAACAGAAAGCGTTTGGAGTGCATATTGGCAAGGAACATAACCCCTACATGGAACTGCACAAGGACCGACTGGCTTGGCTGCCGAGCAACGTCAAACTGCCCAAAAACTCTGAAATCGTTTACTTCACTGGCTGCACATCTGCGTATAGACAGAAAGAACTTGCGAAGGCTACGGTGGATGTTTTTCAGGAGTTGGGCATTGACTTCACTATTTTGGGGGATGAATGGTGCTGTGGCTCGCCTCTGTTGAGAACGGGGCAGTGGGAAACTAGTTGGGTTTCAGCGAAAGATGTAGCCCAACACAACATCGAAGAGGCTGGGAAGGCTGGCGCAAAAAAGATAGTAACAACATGCGCCGGATGCTACCGAATGTGGAAGCGAGACTACCGTGAAGAAGAGTACAGCGACGTTCTTAAAACAACTCACAACTTCGAGGTTCTCCACACGACAGAATTGCTAGAACGCCTCATAAAAAGCGGCGAAATAAAGTTCAAAAAAACAACAAAGATAAGAGTAACCTACCACGACCCATGCCACTTGGGAAGGCACATGGGCGTCTACGACGCACCAAGGAACGTGCTCAAAGCAATCCCGGGAATAGAACTCGTAGAAATGCCTCGTGCCCGAGAAAATGCTTGGTGTTGCGGCTCAGGAGGAGGCGTCAAGTCTGGATATTCCGACTGGGCTGTGGAAATTGCTGGTGAACGACTAAAAGAGGCAGAAAAGCTAGGAGTGCAAGCCATAGTTTCAGCCTGTCCCTTCTGCTGGAGAAATCTAAGCAACGCT
>Ga0209314_10001114_pt1 | contig 12114 bp, 13 predicted proteins | sample I19B2metaG_FD_184146 | JGI IMG/M metagenome (GOLD analysis project Ga0209314, IMG submission 184146) | Lake sediment bacterial and archeal communities from Gulf of Boni, Indonesia to study Microbial Dark Matter (Phase II) - ​I19B2 metaG... | ecosystem: Environmental > Aquatic > Freshwater >...
CTCACTGCGCGCCGCAATCGTCAACCACAGAAGTCGGCAAGAAGACTTCGACTACCTCCACAACTTAGTCAAGCAACTGGGAGAAAAGGCGCTGCTAGACATGAAGTGATCTGCAAAGCAGCATCAGCCAGGCCATCAACTCCACGACGATCTCATGAATCCCTGCTCAATCTCACTATCTGGCCAAAAGGACACCCATCTAGATTGATGGATGTTTTCGCGCGCGTTTATTCTTGATGGGTGAGGCTTCACGTCATTGTTGCAGAAAGACTAGAAAAAACAGTCCCCAAATCCAGGCCTAGCGCCGGAGTTCCAACACCTGCATAGGAGTTGTGGAGTCAGAGGAGTCCTGCCCCAGACAACGTATCTCTGATAGCCTTCCCAGCACTCTGAGCCCAAACGCTGATCGTCTCGGTGTCGCTTCCTATGCAGAAGTCCATGCAACCCAAGTCAATCCACCTCTGCATCTCACCAACATCGCATTCGGCCCTGATCCGTATCCCCTTCCTTTTTGCCACTTGGTAGCACCTTTCCATCGCCTCAGTGATCTGAACGTTCCTGTAACCCTCTCCAGGATGACCTATCGAGACGGAGAAGTCACTCGGACCGAACTGCACCATATCGATCCCCGGCACAGAGAGAGCCTCCTCGATATCATCTGCCAAGCTCTTGGTCTCAACCATGATGGCGATCACGACCTCATCGATGTACCTAACATAATCTTCGAGGGTCACGGGTCGCCCCCTCACTATCCCATAGCCTATCATCCGCCCTTCTTGGACGCCGTTGATTCCGCCCTGAGGGATGAGCTTCACGGAGCGGACGCACTGTTTGACGTCCTCTGTCGTACGGCAGTCCGCAAAGAGCATGGCAGCGAACCCTGCCTGAATCGCCCGCGTGGCTATGAAGGTCCTAGGTTCTTGGTCTATCTTTATCATCGCGTCCAATCCAGTGAGTTCGCAAGCGCGCGCTAGGTTCTCGAGATCATGAAGCGTATATGGGCCATACTGGCCCGTGAACTCCGCGTAGTCGAACTGCTGAGAGTTGCCTATGATCTCGACGAGGCTGGGCCAGGTGCAGGAATAGTGCGTTCCGACGGTCGGCTTCCCTTCCCTGAGAAGCATCCTAAGCTTGTTTCTAGGCATCATACCGAATAACCCCAATTAGAACGCACGCTCGCGCGTTTCTCTCCATCCCTATCTTAGCCGCGTCTGTGAACACCTTGAACCACCTAACCGCAGGTAATCTCAACCGGACGGCTCATAAAACTGCGCGTCCTACGCCGTCGCCAAACCACCTTCCATGCCCAACTCGCCAGTAGCTGCAAGTCCTCATCGACGCAGCTCGCATCAACCCTTATTACAGCTCTTGGCCTATGCTCCTGCTGAGCTTGAATGTCCGAAGGACAAGAGAAAAAGAAGAGAAGAAAGAGGCGCCAAACAGCGATACTCAAAGAGCTCGAAGAGCTGCCGGTCGAGAGCCCCCAATTCCAAGAACTCGTCTCATTGCTGGAGGTGATGGAGAAGAAGGGCCAGCACGTCAACATCCGAATATGCCCAAGCTGCAAATCTGCGAGGGTCCGGCCCATCTCTTCAGGACAAGATCCGCTCGGACATATGAACATCGTACCGAAGAAGTATGAATGCCTCGAATGCGGCTGGAGAGGGAGACTGGAACTCCTCGCCACAAGCAAACCACGCGACTACCGTGCCCTGAGCGGGATTTGAACCGCTACCAGACAAGGCGATGCTTCGATCTTTGCGCGAGCGGCAAACGGTTCGAAGAAACGTCACTAACTGCTCTCACGATTCATTGAGAACCCGAGAAGAGCGGCCCTGAGTCATCCGCGTCAAACCCGCCACGCACATGGCACGAGCGCGCGCGGTTTTCACGTGTGAGGGGAAGGTCATCGAAGCAACCCTTTCAGTTCTACGCCAAATATGCTGAGTATATCACACACCTCAGAAAGGTGACGTCACCAAAGACTCCATTTGGTGCAGAGAGAGCGGCCTTTGATCTGCAGCAGATCTATAGAAAAAGAGAGGAGACTTGGGGCCCGAAGCCTACTTCGGAGCAGCTTGCAGCATAGTGTTCCAAAGCGAAACGACGTAGTCCACGGTCGGCGGAAACATTTGCAAGACGGGCACGAACTCCGTACGCAATTTCAGTGTTGGCATGTACTGGTCGAAGAGCTTCTCAAGGGACTCTTGATCGATGGATTTCCAGACACAGAAGGCTCTCTGGGCGCGCGCTGTGTAGGTGGCGATGAGTTCGACGCCCTTGGGGGTCGCTTCAGGGTAGGCGGCGCCGAATGCCGCCATCTCTTTCAATATGACCCAATCTTCTTCGGGCTTCCACTGATGTACAGCTATGAATAGCGGCAACGTTTTTCCCCGCAGCTATTCGGCGCTAGCCCTCAAAAAAACTTGCGGATCATCATCTCATCTTCAGCCTGATGCAGCAGGCAGATGGATTCCAGGGAAGATAAGCCGAATGTCTCGGGAAAGCGATGCGCAAAAGCGCGCCTATTTGATGAGTCTTCTCTTCATCAAATCTATGCTTAATATAAAGAAGAAGAGCGTGACGGCCGAGGTCCAGATCATGCTGAGAAGCAGCGACGATTCAATGTCTCCCAGCATCAACCCCCTCGTCAGCGCAACCTGATGCACAAGCGGGAGGACAGCATTTGCGAGGGTTTGCAATACCTTGGGAAAACTGCTGAGCGGAAAGAACGTGTTGCCAAGCAGAAACATAGGAGTTACGAAAAGGAACGCAGGGTAGTTGAAGAAGTCTATGTTGGGGGCGATTGCCGTGAAGCACATGCCTATCGACGAGAACATAAGGCCGCCGAAGAAGGCGATCGGCGGAATCAAGATGAATAGCGGGCTGCTCATCAGGCCGAAGGCTCCGACGACGCCCAAAACTATAGTTGAGCTGATCAGGCTCCGCGTCGCTCCCCACAGGAGTTCTCCAGCCACGACCTCCTCTATGTTTATGGGCGTGGCGATAATGCCGTCGAAGGTCTTCTGGTAGTACATTCGCACGAACGAGCCGTAGGTACACTCGAAAAACGAGCTATTCATGACTGAAATGGCCACTAGCGCGGGCGCAATAAACTGCACGTACGGCAAACCATCTATCTCTTGGACGAATCCGCCGAGCCCAAATCCTAAGGCGACCAGATAGAAGACAGGCTCGAACAGAGATGGAAAGAAGTTCACCTTCCAAGTCTTCATGAACACGTCAAAGTCTCGCCGCCAAACCTTCCAGACGCGATAGGTCAGCTCGGGAAGCCTTGCCCCGGTTCGGATACTTCTCATCATTCTCTGAGTTGCCTCCCCGTCAGCTTCAGGAAAACGTCTTCCAAGTTGGCGTTTCGGATAGTCGCACCCTTGGTCGGAAAGTCCTTGATGAAGCTCTCGAACACGCCGTGAGGTTCAGCGGTGAACAAGCGGATTCTGTCCCCCGCCGTCTCCAGCCTGGCCTCTGGAAACTTCTCCTTCAGCGTCTTCATCACCTCGACGTCGAAGTCCACCTCCAGAACTTCTTCGCCAACATGCTTCCTGACCAAGTCGCTGGGCTTGCCTTCTTCAATGATCTTGCCATAATCCATGATCAGCGTGCGGTCGCAGAGCTCAGACGCCTCATCCATGTAATGCGTAGTCAAGATGACGGTAACGCCCTGCTTCCTGAGGCTTCTAATCTTCCCCCAAATCAGATGCCGCGCCTGCGGATCAAGACCCGTCGTCGGCTCATCCAGCAACAGAATCTGAGGGTCATTGACCAACGCCCTAGCCAAAATCAACCGTCTCTTCATTCCAGTCGACAGCTTATCAATGACAACGTTCCGCTTCTCCTCCAGCTGAGAGAACTTGAGCAGATCCTCCGCGCGTCCGAGAGCCTCATGCCTCGGAATATCGAAATACCGAGCATAGACGAGAAGATTCATCATGACTGTAAACTCCTCGTCGAGGTTCTCCTCCTGTGGAGCAACGCCGATCATCTTCTTTATCTCTCGAGGTTTCTCAGAAACACTCATACCCGCCACAGTCAAGCTGCCAGAAGTCACGGGCAGGACGCATTGAATCATCTTTACGGTTGTCGTCTTCCCAGCACCGTTGGGCCCGAGGAAACCGCAGCATTCGCCCTTGAAGACCTCAAAGTCTATCCCGTCCACAGCCAAGAAATCAGCGTACTTCTTGGTCAGACCCTCGGCTCTAATGACAACTTCGGGCATTGATCTCGTTCCAAACCCACAGTATCGTGTAGCCTCCTAAGAAAAATTCCTCTTCTCTCCCACGCGCTGTCCAAAAATGAGAAGAGTGAACCTTACATGAGATATCTACATCAATCGGAGCTCGCTGCAACTTGAAGGTGCTAAAAACAGTCAACTACCCCATATGCATGGGATCGGTGTCTCCCTATGCAGAATAGGAAGATCGTTGTGATCGGAGGTGTGGCTGCCGGGCCGAAGGCCGCATCCCGCGCGCGTCGGATCGATCAAAATGCCGACATCACTATCATAGAAAGAGAGGAGATCCTCTCCTATTCCGGCTGTGGACTGCCGTATTGGATATCTGGCGTAGTCAAAGAGAAGAAAGAATTAACGTCAACGGCGGCAGGAACTCAACGCGATCCGATCTACTTTGCAAAGGTCAAGAACATAAGGGCACTAAACCGAACCGAAGCGGTTGAGATCGACCGCAACAGAAGATCGGTCCTCTGTAGACGCCTTGAGACCGGAGAAATCCTCAACTTCCCCTACGACAACCTGATCATCGCCACCGGATCTATACCAGTGGATATCAAGATCCCCGGTTCAGATCTCAAGAATGTTACCCATCTCAAGAACCTTCAGGAAGCCGCGAATATCCGGGAAGCCTTGGCATCGTGCTCCAAGGTGGCTATTATCGGTGGAGGATTCATCGGCTGCGAGATGGCCGAGGCAATCTGCGAATGTGCGAAACAAGCTACCATAGTAGAGATGATGCCCCACCTACTTCCAGGATTGCTGGACGAGGACATGGCCCTTCTTCTCGAAAAGAGCATGCGCGAGCAAGGAGTCGTAATCCACACCAATACCAAGGTAGTGAGGCTGGATGGAAACGAAGAAGGTCAAGTTCAAAAAATCGTCACACACAATGGAATTGAGATAGACACGGAATTCGTACTTCTGGCTGTTGGAGTACGCCCAGTCGTCGATCTAGCCAAGAAAGCAGGTATCGCCATCGGCAACAGCGGGGGGATAAAGGTGGACTCCCACATGCAAACCTCCGATCCGGAAATCTACGCCGCTGGAGACTGCGTCGAACACTTCATGCCTCTCTTGGGTGAACACACGCTCTCGGCAATGGGGTCCATCGCAAACAAGGAGGGCCGCGTGGCCGGAACGAATGCAGCTGGAGGAGACATAGCTTTCAGAGGTATAGTTGGCACCAACGTGTTGAAGGTCTTCGGAACCAACGTTGGACGGACAGGTCTCACGAATGCAGGGGCCATAGCCAGAGGAATGAAAACTGTCACAGCGGTCGTGGCATCTTCAGATCGTGCTCACTACTATCCCGGATCGAGCTCCGTGATACTCAAGGCTGTTGTAGAGGCGGGGAGTAGAAGGCTAGTGGGACTCCAAGGGATAGGCACCGGAGAAGTGGCCAAGAGAATAGACGTTGGTGCAACAGCTATCACTGGGCAAATGACGATCGACGAGGTCGCAGACCTCGACCTCAGCTACGCACCCCCCTACTCCCCAGCTATGGACCCTTTGATAACGCTAGCAAACATGGCTAGGAACAAGCTTGACGGCTTGCTCGATGGCATATCGGTGACGGAAGTCAAAAAGAGGATCGACAGCGGAGACGACCTCATCCTGTTAGACGTCAGAGACCCAGCGGAGTTCGAGTCAATGCGACTGCCTGGATCCGACTTGATCCCTTTGAGCGACCTGAGAGGACGCATCAGCGAGCTTCCCAAGAACAGAGAGATCGTGATCATCTGCAGAGCAGGTCTACGAGCCTATGAGGCTGCGAGAATTCTGAAAGGTGAGGGCTACAACAATGTCAAAGTAATGGAAGGCGGGGTCTTAGCATGGCCATACCCTCTGGAGATGGGATAGCTCCCACTTTGCAGAGTCAGGCAGACTCAATGGTACGCTACCCAGACTATAATGCGGGCTCACCATTAAGTGCGCGCTTGGTGGACAGCTTTACAAGTGTCGAGAAGAGGGAAGAGCGCGCGCTGTTTGAAGTATGCGTCTGTGCGGATACGATCTTGCCTTCATCAAGAACGAAGTGGGCGGCAATGTGAAACTGCGCGCGGTCAACCAGCTCCAACAGATGCAACGCAGGAATGAGCGATGTGTGAAGAATGATAAGCCTTGTTGAGATCGCTGACAGGATGCGGAAAGGCCCAAAGATGGCCGCAAAAGAATGGGATTTGGCTATCTTCAAAAAGATGTCGGAACTTGCAAAGAAGTTTGACATCAAATGTCCGAACGACCCATCCGACTGGATCAACACCGACGACAGCCTAGCCGATGCCGCTTGGCAAGCTGCAGTCGAGTTCGTACTTGACGCCGGTTGCCTCTGCCTCGACAGAGAACGAGTCGTCAAATTCACCGAAGATGAGGTCAAGGAAGCCCTGCGTTCGATGCAAAGGGAGGTTGTTATGGGCGAGGGGAAAGACGCTAGGATATGGAAACAACACAGCATCGAAGGAACCGAGCCCCTAAACGTTGCCCCAGGACTTCACGCGCCTTTCACAGAGGACATCGCAAACACGGTCGTTCACAATTTTGCGGTGATCCCGCGACTCGACTTCCTCGAAGGCTTCAACTTCCCAGCAATAGACGACTATGAAATCTATGGGGCTCCTCTAGAAGCCTACGCCTCAAGGCGCCAAGTCGCATGGCTGAGGGAAGGCGTCCGGAAGGCTGGGAGGCCGGGCATCGCCATAGTCTACTACCCTCTCAGCACCGCGGCCTCCTCATTTCTCGCCACAATCGACCCCATCATGGGGTTGAGAAAGACGGACGGTGTTCTACTATCCGTATTGCCCGACGTCAAGGTGCAGTATGACCTGATAACAGCGGCACTTGTGCTTCAGAGCTACGGTTATTTCGGCATCAGTGGCAGCTTCGGCATAGTCGGAGGTTTCGCTGGGGGGCCGGAGGGCGCCATTATAGAGGGCTTGGCAAAGACCATAATCGCGTGGATGGTCTACCGGGACAACCTCTACTACAACGGCGTCGAGCACTTATCCCACATCAGTGGCGCTAAACGCTGCATGTTTCCAATCGATTTCGCCCGTTCCGTCGTCTACCAAGCAACCATCCGAAACTGTAATGGGATCCCTATGCATTGGCCCATCCCCGTCTCCGAGCTCTGCACCGAAAGCCATCTCGAAGAGCTGATTCTGCGGAGCGTTGAAGCGACAGTCAACGGCGCTAATCTGTATGTCCCACGGGTCAGCCGAAGTCGAATGAACGGCGGGCAGACTCCAGCTGACGCGGAACTGATGATTGAAGCCTCCGACGCGACCATTAGAACTCGGATCAAACGGAATGAGGTATACCAGATGTTTAGACCCGTCATCACAAAACTCATGAAGAATTCGACGCCCGAGCCGGGTAAGTTGATCACAGAGTGCTACGATCTCGAACGGCATAGGCCAAGCTCAGAGTATCAAGAGCTCATCATAAGGGTCAAGAACGAGTTCCGAGATTGCGGACTCCAATGGCAGTGAAGGCAAAACTTCCACCCTTCCCTTGCTCAGTGAGATAACAATAAAATGATCTGCAATTTGATGAGTTCGAGATTGTCTTCAAGCCAGAACGAAAAAGAGTTTGACCAAATTGGCGGATGCACAGGAAGAAACCTTGAAGAAGTTGGCTGACGCCGTCCTCAGTTTTGACTCCGCTGCTGCTGCCGACGCTGCGAGAGCTGCCATTGCTCTAAATGTCGACCCTGTCAAGGCGATTGAAGAAGGGCTTGCCAAAGGCCTTAGAGAGATTGGAGACAGATTCGAGCGCGGAGAACTCTATCTCCCCCACCTGATACTTGGCGCAGAGGCTGTTGAGGCCGCCGTCAAGATCCTAGAAGGGCATATGCGTAAGGATCAGCTCGAGGCCACCAGCCGTGGAACAGTAGTCATAGGAACCGTCGAAGGCGACATGCATGATCTTGGTCTGCGCATAGTCGCCTCAATGCTCAGGGCAAACGGATTCAAAGTCTACGATCTAGGATACAATACAAAGAGCTTAGATTTTATTGAAAAGGCAAAGGAGGTTGATGCAGACATCATCGCGGCCTCCTCACTCATGACGACAACGATGCCATTCATGAAAGACCTGATCGAGGCCCTTGAAGCTGCAGGTCTTCGTGCCCGGTTCAAGGTGCTGGTCGGCGGCGGGCCAGTAACCCGGGAATGGGCCAGAAGCATAGGAGCAGACGGATATGGCAGAGACGCGACAGAGGCCGTGAAGGTCGCAAAGGAACTCATCGCTCGTGGGAGAAACGAATAGAATGACCGCTCCAAACATTTGGGAGGTTCTCGACAGGGCGTGCAACACGGGACAAATAGCGCTAGCCAAAGACTTCGACATGAAGATATTCAACGTTGCCTCCAGGCTGGTGAAGGAATACGACATCAAATATGACCCAGAAACTCCGGTGCCCAGCGACGACAGCTTGGCTGATGACGCGTGGAATGCCGGGTTGGAACTATTCAGGGAAGTCGGGGCATACTGCATAAACTCTGGCAGAGTTGTCAAGTTTAGCGAGTCGGAGATAGGCGACGCTCTCAACGAGCTTCGAGGTGAAGCGGTCATCGGGGAGGGTTCCGAGAGAAGAGTCGTAGAATTAAGGAGCGTAGAGGACAAGAGACCTCCGTCCATAGTCTGCGGCGGAGTCATTGAGAGCGATTTTCCAGAGGGCGAACTGTTCGTCAGACTATACCAATCCATAGCCCAAGAACCGATCATCGACGGTTTCTATGTAGGCCCCCCACTTCACACATCTGAAGGTCGATTGGTGAGGTCGGGCACACCACTAGAAGCACATCTAGGTAGATCAATGGCATCTTGGGTGCGTGAAGCAATAAGGCGAGCTGGAAGACCGGGGATGCACTTCGTCTCAGCGTGCACACCGGCCATTGCGAACGTGGCTGCCTGTGATCCGAACGAGGGTTTACGGCGAACCGACGGAATCGTCTCCACCATCATGCCAGAATTAAAGACGGATTACGAAAACCTCAACAAAGTAGTGTCCTGTCTTGACTATGGCTGCATAGAGCATGTTTACAATGGAGGGATGATTGGCGGTTGGGCAGGTGGACCAGAGGGCGCATTAATTGTCTCCATCGCATCTGCAATCATGGCTGTAACCGTTTACAAAATAGGGGTTGGAGCATCATACAATGCTTTGGGCTATCTGAGAGTATCATCTCCCAACTACAGCGCCTTCGTTACGCGTCCATGCCTCTGGGGTTCAGCGATCGGGAGCCAAGCACTCTCAAGGAACACGAAGATAATCAACACAGCTATAGCCATGACTAACGCGGGACCAGGTACAGAAATGCAATTCCAAGAGGTCGTGGCAGCCCTATGTGCGGCAATCCCATGTGGCAGAGAAGGCCTCTCTCAGGGAGTTCGGAGGTTCAAGGTTAAGCCTCTGCTAGGTAGTGGACTGGAGAACAGATTCTGGGGCGAGGTCGGCTACGCAATGGCTGGAGTAAAACGTGACTTCGCCAATTCTTTAGCCAAGGAAATGCTGACGAAGTATGAAAACAAAATAACTAGGGAGTCTGAAGGCGGCCCGTTAGGCCACACCTTTGATGAAATATACGACCTAAACACTCTAACGCCAAGGAAGCAATTTCTAGAAGTCTACGGAAAAGTGAAGAAGGAGCTAGAAGATTTGGGTCTAGAATTCAAGTATTACCAGACCGCGCGCTGATAGTGTTGACGTATATGCTCCAAGACGCAAGTTGCTACGCAACTTTCTTAAGTTGGAGCTACGAAAACCGTGAGCCACCTTAGGGTGGAAAGATGAAAGGTGCACTGGTATTCCTAGCGGTGTTTGTGTTGTTGACGCTTGTCACGATCGGGAGTCCTCAGATACCTCCGGGAAGACTCATATACGATGCGCTGGGCGTTCCGGAGACGGAGTACCCAGTTCTCGGGATTCCCGTCACAACCCTATCCATCGCAGTTTTCAACGGAATAGTATACGGCTTCATAGCATGGCTGATCTATTCGTTGACGTTCGGCAGAGGATCGAGGCAGAAGGAACCGCCAAAAGAAGCGCCAAGGGCCGCTCAGCCAGCCTAGATTCGATCTTCCTCTCCGTTGTTTGTCGCACACGCCCTAGCCAATAGATTGAAAGATTACAGAACTTCGAAGAGTGTTGGAAGTGTCTAAGCCTGCTAATTCGATCGCCATCTCTCTTGACGAGATAGAGGCGGCCCGAGAACGGATCGCTGTCGCAAATCTTCGATCCCCTCTCGTCCGTCTTAACGTCGAGGACGCGCCGGCTGATATCCACCTAAAACTGGAGAACCTACAACCGACGGGATCCTTCAAGGTCCGTGGCGCCGGGAACGCAATTGCCCTCATACCAGAAGACGAACGAGACCGAGGGGTTTACACCTGCAGCGCCGGGAACATGGCGCAGGCTCTTGCTTGGCACGCACGTCGAAGCGGAATCCCTTGTAGCGTCATCGTGCCTGACACGGCTCCGGAGACGAAGCTAGCGGCGATAAGGCGGTTTGGAGCCAAGATCATCCAGCTAACCTGGGACGAGATCTGGCAGGTCTTCACAACCCACCACTATGGTCCGCTCGAAGACAGCGTCTTCATCCACCCCTTCAGCGATCCGAGAATGATCGCGGGCAATGGAACAATAGGCCTTGAGATCATCGAAGACCTCCCAAAAGTTGATTCGATAGTCGTCCCGTTCGGAGGAGGTGGACTCGCCACGGGCATCGCTACCGCCACCAAAGCGCGGAAACCCGACACCACGATCTACGCCTGCGAACCAGAAACAGCCGCACCCCTAGCAGCGTCCTTCGCCGCAGGCTCCCCACAAGAGGTCAACCGCATCCCCAGCTTCGTAGACGGCATGGGAGGGAAGAACGTGCTGCCCGAAATGTGGAACCTCGTCAAGCCGCTAATACACAGCTCCATCGTCGTGCCATTACGCGAAATTGCCAGCGCGATAGCGCTCCTATTAGAGCGCAATCGGATCCTCGCCGAGGGAGCCGGAGCAGCACCAGTTGCAGCGGCCATCGCGGGCAAAGCTGGCAACGGCCGAGTGGTCTGCGTGGTCTCGGGAGGAAACATCGACCTGTCCAAGCTAGAAAAGATTCTACATGGTGAAGTCCCATAGCTGCTGTGACCTGCTCGGACTTCGAGCTAAACCACTCCTTCATTCCCGGTGGTGGGAGTGGATTCGCACCCACCGCTGACTGGAGGTGTCTCCCGGAAAACTATTCTTTCTTCGAGATTTGCGAGGAGTTGAATGCATTTTTTATGGCAAGTTCTTCACTTGGTGGGCAGGAATTCCCTTGTACGTCTTGGCACATCTTTGCTTGTCGGTACTGCGTCTTGCGGCAGCCCATCTTAGAAGGGGGATGATCGATTTCCTGAGCTCTATGCCATCCTCCGTAAGTGAGTATTCCACCCGTGGAGGTATCTCTGGGAATGATTCTCTCTTGATTAGGCCTTCGGCCTGAAGCCCCTTCAGCGAGTCTGAAAGAGTTTTGGGACTGATACCACTCAGCTCTTCCATCAGCCCATTGAACCTGACTTTTCCGTTATTGCCGACAGCGTTGACGATTAAGAGTGCCCATTTTTTGCCTATGACATCTATCGTGCCTTCAAGAGGGCAGAAGCAGATGTGGCCATCTTCCGCGTCCAAAGTGACGACTTTCCTTGCGTATAGTGGCTATGTCACTATAAACTTGATAGTTTAAATACTTTATTTTTGATACTGTCGGCCTCACAAGGTAGAGGAGATGAGCCGAGAAATGTGCTGCTGCAATTGCGGCTGTGGAGGACGCGAAGGACACGAACGCGCTCACGGTAGGAGATTCTTAACCAAGGCGGAGAAAGTTGAGCAG
>Ga0209314_10001116_pt1 | contig 12105 bp, 12 predicted proteins | sample I19B2metaG_FD_184146 | JGI IMG/M metagenome (GOLD analysis project Ga0209314, IMG submission 184146) | Lake sediment bacterial and archeal communities from Gulf of Boni, Indonesia to study Microbial Dark Matter (Phase II) - ​I19B2 metaG... | ecosystem: Environmental > Aquatic > Freshwater >...
GAGCGACACAGAGGATGCGATGAAGCCTAAGTCTGTGAGGGCTACTAGGGCTAGATACCGTATGGAAGCTAGTCCCCAGATCCAAGGTAGGGGGCTTATGGCCACTGCTGACAGGTATAGGGCTGAAGCCATGTACGTCGCTGTTTTCTCCCCCTCTAGGACGGCGAGAGTTTTTATTCCGTGGGTTCTGTCTCCCTCAATGTCAATAATTCCCTTGGTAACCTCCCTACCTGTGTTGGATAGGAAAGCCATCGAGGCGAACAAGAGGTTACTGGCGCTAAATCTATCAATGACCAAGCTTCCGTAGATGAAGGGGGTGGCTATACAGCTGCTCACCATAAGGTTTCCAATAAACCCCATCCGCTTACCCCTAACCGTGTAGGTGGAGAAGAGAGTCCAAGCCACCATCGCCGCTAATAGGCTCGATAGATTAGTCATGTACGCCGCGACAAAGCCTATGATGGTCAGAGCAGCGGCGTAGGCAAGGGCCTCCCAGGGTTTCACCGCACCGCTGGGTATGGGTCTGGTAGGCTCATTGATGGCGTCGATGAAGCGGTCGAAGTAGTCGTTGATGGTCATGGAAGCTCCGGTCAGCGAGAAGCCCGTGAGAAAACCCAGTAAGAGACTTGAGGAGTAGGCGTCAAAAGACAGCCTTGGGTAAGCGAGATAGGCCCCAACCAACACGGCGAAACCCATCATCAAACAGTTAACTGGTCGAATTAGACGAAGCTTGGAGAGCAAATCCAAACCAGATTCCGTCCAAAGAGAAGTAGGCTCAAAGTCCTTTTAAAATTAATTTAACCTCTTCCGCATTCTGGAAAGTACAGGAAGTGGATAAAGGCAGGGTATTTTATGTTTAGTATAAGCCGAGTGTGGTGTTTGTATGTTTGCCCTTTCAAAAATGTCTTATATTCGATTTGAATATTATAAGAGGTACTTGAGAAGAGCAGGAAGAGAGGTTTGGAATGATGGTTCCTCCTGAAGTCGCTTGGGTTGTTCCAGTGGCTATTCCGTTTATCATCGGGCTATTAGTCGGCTTTATAGTAAAGCGCACTGTGAAACTGGTCTTCTTGGTTATAGCTCTGGTTATAGTTCTCGTCGCAACAGGATTCGTGAGTTTGACTTTCCAAGGTATTTACGATGAGGCAATGAAGTTCCTGCCAACAATAATCGAAATGGGCGGAGGGTTCAAGAACGTTCTACCATACTCCTCCGTGATGTTCTTGATCGGTCTAGCATTAGGATTATGGAAGGGGTAGTGAACCTTCTAAGGGCCACCGGTGGGTTTATTAAATCAGATGCATCAGTTGATAAGCACCTTAAGGAGCTGAAAGTCTGTGAAGTATGAGATAAAGTACAAGCCTTCGTATTCGATGCTGGTCATGACCTTGGACCCGGGCGAGAGCGTAACGGCCGAAGCTGGGGCTATGACCTACATGAGTCCAAGCATCGATGTCAAAACCAGGATGAGGGAGAGAAGCATCCTCGGAACCCTTGGTCTCACCATCTTGGGGCGTCAATCCTTCTTCGTCAACGACTACACCGCCCCGGGGGAGGGAGGGGAGGTGGGTTTCGTGTCTGCTCCCGTGGGAGACATCCAAACCTTAGAGGTAACCCCTAGTCGAGGATATATCATCCAAAAAGCCGCCTACATCGCCTCCACCGAGAACGTCGATCTAGACGTTAAGTGGGAAGGGTTTACTAAAGGCCTCTTCGGGCAGGGCTTGTTCATGATTAAGGTTACGGGGAAGGGGCTACTGTTCATCAACACTTTCGGCGCCATCGACAAGCACACCCTTCAGCCAGGCCAGAAGTTGGTGGTGGACAATTTCCATCTTGTCGCCTTCAGCGACACCTGTCAATATAAGGTTACAAAGTTTGGGGGACTCAAGGAAACGATTCTCGGCGGAGAGGGCTTAGTGACAGAGATCACAGGGCCGGGAGAGGTTTACCTTCAGACAAAGAATCTGCGGGAGTTTGTGGAGTGGCTTTGGACCCTCATCGAGCCGAGGGTGAGGGCTAGGGCCCGCTAAGATGAAACAAAAATATGGATTCTAGAGAGACAAGGCATTAATAAGCTGAGGACCGAAGTATGGCCTAGGAGGTCTCAGCCATTCTAAGTTGGATCGTTTCCATTGCTCTCATCGTGTTAGGGCTCATTATCCTCATCTTCATCGTGAAAGTACTGTTCTTCTTTCTGCCCGCCGCCATCGTCGCCTTTGTCGTTTGGTTCCTCACTAAGAGCGAGTTCTGGGCTGGCATAGCCTTCCTAATCATAGCCGTCCTTTCTATCGCAAAACGCAAATAACACAAAAGCGCAGAAATCAAAAATGGGCTTGCCCTGGCTCCAAGGCTCCACTGATTTTAGTTTCGGCCTAATGCAAAAATTGAGGGATAACCTTTTTGGTGAACAGCTTTGCGCCCTCTAAGCGGGGGAAGTCCAAAAATCTTAAGATGAAGTGTTCAACGCCTATGTCGGTGAAGGCCTTGATCTGGTCTTTTACCCTCTCCGGGGTTCCAATGAAGTAGGCCTCATTCTCTTTCGCCTTGAAGGGGCTTCTCTTGGCTATTTCTTGAGCCTCCTCCTCTGTTTCCGCGATGGATACTATGTTGCCCAAGGTCTTTTTTATCTCTCCGGGCTCCCTGCCCTCTCTGGAGCAATGGTCCCTGAGGATATCCAGTTTATGTTTGTAGGTTTCTAGTGTGACGTTAGGCAGGTTCCACCAGTCTGCGTGGCGCGCCACCACCCTTAGGGTCAGCCTCTCCCCTCCACCTCCGATCATTATGGGAGGCGGCGAAACGGGTTTTGGATTGCAGCAGGCGTCCTTTATTCTGAAGTATTTGCCTTGGAAGCTGGCCGCGTCTTCCGTCCACATTTTTTTGATTATCTGCACTCCCTCTTCGAGTTGCCTGATCCTCACGGCGGCAGGTGGGAACTCGTAGCCATAGGCGGCGTACTCGTCCTCCTTCCATCCAGCCCCTATACCCAGGATGAATCTGCCGTTGGTCAAGGCGTTCAAGGTTGCCCCCATCTTGGCTAGGAGTGCCGGGTTCCGATAAGAGTTGCACAAGACGATGCTTCCAAATTTCAATTTCCTGAAGACTCCTGAGAGGTAGCTGATGGTTGTGAAACACTCTAGGTTGTCTATGGATTTGCTCAGGAACTCTGCCCACGGGACGAAGTGGTCATCAACCCAAGCCGAATCGAAGTCTCCTTTCAGTTCCCCCACGAACCTCATGACTTGACCAACAAACTCTGATCCTTTGCTGCCGTCAACGGGAAAGCTGGGGATCCTCAACCCAAATATTGCACGGGCCATCCTTCATCCTCCAAAGTATAGTGCGGTTTTTTGCCTTAAGAGCTATTTGCGGGTGCTTTTATTGAATACGATAGGTGAAGATTTTGAGATAAGGCTAGATGGTTACCTGTGAACGCTGGGCGAATTTAAACAGGGGGAAACTTACCTAAACGAGGGAGCTATCTCTGCTAAAGATTTTTTAATTAACTCTGAACCGACTTTTGCAAGTTCTTGAACACTTATGGGATCTTGACTCTCCACATATATTCTAAAAACAGGTTCCGTGCCGCTAGGTCTAAGTAGCATCCATGAGCCATCTGGATAAATGATTTTTATTCCGTCTATGGTGACAACTTCTGCTTCCTCTCCTCTTTTCTTCCACTCTTTCAACGCGTTCATCATTACGCTTTTCTTTAACGCCTCTGGGCAGTGGAAAGCTTCCTTTCTCATGTGAAACTTAGGGAACTCTTGCACAAGTTCTGAGAGAGATTTTTGTTCTCTTGCCACAACCTCAAGCATTTTAAGGGTTGCTAGAATCCAGTCACCATAAAGTATGGCTTCTGGCCAAATGTTTTTCCCTGTTTCCTCTACACCAAAAACAGCCTTCACTCTCTTGAGGCCGCTCACAATGGAAGAGGGGCCAACTTTTGTGTATGTTAGTTTCCCATTATGAGCGTTACAAGCCCACTCGATTAATTGCGAACTATTAATAGGGGCAGCTATGGCTCCGCCACTATGCTTCATTAAAATATCTTTAACAAAAACGCATCCTGAGACATCGCCCCATAGTACTTTTCCCTCATCATCAACGAAGATCGCTCTATCACCATCCGCATCTGTGGCAGACCCAATGTCAGCCCCACTCTCGTTAACTTCTCTCACTAACTCACTAAGGGCCTCAGGTCTCGGATAAGGATCTCTGTGAGGAAACATTCCATCAGGTTCACCGTTTATCACATCCACTTTAACACCGGCAGCCTGAAAAATTTTATCGCAAACAAGAGCCGATGCCCCACTTCCAGGATCTAACACCACTTTAAAGCCTGACGAAGATATTTTTGGAAGATCAACATATTCAAGGACGCTTCTAAGGTATAGATCAGAAACATCAACTTCAGTGCATTTACCTACCTCATTCCAAGCCACGACTTTAGGCTTATTGAAAAAGATGTTCTCAAATTGATATGATTCTTCAACCGAGAGCTCAGCTGTATCGCTCATAAAAAACAAGAATCCGATTATTTCAGGCAAAGTGTGGCTACCAGTAACCACTGTTGCGCCGTCAAGTCCTCTTTTCTTAACGGCCCAAAGTACCGCAGGGGTGGGGGCAAGACCACAATCCTCAACATTAACACCACCAGCGAGAACTCCCGAGATAAAGGCATGGTGTAATAGCTTAGCTGGCAATCTAACGTCTCTTCCAACTGCAACCGTGCCCTCATTACCCAAAAAGGAGGCGAAAGTTATTCCAAGCTTTGTCGCCATCTCAGGAGTTATTTCCACATTAGCGGTCCCTCGAATTCCTGAAGTCCCAAAAAGTCTAAGGTTTTTCACCGAATTCCCTCTTTCCCTCTTCCTCAAACTCGATGGGCAGTGTCGTTTTACCCCCAATATGGTTTTCCCTCTCTGCAATCTCCAAATCGACGTTCCTCATTTCAAAAGGATAAGAGAGGTCTCCTTTTAACAATTCCTTCAACTTTCATCGCTTACCACACTAACGAAGCCTAAATTACTTGGATCACCTCATCTTTAGTTATGGAAAGGGTGAATGGGTGGTTAGAATGCCAGAAAGCGTGGTGAGGGATACGTCGCTTGCTTCCATAGGCAGAGACAAGCTGGAGTGGGCGGAGAGCTTTATGCCTGTGCTCGGAGAGATCAGGCGAGAATTGGAGAGCGAGAAGCCGCTCGATGGCTTAACGATTGGCTTGTGCCTTCACTTTGAAGCGAAGACCGCAGTCTTAGCGCGCACTCTGGCGGCGGGCGGAGCGAGGATCGTCATTACGTCATGTAACCCGGAAACAACGCAGGATGATGTGGCAGCCGCGGCAACCGACTTTGCCCACGTTTATGCTTGGAGAGGAGAGACCGCTAATGAGTACGTGGAAAATCTGAAGCGTGTGCTGGATTATGATCCGGACATCGTTATCGATGATGGCGCCGACTTAATATGTATGTTGCACGAGGAGAGGGGCGACCTTCTAGGCAGGGTTATTGGGGGATGCGAGGAAACCACAACCGGCGTGATACGTTTGAGGAACATGGAGAGGGAGGGAAAGCTTAGGTTTCCTGTTATTGCTGTGAACGATGCTCAAATGAAGTATCTCATTGACAATCGATACGGGACCGGGGAATCCTCCCTCTTCGGCATACTCAACGCAACGAATCTCACTATGGCTGGAAAGACGGTTGTTATCACCGGCTATGGTTGGGTGGGTCAAGGTGTGGCAAAAAGAGCTCGAGGAATGGGCGCAAGAGTCATCGTAACCGAGGTTGACCCTATCAAGGCTTTTGAGGCACATATGGAAGGCTTCCGTGTTATGAGAATGATCGACGCTATCAAGGAAGCCGACATCGTCATTACTGCCACAGGCATGAGAGACATCGTAAGGAAAGAGCACCTAGAAGTGGCGAAGGATGGTTGCATCCTTTGCAACGCAGGACACTTCAACGTGGAGATATCCATCCCAGACCTCGAATCACTAAGCGTAGACAAAAAGCCAATGCGGGAATTCGGGACCCCGTATGGAGAAAAGTTAGTCTGGGCGTATAAATTCAGGAATGGAAGGCGGCTCTTTCTTCTGGGTGGAGGAAGACTCGTGAACTTGGTTTGCGGTCAGGGACACGCTGCTGAGATCATGGACCTAAGCTTTTCTCTTCAAGCCGAGTCTGTGAGGCTTCTGGTGAGAAAGCGGAGAAAACTCCAGAATAGAGTCTACAAGGTGCCACGTGAAGTTGACGAAAGGGTGGCTAGGCTAAAGCTGAAGTCTCTTGGAGTTCATATTGACGGTTTGACGAAAGGTCAGAAAGAATACAGAAGGATGTGGACGTTCAAGCCAAGCGGGATCTCATGAAGCGGTGAAATATCAATCATCACTCATGCGATCTGCCCATATGTTACAAAATAAATCTAAATACGGCGAGGTTCAAGTTTTATAGTGGAAAAAGGGAACTAACTATGAGAGGGAAGTTGTCACCCGATGATTTAAGATATGTGGTAGACATGCTCGATGGATTCAGAAGTCCTCCATTTCCATTTCGTAAGCTAAAGGAGGTTATTCGTTCACGGGAGTTAAAGGGCGAGGAGAAGGATTTTCTTGAGAGAAGCCAGCTAAACCAAATGCTAGAGAGACTTAAGGGAGAAAATCAAAGTCTGAATACATTATGGAAGGAAGCGAAAGAGCAGATTAGAATACTTTACCCACTTCACGCCGAACTTGAAAGGGCGATGCGCAAATATGCATTAGCGTTCTTCTTTCTAGGGCCAGGAGTAGCGGGCTTTTTAGGATTGTTGATCCGAGCTGACTTTGCTCTTCGCCTATTACTTCTGTTTACAGTGCCATTTGGTTTTGCTGGCGCCTTATTCCCCTTTTATCAAAGGACTATGAGGAAGGTTATAAAAAGACTTAGGGAGCAGTGGAAAGGAGAGGGGGCTGTTAAACAATTAGTTGATGGAGTGGCAATTCACTTGGCGAAAACAATTAAGAAGCAAGGGTTAAACCCGAAGGACTTTTCCATAGAGTCGTATTTTAACGATTATGCTAATCTTATTGTAGAAAAGGAGATTAAGAAGGGATTCATTTTGATCCCAAGATCCTAGAAAATGACATCAACCTATTTTTCCCAAGCCCTCTCAATTGATCAAAAGTGTTAAATTGGCTGGTGGCAAAATCTACTATCAGGGAAAAATATGAGAGAAAACTTCACCCTGTTTGGCTATACGATGATGATAGTGTTCTTCGCGTTGAGCACAGCGTTCTACGCAGTGTTGTTGTGGCTCTTTGCCTTATTGCCAATCTGGATCATCCCGGCGATTACATCGCTCCGACCTGGCAACGCTGTTCCAATCGTATGTAGCTTGCTTTGGGGTCCTGCAGCGGCGTGGGGCACTGCCTTCGGAAACCTAATCGGCTATGACATCATGGGTGGCGCACTAACCTTAGGTAGCATCGGGGGTTTCGTTGGAAACTGGGTCATGGGCTTTCTACCCTACTTTACTTGGCACAAGGTGTTTGCTGAAGAACCCCATTGCAGATCAGGAACCAGCTTATTAAAGTTTGAAGCTACCAACTTATTGCACTCTAGCGCGTGCGGCATGGTAATTTCTCTATGGGTTGAACTGATAGGCTTCGTGCCATTCGCTTTCATATCAATAATCATCACGTTCAACAACTTTTTGCACACACTGTTTATCAGTCCGATCTTAATGGGTATTTTCTACCCCAGAGTGAAACGGATGGGCTGGCTTTGGACAGATTTCATGAGCGAGTACAGCTACACCACGGAGAAAACTCCCAAACTAACCCTTATCGGCTATGGACTTATTTGGATAGGCTGGGTCATCGGTAACTTCATTTGCATCGGCTTAGGTTTAGCCGTGTTTGGTCAAATGAACCCCTTCGGAACTGGCGGATGGGTTTTCGCAGCTCCAGCATTTTCACTGGTAAACCCGATTTTCCTTATTGGTCTGTTGTTCTCTCTGATCTCAATCGTTGGCATCGCGTTAATGGAGTTCGGCGGGAAATGGCGGAAGGCACCCTCTTAACCCTCCTTCTTTTTTACTTTAAGCAAGCTTATTGCTCATGAGTCTGACAAGCGTGTCTGGTGATAACTGAGATGTCTATCATCAAACTCGACGACGTTTGGATTAAGTATCGGGGGCAGCCGGATTATGCACTTCGCGATTTAAATTTAAAGGTGGAGCGAGGCGAGTTTTTAGGTATAATTGGTCCCACTGGTGCAGGGAAAAGCACACTATGCATAACGCTTAATGGTTTGATCCCTCATCTTGTACGCCCGGATGAATTCACGGGCAATGTTGTCGTCAAAGGATTAAACACCAAAGAACACAAGATTGCAGAGCTTTCTCAGCACATCGGAATCGTTTTCCAAGATTATGAGTCTCAATTGTTCTGCACGAACACGGAGCTAGAGGTTGCATTTGGTCTGGAAAACTTAGCGATTCCTCGAGACGAGATGAAAAGCAGAATAGAACAAGCTCTAAAGTGGACTCGCTTAACAGGACTAGAGAAACACTACACATTCAACTTAAGTGGAGGTCAAAAGCAGCGGCTAGCAATAGCCGCCGTTCTTGCAATGCATCCAAGCATTATTGTTCTTGACGAAGCGACATCTGATCTTGACCCGGTTGGGAAGTATGAAGTCTATGAGATCATAAAAGATCTTCGTAAACGAGAAGAGGTAACTATGATAATGGTGGACCATCATCTAGATCGTGTCGCAGAGGTAGCAGATCGTGTTGTTGTGGTAAATAAAGGAAAAATCATATATGACGACAGACCTCGCGAAGTCTTTTCGCACGTTGAAGAGCTAATTGAGTTGGGGTTAAGCCCCCCACAAGTCGCCGAGCTTTTCCACAAGATCGGCTATGAAGGTGGCTATCCATTAAGCGTAACAGAAGCAATGGAGAAGTTCCCCGCAAACTATGGAATAGTTTCTCCTAAGTCTGAACTCGAGCCAATAGGCGAACCTGTCATCGAAATTCGAAACCTGTCGCACACTTATGATGGCGAACGTTGGGTTTTGAAAAATATTAACGTGAAAGTTCACAGGGGCGAGTTTGTCGCGCTCATAGGTCAAAATGGTTCAGGCAAAACCACGTTGGCTTTATGCATCAATGGCGTGGTCAAGCCCACAAAGGGTTCAATAAGGATCCTTGGGGAAGAAGCCACACTAAAGACGGTGTTAGAACTAGGGAAGACAGTTGGTTATGTTTATCAGAACCCCGACTATATGATTTACAGCGACACAGTGCGCGCCGAGTTGGAGATGGGCCCTAAGTATGCCGAGCTTCCGATGGAGGAAGTGGATAGAAGAGTTGACCACGCTTTAAAGGTCTTGGAAATCGAAGATCTCGAGAAAGAAGACCCCTTCTTCTTGAATAAAGCGAATCGGCAGCGAGTGGCGGTTGGATCAGTCTTGACGGTTGAACCTGAAATCCTAATTGTTGATGAGCCGACAACGGGCTTGGCGCCCGGCGAGACTCGCCACATTATGAAGTTAGCGCAGGAATTGAACAGCATGGGAAAAACGATCATCGTTATCAGCCATGATATGTGGGTTATATCCGAGTACTGCAAGCGTATACTGGTTCTTCATAATGGTGACTTAATTATGGATGGCCCTACCCGAGAAGTTTTTTCAAGGACAAACATATTGAGGAAAACCTTTATTGAACCCCCTCAAATTTCACGCTTCAGTCAAGCGAAGTTTGGAGAAACTTTTTTGAGTGTGGATGAAATGGTTGAACATGTCTCGAAAGCGTGATGACGCATGGTTCAATTCACACTCTATGTTGAAAGGGACACCATCATTCATCGGTTAGACCCTAGAGCGAAGCTCGTTTGGCTCGGATGCTTTTTCGTATGGTCGGTCACTTTTAACCATCCATTGTGGTGTCTTGTGGTTTTCTCCATCGCCTTCACAGTCGCCATCACATCTAGAACGATAAGCCAATATAAGTTTGCCCTCCCAGGCATGATCTCGTTATTCATAATGTGTTGCATAATGTGGCCTTTCTTCAGGTCCGGCTACACTCCTCTTCGTTATATAGGCCCCCTCCTGTTATTCTACGAGTCAGTGCTTTACGGGCTTGGGTCAGCAATTCGGATAGTGGCGATGATCCTTGCTGGGCTTGTTTTCTTTGCCACCACTCGGGTTGAGGATCTCTTTGTGGCATTGTTAAAACTTAAGAGGTCGCCGCTCTTTTATGGCATGGTTTTCGGCGTATCTATCATCTTCAGATTCATACCGACATTTTTTGCTGAGGCTAATCTGATAATGTCAGCGCAAGAAGCTCGCGGAGTTGATATACTTCATGTCAATCTTATCGAGAAGATTAAAAACTCCATTCCTATGATGAGTCCTCTATTTGTCACAACCCTAAGAAGGGCTGGAGAGTTGGGTTTAGCCGTGGATAGCAGAGCTTTTCGAGCGAAGGTTGAGAGAACTTTCCTTTACACCGTGAAGATGACGGCAAAGGACTATGCGATAGCCATCTTGTCGTTGGCAGTAACTGCTTTGTTCCTTTACCTACGAATAAGGGGTTATGGGACGGTTCTCCCGGTGGTTTAGGGTGAAAAGAGGCATTATTCGCGGTTTGATTGCGTTGCTCGTGGCGGGGATCCTCATTCGTTTCATGTTGTCCGAAGTGTTCTCAGCAGTTTTCCATAGCGGGTATATTTTAACCTTTCCCGACCCCAAACTTACTGTAACGTTCTCTACAAGTTATCATATACTTGGCACTATGGGTATTGTCATCGCAATCCTAGATATGCTCTTAGACGCGGCCACAATGAGCATCTACTCCCCCAACTTCATCTACTATCTTGCTCCATGGTTGGTGGCGGGGCTGTTGGCAGGCTTTATGGCTCGAAATTCCGTGCGAGGTCTTAGCTCAGCCTTTTTTGCGGGCTTCTTTGCTGGTGTACTCATGAATATCCTTTTATGGATAGGGTTTGGTTCTGAACTTCTCAGTCTCAAGGCTGATACGATATATGTTTTGATAACAAGGAACATTGCAGATGGTTTCATAATAGGTGTGCCAACAGGTTTCGCAGGCTTAATTGGTGGCACCTTACTTAAAAAAAGGGAGCTAGCCAAGAGGGAAATTCCCGAACTCTTCCCCATTGAGACAATATGTCCAAAATGTGGAATGCGATACGCTTCCACACCCGTATATTGTTCTGTATGTAGCGCTGAGCTTCACAAATCTGAGTCGTGAAAACTATCTGTAAAGAGTGTTTGACATTCTACGTTGGCTAATTTTGTGAAGAGCCTTTCAGCTCCTATTGCTGCCAGTATCGCTTTTTCCAAGGCTTCATTGAATCTCGGATCATCCCGCCGCTGCCGACACCGCTGGAATAAAAGTTTTCAAAATAAAGTACTTATGCGTCACGATGAGTGAGATATTAGAGGGACTAGGCGGAGTATTTTATCCCTAGGTCATTTAAACCTCTTTGCTTTGGGGATTACATCCGCCGCAGATCATCTTAACTATCCCTTACATACTCACGGTAGCCTCTTAGCTGGCGTAGTTAGAAAGGGTGACCGCCTTCAAGTAGTTTTACGGCTTCGATGGCGATTCTAATTTCGTCCTCAATTGCCCTTTGAACGCGCTCATCGAGTTCTCCGGTCTTCTCGCCGGGTTCAAACTCACCCTTCCTTATGCCCCTTATGATATTGCTATCCACCGCCAAAATGGCTCCAGACCTCATCGCTTTCAACCCTGCGAGGGTGAAAATGGCGGAGCATTCCATTTCGATAGATAAAACGTTTGCCTCACTAAATCGCCTTATAGCTTCGCTGCTCTCACCATAGTAGGAGTCTGAAGTCAAAACGATGCCCAGATGGACCTCTTTCTTCATGTTCCTAGAGGCTTGAAGTAAAGCTGAGACTACGTCGAAATTTGCAACAGCGGGGTATTCAACTGGCAAATAGGATCTAGTGGTGCCGTCAGCACGCACCGCAGCAGTTGCGATAATGATGTCGCCAATCTCTATATCTGGTTGAAGAGCGCCTGTCGTCCCTACTCTAATGAAAGTCTCCGCGCCAATTTTCGCCAACTCCT
>Ga0209314_10001117_pt1 | contig 12101 bp, 12 predicted proteins | sample I19B2metaG_FD_184146 | JGI IMG/M metagenome (GOLD analysis project Ga0209314, IMG submission 184146) | Lake sediment bacterial and archeal communities from Gulf of Boni, Indonesia to study Microbial Dark Matter (Phase II) - ​I19B2 metaG... | ecosystem: Environmental > Aquatic > Freshwater >...
CTGGCCAGTAGCCGCAGCCCCCTTCTCCGCGATCAGGGCAGCGTTTCGTTCCAGTACCCCGTCTATCACTCGAGAAAGCTCCTCTGCAGAGAGCTGTTGGAGCCCCAGCTCCTTCAAGCCTTCACGGACATTTCTCCCTGTATGTTCAGCCATCCACTTGAAGAGGTCCGGGATAGCCTCCTTCACCAATTGTCCGTCGGCGAGGAGATCGAAGACATCCATTAGCTGACTGTCGGTTAACCTGTCAACCTCAACCCCATCCCTTGCAAGGCCCTTGAGGGTCTCGGTCAGTGTGACCGCGACCAAGGTCGGATTGACTTTGAACCTCTGCACGACTTCCTCATAGAGTTCAAAGAAGTCGGATGAGAGAAGCTGTTCGACCAGCTTCCGGTTCAAACCATACTTCTCAACCAGTCTCGCGGACTTCTCCTTCGAGGTCTCAGGCAGATTCAACTTGACATTTGAAAGGCGTTCACTTGACACAACCATGCTCGGGATGTCCGTCTCGGGATACATTCGGGCGGCGCCCGGGCGAGGCCTCATGTACCTCGTTGTCCCATCCGGATTTGCGGCCCTAGTCTCCTCAGGCACTCCCTCCAGAGCCTCAGCGGCCCTGCGTAGGACCGCTGTCAACGCGTCTCTGCAGTTCTCGACTGGCCCGGAGACAATGGCGAACCCATCGCTCTCTCTGAGGTTCAGCGCGGCCTTAAGCTGCTCCGTCTCACCTTGCGATATTCCGTAGCCCGGAAGCTCATCCGAATGGAAGATCCCTCCAACGCGCCCCCAGAATTTGGCGTGGTCAGAGAGCTCAGTTCCAAACCTCAATCCGGGGATCAGCTCCTCCTTGAGAAGACCCGCGAAATTTCGCAGAAGCACTCCGAGGATGGCGCCCCCTCCTTCCAGTGATTGTCGAACCACCTTGCTCGACGTCTTTGACAGCATGTGGGTCAGGTCTTTGGCTGCAACTTCCAAGTCTTTCGAAGCTGCTCCACGTCGCCTCAACTCATCTCGGATCTCGATCAGCCTTTGCTGACGCAGAACCTCGTATTCGACGACCTTGGATACTTGGTCAAGGCGCTGCACACCTTTGACCTCGACCAGAGCTCCTGCCTCGAGAGAGACGTTGATGTCCTGCCTGATGACTCCGAGGCCTCTCCTGACCTTCCCTGTGTCGCGAAGTATCCTTCCTATGGTGAGAGCGACTCTGACGGCCTCGTCTGGAGACTCGATGACCGGGGCTGTCGCGATCTCAATGAGAGGTATGCCCATTCGATCGAGTCTGTAGTGGGTTGTCGTCCTGTCGGCTCCAAGTATTCTTGCGGCGTCCTCCTCCAGGCAGATTGTCTGGATCGGCACCTTCTTGGAGTCGACGTCGGCCTCACCTCCCACAGCTATTAGACATGTTCTTTGGAAGCCTGTGGTCGTGGAGCCGTCGATCACGACCTTTCTCATGACTCGGATCTCGTCCATAGGCGTCGACTTGAGGAGACAGGCGACGGTTAGGCAGATGTCTACGGCCTCGTCGTTGATGTGGTGTGGAGGCTCCTCATCCATCTCGACCAGGCAGGCAGTGTCGTTGTCGGCCTCGTAAAGTATGGTTCTTCCTCGCTGGAACTCGAAGTAGGCGGCAGGGTCTACTTGGCCCATCTCGCTCTGGGTCGGCCTGAGCCGTCTGAGAAATTGGAGCTCGCGCTCTTCGGTCAGCTTGGTGGGGCAGGAGCAGAAGAGTTTGTGGTCTGTTTTCAGTTGTTGGTGGAGTTCGAGGCCGACCTTCAGGCCTAGCTCTCTGGAAGCGGCCAGCGGTCAGACCTCCTCGTAGAAGGATCTCTCGGAGATCTCGCCCGCGATGTTGGTTACCATGAGTTTCCTGGCCTCGATTGTGTCCTCGGTCTGGCCGAGGGCCCACATCATCTTGACAAGGGCGGTCTCCGCGAGCATGTCCTCGAGAGGGATGACTCCGAGGCTGAGGAGGTCGATCCCTGTCTCGTAGACCGTCATCCTCACCCGTCCCCATATGCACTGTGAGGTCATGGCGACGAGGACGTTCTTCTCCTTGGCGCGTCTGAGCGAGTTGAATAGGCTGGAGCTGACGTGGCCTAGGCCGGTTCCTTCGAGGATGACTCCTCTGAAGCCCGATTCGACCGCGTGTTCTACGAGCTTGGCATCTAGTCCCGGGTGGGACTTCAGGAGTGCGACGCGTTCGTCAAACATATTCCTCAGGGTGGGAGATCTGCCGGAGTCGCGTAGTCTGTACTTCTGTGTCAGCATCTCGATCTCCTTTGACTTGATGCGGGCCAGCGGGGTTGTTCCTATCGATCTGAAGGCGTCTCTCCGTGAGGTGTGACATTTTCGGGCTCTGACGCCTCTGTGGACTGCGATCGACTCATCGGAGACGTTCTCATGCATGGCGATTCCGACCTCGGCGAAGGGTGCCGAGATCGCGGCGATGGTTGCCCCTATCAGGTTGGAGGCCGCGTCTGAGCTTGGTCGGTCTGAGGATCTCTGTGAGCCGACGAGTATGACGGGTATCGGCAGATCCTGCAGGGCGAAGCTCAGCGCCGACGCTGTGTAGGCCATGGTGTCTGTGCCGTGGGCTACGACTACTCCGCGTAGGTCTCGTCTCGTGCACCTCTCGTATACCGCCTTTGAGAGTTCAGACCAGTGTTTGGGGGTGAGGTTCTCGCTGAAGACGCTGAAGAGTATCTCTGTCTCGACGTTCGCTAGGTCTGCGAGCTCTGGGACGGCTGTGTAGAGGTCGTGGGCGGAGAGGGCTGGGAAGACCGCTCCTGTGCGATAGTCGACGCGGCTTGCGATGGTTCCGCCCGTGCTTATGATGGATATCTTCGGGAGGTTGGGGTTGGATGGTGGTGGGGGTGCAGGGGCGAGATTGGTGCGTGTCCTTCTCCGATCTTCTCGATGTTGGTGACGGCTGTGACTTCTATTCCGATGTTGTAGCCGTTGTCGAGCTTGAGGACTATGTGGCGTTCGTCTTCGTATTGGGTTCTCGGCATCAGTGCTCCGCGGAGTGTGAGGTCTCCTTTCCTGATTCGGACTTTGTCTCCGAGTTTGAGGTTTAGGGAGGCAAGCCTTTCCTTGAGTTGTCCGCGGTATCCGTAGAGGCTCTCTTCCATGACCCGTCCTCCAGACAACCACTAAGCCAAGGGCAATGTTAAAAGCTATGTTCGGTGGCGCGGTGAATTTACAGCTTAAATCTGAGTCCGTTAACGTTTGTACTGGGGCCTTCGATGCCGCACATCGAGGTCAACTGCTCGCTGGACCAGTTCAGGGAGTTCATGATCAGGAGCACCTGCTTCTCCTTCATGCCCCATGAGCTCCGATGGGACAGAGACGTCTTCCCTGAGCGGTCGCCAGAGGACGGGACCATGTACGTAGAGGCCGAGGACAAGCATACTGTTGAGAGGATTGCAGACGTGCAGTTCGTGAAGGCAACGAGCGTCCTTGGGGTGATCTACAACTCGAAGAGCGGTTCGACCAAACTGAAGTGGAGGCACATGAAGGGCAACTTGGGTAAGCTGAGCGGAGAGGCTAGCACCAACTCACTGGCAAACCTGTACATGACGGGCATAATCGATGAAACGTATGTGCAGGACCTGGCCGCCACAGAGGAGCAGAAGATTCAGTAGGGTTGACGAAGATCTCTTGACATGTACGGCCCGTCGGGGGCATATCCGAGCTTCGCGTAGTATCTCTTTGTTCCTAGCGCGCTTGTGACGAGTATCTTCTTGGCGTCGAGCTCTTCCTTCGCGATTCGCTCTGCCTCGTGGAGTAGGTGAGATCCGAATCCGCGGTGTTGCCACGACTCCTTCAGTCGTAGGCCGACTGGAGCAAGTGGACCGACGACGTGAAGCTCCCTTACGATTGCGGCGTTCTGCTTGTGGATCTCTGGCCGATGTGTGTTGTCTGAGGGCTGTCTGAGTCTGAGATAGCCTATGAGGATGTCGTTTTGTGTGTCTTCGACTGATATGAAGAGGTCTTCTCCCTCCGACGCCTTTTCTTTGTGGATCAGGGTCTCGATCGAGTCCAGATCTGGAGCGACGTGATCTCTGATCCATCTTATGCCGATCTCTCTACACCTTATGCACTGGCATCTCTCATCCGAGCGCTTGAGACGCTCCTCGACGAGTTGGCGTAGGTTGCTCTTCCTGACCCCGGCGTCGATGAGGGTCGCGGGGATATCCCGTTGAACTCTCATCACTCTGACCCATCTAGGAATGAAACGTTTCACTTCAGCGATCAGCTCTGCGGCTTCTTCAGCGTCGTATGGTGAGTATTTGCCGCTCTTCCACTCGTCGTAGAGCTTGGTTCCTTTGAGGACGAGGCATGGGTAGATCTTGATCATGTCTGGCTTGAACCGCTCATCCCTGAATATGGTTCTGAACGCTTCGAGATCGCGTTCGCGGCTCGATCCCGGTAGGCCGGGCATCATGTGGTAGCATACCTTCAGCCCTGAATCCTTCAGAACTTGGGTGGCTTCAACCACATCGCCGACGGTGTGGCCTCGATCGACGATCCGGTATATGTCGTCGTATATGTTCTGGACTCCCAGCTCGACCCGGGTAACGCCCATGTTTAGTAGGGAGTCGACGTGTTGCTGCCTGCACCAGTCTGGCCTCGTCTCGACGGTTATGCCTACGTTGCGTATTCTACCCGTCTCAGCTTTCTTCTTGACCTCGTCGAGGTTGGAGGCGCGTTCGCCGACTATTCCTTCGAGGCAGCCCTTGATGAAGTTGGTCTGGTAGCTGATCGGGGTGGAGGGGAAGGTTCCGCCCATCACTATCAGGTCTACTTTGTCCACGGTGTGGCCGATCTCTTGCAGCTGGCCGATCCGATTCGTTACTTGTAGGTATGGGTCGAACTGGTTTTGTGAGCCTCTCATGGCGGCGGGCTCGTGGCCGGTGTAGCTCTGCGGGGTTCCCTGCTTTGGGCCGCCTGGGCAGTACGTGCATGGTGATTCCTTTGGGCAGGAGGATGGACTCGTCATGACAGCTACGACGGCCACGCCTGAAGCGACGCGGACGGGTTTCCTGCGCAGGAGAGGTAGGAGAGCGGGCTTCTCGTCAGCCCTTAGATTAGCAATAATTTCGGCGTTGCTTGGGAGGTACTTCAGGCCGAGCCTTCGACAGATGTCTACCTTTGTGATGTCCAGAGCTCTCGAGTCTGGATGTTCGGTTGAGAGAAGACGCTCTATGATAGCTCTGCAAGCGGTCTCAGACATCGAGATTCCAAGCAGGTCTAGCTGGCGGACTATCTCCTGGACCTCGGGATCTCTCTCTGCCCCGGCTGTATGCTCATCATCACTCGCTTCTCGTAGTGGCGGTTGTTCACGCTCCTCGGCATGGTGGGCTTTCTCTGCTTGGGGGCCATCTTGTGGGTTTGAGAGCGGACCTTGCCTGCCTTCGTGAGCGACCCATGTGTCGGCATGAATTTCACCTATTCTCAGGGATCTTCCGACCATAACAACGTGCGGAGCATATTAAGCGTTTTGAGCTCGCTAGGTCTCGACGGGCCCTTTAGATCCCGAGGCGTCTCTGTACCAGAGGCCGAAGTCGGAGATCTTTCTGAGCACCTCGCTGTCGAAGACTGGACCGTCTGTGCAGGTTGTCAGGCCGAGCGGGTCGAGGACGCAGTGGCCGCAGATCCCTACTGCGCACTTCATGTAGCGGACGAGGCTCGCCTCAATTGGAGTTGAGTACTTCTCCGCCATGTCGAAGACCTTCCTGACCATCAGCTCGCGTCCACACGTGTATATCCTGTCGAACCGTCTCTCCTTGAGGGTGGCCTCCAAGACGTCTGTCGCGGTTCCTTTCCAGCCGTAGCTTCCGTCCTCGGTTGCGGCGACTATCCGCGCCTTCGACTTGGACATGGACTTCTTCAGGCGATCTAGAAAGACAAGCTCGGCTTGGGTCTTGGCGCCAACTACTACGGTTACGTCTGATCCAGAGTGTGCGAGCTTCTCGGCGAGCGGTGCGAGGGGAGCTATGCCACATCCCCCGCCCACGAGGAGTGTTTTTCCCGTGGTCTCTGTGAAGGGTTTGCCGAAGGGCCCTCTGACTCCGATTGCGTCGCCTCGCTTCATTGAGTGGAGTGCAGCCGTAGCTGTGCCTATGTTCTCGACCGTGATTCCGCAGAATCCGCTGGCCTCTATGTATGAGAGGCTCATCGGAACCTCGTCGACGCCCGGAATCCAGGCCATCACGAACTGTCCGGGCTTCGCTTGGCCGCAGAGCTCGTCCTTGAACTTGATGGTGACTACTTTCTCTGTCTCTCGGGTGGTTTCGAGGATCGGTGTGACCCTGACCTTTCTAGTATCTGTGGGCGAGTCCGACAATCTCCTCCACACTCCCTATGCCCTTGGTCTTCATATACTCCGATATTCCCTGGCATATCTCGCGGAAGATCTGCGTGCCCTTGATCATGATGCCTGTGCCGATCTGGACGGCCGAGGCTCCCGCCATCAGGAACTCGAGGGCGTCTGAGGCTTCTAGGACGCCGCCGCATCCGATCACCGGCAGGTCAACCTCCTTCGAGATCTCGTATACGCATCTGACTGCGATTGGCTTTATCGCCCTCCCGGAGAGTCCTCCGACCTTGTTTCCGAGGAGCGGTCTACCAGTGTTGATCTCGATCTGCATCGCGCGGACGGTGTTTATTGCGACGAGTGCGTCCGCCCCTGAGTCTTGAGCCGTCTTTGCGAGGGCTACAATGTCTGTGACGTTGGGTGTGAGCTTGACGAAGACCGGTTTCGTCGTGGCTCTCTTCACGCCAGCTACGATGTCTGCGAGAAGTTCCGGGCTCTGTCCGATCTCCTTTCCAACCTTCTCGACGTGTGGGCATGAGACGTTGAGCTCCACCGCGGCGACTCGGCTGCTGCTGGCGAGCTTTGCTCCTTGTGTGTAGTCTTCGGTTGAGTAGCCGTATATGCTGGCGATCACCGGGACTTCTAGGGGTGGGCTGGACTCGAGTTCGCTTATCATTTCCTTGATGCCTGGGTTCGGTAGGCCCATCGCGTTGATTGTTCCGCAGTCCGCCTCGACCAGTGTCGGGTTCGGATATCCTTCGCGGGGTTGGATTCCGGCGGATTTCATGGTGACTGCGCCTGCTCCGCCCTCTGCGCAGCGTCTGAGTGAGGATACTGCGATTCCAAGTACTCCGGCGGCTAGTATGGTTGGGTTTCTGAGCTGGAGGCTGGCGATCCTGGTCTGGAGTCCGCTGGGCAAGTCTTCTCATTCCGCGTGGATTGGGTGTCTCTCAGTTCTATTTATAAACGTTGGAAGCTCCAGCGATGTTGATCTCTCTGGAGTGGGATCTTTGAAGGTCTTCATTATCGATTGCGTCGCTGGATTCTTCGCTGTGGATGAGGAGAAGAAAGTCGTCGACTTCGAGAAGTTTCGCGGCGACCTTGACGCCGTCGCAGGGACACTGGCCGCTACGCAGGATGGGAAAGTCGCCGCGGAGCTGCTCACCCTCGTTCAGAGTCTCCGCAAGAAGGGGTTCAAGACCTTCGCCTTCGAGAGCGAGCAGCTCGGAGTGAAGACGGCGGAGGAGACGGGTGTCGAATACTCTATGGAGGGAGCCGAGGAGATAGGGGACTGGGTCAGATCCAATCTGGAGACCCTTCTGGTGGAGCGGAGAGTCACCAAATCCCAGGATGAGAGCGCCTCGCTGATCGCCCGGGTGGCGGCCGCTCTTGCAAGCCTGAAGATGAGGGAGGCTTCGAAGAAGAGGGATCTCCTGATAGTCCAGGCGATCCAGACGATAGACGATTTGGACAGGACTGCAAACCTGTTCTCGAGCCGGGTCAGAGAGTGGTATGGAATCCACTTTCCCGAACTTGACTCGCAGATCGAGAAGCATGAGACGTATCTGAAGATGATAGAGGAGTTCAAGTCCAGGGACAAGTTTGCGGAGGAAGGCCTCGTCGCTATGGGTATCCCGCCTGAGAAGGCGGATCAGATCTCTCAGCTGGCCCAGCGCTCCACAGGAGCTCCGCTTGGAGAGCAGGATTTGAAGAAGATATCGGGCGTCGCTGGAGTCGCCTTGGAGGTCTACAACACTCGCAGAGAGCTTGAGACCTATGTCGATGGACTTATGGATGAGGTTGCGCCGAACATGAAGGCTTTGGCTGGGGCTCCGCTCGGGGCCAGATTGATCGCTCTGGCCGGGGGGATAGAGAGCTTGGCAAAGCTTCCGGCAAGTACGGTTCAGATACTCGGCGCTGAGAGGGCTCTCTTCAGGTCGCTCAAGACTGGGAGCCAGCCTCCGAAGCACGGGATAATCTTCCAGCATCCCCTTATCCATCAGTCTCAGAGGTGGCAGCGGGGGAAGATCGCTCGGGCGCTCTCGGGCAAGCTGGCGATCGCAGCTAGGATAGACGCTTTCAAGGGTGAGTTTGCTGGCTCGAGGCTCATGAAGGAGTTCGAGGAGAGGGTTCAGGACGTCAAGGAGAAGTATCCCAAGCCTAGACCCAAGCCTGGACCCAAGCCTGAGAAGCCGGGGAGAGGGAAGGAGAGGAGGAGACGCGGGAAGCCTGCGCGGAGAGGCATATAGCTCCACGCCTTGAGACCCCGATAACGGCATCATTCTCAGCGGACTGGCCAGACGTGGTGGGGAAGGTGGAAGTTCGAAAGCATCCGAAGCACCCCGGAGTCTATACATCCAGAGACGTAGACGGCTCCACGAGACTCCTGACGCTCAGTCTAGCGCCCGGCCACATAGTCTACGGTGAGAGAACAGTTCTGTGGAAAGGCGAGGAGTATAGGATGTGGGATCCCTTCAGGAGCAAGCTGGCCGCCGCCATCCTCAAGGGAGTAGGCTCGATGACCTTCGGCGAGGGCGACGCGGTGCTGTACTTGGGAGCTGCTTCGGGCACGACTGTCAGCCATGTCAGCGACATCCTCGGACCGAAGGGCAGAGTGTATGCGGTGGAGTTCGCTCCTAGGGTGATGAGAGAGCTGCTCGAGAGGGTCTGCGCTCATAGGTCGAACGTGGTGCCGATACTGGGAGATGCCCGGCGGCCCGAGTCTTATAGGGCGCTTGCGCGCAGGGTCACCTCGATCTACTGTGATGTGGCTCAGCCGGAGCAGGCCAAGATCGCCGCCGACAATGCGGATGCTTATCTGGAGAGCGGTTCTGAGATCCTTCTCTTCGTGAAGGCGAGGAGTATAGATTCGACTGCGCCGATCTCCGACGTCTTCTCGAGGGAGAAGCAAATTCTAGCAGGGCGGGGATTCACGATAGAGGAGACCGTTGAGCTAGACCCCTTTGACAGGGATCACCTGATGGTCAGAGCCAAGTTTGGAGGTGCAGGAGCTGGCTCATCGTGAAGGACCGCTGGAGAGGTATCTGAGGGAGGAGATACGGAAACTCAACCTGCACCTTCCGAAGGGCAGGAAGTCTCTGAGCATGCTGCTCGAGGAGAAGGAGCCCTCGGTTGAGTCGGTGGATGGCAAGCCTCTACCCATCGAGAGGAGCGAACTGGTGGAGCTGGAGGGGATCGTCCCGCCTGAGATGCAGTCTAGGCTGATGCTGCCTATAGTGATCATGCGTAGGACAGATCTGGGCAGAGGTGCCTTCGAGGTCTTCGGCGGATCCGCCGAGCACTTCGTCGTCAGAAAGATATTGGGTCTGGAAGAGTCTGGAGAGCGGAAGGCCGAAGGTGGTGGAGGTTTGACGCTGATTTATCGGCCTCAGGTTCAGGAGTTGCGGCGGCGCTTCAGAACCGTTACGGCCGTCGGGTTTAGTGTGCCGAAGGATGAGGAGGTAAGCTTCTCAGAGCCTGGGTTCTGAAGTCTCTTGGAGGCGGGTCTGGCCTCTCTTGACCCTCTCTCTTATCGTGTCAAGGGTTTTCCAGCTGGTTCTGACGATCTCTGGGAATGTACCTTTCCTATGGTACCAGTCCTCAAGAAACTTCATTGTGCGCGGATCTGAGGCGTAGCCTGATCCGAAGTCTCCGTACTTCTCCTTGAGCTGTGAGATTGAGCGGTCTCTCTCCACCTTTGCTAGGATGGAGGCAGCGGAGACCACAGGGTATCTTGCGTCTGCGTGGTGCTCCGAGACGATCTGGAGCTTGAATGGCACGAGCGCCTCTATGTCTCTGCCGTATCTCCTAGCGTCCACGTCTGAAGCGTCGACGTAGGCGACGTGGGGCCGGAGCTTGGTAATGATCTCTGCCATAGCCTCGGCCTCGAGGTAGTTTAGCTTCCGGAGCTTCCTTCTGGAGCGGACGCGCTCGTCAATGATCCGCGGCTCGATAATGACGTACTCGTATCGCGTTACGGCCTGCTTTATCTCGTGGTCGAGGCAGGCCCTCCTTGCGGGGGTGAGCATCTTGGAGTCACGGACGCCGAGGCCTGCGAGCCTTTCCAGCTCTCCTTGGGGGATGAGTATGCCTGCTATGATGAGCGGCCCGATGACGGGGCCCTTCGGGAGACTCTCGTCCGGAGTCTTCTCCCGGAGTCGTCGATGCCGCAGATCATCCTTTCGCCTATGGTCTCACCCCCGCCTGACTGCTGAATCATCTTTGTGCAGTGTTTGAGGAGATGGTTCTTGTCTTGCTTATGGTTTGATCAGGGTCTCTCGCGTAGCAGCGGCTGGGTCATGCAGTGGACGCTTCCGCCGCACTTCATGAACTCGGAGACATCTGTCTCAATGACATCTATTCCCTCGCCTCGAAGTATCTGAACGGTCTTCGGGTTGCCTGTTGTGCAGACGATGCGTCCGGGTCTAATAGCGAGGGTGTTGAAGGCGAAGTTGTCCCTCTCCTCGTCGGCGTAGCTCGCCACGACTTTGAGGTCCTTCTCCCTCAGGAGGTCGGATAGGTACTGGGGGCACTGTCTGGGGTATATGAGGACCACGCCCTTGTTGATGACGCTGACGAAGCCGTCTATGTGGAGGTACCCAGTCGGGACGGGGAGCTGCACGACGCGCTCCACGCCTGCCAGCTTCAGCGTCTCCTCGACCTGGGCGATCCCTTCCTGATTCGTTCTGTGTCCCCAGCCTATTAGGACGGTCTTCGGCTCCAGCCAGGTGAGGTTGCCTCCCTCGAAGGTTCCCCTGCCGTGGATCGTGCGGAGTATCGGTACGCCTAGCTCGGCCAGCCTCTTTGCGATGTACTTCTCTTCTCCCCTCCGGGTCTCCATCGCCATCCGTGAGACGATCGCTCCTTCGGGTGTCATGGCCATCGAGTCGCGTACGAAGGTTGAGTCTGCCTTTTCTGGGCCGACTGTGCCGAGCTCGATGACTTCTACGCCGTTCTCGGAGAGTATCTTGGTGAAGTCGTCGTGCTGCCTCTGCATCTTCTCGAGGTCTGGCCTGGACTTCCATCTATACTTCGTGATGTCTGCGACTGAGTTTACCTCGTCTCCCGGCCTGTGGACTAGGACTTTGACGAGTCTTCCCACCTCGGAGTCTACGCCCCACTCTCCCCAGAGTCTGGAGAGATCTTGGTGGAAGCCTGTGTCGAGGGGTTGAGGAAGTTGGAGCATCTGACCTTCTCCGTCAGCGACTGTGATGAAATGGATTCCACTTATCACTTTTGGTAGCTGGCAACGGGCGTGGGGAGTATGGTGAGCATACCATTTATCTCGGTGGGTTGTACCTTCGTTATCAGTCGGTGGATTCGTTGGGTAGGCGAAGGAGAAAGGTTGTAAAGATTCCCAAGAAACATCTTCCGAAGATCTTCTACTGCCCATCATGCGGCAAGGAGACCGTTGGAGTCGTTATGTCTCACAGCAGCGTCAAGGTTCGGTGTAGTTCGTGTGGGTTGCAGAGGGAGTTCAACCGGGGCAGGGTGTATCAGCAGATCGACTACTTCAACATGTTCACTGACGATTTTTACAAGAGCTTGAGCAAACCTTCAACACCTCAGATGAAGGCGGAGGTGCATCCTCAGCAACCAGCTCCTGCTCCCGGCTCGACGGGATAGACCCACGTACTTCTGTCTCGGTCACTTGAGTTTACGGAAGCGCAAGGCGCCATTATTTTCTAAAACTCTCTTAGGTTGAAGAGTACTGGGTAGACCTCATTCTGACGTCATGCGTATTGTGGCCGCTAATCGTAGGTTCCAATGAACTCTCATACCT
>Ga0209314_10001118_pt1 | contig 12098 bp, 9 predicted proteins | sample I19B2metaG_FD_184146 | JGI IMG/M metagenome (GOLD analysis project Ga0209314, IMG submission 184146) | Lake sediment bacterial and archeal communities from Gulf of Boni, Indonesia to study Microbial Dark Matter (Phase II) - ​I19B2 metaG... | ecosystem: Environmental > Aquatic > Freshwater > Lake...
CTCCTATAGTCAAAGAGTACATTGGAGCCGATTTTCAGACAACCGATGCGATGGAGGGTGTGACATACTGCCAGAAAGTGATAGGAGCGAAGTAAAAATGGCAAGGGAAACCATGAACCCCAACGAAAGAGTATGGGCAGCCATACGCCTGGAGAAACCTGATCGGGTCCCCGTCGATATCTTGGCAACAGCACCCTTCACCAAGACCGTCGGCGGGACCGTGGCGGATTGGTACACAAACGAAGACAAGTCATGGGCCGCTATCGACAAGGTATGGGATTATACCGGGGGATGGGACATGTCTATAATCGTTGTGGCCATGAGTACCATCGCGTGGAAATTGGCATTGGCCCAGAGCATGGGGACCAAGCTGAAATTACCAGGTGTGGACTTGCCCGACGACTATACGGAGCAGGCTGTTGAGGAGGAGATACTCAAACCTGAAGACTACGACACCATTTGCGAGATAGGTTGGGATAAGTTTATGTTCCAGGATTACCTGTTCCGCATCACGGACTTAACGCCACAGGGTGTAGCCAAGGCACTAGAGGACCAAGCATCCAGTGCCTTTAAGGCGCTAGAAAAGTGGAATAGCCGAGGGGTCATGCAGTTAGTTCCCTCCCTAACCACTCTGCATCCCTTCTTCAGATTTTCCGTAGGCCGCTCCATGGTAAAATTCATGGAAGACCTGTACTACAGCCCTGAGAAGGTGGAGAAAGCCCTTAAGGTAGTGACCCGGGAATCGATTGAGCAATGGATCGCTCACTGTAAGATGTCAAACCAAAATATCAATTTCATCGCCGAAGAGCGAGCCGAGGGCTTCTTCTTCCCCTTGCATATCTTCGAGCGCTTCTGGTGGCCTTACACAATGGAGATAGTGGACGCCCTTTGGTCCGAAGGTATCGTCACCTGGTTCCACCTAGACCAGTGCTGGGATAAGAATATCCCATATTTCAAGAAACTGCCCCGCGGTTCGGCCATTCTTGCTCTGGACGGCACCACTGATATCTTTGCCGCCAAAGAAGTGTTGCAAGGTCACTTGTGCCTTCATGGGGACGTCCCGGCGGCCTTGTTGTCCATCGGCAAGCCAGAAGACGTGGAGGCCTACTGCAAGAAACTGATCGACGAGATCGGCGCGGATGGGGGGTTTATACTGAGTTCCGGGTGCGAGATGCCCACCCAGGTCAAGATCGAGAACTGGCGGGCTATGGTACAAACGCCCAAGAATTACAGCCCCGCTGAGAGATGAAATTGCTGGTCATCGCCGGCTTTCTTGGTTCGGGCGAGACAACGCTGCTGCAGGTTGCCTAGGATAGAGGAGGGCGATTGATGGAAACCAGAGTGTCATCCGCTGCGAAAGAGGTACGCATCGGCAATGGACAGCCAACAGTGCTCATCGGCGAGCGCATTAACCCTACAGGCAAGAAGGAGTTGACTCGAGCGTTGCAGTCCGGCAACATGGAGCTGGTGCAAGAGGAGGCCGTAGCTCAGGTGCAAGCCGGCGCGAACATTCTTGATATCAATGTGGGGGTGGCTGGTCTGGACGAGGTAGTCTTGCTTCTCCGAGCTGTACAGGCGGTAACGGACGTGGTAGATGTTCCCCTGTGCTTCGACAGTACTAACCTCAGAGCATTGGAGGTTGCTCTAAAGGTCTACCACGGCAAGGCGCTCATTAACTCGGTCAGTGGCGAACAGCGCCTCATGGATAGGTTTTTGCCTCTAGTCAAAGAGTATGGAGCAGCGGTTATCGGCCGCACAATGGACGAAGAGGGAGTCCCAAACAATGCCGATCGGCGATTGATCATCGCCCACAGGATCACGGAGCGCGCTGAGGCAATGGGCATACCTCGTGAAAACGTTATCATTGACTGCTTAGCCCTAACAGTAGGGGCCAACGCGAATGCAGGCCTGGTTGCCATCGAGGCTATTCGCAAGGTCAAGGCTGAACTGGGAATGAACATGACCCTTGGGGCCAGTAATGTCTCCTTCGGCCTGCCTGACCGCAATCTGCTCAGCAACGCCTTTCTGGCAATTGCCATCGCTGCAGGAGTGACCTGTCCCATTGTGGATGTGGTCAGGGCACGCCCGACTATCTTGGCTACTGACCTGATACTGGGCCGTGATCAATACGCCATGCATTACATCAAAGCCTTCCGGCAACGCCGAAAGGCTTTGAAAGTCACTTCTTAGTACGCGCCCATCGACATTTGCATCAATTTGGTTTCACAAATATGGCAAGCAGTCCGACCGCGGCTGAAGTGCTGCGTCCACCATATGTTATCGAGGCTACTGTCTTATCCTTTCAGAGGGTCTCCCATGAAGCACAGTAGTGATGTCAGCAGAAGGCATAAGGACTCTCAGAAGTTCGCTAGTTGTATGACGGTGGTAGTGGGGCTTGAATAGGCCGATTATCTCAACGTATCGAGAGCCGATTCTGTCAGGCGCGTTGAAGGCATAGGCGAAGTAAGCATTAATCATTTCCGTCATTAAGTCGTAGGCACATCCTGCAATCTGCGATCTATGCACCCGAACTGCCGCCACTTTTGTAGCCATTTCATTGTCAACACCGACCATCAAAATCTGATCTGCAATGTCGGGCAACTTCTGGTAGAAGTCGGGAAACAGCCAGACGAAATACTTGGCAATTGGGACACTCAGCTGTATCTTCTCCACCGCGTTAACCACAAGATCATGAGTAGCGCTATGGTCGGAGTGCATATCACTTCTTGTTGGCACCAATATCAAGTCAGGTCTGCTACTGACAAGAATTGAGATGAGTTGTTGCTTTAGGGATTCCAAGCGCATACCGCGCAATTTGCCAACCGATCCATCCGTAACACCTAGTTCAACGAAATGGTGGATGCCTAACAAAGCTCTTTCCTCTTGCGCTTCCACCCTTCTAATCTCAACCAGTTCTTCTGGTGGAATAGTTTGGCTGCCATGGCGACCATCAGTAACGTAAACATAACTCAGCTCCCATGCGTGCTTCAGCATTTTCTGCACTATGCCACCAATTGCGATGACACAGTCGTCATCGTGCGGTTGGAAACATATCACTTTCACCGGTCTTCCTCCCTACTTCTTCTTCATAGTGTTCCTATTCTCGCCATGCTTCTAGGCGATCTTTGCCTATTGGACAGGGTTGGGAATATTTGTAAGCCAAAAATGGATTCAAGGAAACCCACTGACAATCAACAACTTGTATGTGCCTCCCTCAGCTGCACAACGCGCGGCAGAGTCACGGCATGCGATTTGACTTGAGATGGCTAAGGATTTCACGATGCACCCGGTCGGAGGCTTCCTGGATCAACCAGTGGCCAGCATTCAACTCGACAAGCCGGTAAGGGCCCTTCATGTATTGTTCCGTTCGTACCACTGCTGTTCGACCTACTGCTATGTCCTGATTGCCCCAGATTAGCAGTGTAGGGTGCCACACCGGCCCGAACAGGGCTCCTTGGTAGCCCTCTTCCAAATTGAAGGAATTGGCACGATACCAATTCAGCGCCGCTGTGAGTGCGCCCGGTTGAGAGAAGACGGTGATGTATTCCTTGACCTGGTCGCTTGGGATAGAGGCCCAGAGCGCTCGCAGTAGCTCAAAATCGTTAGCTGTCAGCGTTTTCTCCGCCTGTCCCGGGGTCCTGAAGAAGGCTATGTACTGACTCCGTTGCTGTTGGTCGACATCATCGGCAAGAGCAGACCTGAATGCGTCCATATGGGGCACAGACATGGCCGTCCAACTGTGTATACGTTCGGGATAGAGCAATATGGCGGCCCAGCCAACAACTGATCCCCAGTCGTGCCCGACTAGGTGAAAACGGCCAAAACCGAGCGCATCAGCCAGAGCAATGACGTCGGAGGCCAGCTCCTGGTAAATGTAATTCTCCACTCCTTTGGGGCGAGCGTTTGGACTGTAGCCTCGCTGATCGGGTGCAAAACACCGGTATCCCTCGCTTGCCAATCGTTCCGTCAGATTAGCCCACATGATTGAGGTCTCGGGAAAGCCATGTAGCAAAATGATTGGCTCCCCTGACACGTTGTCCAGACCAGCACCCCTACTGCGAAAGACCATTTGCTTTGCTTCAATCTCAAAAACCGTGACCTTTGAACCTCCTTATCAGTCTTGGTAGCATACGCCTAACATTTTACCATGCAGGCAGGACTATTACACCTAAGCCAAGGTGGGCAACTTCATCTTCCGGCTAGACCGTGTGGTAGCAAACAGCCAAAAAGTGCAGCCCTGTCTATCTCGATTACCTGGACACAATACACCCCACTCAATCCCCTTTGAAATCACTGCCCAATGGCTCGGTGCGTCTGAAGTATGACGAGGGTTGCGGTTGAGTTGGCACAGTATTAAGATGGAGTCCTGAGTCTGGCCCGGGCGGACTTGGAGGGGGAAGAAGGCGAGACAATCATCAAAGGGGGCGAAGGCTATGCAGATCAAAGTGAAACCGGTGCTCATTGTGGGAAGGGGATGGCATGTATTTCCTCAGCCAGATGGTCAGCTCGAGGTGACTACGGATATGGAGACCTCGAGGTCAAAGGTCGAGAGCCTTCATAGAGGAGTCTCTGAGAGACTAACGGCGGACGTAGCCTTTTCTGAACCAGCGTTAGTCCTAGAGGAGGATGACCTCGCCAAGCTGAGGATAGACGCTTGTGATGCCGATGCCTTGTTGGTTTATATCTCAGGTGGCATGCCCCATGGGCCTTTTGAAAGACTAGTCTTGGATTTGGATATACCGACCATTGCCTTCAGTGGTGAGCGTACGCCAATGATGGGACTGTATGCTCTCCCGGCCGAAGTGAGGGAGCGTTACCCCAACGTGACTTTTGCTCTCGATCACAGGGAAATTGATGAGCAAGTTCGGCTTCTGGGAGTCAGGAAGAAGCTAAGGAATACGAAAGTGGTCTTGCTCGGTCGCCACGAGCGTCAGACCTCACCATGGCAGCATATTCCTGACCCCGACATAGTGAGGCGAAATCTGGGGGTAGAATTCATTCCTGTCTCAAGCTCTCAATTCCTGAAGGGGGTTAGCGATGTCGAAGACTCAAAAGCAGAGGCCCTGGCTCAGCAGTGGATGGCAAATGCGGAGGCAGTAGCCGAGCCTTCCCCGATGGAGGTCAAGGAAGCAGCGAAGACTTACCTCGCCCTTGATAATCTCTTGAAGACGATGCACGCACAAGCAGTATCAGTGAACTGCCTTGAGCTGATGTATCAGTATCACAGAGATCCGCCATGCTTCGTATTGGCAATGCTTCGGGATGACGGTTTTCCAGCGGGGTGCGAGGCAGATGCCAGCGCGACACTCACAATGGTGATCCTGGAATATGTAGCAGATAGGCCAGCGTATATGGGTAACGTTGTACGGGCAGATCCAGAAAACAACCTAGTGATGATCTCCCACGGGTGTTCTCCTTCAAGGATTGCCGGGCGCAATCTGCCTTCCAAGCCATATAAGTTGGTGCATTCCCATTCCTGCATTCCATTTACTCGCACTTTGGACGGTGGAGCCGGCGTGACCTCTTACGTCGACTATTTAGATAAAGGACAGGAGGTAACAATAGCCAGAATTGGAGTGAACCTGGACAGAATGCTCGCGGTCAGAGGGGAAATCGTTGATTGCCGTGACACGATATGCGACAGGACTACTCTTACCCTGCGAGTGAATGATGCGAGGGAATTCTTCCATAAGGCTACCGGTAATCACCAGGTTGTAGTATATGGCAACTACACGAGGGATTTGAGTCGGCTGTGCGAAATGTTGAGCATGAGGCTGGTTACGCTGTAGTCGCCCTGCGTAATAGTATCTGGAATGTGGCAATTTGGCAGGCTAGAGGAGGAATGAGCTGCAGACCGAGAATCGTCCCCCCATGTATGGTCGCCCTTGTTCTGCGCGGCACACGCAGCTATACTGCACTGGGAAATGTCTGGCCAGACATAGCTGGAGAGATTGTCGCCTACAATGACGAGGCAATCAAGACCTGCCTGTGGTCAGAGTTGCAGTAGTAGATCACTCATTTCTCCTGCTTTTGGAGCGCGCCAATGGTCCATGGAACGGCTGCGGTCAAGAGCGCCCGTTTGCAGATTGTCAGTGAAAATGGGAATGGAGTGACTCTCTGCCATCTAAGATGACGATGATGTTCGACCCACCTTCGATTAAGAATGTATGCTATTGCGTAGTTGCTTGGTCCGGACTCTTGTCCTGAACCTCAACCTAAAGTCTGAACTCCCATTGGCAAGCGATGGGGCTCAGGCCTGGCCAATTGCTTTCGGCCAAGAGCTCTTTAAGTGCAGCTTTGCAAGCCTCAGGCTCAGTTATATTCTCCTGGCTCCATCTGCAGTTGCGTTGGGGTCGCCCCAGGGGCTTGCGCTTGCTACCTCCTAACCTAATGAACTCCTCCTTCAGACTGCCTGTTGTGGATGCGAGAGAGGCACACAAAGGAGAGGATAGACGCAGTACCACCTGCGATACCCCATAGCAAGTTGAATACCCAGTAAAGGATGGGGGCCATCATTGAATCCGTGGCGATATTGTTGAAGTCTTGGACTATGCCACCATAACCGATGAAGAACCCCACATTGTAGATCTGCAATGCACCGCATACACCAAGCAGGGCAAAAGCTTGCGCCTCGCGGCCGCGCCACAACTGTACCAGCGCCGTAACAACAAGGATACTTACCACCCACCACGAAACCTCGGCCAATACCCAGAATCGTGTCATCTCCCCATAATCGAGATCAGATGAGTGATAGCCCCACCAAAATATATAATAGGGCAGATTCCCCTGCGTTTGCTCAGCCCCTTCGAACACAGATCTTAGGACTACTGGAGGCATCTGCCAGACAATATTAAAGAACAAGGCTAGGCAGAACCACTGCACGATATACCCACGCCAGCGCACTTCCTTTGGGTAGCGCAGCAACAGGGGGGAGAATATGCCTATGATGACAAAGGGTACGGCAGTAAGCATCGCTGCGCGCGCTGTGAAGATGACATCAAGATCAAGTACCCGCGAAAGGGTCACCCAAACGATTAATACGAGTGGAACCCCGGCCAAAATGGCTATACCTTGTATTTGCCGTGATCGCCGCAGATGACGAGCAGCAAGCTTAATGTCGGAGTCTGTTGTGAACATTCGACGTGGGTTCTCGATAGATGACGGTCTTTCATTACCAAGACTGTTTCCCATGACATCCTCCTACTCAAACGTCTGCGCAAATGACTACGCAGGCAAAGGCAATCTGACCTGCCCCCCATAATCGTACCACTTCTTACGGTACAGTTGCCAGTGTTTGAGGCTGCCCCCATCTTGCCTCTGGCAGACTAGTGGTTCTGGCAAGTCCATCCGAGGGGCAGGCTTCCGTTGCCAGCTATTCCGCCAACAAATTGGTGAGCCCAGCCAAGCCGATTGGCAGGCAGCATGATTAAAAGTAAGAGGCGTAACGTGCCACCCCGTCGCTCCAGATAGCAAATTGTGTTTTCTTGTTCTGCCCCAAGGCGACTTTCGTATCTGGCAGTGCTACCCTTTGCCAGGGGGTGTAAAATGGCAACAACCAGTGCCCCTGGGGTGATCAATTTAGATGAAAAGCCTGTGGGTCAAGAACATTGTTCACTATCCACATGATTATCGGCATACCGGCCTCTAGATATCGACCCAGCTTCTCCTGGGCGAGAGCATTCTGGGCAGGCCAAAGGTCATGTACTTGATCATATTACTAGCCCGTTCCGAGTGTCTCAATGTCGGCTGCTCGCCGATACCTATCTGCAGCAGGTCGAGTATATGATAGACAGGAGGGGCCGTAGGATAGAGCTTTCGCGCTACAGAGAGGAAGAGTAGGCAAACGCTGCAGTATGTGACCAGCATCTTCGCCCCTGTTCTCCTGGCTTCACCAAGTCTTCTCAGAGACCATGCGATGATATCAGTAGGACTGTAGCGGCCAGCACCATTGCCAAAGCCACAGCATAGTGCCAACTCTCTGTTATGCTCCATCTCAAGCACATTGTATCCCAACTCGTCGAGCAAGCGGCGTGGCATGTCCATGAACCGTTGCCCCAGAGTCTTGGCATGGCACGGATCTTGGACGGTGACTTTTCCTTGCGCGTGTTGTCTGATCTTGATCTCGTCTGCCTCTATCTTCTGCCATAGGTAGTCCAGAAGGTAGATCTTATCGAAGTCGAAGTTAACTCCAAAGTATCGGGGCAGCAAGTTCTGCATAGTATTGTAACCGGCAATGCAGAAGTAGACCACACTCTTCGGGTTCAGGGCGCGGTATCTTTCTTCGAGATAGTGCGCTTGGCTCTCGGCCTTGTCAAGGATGCCCATTCGGAAGTAAACCTCTCCACAGCACAGATCAGGGGCGGCGAAAGCCGGCAGGTCAGCAAAAAGGGAGCTGAAGGTTAAGTAAGGCATCATCTTGAGATTGCATCCGGCGAAGAGCACCTGGGGCGTCGAGGTTAGCTCCGGGCGAGAGAGGTTGTGCCACCTCTGAAGGGCACTTTGCTCGTCAGGGGGAGCTTTTTCCTTGAGTACCTGAAAGAAATTCCTTTCCGCAAGAGGGAGGGCCATATGACCCCTTTGGGGAAGACCTTTTCTCTGGTAACGTTCAAACCATCGGAACAGTATCAATCCGTAGGGATTTGCCTCTTTGGTGCAAATATAGTTGCAGGCGAAGCAGGTAGAGCAGTGGTCCAGAACCACCTTGCTCTCTTCACCATCGATAAGGCGACTGATCTCTCGTTGCGCCTCGGCCTGACTCAGATGGATCACAGGGCATTTCGCAAGGCAGTCGCCACACCGGTCACAGACCTTGTCATCGAAAAAGTCATTCAATTTGACCATCTTCAGTTACACCCTTTCGATCTAGACTTCGCTACAATCGAATATCCAACATCGAATGTTAATAAAATGCTAGAGCAGGTCCTTCGTATAGAATCGCTTCCTGGAGATCACCTTGGGGAACTGATTAATTGCGACTCCTTTGAACATCGAACGTGCCCTTCCCTTATGACGCCTTTCTGGATTTTCTCCGACGGCAATCTGAAGCAGCTCGAGTATATGGTAAACGGGCATCCGGTTGGGATAGACAATTTGACCAACAGTAAGCATCTGGAGGCAGCCGGCGCAGTAAACGGCCAATGCCTGCGCCCTTGTCTTCTTGGCTAGCCGCAAGCTCCTTATCGTGGCGAGGGTGATGTCCCAGGGGTGGTAGCTTGAAGAGTAGCTGAACCCGCCTCCGATACCGCAGCACAGCGCTTTCTGGCGACAGAGCTCTTCCTCCACTACGATAGCACCCGCCTTTTCCAGTAGCCTTCTGGGGACATCCATATACCCATCCCCGAAGAACTTGCTGTAGCATGATTCCTGGATGGTGACCGTCATGTTTAGCGGCTTGACGATCTCAATTTCGCCCCCCTCGATTCGCTCCAGCAACCAGGGCAGCATGTGCTGAATCTCAAAATCGAACTTGATACCGAATTTGGGCAAAACGTTGGTAAACATGTTACGGCCAGCGGTGCAGGGAATAATCATCTTCTTGAAACCGAGTTGCTTTTGCCATGACTCCAGCCGTTTGGCAGCTCTTCGCACCATCTCGTACTGTCCGGTGCGGTAGTAGGTTTCGCCACAGCACAGATCCAAGGATCCCCTGATGTTCATGCCATTGAGGAGCTTGGTACGGGTGAGATAGGGAACGGTAATCACGTTACAACCAGGATAGAATACTTCTTCGCAGGGTGAGGTGTCCTCCCAGGACCTGACGAGGGCCTTTTCATCCTCTGGAAGCCTCTCCAAGACGTAGGTTCTGAAATTGAGCGCGCTATCGGGAAAGTAGTACATAGCCCTTATGGGCAGGCCTTCACGCACAGATTTGTCGTGCCAAATATCCAAGATTGCCTGGGTAGGATTGCATCCCTCGGGGCAAATGAGGTTACACGCGAAGCAGCTCGTGCATTTGTGCAACACGTATTCTGTCTCCTGGCCGTTTATGAGCCTCGTGACCTCGGCCTTGGCAACCTCAATGGGCAAATGCATCACGGGGCACTGATGGAAACACTCGCCGCACAAGGTGCATCTCTCGGCATTAAATCTGTCAAAGAGATCCATATACGCTTTCTCTTGTTCTGGACTGCTGCGCCTCTTCGGTACCGCCAGCGATGGGGTGTCACGAATTCAGGAACCCTCTTCCGGGCAGTGCCATCATAGCTCTTTGTATCAACATCACAAAGGCGTCATGTAGATTACCTCTTGAAATTGACCCAGTTTATGGCTGAAAACTGACCCACCCCGGGTCAGATTGAAATTAGCACAGCCAGATCATTTTTTCAATTGCCTTCTTCACTTTCTCCAGTTTATTCTTGAACTTTCACCAAGTGGTGGATGTATGTAGAGACCTGATTGAGAACGAAGGAGTTCGATCCATAAGCTTCTGCCTTGGCTGCGCACAGGAAGCAGTTGGGAGAGTTGCGAGTACGGTTGGTCCCGGAGTGGCAGTAAACGTAGCACGAGGTGATGTGCCAAGCACAATGGTAACAGCACAGATTTTGTCGAAAGAGGGATGGTTCCCGAAGGACACTAACAGCCAAAAAGTGTAAACTTGCCTTGTTGTTGACCAAATGCTTCGAATAAACCAAAGTTAACTGGTGGGTTTTCGATAGGACAAAAGCAATTGCTGTAGATCAGGGATAAGCTGCTTCTTGTCAAACAAGAGTTCGGGAACTGTCAACCAAGGCCCACCATCTATCACGATGAAAGCGGGAGTCTGCGAGACGCCCGTCCTCTTACGGGGCTTCACTGTATCTTGTACTCAAACTGGCAGAAGATATCTTCTTTGCTGTTCCGTGGGGGTATCTTCAGACAGGTAACGCTAATCGCCGGATTGAATAGCTTCGAATGCTTCGCTCGCATGGCCGAGCAAGTCGCACTGCAATGAATGGCGTCTCTTCCCTCTCCCTCCTTTTCCAGCGCCGCAATCGTGGGGCAGTAGGTGACGGTTCGAATGGCATGATTCCGATTCAATACCTCTACCCTTTCCTCCAGAACGAGACCCTCTGGCCTGGGGCCCATCACCTTCATGTAATCAGCGACATCCCTTCCCTGGACGTTCAGCAGTTCGGCCAGCTCGCTTACATAGAACTTCATGACCTTGTCCCAGACTAGGTTGTCACGATCCAAGGCTTTGTCGTTGCCAGCCAATTCCTTGACGGAAAGGTACCAAAAGCCGTCTAGAGCTAGTATCATTCTGGAGGACAACTTCACCAAGTCAATCAGCTCATCTCTGGAGAGATTCTCCAGCTTCAAATCAGCAGCGCTTCTGGGCTTCTTGTCGTCCAATGCTGTCACCTGCTCTTTCAGAACTCATTCCCCGCCTATGAATACCCTTCCACTCAATCAGCAATAACCATTATAGCAACAGCCCCCCAAAGACGCTAGGTAGAATAGCATGGTTCGCAAGTAGGGACCAAGGTCCCAAGGCGAAGTGGCGGCAAGGGAGGGAGCGTCAGGTTACCTTGACCCCAATGTGAGCCAATTCTTGCAATTCTCAAAGGAGATGTGGCTACCTGAATGGGCAGTCAGTCCTCTATAATGGCGACAACACGGCTCCAGCCAGCGCTTCCGCCGGCAAGTTTTACCGGAAAGCAAGCCACTTTGAAGCCAAAGGGATAGGGAAGCTTATCCAGATTGGCCAACTTCTCTATGTGACAGTATTCCTTATCTATGCCGACATAATGGGCTCCCCATAGCACACTATTGTCACCTGTTCGGGAAAACTCCTCCCTTATTGCCCAAAATGGCCTGTCCCACCCCCAAGCATCAATCCCCATAACTCTGACGCCCTGCTCTATAAGCCAAAGGGTGGAGTCTTTTGTCATGCCACATCCAGCCTCAAAATACTCTGCCTTCCCCCAGTATTTGTCAGCCCCGGTTTGAATCATTACTATGTCCCATGGCTTAATAGCATAGTTTATCTTTGCCAGGGCACTCTGAAGGTCATCAACCGTGACACCAGAGCCACGTATCTTGTGTCTCATGTCCAGTACTACTCCATCACCATAGAACCACTCCAGCGGCATCTCATCGATAGTCCTGGCCCTTTTCCC
>Ga0209314_10001119_pt1 | contig 12084 bp, 12 predicted proteins | sample I19B2metaG_FD_184146 | JGI IMG/M metagenome (GOLD analysis project Ga0209314, IMG submission 184146) | Lake sediment bacterial and archeal communities from Gulf of Boni, Indonesia to study Microbial Dark Matter (Phase II) - ​I19B2 metaG... | ecosystem: Environmental > Aquatic > Freshwater >...
CCTAAGCTTGGACGTTCAGCGCTCAGGGGGGTGCGGGTATGAGCCAAGGGGTTGGAGGGCTTGGCGAAAACTGGGCGACGAGCCTCAGTGACCCGCCGCTCTCATAAAATGGGCGTAATTAGCCTCTCGTCTACAATTGGAGTTTGACTTTGAACGAAATCTTTTCAACCTCTTCTTTTTAAATCCTCGATTACATTTCATTGTACTTTAAAGGGTCAGAGCCATGAGCCCCAATCTAGCAGACAAAATTCCAGAACTTGCAGTGAGAAGGGTTGAAACACCACTCTATGTCATTGACCGATCTAAGCTTCGGCGCTTTGACAGAAAAAATACTGTTTTTGAAAGAGTCATGTGGGATACGTCATGGAAAGGCTCCATGCGTATGTATGACAAAAAAGTGCCCAACATAGTTAAGGAGGGAAAACCTGGTTACTCAAGAGTTGACTTCGCCCTAGCCTACGCCTCCTGGATAGTGCACGACGCTTTCGAAGGCGGCTTTTCACGGACCAAAATCAAACTCTACAGAACCCCAGCAGCCACCATTGGAATCGACTGGACAAAAACAAAACATGAGATTGACGATCCGCACAAGATGGGCGCCCATGTTAAGCAGGCGGCAAAGCTTTTCGGCGCATCACTCACTGGCATCTGCAAGCTTAATAGAGACTGGCTATATGAAGGGGTGGATGTTCCAGAGAAGTTCGAAAACGTTATCGTATTGGTGGTTGAAATGGATGCGGGCGGGATTGTAACTTCCCCAGCGGTTCTTGCCGCAGCTGCCACGGGAGTAGGATACTCGAAAATGGCGTTTATTCTTGCATGCATGGGCGAGTTTATCCGAAACCTCGGATACGAAGCAATCCAGTGCGGAAACGACACCGCCTTAAGCATACCACTTGCCATCGACGCTGGACTTGGAGAACTAGGTCGCAACGGCCTACTAATCACGCCCCAACACGGACCAAGGGTAAGAATCTGCAAAATTTTCACAGATCTCCCGCTGGAACTAGACAAACCCATAAAGTTCGGCGTAAAAGAATTCTGCAAAAAGTGCAAGCTATGCGCTGAACATTGCGAAGCCAACGCAATTTCCATGGACGACGAACCAACCTTCAAGGTTGCATGCCGATCCAACAACCCCGGAGCACTCAAATGGTACGTAGACGCGGAACTATGCTACCTATTCTGGTGTGAAAACGGCATAGACTGCTCCACATGCATCAAGGTTTGCCCATACAACACCGCATAACACGTCCTTTCTAGATAACCGTGGTCCCCGCCGGAAAACCTTTTAAATATCAATCGTGGCGTGTTACAGATTAAGAGGGATTTTCCGTGTTGAAAGAAGATTTAGAGAAGATAGCAACAGAAAAGGGAATGGACCTTCTTGGAGTTGCCCCAGTTGAAAGGATGAAAAACGCCCCGGAAGGTCATCGTCCAGAGGACATCGCGCCCTGAAGCAAAATCCATAATTTCCATGGCCATCAAAATTCCTTACGCTGCGGTCAGAGCTAACCATCTCGCCCACACAAGAAGGATACGGGAACTAATTTATGTATACCAGATGTATGGTTACGAGCTACTCAACGACATGCTGGAATCCGCAGCCTTTACTTTGTGCAAGCATTTAGAAGACCAAGGCTTTCATGCAACCCCCATGCCCGCCGCTGCCCCATACGACGCCAAAGAGATGATGGGATTACTGTCCAACCGACATGCTGCCGTGGCCGCGGGTTTTGGGGAGTTCGGATGGAACGGACTCCTTTTAACGCCTGAGTATGGCCCTAGAGTGAGGGTGGTCACTGTTTTGACAGAGGCTGAGGTGGAACCGAGACCACTGTATTCTGGTCCGAAGCTGTGCTACAGAACAAAATGCTCCGTTTGCATTAAAGTGTGTCCAATGAACGCCACATGAAGATAAAAAGGTGACATCTCAGATAGACGGAAAAATCTTCGAGTACGCCAAACTGAAGAAGTGGCGCTGCAGACTAAGCGTGATGCATGCCCCACCCTACTTCCAGATGGAAAAAGTCGCAATTCCCGAAGACCCCACACCTGACGATTATCTGAGGGTGTTTGGACTACAAAGCCCCTGGCTAAAACAGGAACGAATAGGCTCGATGTGCGGAAGATACCTCGTAGAGTGTCCCGTGGGCAAGTTAAGATAACGTGAGTAGCCCCCGGTAGCCAGTCCCACTACAAAATACCTAAATCCTGCAACATTTGACACGGCTTACAGACTTCTCCTACTGTTGGCTCTCCACACACCCTACATTCTTGCAGCTTTGCCTCCTTCGCCATCGCCTCCAACGCTGGTCGAATCCTTTCCATCGACTTGAAGATGGTGAACTTGATTCCCGCGTGCTTTTCCTCCATTCGGTTGAGCATAGTTCGTATATCACTTCGTAGAGCGGTTCGAGCGTAGGGACAGGGAATGCCTTGAAACTGAACCCTCTTTAGGTACGCGTAGAGGGCAATTTCTTTCTCCGGAACCTCACAAAGAGGCTTTACGCGCTGTATAAGTTTCGGATGCACCTCCGTTAACACGGGCTTGACACGAGCGATTCGTAGGACATCCCCGTGAAGGATGTTCAAAATCATGGTTTGGGTCTCATCGTCCAAGTTGTGTGCAGTGGTGAGCTTGTCCACACCCGTTTCTCGAGCAGCAGTGTTCAAGGCGCGCCTTCTCAGCACGCCGCAGTAGGAGCAAGGCGTTAGACCTCTTTCCCCACTCCCTTCAACAATGCTTACGATTTCATCCAGCCTATACCCGTACCTTTCTTTGAACGAAACCACGATGTGGTTTACACCCATTCTTCGGCAATGTTTTCTAGCAGTTCTCAACGCCTCATCTCGATAGCCTCTTATTCCCTCATCGACCGTGACTGCGCACAGCGTGGCTTTCGGAAAGGCTTTCTCGATCTTCGCCAGTATGCGGAGTAGAGTCACGCTGTCTTTGCCACCGGAAACCGCCACCATAATTTTATCGTCAGGCTGGAACATCTCATACTTGGAAATCGTTCCTCGAACTTTGTTTTCTATAGACTGGCAGAAGCATCTCCTGCAAAGCCTTTCTCCAGAGTAGGCACGCAGAAACACCGCGTCTTTCCGCTTACACAACGTGCACGTGGACATTTCTTTCCATCCTAAATGGAGACCCAGCCGTACTTTATGAAGGTTAACATCATGTTCGCTGTAATCAGTGACCAAAATACGGCGTTTATTAGTAGGCGAGCCTCACGCCGCTTGTTTTTCACGAACCCTTCTAAAGCATGGTACAGAAACTTTTCTCCATCCCATGGATACATTGGCAACATATTGAAAACCGCCACACTCCACGCAATCAGAAGCGTCCACTGCAAAGACATGTACAGATGTATCGCAGTTAAGGGTTCGAGTCTCAACCTACTCGGGTAATAATTTGAGAAGGAGAGAAGACCAGTTATTGACTGATTCCTTGAACCCCTCTCCGTGTTAACGAGGATGTTGCCCCTCGATGTGCTGAGAATGAGGGTCTCCCCCGGCTTAACGCTACCCATGTACTCACTAAAGTCTTGAACGGTGAACACGATGGTTCCATTCATCGCATAGATGACATCCCAACTTTGAAGACCAGCCCGATCAGCAGGCCCCTCCCCAGTCGTTTCGTGGATCACGATCCCCGAGGCTGGAGCGTACAGGCTCGTCAACAACAGTAAAGCAAGGACGCCTATGACCAGGTTCGTGGAGGAGCCAGCAGAAAGGATTCGAAGCTTCGAAAGCATCGAAGTTTCCTCGAATCGTTTCCTGTCCGGTTCCACAAACCCTCCAAAAAACACTAAGAACAAGAATCCCCCGGCAGATTTCACCGGCACTCCCTCCACTAGCGCAGCAACTCCATGAGCCAACTCGTGTGTCACGATGACAACCGCTGTAGCCGTGAAAAAATATGGTAGCCAGTGCAGTCGTATAGTGACCCCTGGGAGAACCAGAAAGACAGGCGTGGTTTCTCCTAGAGGATAGACAAACCTCAGCAGGTTGTTGATAAGAAAGTAGACGCTAAAAACCATCAGCCCAACAGCCAATACCAAACCCACGTTACATAGTGCCCTCCAGAAGATGCGTCCTGTCTTTGACACTCTGCCTAAAAGCTCCTTTAACCATCTCGATTTATAGGTGAGGTAGGCTGGTCGTATCTCTAACCCATGCTTGTCTAGACGAAAAAGGCGACCTATCACATAGAGAGTAGCCCAGAAAAGGACGATGGCAAGCAGAAACGCCAACTCTGGAGTCATCGTTCTTGTCTTCCCTACCACACTAGTAGAATTAACTAAAATAATACCTTGTTATAGTCTTTGTGGGAGAAGCCATGCCCTACATCGTAGTGGTTATAACCAGTACCGACAAGGAAGAGGCAGTAAAAATTGTTCGCTACCTGCTCAATGAAAAGTTGATTGCTTGCGCCAACATCGTTGGTCCAGTCTCATCCATCTTCTGGTGGGAGGGCAAGATCGACGAAGCCAGCGAGTACTTAGTTTTCATGAAGTCAAGGGAAAATCTTTTCGAGAAGCTGACCGAGAGGGTGAAGGAGCTTCATAGCTACCAAGTGCCGGAGATAATCGCACTTCCCATAGAAAAGGGGTTACCCTCATACCTAGATTGGCTGAGCACCTCCCTTCAGTCGGTGAGGGAAGATGGCTAAGAAACCAGTGACACGTGCCGAGCGCGTGGAGGTTTTTTACGACAAAAGGCGCTGGGAGCTGTTGAAAGGATTCAGGTCCAAGGCGATGCAGATCATAGAGATTCTGGATCGTTTTCATCTGTACTCCATTGTGCATGGAAGCATTGCTCGAGGAGATGTTTCCGAAAAGAGTGACATCGACGTTTTTGTACTGGATCCATCCTCTTCCTTCATCGTCGAAACTGCTCTTGAACGAGCCGAGGTTCCTGTTAGTCGAAGGGTTGTCGTGCAAGCTACGCCCCTGTACGCCGTTAAGGGATACCTCGAGATCGATAAACAACGCTGTGTCTCTTTTCCCCTCGTGAAACTTCGCCCCGTGGAAAGGGACTTCTACAAGTTTAGCGGTGAGGTTTCTCTTTCCATGCTCAAAAAGGACGTGCGCGTGTTAGGTGTGGACAAGAGGCTCATGTTGATCGAACCTACGCTGGAGGGTCATGTGGAGAGCACAGTTGCTGGTCGCGAGGAAACGGTTGCCCGTCTTTTGGGTGTTTCTCTCAACACGGTGTTAGACCGCGTTCATGCTCTTTTGCGGCGTGACGAGGTTGGCAGAACTGGAGTCTTCATCAAGAGGGAACTGTCCCCCGACGAAACGTTCGAGATGGTCTTGAGGAAACTCGCGGACCAAAACCCTGCGGTTCGCAGACGCCTCAAGCTCTCTGAGAAGTAGCTGGGCGAACATATTTATGCTTTGAAGCCCTTTTATAGACGGCTGTTCAAGGAAGAGCTACAGGATTGATTAGAGCAGTCTTGTTCGATTTTTGGGATACTATCGTTTTTTATGACCGCCGAGAAGGTCGAAAGCTTAAGCGCATACGGGTCATAGGCTTAACAGAAACTCTGGTTGATGCAGGACTTTCTGTGAGCCTAAAGAAAGTGGAGAAAACCCTAGAAGAGCTGGACGCAGAGTGTGACAGAATTCGTGAGAAAACGGGACGAGAGGTTGACCTACATCGTCAAATGCGCATGTTTTTAGAGAAGCTAGGGATACATGAGTCGGACTCGAGTCTATCTAAAAAGCTCTGGAACGTCTACGCAAACTCGGTGTTATCAATAAAACTAAAAGTTCGAAACGGTGCAGACTCCCTTTTGAATCTTCTTAAGAAGAGAGGATATAGGGTTGGTCTCGTCTGCAACACTTACCACACGCCAAGCAGCGTCGTGAGGAAGATCCTTCAGAATGTTGGACTTTACCATTATTTTGATGTGTTAATGTTTTCTGATGAGTATGGGTGGTTGAAGCCGAGACTCGAAATCTTTTTAGAGGCGTTGTCAAAAATGGGCGTGGCGACGAGCGAAGCAGTTCACGTAGGTGACAGACCAGAACTAGATATGTTAGGAGCAAAAAACGCTGGGCTAAAAGCGATTCATCTAAAATTGACGGATCGACCCTACCCAGCGGCTTTTCCGAAGCCAGACGAAACCATCAAAACACTGCCTCAAGTTCCGCAAATCCTCAAGAAATTATGAGATAGAAGATTAGCCTAGGGAGAAGCGGAGAAATGCGGCGATGCCCCCTAGTGAGAGCAGTTTGGCTCCTGCCTCATGCTCCGTGCTAATAACGATGATCGTCCCGCCTTTTTCTTCGACCTCTTTCATGAGCTTCTCTAGAGCGGCTCTTTTTTCGTTGGATGTCTCCCTCAACGTAACGTCTGCTAAAAGAAGTTTTTTAACAGCGCCGAACATGCTCGCTCTTTCCACCTCGGTAAGTCCATAGGTTATGTCGGTCCTTCCCTTTCCTAGGCGCTCGAGAGCTTCCTCCACAACTTTTGTTTCCTCCGCGATCCGTACATGCCTCAACGCTTTAGTTAAAACACCGGAACGCAACGCTTCTTGTATTCCAGCTACGCCGGCGCTGTTCACGCCTTTCACGTCCACGACTGACCGACCCATGTCCGAAGCCACCGTGTTCACGTAGTTGAAAAACGAGTTTTTCATAAACCCTGGTCCAATGATAACGATAGAGCTGCGGATATCCGTCCACACCTCTCTTAGGGAGTTTAAGGCTTTTTTAAAGAATTGACGGGTTGCCTCTTCTCTTTTATCTGCCTCCATCTTTCCTGGAAGCCTCGTTCTTTCCTCCACTTTCACATCGATGCCGTATTGCCTTAAAACAGCTACGCAGTATTCCTCGTCGTCCATAGAAACGACGATGATGGGAGCCGCCTTGATCTTGCTGGCTCTTTCCAGTCGATCGATTTGATGTTTCAGCCACTCCGACTTTACGATGGTGATGGGCTTGTCCAGCGTCACGTGAATGGTGTGGTGTGCACCCTTTACGCCGATTTCTTCAGGAGCCTCGCAAACGGTTCCATGTACCCTCAACCGATTCAGGAGCTTATCCCAGACCACCTTCTCAACCTTTATGCCTAAATAAACCGAAATTCTTTTTCCTCTCTTGGGGCGGGCGTAAAGCTCCTCCACCCTCACTTCTCGAGTGGTTTGCGCATACACCTCATCCTTCTCCAAAATTATGTTGTATAGGTGCCAAAGATCATCTAGGCTTTCTGGCAGAACCTTTACAAACCCCTTCTTCAAGTTCATCTCAAGTATTTTCAAAACGCAACTGCCTCTCAGAACTACGCATGCATGTAACAAAGAGCGCTTTATTAAAGGTTTGTAGCTTGCTAAACCATTTTTATAATAAAACTTGCCTACTAAGAAACATTAAAAACATGTTGACGCCTTATCTTTGTGGAGGAGAACCAGATGAAGAAGACTTTCTGGCTTTTAGACGTGAACTATGAAGTGAAGGATCATCAACCCGAGATGTGGATGTGGGGCATAGACGAAGAAGGTAAACGTGTCCTCATTATTGACCGAAATTTCCTCGCCTACTGCTACCTCGTGGTGGACGAAAAAGAGGATCCACAGGTTGTGACGGAGGGGATTCTTTCCCGCAAGGCAGACTTCCCCTTTATCGTTAAGTTGGAGCTCGTGGATCGAAAGTTTTTTGGAAAACACATGAAGGCGGTTAAGGTGGTTTGTCAAGACCCCGACCTCATCCCAAAGTATGCTAAGGGGTTTCAAAAAATTAAAGGGGTAAAGGACTGTCTTGAGGACGACATCCGCTATTCCATGCGCTACCTCATCGATAACAGCGTGGCTCCTTGCGGCTGGCACGAGGTAGAGGTGGAAAAAATACAAAATGAGTTAGGGGTCCAAGTTGACGGGGTCTACTTAGCTAAGTCACATCCACGAGGGATTGAAAAGACGGAAGTGCCGAACCTGAGGATTTTGGGCTTCTCCATGATTTGTTACAGTCCCAAAGGTGCGCCCAAGCCGGAGAAAAACCCGCTGGTAATCATTTCAGTAGCCACCAACACTGGTGACAAGAAGCAGTTTGTCTCCAAAAATTCTGAGGACAAATCCCTCCTAGAGTCGTTCATAAACTACGTTAAAGGCTTTGACCCAGACATTCTTGTAGGCTACGGAACTAATCGACATGACTGGCCATATCTGGTCGCTCGCTCCAAAAAACTGGGCGTCAGCTTATTCGTGGACAGAGCTAACACTGAACCTCACACGAGCGTTTATGGTCACGTTTCCATAACCGGTCGAGCAAACGTTGACTTCTTCGACTTCGCTGAAGACTTAACCGAGGTGAAGGTGAAGACTCTGGAAAATGTGGCCGACTTCTTGGGTGTTATGAGTCTGGAAAAGCGAACAATAATCGCTGATGTGGACTTCGCCGTTTATTGGGAGGACCACAAAAAACGCCCACTGTTGCTAAGGTTCTCCAAGGAAAACGCCCAGTGTGTCTTAGGTGTAGCCAACGCAATGCTGGATGAAGCCATGCAGCTGTCCAGTTTCGTCGGCTTGCCTCTCGACCACGTTGGAACAGCTGCTGTAGGCTTCAGAGTTGAGTGGTTCTTGATTCGGGAAGCTTACAAGATTGGCGAGCTCATACCCAAGAGGATTGAGCGTCCCTACATTCCCTACGTGGGTGCGGTTGTTCTTCAGCCCAAGCCAGGCGTGCACGAAAATATTGCCGTTTTAGACTTTAAGGCTATGTATCCCAACATAATGATAACCCAAAATGTTTCACCTGACACCTATGTTCAACCGTCTGAGCCAGAGCCCGAAGGCGGTGTAAACGTAGCTCCGGAAGTGAAGCATCGCTTCCGAAAGGAGCCTCCTGGTTTCTACAAAGAGGTTTTATCCAGCCTAATAGCTATCCGAGACCAAATTCGCCTAAAACTGAGCAAGCTTGAACCGAAAAGTCCAGAATACAAAGTTCTTGACGCACGTCAGAAGGCTGTGAAAGTGATAACAAATGCTGCCTATGGTTATACGGGTTGGATTGGAGCTCGTTGGTACATCAAACCAGTCGCAGAGGCGGCAACCGCTTGGGGCAGACACACAATACTGAGCACTGTTGATGTAGCCAAAAAAATCGGGTTGGAGATTGTTTACAGTGACACCGACAGTGTCTTCGTCAATCATGACTCAGAAAAAATCCAAAGGCTGTCCGAAAGAATCGGCAAAGAACTCGGATTGGAGATTAAGCCCGACAAGGTTTACACACGCATTTTGTTCACCGAAGCCAAAAAAAAGTACTGCGGCCTGTTGCCAGACGGACGCTTAGACATAGTTGGCTTAGAAGTTGTACGCGGAGACTGGGCTGCCTGCGCCAAAAACGTCCAAGAAAAAGTGTTAGAGATAATCCTTAAGAAACAAGCCTCTAGGGAAGCAGCAGAATTTGTGCGCCAATACATTTTGGATTTGAGGCAAAAGAAAGTGCCCTATAAAGACCTGATAATATGGAAGACGCTTACCAAATCAGCGGAAGAATATGCTGTCAAGGCGCCACACGTAGAAGCCGCCAAACGACTCTTAAAGGAGGGGTACGAGTTGTCGATGGGCGACAAAATCGGCTACGTCATCGTTGCTGGTCCCGGTCGATTATACGAAAAGGCAAAGCCCTATGTTCTAGCCTCCTACGATGACATAGATATCGAATACTACGTGACGAATCAAGTGGTGCCCGCCGCTTCCCGAATCCTATCCATGTTTGGCATATCCGAAGATCAATTGTTGCCCTCTAGAACACCCACCCTTTCCCAATTTATGAGTTAACTTTCAATAATATCCGCGAATGTTAACAAATGCGTGCGTAAAGGCTGTTTTATCACGTCGGAAATGCGGGCTGCCACAAGATACTTGACGTCTTTTTCGCTCGCGATGTCCACCAGTCTTTGGGTGATGACCCCGTCAAAAACTACAGTGTCCACTCCTTCGACTTGTTGAAGCCTCTCCGCCAGCGTGCTCACAGGCAGCCGTTCTATTTGCTCCATCTTTTCGTTGAACAACACCGCCTCTAACGTTCCTTCCAAGCTCTTTGCAGCTTCAACAATTTGTTTAGGAACCAGTATTTTTCGTCGTGCCCTCAACCTTTTCGCTTTGACCTCCTCAACGGAAACCCTCTGCTGGAGGGCAGTAGCAACCTCCTTAGCGCCTAGCTCCTCCACTTCTTTGCCTGGAGGCGCTCTAGTGACATACTTCACGTTGGTTACTTGCAATAGTTCTTTGAGAATGAGGTCTCCCCCTCGATCTCCGTCGAGGAACGCCGTAGCCTCCTTTTCTCGGCACAAGCGGATGATGGTCTCGGGGACTTTAGCCCCCTCGAGGGCAATAACGTTTTGAATTCCGTGTTTCAACAAGTTTATTACGTCAGCTCTTCCCTCCACGATGATTATTTCCTTCGCAGTCTCGACGTCTGGTCCTGCCGTTAACTCATCTGGTCCATACTTCTCAACCCTAGCTAGCCTTAGGGTTTCAGAAACCTCCCGAAAGATTTCTTCTGTGCTGGGGAGGACTTCGATAGTCCAGTCGTGAAGGATTTCTTTCGCCCTTTCGATGATAGCCCTCCGCTTCGCGTCTCTTACATCTTCGATTTTTTCCAAAGTTACTTTGGCTGAGCATGGTCCTACCCGATTGATGCTCTCGATGCTGGCCGCGATAATGGCGGTGGATACTCTATCTAGGCTGGTTGGGATAAGTATCGTGCCAGTGGTCTTATCTTGTTTTGATTGCAGCTCGATTTCTATTCTTCCTATTCTTCCTGACTTTTGAAGTTCCCGAAGATCTAGGTCTGAGCCAAACAAGCCCTCTGTTTGTCCAAAAACAGCTCCGATGACATCCGATTTTTCAACCACTCCCTCCACTTCGAATCCGGCTCGCATGACATACTTTACGGTAACTGTTTGCGATGATCCCATAAGTTTTCACCTCAATCAAATTTTAACCTCTATACAATTAAGGCGTCCTAAGTTTTAACCACTTTGCATCTCTTATACTTTACTCCCGCATTTCTTCCTTAATGTTTCCAAGTAGGTCGCCAAGCCTTCCACATCCTTAACGTCCCGTCCCACAAGATTTAAGAGGTCACTCCAGAAAAGCAGTCGAGGCTTTATCCTCATTTTTTCAAGATGTTGCGCCAAGCGTTTGGTCCATTCCTTCCCTCGCCTATCGAAATCCATGAGAATGATGACTTCCCGCTTCCCTCGCTTCTCTACCTCGCTAAGAACATCGAGGAAGCCCTTTCCAGAAGTTTTAGCGCAGATGACCTCTCCTCCTACTCCTAGTTCGCGTAGGGCATCGACATCGTTTTGGCCCTCCACGATTATTGGAATGCCCTTAGCTGATTCCGTTGCGAGTTTATCGAGAAGCTGCAATAGACGTTCCATTCGTTTCTTTGTGTTGATGGAGAACCCTCTCACCTTGTGATTTCTATTTCCATCATTTTCCTTAGTGTTTGTGGGTGTTTACGGAAGTGTTCTCTCACTGGGTTCAGAATTTCGATGAGGGCTTCTGCAACGCCGTCCTTTAGGTCAAGTGGGTGAAGCTTCCCTTTCACATAAGCTTTTTCCGTCTCTTCATAGCTTTCGAAGCTTTCCAGTCCACCGTATTTGGACGGCCTCAGAACCCTCAGGCTTTCCTTCTCCGCGAACACCACGTACTTAGCTAGTTCCAGTACGGGGTTTCCTAGCGCCTGTTGAGGCGGGCAGTAGGCCGCCCTTATTTTCGTTCTAATATCCTCCGGGATGTCGTGTATGAATATGCAGTTTTTAGGTAGACTTTTGGACATTTTTGAGCTAATCTGTAGGTTTACGTCAACGTTCTCGTCGAACTGCCTCTCCGTCTTCTCGGGTCCTTGGAGCCCCATGAGAAGGTGCGTGTGGACACACGCGGGCTTTTTCCAGTCGAGTTTTTCTGCGGCGTCTCTTGCCAGCATGTGGGCCTTTCGTTGGTCCATGCCTGCACAAGCTACGTCGAGGTTCATGTGGAAGATGTCGGCGGATTGCATGCAGGGGTAGTATACCCACGCAGTTTCAATGTCGGTCATGCTCATTTCGCGACCCATG
>Ga0209314_10001120_pt1 | contig 12080 bp, 12 predicted proteins | sample I19B2metaG_FD_184146 | JGI IMG/M metagenome (GOLD analysis project Ga0209314, IMG submission 184146) | Lake sediment bacterial and archeal communities from Gulf of Boni, Indonesia to study Microbial Dark Matter (Phase II) - ​I19B2 metaG... | ecosystem: Environmental > Aquatic > Freshwater >...
ACGCTTGAGAAACTATCAAGGACTCACGTATACGCTGGCATGCTTAAAGGCGCTCCTATGTGCATAGTCGCATGCTCAGACCCGACGAGGTCGCCGAATCACTGGGTGGAAGACTGCTCTATAGCTGTGGAGAATATGCTCCTTGCCGCTAGGGCAGAGGGCCTTGGCACGTGTTGGATTGCTGTTTATCGGCCAACCGATCAGCAACGTGAGAATCGCGTCCGAGAAGTACTCTCTATTCCAAAGGATATTAGGGTTGTAGCTCTTGTAGGTGTGGGGTATCCGGCTGAAAATCCTCAGCCTCCAGCAAGAAGGAAACTCGAAGAGATCATTCACTACGAGAAATACTGACGATCAATCCTAGGAGAATTTGATCTTTCAGCTATCTTTGGTTATAGAGGGACCTCGATGAGGAGTCTCTCTAGTAGTTCCTTGTAACGGTTCCTGATAGTTACCTCGGTCACATTGGCTATCTCAGCTATCTCCCTCTGTGTCTTTCTCTCATTGGTCAACACGGTTGCGATATACGTTGCAGCAGCGGCTATTCCTGTAGGTCCTCTTCCACTTGTCAGTTTCATCTGCTTCGCCGTTTCCAAGATCCTTATCGCGATCGCTTCAGCCTTCCCTGATATTATTAGCTTATTCGAGAATCTCGCGGCGTAGTGGCGGCTGGTAGAGGGAGGCACGAATGTCTCTAATTCGCGTACCATGAACCTGTAGCTTCTTCCAATATCCTTCTTGTTCAGAGTTGATGCGGTCGCTATTTCGTCTAGAGTTCGTGGGACACCGCATTGTCTGCAAGACATGTAGATTGCGGCTGCCGTCACATTGTGTATAGACCTGCCTCTGATCAGCCGTTTTCTTATCGCCTTCCTGTAGATCACGGAGGCTGTCTCAAGAATATTCTTGGGAAGATTCAGAGATGACGAAAGTTTGCTCAATTCGGAGAGAGCTACAGCCAAGTTCCTCTCTGTGGCGTCTGAAACTCTTACTCTCCGCTGCCACTTCCTCAGTTTGTAAAGCTCTATCCTCTGTGTCGGTGTAAGTCTCTTGCTGACTGCTTGTTTGTCTCTCCAGTCAATTATCGTCGATAAACCTTTGTCATGAATCGTATATGTGAGTGGTGCTCCAACTCGCGTCCTCTTAGCTTTCTGCTCGTCATCGAAGGCTCTCCACTCAGGCCTAGAGTCGGTCAGTTTCTCGACGATGACATATCCACAATTCGTGCAGACTATTTCAGCCGCATCGTAGTCTCTCATCAGTCTCGATCCGCCGCATTCCGGGCAGACACGTGTTTTTCTTCGGATAGGTGGACTATCGTCGATTTCAGCTTCAGATTCCGACAACCAATCACCTAGTGTTCTTGAGCTACATACAGGATCTTTCCAACACAGGTTGAAGGTTCTGGAATAGTCGGCTTCACGGCTAGATAGGGTGCTGATGTTGGACCGAAGATGTCGTAGACAACGCCTACTTGTTTCAACTTGCTATCCCACACTTGAGAGCCGATTTTAGGAATCGCATCTGACTCCAACTTCAAGATGAGGCTGCGGCTTTTCGATAAGTGTAGGATCTTGCCCAGCCTCTTCAAGTCCTCACAGTCACTCCTTTGACGAAAAGTGCAATTGAAAGAGATTATATATAAACTTAGCTTGCAGTCCACATCATTTCTGTACGCCTCGAAGATCTCTTCTCTTCCTACTGCACGGACTAACTATAGTATGATTATGGACGAATGAATGCGAAACTTATTTCGATTTCTAGACGCAATTACATCTTCTGTTCGCAATTCGTACTTTTAGGGAGATTAGAGCCGTATCCTTGTGCGGCTCTCATTCAGCTTTGTTCGGAGATAAGAGTCAGCATAGCGTATGGTTGCGAACTGTTTTTTATTAAGCGGATGCAATGCTTATGAGGAATCCATAGGTCGAAGATATGGATGATTAAAGGCATAACGCTTCAAAACTTCATGTCGTACGAGAACGCGTATATCCCTTTTGAGCGCGGCTTGAATCTGATCTGCGGTCCAAACGGTGCCGGAAAATCATCCATACTCTTGGCAGTTTCTGTGGTGTTAGGTCAAACCTATACGGAACGAGCCAAGAGATTGAGCGACCTGATAAGGCGGGGTACCGACCAAGCGAGAGTATCGTTGTTGATCGACAACTCACCGAGGGATGGGCGTAGGCCTTTTCCGCAGTACCATACGGACACGGTTGCCATCTCTAGGATATTGAAGAAGAGTGGAGACTATCCGTATGAGCTTCAAGGTAAGCCTGTATCGAAGAGCACTGTTACGGAAGTGTTCACTAAATTCGGTCTGAATCCGGACAACCTAATGATAATTATGCATCAATTGATGGTAGGTAAGTTCGGTTCAATAAGTCCGATCGAGAAGCTGCAGATGTTAGAGGAGGCAGTTGGCTTCCAGTCATACAGAAGAGATGTCATAGATGCTCATCAGAGGCTTAAGAAAGTGGTTAGCGAGGAAGAGTCCTTAGCCTCTGTCCTCGAATCTACGAAAGAAACCTACGACTATTGGAAGAGAGAGTATGAGAAGTACCTCCGGAAAAGGGACCTCGAATCAAAGCTTAGAGAATTGCAGAGGGAGCTTCTGTGGGCAAAGATAGAGAAAAGAGAGAACGCTCTTCTGAAACTTGAATCTAGGATTGAATCTAGAAAGAAGGCGATTGAATCTATCGATAACAAATTTGGGAAAGCACGAGAAACCGTGGACAAGCGCCAAGCAAAATTCGAAGATCTGCGGAAGAGAATCCTTCAGCTAGAAGACTTGAGGCTTGAAGCCGCTAGGAACGAAGTCTGCCACAGGATGAACTCGACGTGGGCTCGCCAAGTAGTCGAGGGAAGTCGAAAGCAGATAGATGAGATAGAAGAGAAACTTGCCAAGATCTCTGGTTTAAATCCGAAAGAAGATGTCGTCTACAACGATTTTGCACGCTACTTTAGAGAGCAGGCAGACCGATTGGAGGAGAAAAGGAGTGAGAATGAGAAGCTTCTGGAGAAGTCCTTGAAGGAGATGAGCACCGCTCAAGAGGAGCTTCTTTCACTGAACGGGCAGCTCTCAGAGTTGAATTCACAGCTTGAAACCGACCTGTCTAAGCTGATTGAAGCGAGAGTTGAAGTCGAAGTCCTCTCATTCAAAAAGACGCTCTTGATAGAAGAGCTAAATGACCTAGAGGTCCAAAGGAGGATGGCTGAAGAGGAGATCTCCCCTCTGATCGTAGAGGCGAAGAAGTACGGGCCTAGAATAGCGACAGTCAGGAAGATCTTTGACATCATGGTGAACATCAGCGCAATTGAAGAGCAGCTGAAGCCCTTAGCTCAAATCTCTGAAGAGGTAGAGAAGATGTACTCCTCGTATACAAACATCCTCCATGACCTGAAGGAGAAAGCTGAGACAGTTGCGAAGAACAGGGAGGAGATACTACTTGAACTTGGCAAACGCCTCGAAACCTGGAGAGATATCGTCAACAACTTTCTGGATGAGTTAAACACGAGATACAACTCAATTCTAGTGGAAGTTGGTGCAAAAGGAATAGTCAGGTTGGTGGAGGCGAAGGACATAGAAAAAGCGGGGGTCGAGCTGCTTGTGGGCTTTAAGGGAAGTAAGCCAACTCCACTTGACTCTCTAACTCAGAGCGGCGGGGAGAGAAGCGTAGCTCTTGTGGCGTTTCTCCTTGCGCTTCAACAGTACATAACTTCCCCGTTTAGGGCGATAGACGAGTTTGACGTTCATATGGATCCGAAAAACCGGGAGGTAATATCAAGTCTAATAGTTTCGAGTTCTAAGAAGATGAAGGGCGAACAGTATGTTGCGATCACTCCAGGGCAGGTGTCTCCCGATGAGAACGCACATGTTATCGTCGTTCAAAACATAAGCGGGTCTTCGATTGTGAGTGAGCTGAAGTAGTCTATGGAGAACGAACGCAAGCCTAAGAGGGTTCACCTTTCAGCTGGACGGAGAGAGCTGCTAGACATAGTGAAGACGTGCCGAGCAGTCGAGAACAGAGAGTTTAACCCATTTCTTCTCGATGTTCGTCAAGCGATTGAGATCTTGAGAAAGTACTTCCCGCATTGGGAAGATCTCGATGACTACTGTCTAGATGCTCAAACGCTCAACGAACTCTCGAAGGTGATTAAACTCCAGAATACTCAGTTGAGATTTCAATCCAGTTCTTTGTATGCCGACCCTGAGTTTCTGGAGCGCAAATTCGAAAGACTGTCGGTGAAGAAGCTAGCGGAGATCTTCGTGAAGTGTTGGCATCCAACAGTGGAACTTGAACAACTTACATTGACGACGATTGAGGAGGCTTTGGACTATTGGAGAAACCTGCTTCCGTTTGAGGAACGGTGGAGGCGTCTGCAACTCGGGCGCTCCTCTCAGCCTCAAGCATTAGAGATGGCCGAGGCCCTGCGGTTAGGAGTCACATCGACGGAGGGCTTCATGAGGATGTTGGAGAAAGCATGGAGCGAAATGAAGGACGAGTATTCGAGGAATGGAGAAGTGGAGTATTGGAAATTCGCGGTTAGAGACAGCTATCGGGAGACTGTGCGTAGAGCCTATCTTATCAGTTTTCTGCTAACTTATGGGTACGCTCGTATGCTTGTGAAGAAGAAAGGCAGGATGTTTCTTGAACCTTACGAAACTCAGAAGGTTGAAGAAGATCGTCATATGGTGAGTTTTCCTATCTCTATTGGAGTGGAAAGGTGGAAAGAATGGAGAGAGAAAGTGTAGGCAAACGTTTCTACGGCGACAAGTTGAAGCGGGCAGCTCATCTGCTTCTATTCAAGAGAGGCAAGATGCCTGGAGCAAAAGATTGGGAATTAAAGACAAAGCTTGGAAGAGACTATGAAGAGATTGTGAGTCAACTGAACGCGCTTCTAGGCGATCTAGATCTCGAGGTAAGAAAGATCGCTGAAGAGCCGGTTGGCGGTCCGATAGAATCTGTGCCAACTAGGCGTGGTGAAGCTGAGGCTCGTTTCCTCGTAGGATTGAAAGGGAGCCTAACTCTTAGGGAAGCTAGAATGTGCGGTTGGAGAATAGACAATCTATCCGCCTTGTCGGTAGCTATTTCCTACTTGATATCGAAACAGGGCAAGGCTGCTAGAAAGGATGTTGAGAAGCTTCTGGCGTACAAGTTTGGGAGATGGAGGGCGATGACTCTAGTTGATGTATTCATCAGAAGCGGATACTTGAGTGAAGATGAGACTGGCCTACTCTCTTTGGGTTGGAGAACGAGAGCTGAAGTTGATTTAAAGAGCCTTATGACGCTTGTGCTGGAAGCTAGGCCTTCCTGACAGTGTCCAAGAACTTCCTCGCAAATTCTTTGGACGTGACGAACTTCAGATAGGTTTTGTCCTTGATGTGTCTGAAAGATTCCTTCAGCTCGATCTGCTGCGCAAAGTGGTCGTGAACCTTACTTCTACTTAACGCTGTAAGAACTTTCCCATGGAAGAAGCTTTCCAGATTTAGGCCTTTGCAGATGGGACAGTCGCAGCCTAAGCGGTTGCCCCGCATTCCCGATAGCTCTTTACGCTTGAAGACTCCCCAACCAACCCTGTCGAAGAGGTTTATCTTGTCCTTCGTCAACGGCTCAGGTGGTGGCGGTACGACCCATCTAGAGAAACTGTCAACTCCAAAGTATGGGAGCATCATGCCTTCTGAGCAAGGTAGCAGTCTCCTCGCAAACTTGATCTTAGGCGGAACCTGGAAGACGTGGATCCAGAGCTTCGGGTTGCTCTTCTTCAAATCCTCGAGAGCTCTAAGGCTGTGATAGTAGAAGCCGCCTCGCATATCTACGCCCAAGCAAGATATCCCACGTCTCATAAGCGGTTGGATGCATCTTTCAAAATCTTGCCTATTCTCAGTTGCGGATATCACAGGCATCAGAGGCTTTTCTATACCTCTTTCTTCCCTCCATCTGCTTGCAAAATTGAAAAGAGAAGAAAAGTCTTCTGCCGATACACCTCTGGATTGCTGAACAGTAATTAGATCGAAATCCGAGAAATATTGTAGGTCTAGAATTGTCCTCAAGTCCTCCGCTCTCTCTATCTCAGCCTCGCCTCTAAAACATAGAAACATTACTCGGGCGAACTCTTCCGCGCCAGCTGTCTCTCTAGACAGTCGTCTAGCAAAGTCCTTAAGTGACTGATCTTCAGTTAGCAGCTTCTTCAGCGTATTCGGAAACATCAATTTCGCAGAGACAACAACTTCGCCAGGAAGAAGACCTTTGAAATCGATGAGTCGCGAAGCATTTAACTCACTTGTAGTGGCAAACTTATTCGGTACAATTGACTTCACCTTGCCGATTTCAAGTCTGCCACAACTCGCTGAGGTCTTCTCATCAAAACTTTGATCCTTAATAGTCAGCTCCACCATTCATGATCTCCTTCGTTAAGAGTTCCACCTCATAGGAAGCCGCTTGGACATATTAGGCTAATCCTTATATCAAAATTCCTTCAGTTCAGTTGATCGCTCGACCTGTTTCCTCTGTCGCGACCAAGCCAGGCGCCTTCCGCTCGAGTTCAGTTCTGAATTCAATAGATGCGAGTTCGGACACAAACTGTTTAACAGGATTTCTCTCGAGGCGTCTTTTCGGAATGAGGAAATCGTACCTTTCATCCACCATCTTAATAAAGTCTAGACCGTAGATTTCGGCCGCTGTTCTAATCCCGAAACCGAAATCGGCCTTGCCGTTTATAACCGCTAGGGCTACAGCTGAATGGGACCTGGCTTCGATTCGATACCCTTTGATTCGATTTGCCAGTTGTGAAAGGTTCAGTCCTCTCGCTTCAGCTACCTTGCGGAGGTTTAGGTCGATCAATAATCTAGTTCCAGATCCGAGATTACGATTGATAAAGGATAGATCATCGCGTAAAAGGTCTTCAAAGCTTTTGATCTGTTTTTTGTTTCCTTTAGGGACGATAAACCCTTGCTCTCTATTGTAACCTCTGATCAAAGTGGCTTCCTCCGCCATGCCGTACTGGTCGAGGAACGGAAGGTTGTATTCACCTGCCGATTCGTCCAACAAGTGAACTCCAGCTATGTCCGCTTCCCCTCTTTTAACCGCCTGTAACCCTCCTATCGATCCGGCATTGATTATCTTGAAGGATAATGCTGGGTCTCGTCTCCTTAGACGGCTGAACAAAATGTCAAGACCTATGCAATGGCTTCCTATGAAGACCAGGTCAGCGGCTTGAAACCTAGGACTGAAAAGTTCTACGCGGACGGTTTCTCCTTCTTCGATGAACTCTTGATTTTGAGGGATATCTATGAAGCCGTCTGCAAGAGTGAGCGAAGTTATAGCTCCTGAACCTGAAATTACTGGGTAAACGAGATGTTTTCCCATTTCATCCTTAACGATGTGAACAGGAAGAAACTCGCGTCTGCCTTTGGCTGAGAAGATCTTCGATGCTACTCTCCCTTCGAGCCAAGTCGCGCTTTCGACTGCGCGACCAGCCATTCTCGAGATATTTGGCTTGACTATCAGGTTGAACATCATGAGTGCCGAGGTTGGGTAACCAGGTAGGCCGAAGAGGGGCTTTCCTTCTATTACGGCGACGATCAACGGTTTCCCCGGCTTAACGGACAGGCCGTGAACGACTATTCCCGGGCCACCGAAGTCTCCTATGATTCTGTATAGCACGTCTCCTACTCCTGCGGAAGTGCTGCCTGATGTTACGATCACGTCAGCGATCAACAACGCTTGCTGAATCTTGTTCCTCATTTCTTCAGGGTCATCTGAACAGATGCCCAGTGGAACAGGTTCGCATCCACTCTCAAGGATTGCTCCCGCGAGTGTTTTGGAGTTGATGTCATAGATCTTTCCGTAGTCCAGCTGTTGCTCAGCGGTAATCAACTCATTTCCAGTTGAGATGATCGCTACCCTGGGCTTTCTATACACATTGACTCTGCTCTTCCCTAAGGCTGCCAGCAAACCGATCTCTCTCGATGTTATCTCCTCTCCAGTGCGCAGAACTACTTCTCCAGCCATTATGTCCGTTCCAGCGCCCATTACATTCTCTCCAGGCGCAACAGCCTTGAAAATTGAAACTACAGCGTCTTTCTGATCCGTCTGTTCAACCATCACTACTGCATCTGTGCCTTTCGGAACGGGTGCGCCGGTCGCGATTTCAGCGGCCTCTCCTCTTCTGACCTCTATTTCAGTTTTATCGCCAGCCTCCACCCTTCCGACAATCTTCAACTTTGCTGGCTTGTCTTCTTGGGCTGAGTATGTGTCTTCCGCTATAACTGCAAACCCATCCATGCTTGCTCTATCGAAGCCCGGGACATCGACAGTTGAGACTATGTCTTCACTGAGCACTCTTCCGATTGACTTGTCAACGGTAACCTCTTCGCTTCCGAGAGGCTTGGGGACATAATGCTCTTGGAGTCTCTTCAACGCCTCCTCTAAGCTCAGCAGGTTTCTGAAGACCTTCCTCTCTGTCATCTTCTTCAACTCTCCTCTACTGGACGTAGGAGCGAAACCTCCACCTCTTCACCAGCTTCGTAACCCTCGACATTTTCAGGGATAACGAGGATGCCGTTCGCCTTCGTCATACTTGTGAGGATGCCCGAGCCCGTCAGCCTAATCGGTTCGACCGATATTTGGTCCCCTAATCTTTTGACGCGTACTCGATTGAAGGTTCGGAACCCTTGGACCGATGCGATTCTCCTAGTTAATCTGCCCTTGATTTTCGGGGTCAATTCTTCCTGAGCTTCCATCAACCTTGAGATTAAGGATTTGACGAAAACTTCAAATGCGATCATAGCTGCGACTGGGTTTCCAGGCAGCGATATAACTGGTTTACAGTCTACGACTCCAAGACCTGTTGGCATTCCAGGGCGCATCGAGACGCCGTGGACTACCATGCCGGGTTTTCCGATCGAGTTTACAACCTCGGGAACCAGATCTCTAGCTCCTACAGAGGTGCCTCCCGTAACAACAACAGCATTAGCTTCAGCCAAGGACTCTACCATCTTTCTCCGTATGTCTTCAAGCCTATCCTTCACTATCCCTCCATCCAGACCGATCGCGCCTGCTTCTCTTATCATTGAGAGTAAGATAGGCCGATTGACATCGATTGTCTTCCCTTCTTCCATTGTTTCAACGAGCTCGTCTCCAGTTGAGAAGATTGAAACCTTCGGCTTCTTCACGACGTTGACAACTGTCTTTCCAAGCCTGACCAAGATGCCTACATCTTGCGGTCTTATTCTAACTCCTTTCTTGAGTACGATTTCACCTGTATGGACGTCTTCACCTTTCCTCGCTACGTTCTCGCTAGGTGTTACAGGGGTCCATACCTCAATGCGGTGAGGATCGATTGTCTTCGTGTATTCAAGCATTACGACTGCGTCTGCACCTTTCGGCATAGCTGCGCCTGTGGCTATCTTTGCAGCTTCTCCTCTCTTGACATCGAGATCGGGTATGTCTCCAGCCTCTATTTCACCGATCAAGATTAGGGTGCAGGGGTTTGTACGTGAAGCTCCGAATGTGTCTTCTGCATGAACTGCGTATCCGTCTACCGCGCTCTTGTCAAGTGGTGGGACATCAACTTGAGGTATCACATCCTCGCCGAGTACGCGGCCCAAGGCCTTTAGAGCTGGCACTGACTCTACTGCAGGTTTTTCGAAATGAAGGGCGCTGAAGAATCTCGCGATTGCTTCGTCTACTCCGACTGTGCTCTTGAAGCCTCTCATCTTCACTTCCGACAAAGCGAACTCCTCTAGTCAGAGGACTAGAATGAGTTCGATGCTCAGTCTCTCCGATATTAACGTTTATTCTTCTTGAAGACCTGCGTTGGACTAGATTCTCTAGCGGTTGGTTTGCTGGGCGCCTAAACCTGCCGCGTCCATGCCATTTGTCGCGTGCTGACCAGCCTTTGCGGTGGCGGATAATAGAAGTAGGTCACTGGCTGTGGGTAGTAAAGGTACTCTACTGGCGGCGGCTGGTAGAGGTAGCGTTGAGGTGGAGGCTGATACTTGCATTCTTGAGGAGGCGGATAGTAGATGTAGTCGGGAGGCGGCTGATAGAGGTAACGTTGAGCTGGCTGTGGCACATAGTATTCTACTGGAGGGGGCTGGTAGAAGCACCTTTGGGGTGGTGGCTGATGGAAGTATTCTTGGGCTGGTGGATAGTAAGCGACTAGTCTTCCAGCTCGTTGATAGCGGTATATGGGCTCGTACACTGCCATCCAGAAGCACCAAGAGTGTTAATAGTCGATTTGAAAGATAAGAATTTCGATTTATCGGTTCTTGTTCACGCTAAGGAAGAGCTAGAGATTAGAGGGGTCTCCCTTCCTCTTCAACCCATTCGCACCAATGTCCGTAAGGCGCAACTTGAAGCGTTAAGCTCATTTCGATTCTGGGCTTAACGTAGGTATTAAAAAGGTGATTGCTGAGAATCTGAGGAAGGAGGACGATGTTCGTGGAGAATGCTCAAATAACCTTCGATGAATTTAAGAAGCTGGATATACGGGTTGGAACGGTCGTTGTCGTAGAACATGTCAAGAGGACAGAAAGACTTTACAAAATCCAAGTTGACCTCGGTGAGCTCGGAGTCCGCCAGACTGTCTCCAGCTTGGTAGGATACTACACTCCTGATGAGTTGAAAGGGAAGAAGATAATCTACTTGGTCAATTTGAAACCAGCCAAGTTCTCAGGCGAGATATCTGAAGGCATGCTGCTGGCTGCTGAGAAGGGCGAGAAGTTGGCTTTGCTCTGCACCGATAAGGAGATGGAGAACGGTGCTAGAGTAACTTGAGATGTTGAGGTCGCCTTTGTAACCCTTAAAGAGGTCGGTAGCCTGATATTCTTCGGTTAGAAAGATTCTATTGCACGGTGCATAGATTGCCGAGGAAAGGACCCACCGAACATGACGTTCTTCAATTGATAATGAATAGCGGTGAGAAAGGCATACTCCAATCGGAACTCTGGAAGAAGATGAAGGCTGACAGTCGGGAAGGCTCTAGAGCCATATTGAGGCTTGAGCGGAAGAAGTTGATAGAGAGGAAGAAGGAGCTTTCAGATGGCAGATGGACATACCGGGTATTCGCTAGACGCAAGTATTCGACCGTCGATTCTATTGCACCTGTTCCATGCGCATTCTGCGACCTGGAGCAAAGGTGCGGGCATACCGCGTTGATCAATCCTAGCAGATGCGAGAAGCTGACCGAGTGGCTAGTGAAGACAGCCGGCGAACAGGCTGGGGTCGCTTAGCGTTTGCCGGAGAGATGGAAGAAGGAAAGGCAGCGAGACCAATTCTATAGAATGGCTAAGGAGAAAGGGTACCGAAGCAGAGCTGCCTACAAGCTCCTCGAGGCGATCAACAGGTTCAGGTTCATATCGAATGGTGGCGTAGTCGTAGATCTCGGGGCAGCGCCCGGCGGCTGGCTTCAAGTGGCGAGGCAGACTGTAGGCGAAAGAGGGCGCGTCATAGGAATAGACATCGAGACTGTTGCCCCTCTGCCATACAAGAACGTCATCACGATTCGTTCCGACATATCAGACGACTCATATATCGTCAATCTTCTTAAAGACGTCAAAGGCAGAGTGAACGCAGTTCTATCAGATGTTTCGCCAAATATCTCCGGCGCTTGGAGTACAGATCACGCACGCCAGATATACTTGGCGAGGAAATCCCTTGAAATAGCGAAGAAGATCCTCAGTCGCGAGGGAAATTTCTTCGTCAAGCTCTTTCACGGTCCAGAGCTGAAAGACTTTGAGAAGGAAGTCAAAATGTCTTTCAGACATGTTAGGTTTGTAAAGCCTAAAGCCAGTAAGGCAAAGAGCTCTGAGATCTACCTCCTAGCTACGAGCTTCTTTGGCTGATCTCTATGGCGCGGAAGATACTTCTCACAGGAAGACCCGGCGTTGGAAAGACCACCGTTCTCATCGAGACGATTAGAGAGCTAGAGGGCAGAGGTCTAAGGGTTGGAGGCATGGTCAGTCGAGAGGTTAGAGATGGAGGCGTAAGAGTAGGCTTCGAGATCTCCGATCTGGCATCTGGCCAGAAAGGTTGGCTCGCTCATGTGGAGCAGCCGGAAGGCCCGCAAATAGG
>Ga0209314_10001121_pt1 | contig 12078 bp, 7 predicted proteins | sample I19B2metaG_FD_184146 | JGI IMG/M metagenome (GOLD analysis project Ga0209314, IMG submission 184146) | Lake sediment bacterial and archeal communities from Gulf of Boni, Indonesia to study Microbial Dark Matter (Phase II) - ​I19B2 metaG... | ecosystem: Environmental > Aquatic > Freshwater > Lake...
GCTTCAGCATGCATGAAGATCGGCGCGAAGTTGGTTTACGTCTCCACCGACTATGTTTTCGATGGTGAGAAGGGGCATTACAGCGAGGAGGATGAGGCGAATCCTGTCAACTACTATGGGGTTACGAAACTTCAAGGCGAGAGATTTGTCAGAGAACTCTGCGAGGACTTCATTATCGCGAGGACGAGCGTGCTTTATGGTTGGCATCCAAACGGGATGAATTTCGCCACATGGGTTATCGACTCTCTCAAGAGCGGCAGGAGGATAAGTGTCGCTCAGGATCACTATAATTCTCCTACACTTGCTGAAGATCTCGCTGAAATGATTATGAGAATCGTGGAAATTAATGCTAGTGGAGTCTATCATGCGGCTGGAAGCGAAAGGGTCAGCAGGTATGATTTCGCGATGAAGATAGCTGAAACATTCGAACTGGATAAGTTGCTTGTGACGCCTGTCAAGATGAAGGACCTTAAGGTTTGGGTTGCTAAGAGACCTAGAGACTCTTCGCTCTCGGTAGATAAGATTCGAAGAGAACTGGAAATCTCACCTTTAAGCTTGAACGATGCTTTGAAGAGTATGAAACATGATGAGAAGATGTTTCGACTTGAGCGATCTAAGTAATGTCGGTCTCGTTGTGATGATGAATTATTTGAGGAGATTGCAATGCTAGAAGGGTCATTGACAAGAGTTGTGAAAGCAATTCTATGGAAATGGTTAATTTCGGGATAGCTGCGCTTGGCGAGTAAGGATTCAAACCGACAGAGCTAAGAGCGACGGAGAGATCTTAACTAGGATGAACCCAAGGCTTAGCAGGTATCAGTCGCCGAACATGTTGAATTGCGACGCTTACTTAAGACCCTCTTTGAGCATATTCGACCCTTCTTGACTGCATAGTTGAACTAAGCGGGAAGACGATGGAGTTGAATAGATCTTGCAATTAAAGAAAATTGATGTGCCGGCCACAAAGTCAATTATCTTGAATTCGCAACCAAAGAAAGTTTTTCCTGGCACATGGTATAAGGCAGATATTCAAGTGATTAGCTACGATATCGGTCCTTGGGCGAGTTACGTTTCGTTAATATGGCTTGAGACTTTTCAAGGTAAGTTGAGGGAGTTAGGCAGAGTTATCGAATGGATCAACACGAGAGATAGGGAATATACTGTTTTCGGTAGGGCTCCTCAACGATCATCACACGCAGTTCTGGGTTTCCGCGTATACTGTGAAGGGGCGCATACTTATGCAAGGAAAGTGCATTTTGAGATTCGAGATCTAGAGCAATGTAAGCTTAATGCAATTCCAAAATTTCGCGTTTCATTCCTGAGGTTGTTGAGTCCACCAAAACATGCGAGACCAACAGTAGATCTGAATATCGAAATGGTTTCATATTGCAATCTCAGATGCATATGGTGCTCACTTGATCACGCCAAACCAAAGAAAATAATGGAGCCTGAACTACTAGAATTGATACTAAATCAAGCTCGAGCGTCCAAGATTGTTGTGCGAAGAATCGATCTGCATAACGGAGGCGAAGCTCTACTTCATCCAGCTTTTGGCGATATGATGGGAATGTTGGGTTCTGCAAGATCTTTCTCGCGTGACTTTCCCTACACAGCGCTTCTTACCAACGGAACTACACTGGACCAAGTTAGGTGTGAAGCTATTTTGAATCACAGCGCTGTCGATCTTTTGCGTTTCAGCATTGATGGTGGCAACCAAGAAGAGTTCGAGAGGATAAGAAAAGGGGCCAATTGGGAACGTACTTGCAATAACGTAAGAAGATTTGTCGCTATGAATAATGAGATGGGGCATCCTATCGCAACAGGTATTATCTGCATCGTTGATGAGAAGTACCCACTAACGACTGAATGGATGAGTGGTCAATTTAGAGAGGTACTGTCGCTAGTTGATTCAGTTGAGCTCAGACGTCCCCACAACTGGGATGGAAGTGCGGACTTGGGGTTTCAGGCGCAGTCTAATGAGAACGGCCTATGTCACTTCATGAAAAACAACAATCTTGTAGTGCTGCCGAACGGAGATGTAACTGTTTGTTGCGCTGACCTAAACTCTAGGGGCGTCATTGGAAACGTAAAGACTGAGAGCTTGGCAGATATTCTTAATTGTGAGGAGAGGAAGAGGATGATTGTCTTAATGAAACGGAGAAGACGAAGAGAGATAAATCTATGCGTGAATTGCAGTCAACCTTCGATCTTCGAGTGAATATCAAGCGGTAAGCCAGAGGATCTGTCTCTATGAGATCTGGTTTGAATCGGAGACTTCCGTTTGCTGTTCCTAGAGAACGGGTCACTCCACGAGGGAAGGCAGCGCTAGTCAAATGAAGATATTACTAGTCGGAGGTCTGGGGTTCATCGGGAAGCATCTCATTAGAAGAATTGGTGAATCCCATAGGTTGACGGTCCTCTCGAACGCCGAAGCAGCATGGAAAAACGCCGCGTTCGTGAAGACCCATGGGATAAGTACTGAAATTGGAGATATTGCAGACGAGGGCCGAGTAAGGGACCTTATGCTTAGACATAGTCCAGAGTTGGTCGTTCACCTTGCCGCCTTGACAGGCGTAAAGAGATGCAACGAGAATAGCTCACTCGCTTTCTCGGTTAACGTTGTTGGTACCTATAACATAGTCAAAGCATGTGTAGCATCTAGCTCTAAACTGATTTTTATCTCCTCAAGAGAGGTCTACGGAGAAAGCATATCGGATCGAACCCGAGAATCCGATCTGCTGGCACCTAACAACGTTTATGGCGTCACTAAGCTGCTGGGTGAGAGGCTTGTGACTTGGGCAGCTTCGCGGTATAGCTTGGATTATACAATTCTTAGACTGACAAACGTTTACGGCCCTGAGGGTGACCAGTATGGTATTCAGATAATGATAAAGAAGGCACTCACGCAGGGAAAGATTCAAATTCTTGGTGGGAATCAGCTGATGAATCTCATTTATGTTGAAGACGTAGCTGATGTAATATCTAGATGTTTGATCGACTCTCGTTCATCAAGACAGACTTTCAATGTTGGCTCATATGATGACATGTCGATTGAAGAAGTTGCATCAAAACTTGTTTCTCTTCTTGAGGTTCCACTGAAAATCGAGCATCTACCCATGCGGAATGGGGAGACCATCAAGTTTAGGCCGAATTTAGAGAAGGTGGAAAAGATGTTAGGATATCGTCCTGCAACGTCCATTACTACGGGACTACTGAAAACGGTCGAGTGGTATAGAAAGCAGCTTCAAAATTCCGCCTAGCTGGCGGATGGCCGAACCGATTATGAATAAACGTCTTGGCAATAGCAAAATAAGATTTAAGGTTGTTGAATGTTAACGATATGATGTTAGGTTGTATGAGTGAGAAAAGACCATGAGTGACGGAACAGGTCCAGTGATTTTTCTTCCATCAGATCTTTACACGAGAAACAAAATGATTGGCTCAGCGATAGGAATACTTAAAGAGCATCTAGGTCTGCCGAGCCTGAGAGTTCTTGATATCGGCGGACGCGGTGGACAGATGAGAGGATTTCTGTCGCCTTCTGAAGAAGTAATCGTGCTGGACTTGAGGCCGCCAGAGTTTAAGCAAGAGCACTACATAGTCGGAGACATAACGAATGCACCCTTCGCGAAAGAGAAGTTTGATGTAGTGATAGCGTCGGACCTTCTGGAACATGTCAAGCCCAGGAGCAGAGAGAGCGCGCTGGAAGAGATGCTGAGAATCAGCAGCCACTATGTTATTCTCGGCGGTCCTTTTTATTCTCCGGAAGTTGCGAGAGCAGAGTCATTGGTGAACGAGCTACATCTATCGCTTAGAGGATGTGAACATCCTTGGTTGAAGGAGCATATCGAAAATGGATTGCCAAGCGAAGAGGAGCTGCTGACATATCTAAGGAATAACAATATAGGTTTCCAAAAAATAAGTACCAATAACATCCTAAACTGGCTCTTGATTAATTTCTTCCTTCAAGCTGCCTCTTTCAATCTTATGCCGAAGAAGAATTTAGACGCAGTATTTCATTTCTACAATTTGAACTTCGAACAGCTGGGGGATAGGATCGAACCGACCTACAGGAGAATCTATGTCGTTTCCAGAAAATCCAAGATGCCAGAGAGTGTGGCTCCAGACTCCAGTCTTGATCTTGTCAAGTTTGAAGAATTCTTGAGTATGATGTTTAATTCAATGGTCTTTCCCGGCACTGTTGATATCCAAGGCGATATCATGAAACACTTGGAACTATACCGGTCTAGAGAAGACCTTCAAAAAGCCTTCCCAGAAGCAGCGTCCGGAGATATCAAGAATCTTTTCCTCTGGGCTGCAAATGCGTTGCTGAGAAAGCATCACGAAGCAGTCTCGGAAAGGGATGCGTTCAGTAGTAGACTGAAGTATGCCCAAGCGGAACTCGACGGTATCAAGAGTAGCTTCGGGTACAGGTTCATGCGATTGTACAGTGCCATAATTGATCATGTTCTTCCAGATGGCACAAGGCGTAGAGAATTTTTGAAGATTGTCGTGACGAGCCTGAAAATAGCTTCCTCCCAAGGCATCAGGAGTCTGCTCCATATGGCGTGGGAAAAGCTTAAGCGACGCGACTTCAAGATCGTCCGGCCAACAGCAGAAATCAAGATTAAAACTTTACGAAAGACCACACAAATTTTGGAATCTGAGGAAAAGCCTATTACGATTTCTCCGCAACGAAGAGTGTTGCTTTACTGTGACACTCCCAGACTCTCTTTAGTAGAGCCAACTAAGGTATCAGATACGATTGTTGTATCTGGATGGGCTCTCTCTGACCGAGGGATAAGGGAAATCGAGATATACCTAGATGATAGCTTCTTCGGTCTAGCTAACTATGGAATATTCAGATTCGACATTGGCGTGGCCCATCCTGAATTCCCAAACTCGTATCTATCTGGCTTTCGCAAATTGATCGACCTGGGTCGATCAGGCAAGGGGGGCCCGTATCGCTTGAAGATAGTAGCCCTGAGCGACCTACCTCCGGTTAGCATCGAAGGTCTGATCGAGATAGATAGAAGCGTTCGTGCTCAGCCCATCGGATCAGCTGGAGAAGAGCTCCCACGGAAGCCCTTTGCAGAAAAACCGTCTGTAATCATTCTCACGAGGTGGCCCCCAGCTGATTTCGAACAAACTCTCGAAAAAATAAGAACCCAAAAAGGCATCAATGATCCAGAGATAATAATTGTGAACTCTGGAAACTTCGACTTAGATCCTCTTGCTAGGAAGTACAAGGCCACGGTATACGACATATCGCCTGAGCAATTTGATCACGCAACGACGAGAAACTATGCTGCTGAGAAAGCTAAAGGAAACTATATTATTTTCATGACAGATGATGCCATACCTGCGGATGAGTATCTTCTGCATAGCATGATTGATGTTCTGAAAAGCGACGGGACTATCGCTGCGGCAACAGCTAGACAAATTCCGCGTTCAGACGCCGACTTAATGTATTGCCAGGCCATTTGGCATCACTACGAAAAGTTGGGACTTGACCGGAACAGGATTGTCGGATCATCTGATTTAGATAAGATGAGTCCTGCTGAGAAAAGGGCGATATGCCAAATTGATGATATATGTAGCTGCTTTCGCAGAAATGTATTTCTGCAGTATAGATATGCTAAAGGGCTTGGCTATGCAGAGGACTTGGAACTAGGCATTAGACTGGTTAAGGATGGCTTCAAGATAGCCCAACTTTTCAAAACAGGGGTGATCCATTCACACAACAGGCCCCCGTCTTATTGGCTTAGACGTAGTTACGTGGATTTCAAAGTACTCCACAGACTACTCAATTATGAAGATGCGGAATTCAAGTTTTGGTCTGTGGAGTCATCAAACGATTTGCTCAGTCTCGCTCTAGAACTCTATCGATCATTAAATGTGACGATCGACAATCTCATATTCGTCGGACTTTGCGAATACGACGTACAAAAAACCTTCAAGTCGATAAGGAGTCAGATTCAGCGTTCTTCTGAAATTCGAGTGTACACAAATAGACGACACCAAGATCTTTCCGAGATCTTGGAACAAATAACAAAACTCTTGGATTACCGCCCAGAGAAAGGTCATCGTCGAAATCCTCTGGTTGACAGTTACCTGCTGTCACTTGAAACATTCAAAGAATGGTTCATGAATTCCCACAAAGACTTGAACAATCTTGAAACAGAATTTGTTGAGACTCTCTACAAGTTGCTTGCAGTTCAAATTGGCAATTGGATCGGGCAATATGTTGCGTACACAAGCAAACGAGGATACCATGACGAAAAAATTGCTGCGCTTGACAGCTTCCTCTCGAAGGGTGTCTGATGAGAATACTATATCTAGTTCACCAATTCTTCCCAAAATATTACATGGGAACTGAAAGGTTCACTCTGGACCTTGCTGAACAGATGCAGAAGATGGGGCATTCCCCTCTAATTGTCACATATGACAGAGATATCGATCAGGAGGGGTTCACGCCTCTCAATGACAACGTACTGGTTAAAACATATACCTACCGGAGTGTTCCAGTTATCTCACTCAGGGAGACCACGGCAAGTGGAACACATGGAATCCTGAATGATAGAATTGCCCACGCCTTCGATAAGTTGAGGGTGAACTGCGACATAGTTCACATATGCCATCCAATGTGGCTGTCAAGTATTGCAGAGACTTACAAGAGCAGAAATATCCCCATTGTCCTGACGCTCACCGATTCTTGGCTTCTTTGTCCCAGTTTTCTGATCGACCGGGGATACAGGCTTTGTAATGGCCCAGATTCTGGTAGGCGGTGTATTACAAACTGCGGTTTTGATGCGAAAATTGCCGGTAGATATGGCGACTCCTTGAGTCTTCTTGACATGGCTGACTCTGTTACAATGTCCAGCAATTTCACAGCTTCGTTATTCAGGGAAAACGGGTGGAACGGAGAAATCCGAATCGTTCGCCACAGCATCAACTATAGGTATGTAATGCCGACCGATAATTTCGACCCTGCGAATATCACGTTCGGATTCATTGGATCGCTCTCTTGGCATAAGGGGGCGCACATCCTCGTAAAAGCTTTTCGAAAGATCTCGTCTCAAAACATTCGTCTCAAAGTTTATGGATCCCGCACTGAAGAATGGGATTATTACAAAGAACTTCTTGCACTCGCAGAGAGAGATGATCGGATACAGTTCTTGGACCCTTTCGGAATGGAAGCTTTGCCTGATATTATGAGCGGAATTTTTACGATTGTAGTCCCTTCAGTCTACTATGATAATTACCCCTTAGTCACGCTCATAGGCTTGGCATACAGGGTACCGGTAATTGCAAGTAAGATAGGGGGAATACCCGAAATCGTTGAGCATGGAGTTAACGGTTTTCTTTTCGATGCGGGCCGATCTGATGAATTAGCGGAGATTATTGAAAACGTGGCAAGAGAACCGAGGATCATACAGAGTCTGAGAGATAACATAGTGACGCCGAGGCGGACAGAAGAGGAAGCTCTGGACTATGAAAGAATATACATGAAGCTGGCATCAGGTTGATTAAAGCTATAATGGCCCCAAGATCAACTATTTGGAGAGACGCGGCAAGAAGGTTCTGATTCGAAAACTGAAAGAGGTATTGAGGAAATCTCAGCAAGAAAAAGTCATGGTGTTAATGTGTACGAGAGAAGATGGTGATGAGCGCCGAATCTGATAGAGTGCGAAAATTCTGGAGTTTGCTTGAGAGTACATCGAAAAGATATGGACAGGGTGTTCATTGGACCGAATCCAAGATAGTGATTGAGTACATAAACGAACAGGTGTCTGGCTCAAAGGAGATTGGTTGGCTTCAATATGTGTCCAACAAGTTTCTCGCTCCTCTAAAAAGGGAGTTGACAGTACTTTCCCTCGGATCCGGAACAGGTTCGCTTGAACGGCAACTCCAAACGCTTTTGCGAATTGCACAGGTGGATGCGTTCGATATCTCTGAGGCTGCTGTGCGGCAAGCCAAGGAGGCTGCTGCTAGAGACGGCCTAGGTAGGCGGATAAACTACCAGGTTGTTGATCTAAACCTGATTGAGTTGCCAAAAGAGCGCTACGATGTAGTTTTCTCAGGTTCCTGTCTCCACCATATACGCGCGCTGGAGCATGTGGTTTCGCAGTCAGCCCAAGCTCTCAAACCAGCGGGTTATTTCATTGCCAACGAATATATCGGGCCATCACGGTTTCAATTTCCTCCGCAACAAGTGAGGGTGATTGAAGATCTTCTCGTCCTTCTTCCGAAAAGATACAAAAAACGTATCAGACTTGCGTCGGGCCATAAGCTACATTTCACTCCGCCAGATCCGAAACACATAGAATCTATCGATCCATCCGAGGCAGTACGATCCGACGAAGTGCTTCCTGTGACAAAGCAATACCTTAAAATGGTCGAGATAAGACCATACGGAGGCTGTATTCTCCACATGCTTCTACAAGATATAGCTGGGAACTTTGATGAGAACTCTGAAGAGGACAGCCTGAGACTTCTAGCCCTCGTAGACATCGAGCGGAGGCTGGTACGCTCCGGCTACTTGAATAGCGATTTTGCCCTTTTCGTTATGACAAAATGAGCTCTTCCAGGCGAATACCAGATCGCGACTTGTAGCTCTAGACGTTTCGCCTATCCGAAGCGCGCATAAGAGTTAAAACAGCAGAGTCTATCCAATCTGTTTGGAATATGGGAACGTGGATCTGGACGATAGAGCAACATTTCGAGGTTATCTTTGTTTGCGAGATAACTTCACCATTTTGGATGACGGAAGTTGAGATAGAAAATAAGATGGGGAAGGAAAATAATAATCCCTTGAAGAGAGTCGGAAAAGCAGAGAATGAAGAAAATCGACCACAGGAGAAAGGTGAGTACGCTTGAGGTTTACGTTGAAATGCTCGGCGGGCGGCATATCTGACTCTTTTAAAGCAGCTGCAATTCTAGGTTTAGTCATTGTGCTAATGTACGGAGAAATTTCTTTCTTCGGCTACACGCTTAACCCTGGATTATGGAATTATGGTGTGCTGAACGTTCCTCAATACGGATACAAAGGAAGATGGCCTCTCTACGCTTGTGTAATGGACCCACTGGCCACTGGAGGCGTGATGTGGCCACTTTACGCGATCACATCTCGGACATTGTTCTCGGGAGAGATTCCACTGTGGAATCCTTATCAAGGGATAGGCGCTCCACTCGCCGCTGACACGACTTGGGCTACATACTATCCCATTAACATTCTCTACGCCATACCCAACCAATACTGGGATTTCGTCTGGTTTCTTAAACTTTGGCTCGCGGGCATCCTTTGTTATCTACTCCTAAGAGATCTGAAACTGCAGTTCATATCGTCGCTAGGTGGCGCCTTCGCCTATTGCCTTTCTGGCGCGTTCATCTTCTACCCTTTCACGCCTTGGGCTGATGTAGCTATTTTGACTCCGGCGTTGCTTCTCAGCGCCAAGAGGTGTTTTGACCGACCTTTAAGTGCAAGCTCCCTATGCATAGGAAGCGTCGTTTTGGCAGTTTCTATCCTAGGCGCACATATAGAGGCCTTGGTGATTCAGTTTCTATTCGTCAATTTATTCGTGCTCTTTGAAGCCATCGTCATGAGAAGAGAAAATAGGGTACGTGGAGTCGTAAGTTGGGTAGCGACGATCTTGCTCGGATTCGGTCTCGCAGCCTTTTTCCTCCTCCCCGTCTTCGAATACCTGTCTTTGGCAACCCTCGGACATGGCGGGAATGTCGGTGTTCACTCCTTGTCAACAGATGGAGAACCTATGACATGGGTTTTGACAATGTTTGTGCCATATTTCTTCGGCTTATTGCAGACCTATCCTTACCAAGGGTTGAGACAAGTCTTCTTCTGGGACATATCACCCGGTTATATTGGAACGTCGGTATTCTTTCTTGCTTCTGTCGCGCTATTCTCAATCCGCATGCCCCTCAAACGTCAGAGCGTCAGTTACTCGATCTTCTTTATTGGAGCTGGCTTTCTCATCCTCCTGAAGATATTCGGTGTTCCCCCAGTCAATTGGATAGGGTTTCTACCTGTCCTTTCTCATGTGATATTTTCAAGATATTCGGGTTCAGTTTTGGCAGCGTCATTCTCAGGAGCATGTGCTTTTGGCTTGGAAAGTGTTCTTCGCGGCACCTATACAATTCGAAGTTTAAGAAAAGCAATTGTGTTGCCTCTGCTCGTAATCACGTTTGCCACCCTAGCCACGGTTCCGGTCGTTACAGCTCCAAGCGTTTACATGCTTCAATGGCTACGGCTTCCTGTCTTTGTCGGGTCCATGGCGTATCTTATGCTGAGCATGCTTTTTCTCTTCATGTCGTATATCGTGGCTTCGACTGAAGGAATTGACGCAGCCAAGACTCTTGCGGTCTTAATAATCCTCGAACTCGTCTGCTACATTCCTATGTCATTGCCAGTCGCCTATGAGGCCGGTAGAATTGCAGTCTGCTTAGGCGCTGCAATCATTCTCGTACTCTACTCTCGGAGATTTAGATTGCCAGCGGTTTCCATTATGGCAAGACGCATTCTGCCTCTAGAGAAGCTATCAACAGAGCATGTCTGCGCTCTGATGCTTGTTACGGCGCTGGTTCTCCAATTCGGAGTCGCTGCTATTTCTCCAATGGGTCTCCCTAACAGGTATGACGCCTTGACCGAAGCACCCTACCTAACCTTCTTGAAGAAGAACATCGGGAATCAAAGAGTTTACTCGCTTGACGGGATCCTCTTTCCGCCTGTGGCTGGCGTATTCTCGATTCAACATTTGGGAGAGTTCACAGCATTCATGCCATATTCATTCCGGACCTTCTCGCAAACCAACCTTGACAGAGGCGCCCTTGCTTCAACCCTTGTTGGGAACGCTTGGGCGCGCGTAGAAACAATAAGCCCATCAGCGGAAATCCGCGACAACCTTGAATTCTATAGCCTGCTTGGAGTGAAATATTTCGTAACCAAGTACACTGATCTTAATATCGCGCACGAAATAGGCCTTCAGCCTGAAGTTGAGGGAAGCCATTCTTGGGCACCTTTGGGAAACAAGTCGGTTTCAACTCAGTTTGTGACTGATCTATCTTTTGACGGAGTTACTGTACGTATAGGAACCTACAATCGCGTAAATAGAGGCGAAGTCATCCTTGTGCTTGACAGCGTTCCGTATAACGCGACGTTAAACAGAAAATCACGCATAAACGCCGACTCGATTGCTAACGGCGCGCCAAACATGTTTACCTTTCCCGAGGTTAAGGTTGCCAAGAAGACCGAATTCAAGATTACGCTCTCGCAATCCGATACCTTGCCTGGAAACGAAGTGGCGGTGATGTGGTGGCCTCAGGCAAAGCAGAATCCTCACCTAGTAATCTCCGGCGGTTTCTTGAATGTCGCCTTAGGCGTTGTTCTTCACGACCAGCTTCTTCCCATGGCATATCATGACCAGAACGTGACAATCTACCAAAACTCGAGAGCATTCCCTAGAGCATTCTTGGTCAACCATTTAGTAATAGCCGAGAATGGAGAACAAGCCGTTCTCGAGACTAGAGACCTGGGGTGGAACACAAACAGCACGTTGGTGGTGGAAGGACCACCGTCAGCACAAGTTGCACAGATCAACGCCTCGAGGGCAAGTAGCACGATTGGTAGTGTTGAAATTGAACGGTATTCTCCAAGTGAAGTGGCAATTCGGGTCGAAGCTTCTGACCCCTCTTTTCTCGTTCTAACTGACACCTTCTACCCCGGCTGGAGAGCGTACGTTGACGATAAGCCTGAGACTATTTACCGTGCATACGGCGCGGTCAGAGCGGTATTCGTAGCAGCAGGTGCTCACGTAGTCTTGTTTCTATATGAGCCCGACTCGTTCAGACTGGGCAGCGTTGTCACCGTGGCGTCCGCGTTGATCACTTCGCTGTTGTACGTGATTGGGGTGTTCTCAACGTTTTGGCGAAAGAGGAGAGAGTTGATCACACGATGAAACTATTTCGTGCGCCGAGACGATTGTATCGTGACGGCGCAACAGTTTTTCAATTGGCGGTCGCATGGCTGTTTAAGAGGGAGGCGAGAGGAAAGGCGGAGTCGAA
>Ga0209314_10001122_pt1 | contig 12069 bp, 9 predicted proteins | sample I19B2metaG_FD_184146 | JGI IMG/M metagenome (GOLD analysis project Ga0209314, IMG submission 184146) | Lake sediment bacterial and archeal communities from Gulf of Boni, Indonesia to study Microbial Dark Matter (Phase II) - ​I19B2 metaG... | ecosystem: Environmental > Aquatic > Freshwater > Lake...
AGCGTGGAGTTGGTGCTGAGAAAGTTTGATATGCCATTACGAGCTCATGTGAAGACGCGCAGTGAGATTCCGCTTGGCAGCGGGTTGAAGAGCAGCAGTGCCGCTGCAAATGCTGCGGTAGTCGCTACTCTGGATGCTATCGGAGACGAAGTGCGTGGGAACATAGGAGTGTTAGAGGCGATACGAATCGGAGTCGATGCTGCTCTGGATGTTGGGGTGTCGATAACGGGCGCATTTGATGATGCCTGCGCTTCTCTGCTCGGTGGGATTGTACTCACGGACAACAGGACGAGGGAGTTGATCAAACGGGTGGAGCGGGATTCTCATGTGCTTATTTTCGTGCCACGAGAAAAAGCGCTTACCGCTCATACCGATGTGAAACGGTCGAGATTGATCGCCCCCTGGGTGAACCTCGCGTATAATCTGGCATTGGAGGGCAGATTTGAAGAGGCAATGACGTTAAATGGCTTTTTATACTGCGCCGCGTTGAAGTTTGATCCTGAACCGATGGCAAGGGCACTGGAATGCGGCGTGAAGGGCGTGAGCCTGTCAGGAACCGGTCCTTCGTTCGTCGCTATGGTAGAGGAGGCCGAACAAGAGAAGAGATTACGCGAGGCGTGGAGTGATTTAGGGGTTAAAGGGCGCATACTGAAGCAGAAGATCCACAACAAACCTTCTTTTCTCGTGTAGTGAGGTTTTCTCGTGCAAAAATAAAGTGTTTTTATATTACATTACACTAAAAGCTAATAGGTAGACGTAGAGGAGAGAGCTATGGTAGAGAGACTCCCGGACGAGGGGAAAATTTGGTATAATGGTACCTTTGTGGACTGGAAGGACGCGAAGGTACATATCCTCTCACATGGGTTGCATTACGGGTCCGGAGTTTTTGAGGGGATACGGTGTTATGCAACGGAGAAGGGTTCTTTCATCTTCAGGTTAAAGGAGCACATCGAGAGGATGTATCACTCAGCGCGGTTATATAAGATGAATATACCGTACTCAAAGGAAGAAATGAGCGAAGCAATTAAAGAAACGATCCGTATCAATGACCTTGATGCGTGCTACATACGACCAATTGCATTTTATGGTTATCATCATCTGGGTGTGAACCCGACCGGCTGTCCTGTGGATTGCGCCATTGCCGTCTGGCGCTGGGGTACGTACCTTGGAACTGAGGCGTTGGAGCGCGGTATACGTTGCACCTTCTCTTCCTGGCGAAGAATAGACCCCAAGACACTTCCGGTTACCGCAAAGGCCGTAGGGCACTACCTCAACTCGCTGCTTGCAGTCCTTGACGCAAAGGAACGCGGGTTTGATGAGGCGATCATGCTCGACAACCACGGCTATGTGGCAGAGGGACCGGGCGAGAATATATTTGCCGTAAAAAATACGATACTCTACACCCCGGAAGCTGAGTCCTCCATCTTGCCGGGGATCACCAGAGCTTCAGTGATCGAGCTTGCACGGGATATGGGCTATAAAGTGGTCGAGAAACCCATAACGAGGGAAGAACTATTGACTGCTGATGAGGTCTTCTTTACCGGGACGGCAGCAGAAGTCTCTCCAATAAGAGAGATAGATAATGTCGCCATAGGTGAAGGAAAGAGGGGTAGAGTAACCACGGTGATACAGAAGAAGTTCTTTGAGGTGGTGAATGCCAAAGATGAGAGATACATGAAATGGCTGGAGCCGCTCTACTAAGCTCGTGTAAAGGGGCTGTGTTCTTTTTATACAAATGACGAAATTTAGACCATTTAAAAGACTGCTTCGGTAAAGATTTTTGGACTCAGCTCTATTCTCTTATCTTACTTACCTTATAAACACAATACCGCGATAGTACAGCGATGAACCCAAATCTGGTAGGTTTAGAAGAAAGGAAGTGGCATATGACGGAGCCACACCAGGTGTTTCAGGCACTTCATACCTCGGAAGAGGGGCTCAACTCCGCAGAGGTGAAAGGTAGGCAGGAAACGTATGGTTTGAATGAAATAACCGGAGAGCAGAAGATTTCTATACCCGTGATTTTCTTCTCCCAATTCAAAAATGCGCTTGTCATCATCCTCTTACTCGCCACGGCGATATCCGCGGCAATAAGAAACGTTATAGACGCTACGGTTATATTTGGTGCCGTTCTTCTTGTCGTTACGCTGGGCTTCTTCTTTGAATATCGAGCTGAGAAGGCAATTAAAATGCTGAAGGAGCTGGCTGCTCCTACCGCGCATGTGTTACGAGCAGGTCACGAGGTAAAGATACCTGCTAAGGAGATCGTGCCCGGTGATATACTCTTACTGCGGCCTGGGGACCGAGTCGCTGCAGATGCACGGCTCTTCGAGGAGTTGAATCTGACGATTGATGAATCGCCCTTAACCGGTGAATCCATTGCGGTAAAAAAGGATGTCTCGGTACTTTATGAGGACGTGATCATCGCAGAGAGGAACGATATGGTCTATTCAGGGACGACCGTCCTGCAGGGGAGAGGAAAAGGCGTAGTAACAGCAACCGGTATGCAAACTGAGTTTGGAAAGATTGCAAAAATGCTGGCAGGGGCGAGAGAGGAAGAAACACCGTTAAAAAAGCGGATAAATGAAATTGGGAGATGGTTAGGTGTCGCATATGTGGCGGTCGCCATAACCATCCTGGCCGTTGGCATCCTCAAAGGATATGATTTCTTAGTGATGCTCATCTGGAGTATGAGCTTAGCCGTGGCGATTGTGCCCGAGACCTTGCCCCTCATCATTACGGGAACGCTCGCGCTGGGAGTGCATAGAATGGCGAACAAGCGGGCGATCGTAAGGAAATTGCCGGCTGTAGAGACGCTCGGCTGCATAACAGCGATCTGTTCAGATAAAACCGGCACGCTGACGAAGAACGAGATGACCGTCTGTAGAGTCTATCTCAGTGGAAAGATGATAGAGGTGACGGGAGCAGGCTATGCCCCAATGGGTGATTTTATTGATTGCGAGAACGGTGGAAAGATAGACCCTCAGCAGCAAGAGAGCTTGGGATTAGCTCTTCAAATCGCTGCTCTCTGCAATGATAGCAGCGTACGATTGGCGAAGGGTGGATATAAGATCTGTGGAGACCCAACTGAAGCTGCATTAGTTGTAGTTGCTCAGAAAGCAGGATTGCAACTGGACGAACTGAAGCGGCGATATGAGCGAATAGGTGAAATACCCTTCGAGCGCGAGAGGAAGCGAATGACCACCGTTCATCAGGATACAGTGAACGGTAAAACAATGGCGTTCGTGAAGGGAGCACCTGAGATCCTGCTCACCCTATCCACCGGTATTTACCAAGCTAACGAGGGTAAAGCGATAATAAAAGAGATTACCGGGGAAGATAGAAGAACGGTGTTGGATGTAAACGATAAAATGGCGGCTGAGGCGTTGAGAATCATCGCCGTTGCGTATAGAGAATTACCAGAGGTGGGAGAGTACACTGCGGAACAGGTAGAAAACGACCTCATTTTTGTGGGTTTGTTCGGAATGACCGACCCACCGAGAGAGGAGGTGAAGGAAGCGATCGAGCGCTGTAAAACTGCGGGTATAAAGCCAATTATGATAACCGGGGACCATAAGCTCACTGCGCTCGCCATTGCTGAAGAACTCGGCATTAGTGCAAAGCCCATGAACGATGAAAAAGCGCTGACGGGCGCAGATCTGGAAAAGATGAGCGATGAGGAGCTTGTGAAACGGGTGAATGAAGTGGTCGTCTATTCACGGGTCTCTCCAGCGCACAAATTGAGAATTGTAGAAGCGCTCCAGAGGAGGGGGAATGTGGTCGCGATGACCGGTGATGGGATAAACGATGCCCCGGCTTTAAAACGAAGTGACGTGGGTGTCGCCATGAACTCGGGGACTGAGGTAGCAAAAGAGGCGTCGGATATGGTATTGACGGATAATAATTTCGCAACCATCCTGGCTGCGATCCATGAGGGCAGGGCCATTTACGACAATGTGAAGAAATATCTTCTGTATATCCTTTCTTACGGCGTTGCTGAAGTCTGTCTCCTGGCAGGCGCGTTCCTCTACGGGCTCCCCTTCCCACTGATCGCGATACAGATATTATGGGCAAATATCGTCATCGAAGACTTACCAGCAATGAGCCTTGGTATTGATCCGCCCGACCCGGATATAATGGATCGGAAGCCACGGGACCCTCATGAGAGTGTTTTTACCCCAAAGATACTTCAGCTGCTCATCCTCATGGCTGCGGTAATCTGCATCGGATGCCTCTGGATATTCGTACAATATCTACCGGGGTCTGGTGGAGGAGAGGAGATGGTAAAGAAGGCGCAGTCGATGGTCTTCGCAACGTTTATTCTCTTCGAGATGATCAATGCATTTAACTGCCGCTCGGAACGATTTTCCCTGATACGAGTAGGTCTGCTCTCGAATAAGTGGTTGATTTTAGGTGTGATAGGCTCGCTCCTGCTTATGATCTTCGCGATTCAACTACCATTCACGGGGCGGTTCTTTCATACCGTTCCCCTGACCCGACGCGAGTGGGGTATCGCGTTCGCTACCAGTACCACCATTTTCATTGCCGTCGAAGTTTGGAAAGCGCTGAGCAACACTTTTTCTTTTTACAAAAGAAAACTAAGCCCTTACAGGGCTTGCGGATAAACCCTTACAGGGTTTTCGGGGTGGTAGGGGCGGAGCCCCTACATGGGGCAGAGCCCCACTGTGCTAAAAGAAAACTAGGCACTTATTTTTAGCCAAAGATTAAACCTCTTTCGAAGGTAGTATCCCTTTCCAGGTATTTCACTGCACAATCGCAACCTCTATCGCGTGAGCATTTGCTTCTTCCGCCTTCCGTTTATAGGTATATGCTGTTCACGACTCGCCCGATGCCTATAACGCCAAAAACAGCTCCTGCCTGTAATTCTCCCAGCCGTGCACCTGTGACGCTAAAATGCAGCTGTTTCACCCTTGCGTAAACAGGCCTTTATCTCAGAGCGAGCGCCAATGATCGAATCGGTTATTTCTGCTCTCTTAATCATGGTATCCTCACAAATCACGCTATTATGGAGCATCGCTTCATCCAGGATCACGCGGGGGAAGATCACTGACTTATACATTTTACTTTTAATCAGCGTTGCATGGTCACCGATCACCGCAGGACCTCGGATTAATGACGTTTCAACCTTCGCATATTCGCCGATCGCAACATTCCCCTGGATATCATTACCCTCTATCTCAGCGGTATCCGCACAGACAAATCCTTTCTTCTCCAAAATCCACCTGCTTGCTTCCATGTAACCCTCTAAACCGCCAACATCAGCCCAAAATCCATCCACCACGCAGCCATACACCTCATCGTTCGCAACCAGCAGGGGGAACAAATTCTTGGAGAAATCAAATGCACCGCCTTCCGGAACATACGCCATCGCCTCTGGTTCTATGATATACAAACCGGTGTTCGCGAGATTTGAAAACCACTCACCAGGAGCTGGTTTCTCTTTAAATTGCCTTATCTTACCATTCGGTTCTATCTCAGCTATGCCATATAAAGACGGGTTAGATACGGGCAGGAGAGCAATAGTCACCAGTCCTCCATGCGCTTCGTGGAACCTCCTCACCCTTCCTATATCGATATCCGTGATGTTATCGCCCTGTATGACGACCATTGGCTCGGTTATCGCCGCGTTTTTCACCGAGCCCGCGGTTCCCAAGGGTAAAGGCTCCTCAGGATACGAAATCCTCACCTCTTTCCTCGTGCTGAGATATTCGATCAGCTGTTCTCTCCGGTAATTTGTGGTAATGATGATATCGGTCAAGCCAAATCCCACCAGATAATCCACTATATAATCGATTACCGGCCTGTTCACCAGCGGAAGCAGAGCTTTGGGCGTGGTAAACGTAAGCGGTCTGAGCCGTGTTCCATAGCCTCCGGCGAGGATTACTGCCTTGACCATCTTCAAACCTTTTTAAAAAGAAAGCTTTACTAAAGAAATATACTTATAGGTAACTTAAAAATAAGATTATTTTAGTAAAGGTTTTGCTTCGCAACTCTTCTTTGAAAAAGAAAGCTTTACTTACCAAAGAAATTTTAAAGGAAGAATTCTGTTTTTCTTTTAGCACGGGTTTTCTTTTTAACAAAAAGAAAAAGTGTTTCTTAGTGCAGGTTCTTTTTATAAAGGAAAGTGCGATGATACGAAAAGAGGAGTTGGAGCATATCGCGTGGTTAGCGAGGATAGAGTTGAGCGAAGCAGAGAAGGAATTATTTGAGCAACAATTGAGCTCGATCTTAGATTATTTCGCCGTATTAGATGAGCTCGATACCACTGATGTAGAGCCTACCTATCATGTAATTGGCATTACGGACGTGATACGGGAAGACGAGCCGAAGGAGGCCTTAAGTCAGGCGGAAGTGCTCCGTAATGCACCCAAGAAGGAGGAAGGATACTTTAAAAGTCCGCGGATATTGTAAGGCGAGGTACTGTAATGATCGGGTCTATCACTGCATCCCTCTGTGCGCCTGCGTACTATTTTACCAGTTCGAGTTTAAGAAAAAGTCCCTTATCGACCACAATTCTTCTTGAATAGCCCAGTTCAGGAGAAGCAAGAATCGCTTCGATCTCTTTCAATGTCACGGACGAATGAGCCCGAGCGAGGTTGAGGGCAAGAAACGCTAAAAACCAGCCATATCTCTTCCTGAACTGCGTGTTCACTTCTTTTGTGGTGTCCCGCCGTGCGTCATAAATCCACGCTTCGGCATCCGCTTTAAGAACACGATGGAGCTCCTTGAGGCAATCCAAAGGCCTTGCCCAGTGATGGAAGCTGAGCGTGCTTACCACCAGGTCAAAATACCCATCCTCAAACGGTAGATCTGAGGCATTGGCCTGTAGAAACCTCAAGCGGTCAGAGAATCCCCTCTTTATTGCATTGGCACGTGCTATTCTCACCATAGCTGACGAGAGGTCAATACCGGTTATTGTTAAGCTCGGCGCTCTCTTTGCAATCTCAAAGGGAAGATAGCCCGGACCGGTTCCTACGTCGAGTATCCTCCCGGAAGCTATCGTTGAGGTGACCTCGTCGGCCACCTCTTTATACAAATCGCTAAGTGGCTGGCTTTTTCGTGCAATGAACGAGTATACCCAGGCTCCGGGGTAAGGGATGCTCTCGATCTTCACGCGTTTGGTCATATCATAGTGGCGCTCCCAAAAAAGCGTTTCCCCGAAATTCAAGACGCTCGTTTTTGTAATTCATCAAGCACCCGTGAAATTTCGTTAAAGACCTCTGCTATACTCCCCGCTCCATTTACTGTCATCAACAGCCCCTCATTCGTGTAATACTCGATCAACGGCTGTGTTTGATGTTTATAAACCTCCAATCGATTCATGATCGCTTCTTCTTTGTCATCATCCCGCTGATACAGCGGCTTGCCACAGCGATCACAGATACCCTCTCGCTTTGGCGCGTTGAACAGGATATGGTAACTCGCACCACAGCTGCACATCCTTCTCCCAGCAAGCCGTTTAATCAATTCCTCATCGGGAACATCGATATTGAGCACACGATCAAGCTTCTTATCCATCTCGGTTAAGATGCTACGGAGCGCATCCGCCTGTCGCACCGTTCTTGGGTATCCATCGAGGAGAAAACCTGATGTGCAATCAGGCTGCGATAATCGGTCTTTAATAATGCCGATCAGGATATCGTCTGGTACTAATGCCCCTCTATCCATGTATGCTCTGGCTTCAAGTCCACGTTTAGTCCTGTTCTTAAGATGCGCGCGTAAGATGTCCCCGGTCGAGATATGTGGTATCCCATATTTCTCGGCCAGCATTTTTGCCTGCGTTCCCTTACCAGAACCCGGTGGTCCAAATAAAACGATATTCATCTTTATCAACCTCCCCCATTCCGCACGCAAGCTCCAAGGACAGCCTCTCGTCTCGAATCGACTCCGCAGTTATAAAAGGTCCTCTCGTTGAGTATAAAAAGGCAGAGGTTAAACGATCAGTCGTTTCTTCATCAGGTTTACAGCCAGCACAAAGAGAATGAGTGAAACAAGGAGGATCCATGCGAGATTCACCAGTAAGAATGCGCTTGGGGCGGCGAACGTAAGCGCACGCGTTATACCCACCACATGCGTGAGCGGTAATGTTGCTATCGCAGCGTACTGCATCGGCTCTGGGAGAAGCGCTAAAGGGAAAAAGGTGCCGCTGAAGAGGAACATTGGGGTTATAAAGAGGTAGGTCGGATAACTCAGCGTATTGATATTCGGAGAAATAGCGGTAAAACACATCCCGAAGCATGCAAAGAGAAAACCAGCGAGAAATGAAAAGGGGATTATCAGCAGCGATGAGGGCAGTTCGATGAGTCTGAAAGCTGCGACTACGGGAAGCAGGATCGTACCGTAGATCAGACTTCGCGTCGCGCCCCAGAGAAGCTCGCCCGTTATCACGTCTTCGATACTCAGCGGCGTTGCAATGATCGCGTCAAAGGTTTTTTGATAGTACATGCGGACATACGAGCCGTAGGTGCACTCGAAAAACGCCGAGTTCATAATCGCAACGGCGATCAGAGCGGGTGCAATAAACCGAGCATAGGTCATGCCCTCGATCACCTGGATATAACTACCCAGCCCGAATCCAAGCGCAAACAGATAGAGCAGTGGTTCGAAGAACGGCAGAAGGAAATTCACTTTGTAGGTCTTCATGAACACATCTCGATTTCGAAGCCAGACCTTCCACGCGCGCTTGCTGATTTTGGGCATCTTGAAATAAGATATCATTTTCACTCCCTCAGTTTTCTTCCGGTGAGCTTTAAAAATACATCTTCGAGCGTGGCAGAACGAGCAGTTACTTGCCCGAGTTTGCATTCCTTGAGCAGCGCGTACGTAATCTCCCGCGGATCCATCGTATAGATCTGCACGCGGTTACCAAACACTTCATAGCTCGCACCGTTTCGCTCCAGGCATGCGATCACCTTTGGTTCATTCTCCGCTTCCACAACTTCACTTCCGACATATTGCCTGACCAGCTCGTTCGGGCTTCCCTGCACCAAGATGGTACCATTATCCATAATCACCAGTCGATCACACAACCATGCCGCCTCCTCAAGGTAATGCGTGGTTAACACGATCGTGATACCCTGTGATTGCAAGCTTTTTATTTTATCCCAGATAAGATGTCTCGCCTGCGGATCGAGCCCAACAGTCGGCTCGTCGAGGATCAACAGACGGGGTGAATTGATGAGCGCTCGTGCAAGTATCAACCGTCGCTTCATTCCACTGGACAGTTGTTCAATCAAGGTGTTCTTCTTCGGGCGCAATTGCACAAAATCCAGAAGCTCATCGATTATTCGCTCGGCCGTCGCGCGGGGTATATCAAAATAGCGCGAATACACCAGAAGGTTCTCACGTACCGTAAAATCCGGATCAAGATTAGGTTCCTGCGGCGCGACACCTAAAAGTTTCTTGATCTCGCGCTGGTGCGTACTCACCTCCATACCAAACACCGTGAGCGTTCCGGCTGTCTTCGGTGATACACACTGGATCATCCTCATCGTGGTGGTTTTACCCGCACCATTGGGACCAAGAAACCCGAAGACTTCTCCCTCGGTTACTGTAAAGCTCACCCTGTTCACAGCAACAAACTCGCCAAACTGCTTTGTCAAATCCTCTGCCACAATTATCGAGCCAATAGCCAACCATCACCCCTGTATGTTGTGAACCAGCTTATTATTTTGTAAATCAGGGGTGGCATAAAAAAACTTCACAAGTTCGCTCTTAACAAACATAAGTAAAAAGGGAGAAAGGGGGAAAACCAAAACGGTGGAGGATAAATAATTCGATTTTTCGGTTTCCCCCTGATCAAAATAAAAAAAGAATGTGGGTTGGAGTGCTATGTTACTTTCTTTATGTACACTCTTACCCCCGCTGTTGGATCGTTTGTCGTTGGTGCTACCCACGTTACACCGGCTTCAGCTTCCGCACGCAGTGAGATGAAATGCCGACCGCTTATCATCGGACTCCACATACCTGAAACTGGGACATTCTTTGGTGAATTATCTGAAAGAGTTACTGGCGTCGAACTCAACAGCTCGCCATCTGCATAGAGATACACTGTGACACTGATAGTGTCGTTTGTATTAATGCGTGTAATTCCTATTGCCGTTGCGGTTATCAATTGAGACTCTCCGACAAAACTGTCAAGACACTGGATCACATGCTCGCCATCCCATTGTACCTTGCCACTTACTCCTCCGACATCCTCGTTAGTTACTGTTATTGTGATTGTTGTCACGTTTATTGCCCCGCTATTGTCCTTAACTGTTAATGTCACCGTTTTATTGCCGCTCGTATTATAACTGTGGTTTATCATAAGAACGTTCCCCACGATATCCGGGGTATTATCGCCGAAGTCCCATCTGTATTCTACGATGTAGCCATCGGGGTCGTAGCTTTTTGAGGCGTCTAATTTAAAGGACTCGTTTTTATTGACTGGAGTGGAGGGCCCCGTGAGAATAGCTTTTGGTGGATATCGAATTACATTTACGTTGAGTACCGGGACCGCAACTTGCCCCTGCTCATTACATGCATTTTCGTACGTAACCTTCGAGTTTGCAGTGTTTACTTGTACCGTTCCGTTAGTCTTTGGTTTTACCTCAAATGAAATGCTCTTGATTTGATCCTTTGAGATCATTCCTAAATTCCAGGTCAAAATGTTACCGTTGATCGTGGTTGGTGCTATATTTGCATTTCCCACATATTCCACATCATCACTCAGCTCTATCATTACCGTGGCATTCTTCGCGGTGATATTCGTCAGTTCAATTGCAAGATCTGTATAGATTTGGACTAAATCCTCCGCGGTAATTGGGAAATAACCCCTTCCACCTGTCCTCTCTGCAATCTGCAACAGTGCTGTTTCATTGACGCCACCCCAGCCGATCGTGTAAACGGTGTATCCTTTTGCCGCCGCTCTATCCGCTTGGACCATTGGGTCAACACCCATGTTCCACCAGCCATCGGTCAACAAAATGATCGCCTTCTCGGCGTTACCTCTGCCCTTAGCATCAAGATGGTCGATAGCAACCATTAGACCTTCGCCCAGTGGTGTTCCGCCGCTCGGATTCAACGAGTCGATGTTATTCTTCATCATATCCTTATTATCATCAAGAGCTTGTTTCACGGTGCAAAAATCCTTATAAGACCAGCCTTGAGACTGGAACCTCACCAGCGCTATTTGGTCATTAGCTGTCATCATGTCCACAAAAGTCTTCGCCGCTCCTTTCGCCGAATCTAGCCTCACTGGTGGGACCTCAACTGCGTAGGTCCTGCTTGCCGTCCCACCGGATTGAAGTAGCTTCGCGTATACCTCGTATGTCCCTGACGGTTGATCGTCCCAGCGAGCAGATGAATATGCATTTAGGGGCGAGGACGAATAATTTACACCGGTATCCTTGTTCCTCAACTTCGCGTTAAATTGATCTTTTTTGTAGTATACGTCTTCTGGAATCTGCAGCATGACTTCTACATCGGTAACCTGAGAAATGGAGAACTCACCTAACTTCTGGTAACTCGTGGTGAGTTGCACCTGTTTTGTTCCTGGGGGAAGGATACTGCCATAACGCTCCATTGATCCCGAACAGTCTATTGTCAAGACGATGTCTACCGGGAAGAACGATGCAGATGTCCCGCTTCCAACTAGAGCTATTTCCATCGTCGTGGTATCACCAAATCCGATTGTCTCTGGTGTAAGATGCGCGTCAACCGCAACTCCTCCGGATACACATTCTGCGCTTACGCTCGCAAGATTCATCGCCACTAAAAAAAGGCTCATCAATATCGCCAGCATTATCGTTTTATTGGTTTTCATTTTCATTTGTTGACCTCACCTCGTTTCTCGCCTTACAACATTTCTATGATTTCTGGTTTGCTGTTCGCATTGTATGGGTCGGTTCCATAAAGTGCTTCCTCCATGTTCGGGACACCATCACCGTCTATATCGACATCCACCGAATCAGGGATTCCATCGTTGTCAGTGTCTTGAATGTCTTGGGCGTAGATGCCTGGTAATAGTACCAGTGCTCCCACACTGAGTACCATCAATATACACAC
>Ga0209314_10001124_pt1 | contig 12063 bp, 10 predicted proteins | sample I19B2metaG_FD_184146 | JGI IMG/M metagenome (GOLD analysis project Ga0209314, IMG submission 184146) | Lake sediment bacterial and archeal communities from Gulf of Boni, Indonesia to study Microbial Dark Matter (Phase II) - ​I19B2 metaG... | ecosystem: Environmental > Aquatic > Freshwater >...
ATCGAAGCAGATCCGCTCGCCTCCTTCAAGCTCGATCAGAAGGGCTCCATAAACATCCTGACCGTTCACTATCCCATCGAAGGATTTCGCGGATTCTACTGGAATGAGCCATTCATACATGCTTCTTCTATTCCTTCGGAATGTCAGCTCGTCGCGGCTGGCCATCTTCATGAGCACCAGAAAAGATGGTTCGGCAGCACACTAGCCGTGTATCCGGGGAGTACAGAAAGGAGATCCTTCTTGGAAGAGGGTGAGAAGAAAGGCTTCGTTTGGCTGGATATCGATAAGTCTGGTGTTCAATCGTTTGATTTCATAGAAACCCCAGCTAGGAAGCTGAGATCCATTGTCTTCAATATCCCTAGACAAGGAGACATGATGCAACTTCTGAAAGATACGCTTGAGTCCTCACGTGATCCAGAAAGCATTGTTCGCATCAAGCTCAAAGGCAGCGTATCGTTGGAGAATCTGACCAAATACAAGAGGTTCGAACTCATCAGCTTTGGATCAGATAAGTTCTTCTCGACAGAATTTGATGAAAGTGAGATGGAACTTCAGACGCACGAGTCTTTGCAGGCTCTGCCAAGAACAACCCCTCTCCAAGAGCTCAGACGATACTTCGAAAGCCTTTCCGCCAAGTCGACTGGCGAGGAAGCACCTCTGATCCAGGAGGCGAGGACTGTAGCTGAGTCAATCTTGTCAGAGGCTGGAGCATGGTGAAGCTTCTCAGCCTCTTCGCCTCAAACTTCAAGAGATTGAACTTCGACGAGCCCTTGGTCTTCGGAGAAGGAACGATTCTCATCACAGGGCCGAACGAGAGTGGTAAGTCGACCATACTTGACGCAGTTCTATACGCACTGTACGGCAGGATGATAAAGCCTAGTGCTGTGCCAGCGAATGACGAGATCATCTCCTACGGATCCTCCACGGCGACGATAAGGCTGGAGTTCTCGATTCAGCAGAGACGGTTCTCGGTGACACGCCACGTACACAGAGTGAGAGCAAACGAGGCGGCGCTCTTCGAGCTTTTTCCTGATGGGCGGTCCAAGTCGATGGCTAGAGGTCAGAGGCCGGTATCGAGAGAGATCGAATCTCTACTTTCGGGAATAACTTACGGAGAGATCCTAGCAAGCAGCGTCCTAGCTCAGAAAGACTTGGAAAGGCTCGTGAATCAGAGTCGGGAAGATCGCAAGCGAGTGGTTAACGCGTTTCTCAATCTCGAAAGTTTCAGTGATGCAGCGGACAAGATTGGCGAGGAAATTAGCGAGATCGAAGGCACGAGGACGAAACCGGGCACTCTCTCAATCGGCAAAGAGCGACTGGAAGCCCTACAGAGGGAGCTACAAGATTTCAAGCAGATAAGAAGCGAAGCTGAAACCTTGGAGAAACAGATCGAGGATGCCCAAATCGAAGCCGCAGCTGCCCGAACCAAGTACCGTGAGCTGGACGACTTTGTTGACCTCCTTGAGCGATACGACAAGGCGAATCAAGAGACAGGCAGACTGCATTCCGAGATTGCTGCAAGGGAGTCAACTAGACAAAGCTTGGAAAAGCAGCTCCAGAGAATCGAATCTTTCAGGAAGGAGAGAGGAGAGGTTCGAGAATCGCTAGCGAAACTTGAAGATCTCCCAACGATCGAGGAGACTGCGCAGCTTATCAAGAACAAGATGGAGGAGCTCCGCAGAGCCGAGTACGAAATCGGAGAGAGTTCTAGACGGATCGAGAGTTCAAGAATAGAGGTGGCGAAGCAGGAGATCGAACCCGGAATCGCGCAGGACATGGATCGAAGGATATCCGAGCTCAGATCGAGAAGACGGATCGGCGTCCCCGCACTCGCTTTGGGAATGGTGTCGGCGCTTCTAGGATTCGCTCTGCAGATTTCTCGATTTTCGGGGTCCATCTGGGCGCCGTTCATTTTGGCAGGTTTCCTTTTACTCGTTATCGGGACGGTTCTCTACCGCAGGGTAGCACAGCTCTATGCGCTACAAGAGAAACATAGGGATGCGCTTGCACAGTTGCAGGTCTTCAGATCGCTGAAAGAAAGACTGCAACTGGAAGAGGTTGGTCTTCAGGCGAAGTTCAGCGCGGTTCAACAAGGGAAAGAAGACCTGAAGAGTTTGTGCCTCTCGGTGGCGAGATACTCAGAGCTGACTGCTAGCTCCGCGGCCGATCCTGAGAAGGCGGCTCAAGCAATCGTCGATGTCTTTGAGAAAGAGAGGAGGGCCAAGCTTCAGCTCGAAGATCGGCTTTCGATGCTGGAGAAGCAGATCTCAGTTGCAAACGAGATCGAGTCTTCATTCAAGGCAGAGACTGGAAAGATAGTAGAATTGACGAAACAGCAAGAGCGAATCAGCTTTCCAGAACTTCCAAGAGGCGTGGTTTTTTCCACATTGCTTCTGAGCCAAGCAAGGCGTGAGAGAGAACAGTTGTCAGCTAGGATTGCTCAGATACAAGCGACCGTGGATGTGAAGCGAGCGAACCTCGCTAGGGCAGAGGCTTTTGTGAAGGAACACGAAGATGTCGAAGTCTTGCTGGAGAGGCAGGGAAGAGAGGTCTCGGATCTGCAGAGACGCGTGAAAGTACTCTTGTATGCGGTTGAAGCTATTGACAAAACGGCCGAAGCTCTTAGGGCACGAGTCAAACCGCTCGTCGAGCAACATATGGGTTCAATTATGCCTGCGATAACCTCGGGGCGCTACAAAGCGGTGCAGATCGATGAGGAATATCGCCTGAAAGTGTGGGACCCTGAAGCGGGAGAATTCAAGGTCAGGGATGTCTTCTCAGGAGGAACCGACGACCAGTTTCTCCTCGCTCTCAGACTCGCGTTTGCGATGGCCCTTCTCCCCGAAGCGAAGGGCTCCCATCCGGAATTCCTATTCTTGGACGAGCCGCTGGGAAGCGCTGACGACGCTAGACGTGAAGGGATAGTGGACCTACTGGTAAACGAGCTGTCCAAGACCTTCAGGCAGATCTTCATTATTAGCCATATCTATGGGCTGGAAGACCGCGTCCAGCACCTCGTTAGGCTTGAAGCCGGCAAGGTGATGGAGGCCTTCTAGGGGACGACCGCCGTTTTCACTGCCTGCCTCGTTTTCACGGCCTCGAATATTCTGGTTGCCTCACTCACGGAGAACCGATGTGTGATCAGGTCTCCAAATTTGAATCGATCCTTCTCCCTGTTCAGAAACGAGATGGCTGTCCTGAATTGGATGGGAGGATACGCCCAAGATCCCAGTATGTCGAGGTCCTTCCTACATATTCTGTGTGGTCTGATCTCGATCGGCCCCGTATCAGTATAGTGTCCGACCTCCACGTATTTTCCTCCGTCCCTCACCATCTCGACGCCCTCCTGGAAGGCAGCCGGAACGCCGGTGCACTCGACCGCAACATCAGCACCCACTCCTTGCGTGAGTCTCCTGACCTCACTGATCCTGTCTTCTGATTTCGATAGCTGCAGCATGTCGATTGTGATATCCGCACCCAATCTCTCAGACATCTTCAGCCTCGACTCGATACTATCTATCGCGATAATCTCCCCTGCTCCTGCCGCCCTAGCAGCAGCTGTTACCAGAAGTCCAATGGGTCCGACGCCTTGGACGACGACGCTCTTACCCAGTCCGAAGCCTTCATTTCCGAAGGTAATTCCTGGAGCGACAGCCCTTTCGAGCGCTCTCGTGGCCACCGCCGCTGGCTCGATCAGTGCACCGAATTCCTTTGGGAAATCTGAAGGCAGCTTGAAAGTGAAGAAGTGAACGGGATCTACATAGATGTACTCCGACCATCCACCAAAAAGGTGGGGAGGATCCCGACAACTGATGGTGATGCCATAGGCTCTCCTTGATGTGCACAGGTTGGGTCTACTGGGGACGAATTTGCAGTAGTAGCATTTGCCACAGAATTTGTTGGAGCCCGGAACCACCGTGATCCGATCTCCCTTCTCGATCCTTTGTCCTGTCGCCTCAGCAGTCTTTGCTTCTTCTCCGATCTCGGCAACCTCGCCCGAGAATTCGTGCCCCAAGATAACCGGTAGTGGGATCTTCATTCGTCCTTCAAAGAGATGGATGTCCGTCCCACAGACTCCGCATACTTCCGTTTTCAGAAGTAGAGCGTCTCTCGCGGGACTGGGCAGGTCGAACTGTTGGATCTCAACTTTCCTTGTATCGACTAGGACGGCCGCCTCGACCTTGTCTGACATTATGAACACCCGAAAGAAGACGTTTTTTAAACGATCGGGTTGTTCCTATAAGGGTTTGTTGGGCTTGGTCTTCAGCAGGCCTATCTCTGCGTGATTTGGGAGACGCCTCGCTCCAATTCCTCAATTTCTTCGTGAGTCGAGTAGGAGAATCCGAGGCATCTCTGGTACTCATATCCTGCGATTTGTAGGCTGAGTTTAGTTGCTGGTTCGAGATTCCTTCTAAACCTGTCAATAAACCTTGAAAGGTTCTCTCCCAAGCTGTTTCTGAAAGTGACTTGAATGACTTTGAATAAAGGTAATTGCCCGAGACCTGACATCTTCACCAAGAAGAATGCTAGGAAACTGTGCATGTCAGCTCGCTCAGACAAGGTCATTGCGCACTCAGTCAGTTTGTTAGGGTCACAGTCGAAGAAGATGCTTCGGGATCGATCGTAGTATGTCCGAAGAAGATGCCCCTCCAACATCAGCTGGGGAAACTCGCTTCTGAGTTCGGTGATTAGAGCGTCGGTCCGTACGATGTCTGTGGACATCGGTGTCACCTATGATCTTCCCTGAAGTGTTCTTTGTGTCGCCCTCGTGACATAGAAGATGTTCTTCAAAGCTTTCATGATATATGGGTTGGCTGGATCATCGATATTCACGCCAGTCTTCGAGATCGCCGCTAGCGCTCTCTCTCCCACCGAGTTTGCAGATGCTCTGTCTTTGGCAAGGAATGTTGTCACTGCCTTGACCGTCAGTTTCTCAAGTGTGGCCAAGTCGGGATAGTTCAGCTGTCTAAGAGACCTAGCAGCTTCTGATATTCTCCCCAAATGAGCTTGAACGCCCAACTGTATTGTCCCATATTCTAGGCTGTCAAAATCATGTGTTCGCGCGATGAAGGAAACGGTTTCTCCAAAAAATATCTTCAACCCTGCGTCAGCGATCTCAGCATCTGGTTCGAATATGGAATGAGCGTACTCTGCAAGCCTTCTTGAAACGGTGATCCTTGATGGCCGGGCTATGGAAGTACTTGGAGTCTCAGCCGCATCCTTCAGAGGTCCCCACTTTAGGCTCGGACAATCCACTTTGCATGCGTCGCAAGCTCCGCTCAAGCAATCCATTGCAGGATTGCCACAATTGCATATGGTGGAACCCCAGAGAACTCGGGTAAGCGTTCGGACGACTTCGAGAGCGTGATCCTTGTTCTCGGCCCTTCGGACCGTCATCTTGCCGCTTCTGAAGATATGTATGCGGCTCTCACCTGTCTCGGCCAGCGAGTAGCCAAGTTCGGGTGAACACCTCACTTTGTCAAAGATTGGTGTTTCTGCCAGAATTCTGCATGCGATGCTCATATCGAAGAGGTCGAAGAGCCATCCGTTTGTACTCGGCAGCTGGGTCTCAACTGTAACCTTCTCGTATTCTCCGCATGGCTGAACCTCGTAGAAGCTCCTCTCTCCAGTCTGCGCTGTTGTTGGGGGCTTGATCTGTTCGACCAACGCATCGATCTGGCCGTGTTCCTTCTCTCGAAGGTAGGGGCAGGAGGTCACGGCTTGAGCCTTAACGGATATTCTTCGGGCTAGCCCTCGACATCTCGGGTTACCGCAAACGCCACAATCATATGCAGGGAGAAGCGCCCCTATGTGTTCCACGTCGGTCACAGACATGGTCAGGCTCCGAGTGACTATCGGCCCACCTTACCTCTGTAGCATCCACTTCTTAAGGAATCTTGAACGGCCGAGGGCAGCCCATCCACGTTTGACTTTGGATCGCATTCGTAGGGTTCGAAGAGTGCCTCATGAAATCGCTGAGTGATCTTAAATGTTTATGACTTTTGTCAACCGCTGCATCTGGCGTCTTTTCCAGTCATAGTGTCGCGGGATGGCACGTAGCGCATCATTTTTATTGGAGTGTATCGATACCGATATATCGGTGTCGATAATGTCTTTCGCCCAGAAGCTTCTTCCACAAGGTGGTCTTACCCGGTACGCCATCTTGAGCGTACTCAAGGATTCACCGACACACGGCTATGACATAATCGCGCAGATTGAGAGGAGAACGAAGGGGCTTTGGAGGCCGAGCCCCGGTTCGGTCTATCCGATCCTCAAAGAATTGGCTGAAGAAGGACACCTATCCAAGGTGGAAGAGAACAGGAGAGACGTTTACCAGATCACAGAGAAAGGACGCGAAGAGCTTTCCAGACTTGAACTCCGTGAGGGAAGGATCCTCGACACCGCATCAAAAATCGGTGAAGTAACAGTCGGCATCTTTCTGGGAGGTGCCGCACTCTTCGAGAGAACTCTGGAAGGGGCATCCCAGGCCTGCGACAAGGTGATCCGCACAATTGACGAGAGATCATCATCTGAAAGAAGGAGTCTGTTGAAGAAGTACAGAGAGTTCCTAAAGTCTCAACTCGACGCCGTAGACACAAGGCTGAAAGATTAAGGATTCTGAAGCTGTAGTGCGCAGTGAGACCTGAACTATGCGCGTCACGACACGGATAAGGTCTTAAGATAATGGCATCATCCCCATCAGTTGCAACTACAGAGGGACGGTATGTCGTCCACAGGCACGCCGCAATGCACCTCCATTATGACCTCCGCCTTGAGTTTGATGGAGTTCTGAAAAGTTGGGCAGTCCCAAAAGGTCCTCCCGAAGAGAGCGGTGTCAAGCGACTGGCCATTGCTATGGAAGACCATCCTTTGGAATACGCCGACTTCGAGGGCGTGATCCCCGAAGGAGAGTACGGCGCGGGAACTGTTGAGATCTGGGACTCTGGAACCTTTCGGCTGCTATCAAAAAGTTCCAAGAAGATTGAATTTGAGTTGAATGCGAAGAAACTAAGAGGCATCTACGGGATGATCAACACCCGAGAAAATCAGTGGCTCCTCTTCAAGAAGCGGTAGGTCAGCTAGTCCGCTCTAATTCGATGAGATCCCAGACAATGGGATAGATCAGCCGTTGTGCACGCTGCCGTCACTGACATGAATCCCAAACTTGGGTGTAGCGTTGTTTGTGCGGCGTAGGACTTCGTGCAGTGGTCTTTTGCTGGTGTTCTGGTCTCTATTCATGACAAGTCGCCCCTCCCCTTGCCCACGCGCATTAGCGGCGACGAGGCCGCTTGGTTATCGAGCTGGATCTGATTCGGATTTCAAAGCGGGGCTCGTTCCCAAGGCGACAAGGAGCTCAGTCAATCCGATGATCAGCCAGCCGAAGGCGAATGCACCTGCGATGTCGATTGTCCGTCCAAATACGAAGGGTCCGATCGACCCGCCTACTCCTGCAGCAGAGTTGAGGAGTCCAGACGCTGTTCCGACGACTCTCAACGGAAACCATTCGGACAACATGGGAGGTCCGACTGCAAAGGCCATGTTTCCGAAGAATCCCATTAGCAGCAAGATCAACGTGACAACGGACACCGACACAGATCCAAGAGCGGAAAGAGCGACACAACCCAGTCCTAGCGACAGCACAGATAGCACCATCACAGGAGCTCTGCGCCTGAGAATCCTGTCTGCTATGAGGCCTCCTGCCAAGGACGAGACAAGCGATGAAATGGCGTAGAGCGAGGAGATCGATCCAGCGAACGTCGGGGCAACGTTATGAACGGAAACTAGGAATGTCGGTGACCAAGTCAGCACGGCTTGATTTGCGAAGGCCAGACTTCCCCAACCCGCGCACAGAAGCCACATCCGCTTTTCCCGGAACACGGAGGCGTATCCTTCTCTCTTGGCTTGTTGGATGGGTTGGCTTGCTGTTCGTCTGTCTTCCTTGTTTCTTTGACTCTTTTCTTTCAGGAGCAATGCGATTAGCAAGACCGACGCGAAAGCAGGGATGCTGAGAATCCAGAACGACCATCGCCACGTACCCGACGTTAGTGCTATGATCGGAGAGAACGTCAGGCCTACGATCATGCCAACGTTCGCAGATGTCGACTGGATGCCGATGGCGACCGCCCTGTCCTTTGGTGCAAACCAACGGATCACTATCGCGGAGCTTGGTGCGAAGATGCATCCGCATGATAATCCAGTCAGGAAGCGGAAAACTATGAAATTCGAGAAAGAGTCTGCAGAGCCGGTCACGAGTGTGAAGATCCCTACAAATGAGAGGGCGACGACGAAGGTTCTTTTGGCTCCGAACCTGTCTGAGAGTATGCCGCTTGGAATCTGAGCGAGCATGTAGCCGATCCAGAATCCGGTCATTAGGAGCCCGGCTTCGCTATATGATAGGTTTAGCTCGTTTCGTATCTCTGGGATCAGAGGCGAGTAGGTGACTCTGGGCACCCAAGATGCGAAGAACGCAAGCCAAGCTAGGAAGAGGATGGTCCAGCGATAAGGTGACTGGCCTCCGCTGTTCCATGTCGACATCTTGCGTCGCCCGCGGTGAAGGTGATGAGTGAGCCGTGAAGGATGTTAAGCTTTTTCAGCGTGGTCATTGTCATTCTCTGTGTTGGCGGTTTCTGCAATGGCGCACGAAGCGAGCTATCTGCCGCCTGAACAGAGAGACCTTGAGAAGAAACTCATCGTCGAACTCTCTGTATCCGAAGCTTGGAAACATGTGGAATACCTGACGGCAAACGCTCCTCAAAGACTATCCGGAACGCCCGAAGAAAGGCTGGCGGTCGACTATTTCAAGAAAACCCTCGAAGGATACGGAATAAGGCCGAACGTATACGAGTTTGATGGGCTAGTCAGCTTCCCAGGAGACTCGGAGCTCCGCATCCTATCGCCAGAGAGAAGAACCATTCCCTGCCAAGCGTACGCTCACATAGCCTCCACACCGCTCGACGGCATTGAGGCCGAACTCGTCTATGTCGGCTCGGGAGGGATTAGAAACTATGAAGGCCTCGATGTCAAAGGGAAGATCACTCTTGCCGAGCTTTCCTACGCTCCTCCTAGGCCCGAGAAGATCCGTATCGCGGAATTGCATGAGGCGATAGGGCAGATCCAGATGAACTGGGGAATGCCCGATTCGAAGGTATTGCCCCTAGGAACCACAAAATCGGTCTGGGGAAACCCAACTCCAGAGACGGTGAAAAACATGCCGCGGATTCCAGCCATCTCGGTATCCCGCGCCGATGGACTGTGGTTAAAGGGACTCTGTCAACGGGGGGCTGTAAAGGTCTGGATGAGAGCGGAGGCTCTTCGGAGCTGGAAACCAATCCTACAGATCGCAGGAGATGTCCAAGGCTCGGCGGAATCAGAGAAATTCGTGCTAGTAGGCGGCCACTTCGACGCGTGGGGAGGAGGAGTGACGTGCAATGCCACTGGCAACGCAATGCTGTTGGAGCTGGCACGTGTCTTTTCGAAGTACAAAAGCGATTTGAGGCGTAGCATCAGATTCGCCTGGTGGACGGCCCACGAGACTGGAATCATGGAGGGCTCAACGTGGTACGTAGACAACTTCTGGAGCGACCTACACAAGAACGCGATAGCCTACATGAACTGCGACTCCCCCGGAATGAAGGATACGACGGTCTACCTCTGCAGCAATTCGGCCGAAACAATGAAATTCCATCTGCAGACGATACGAGAGACCTTCGGGCCGATCCCGATCCAGATGAAGCGCCCCGCGAAGACTGGAGATCAGTCCTTCTTTGGGCTGGGCCTACCTTCGATCGAGGGACGCACCATCCATCCGAAGGAGACTATTGAATCGCTTGGAGGTGCAACCTTAGGGTGGTGGTACCACAGCATACAAGACACGTCAGACAAGGCAGACCAAGGAACGCTTGAGACCCTGATGAAGGCCTATGTGGTGCTCATCTCAAGGCTCTGCAACAGCATAATACTGCCTTTCGACCACGTGCCGTTGGCAGACGAGTTCATCAAGACTCTGTCCGAGATCGACCAGAGCTGCAACAAGGTTCTGCCGCTGGGGAATACGATCAGACTCGCTGAGGCTCTGAGAGATAGAACGGTCAAGCTTAACGAGCAGATCGCCGCCACTCTCGAAAAATGCCACACGATGAGTGCGCGACTTGAACCAGAAATGGAAGGGAGAATAAGAGCTCTGAACTCATGTCTGATGAGGCTCAGCAGGATTCTGAACCCGATAGACTACACACTCGTGAGCAGATACGATCAGGACACGTACGGATCTTCCCATCTTGGCCAACCTATACCGATCCTGCAACCTGCGTTGCAGTTGGCTGGCCTCGACCCGAATACTCCAGAGTTCAGGACGCTAAAGACCAAACTGGTTAGGGAAAATAACAGAGTCTGCGATGCCTTGGAAGAGGGCATTGAGGTAATGGACAGTACGTTTCAGAGACTCCAGATGCCCAGTGGTTGAGCTCGACTCAGGTAAGAGATCTGGTCAAACGCTCCAGCAATGAGTCAACTGCAGTGATCTCTGCTCCATAATTCCTCTTGAGATATTCCAGGCCAGATTCGTGGTCTTCTTTCGTGAACGCTTCGACAGCGTCCTCGGGAACCACAAGTCTGAATCCTCTGAAGTATGCGTCGGCGGCGGTGTGTCGGACGCAGAGATGCGTGTGCAGTCCAGTGAGGATCAGTGTGTCCACTTTTAGCTCTCTAAGTAGAAGGTCGAGGTCGGTCTCGAAGAATCCGCTATATCTTCTCTTCTTCACCACAAAATCCGTTGCGAGCGGCTTCAGCTCTTCCACCACTTGAGCTCCCAGGTCGCCGTCGATGGCGTGTGGGCCCCAGAGCTTGAATTCGCCGTCGATGTCCTTGAGGTGGGCATCATTCGAGTAGATCACAGGAATAGCGTTCTTCCTCGCGAAGGCTATCAACTTCTGCAGATTTGGTATGATTCTCTCCGCTCTTTCGCATTTGAGTGCTCCTTTCACGAAGTCGTGCAGCATGTCTACAATGACTATCGCAGCTTTCATTGCGATGCACCTAAGAATGTCAAAACTCGCGACATATTAGGGTTGACTCACATTCGCTGACCTTACTTTCATCATCCAATGTTAGAATGAGAGACGGCCTGAGGAGATTATTATTCGTAGTAGATCAGTTCTTCAACCTCGAGCTTCTCATGGAGTTTGTTCACTGACTCGAAGACTTCGGCTTCCTTCTTTGCTCCCGTGCAAACCAGCTTGCCGCTGGCGAAGAGCAGGATGACCACCTTCGGGCCGTCCATCCTGTAGATAAGGCCCGGAAACTGTTCAGGCTCATACATAGTCCGCCCCAAGGCAAAAGCGGACTTCTCCAGATCGACTTTTCCTCCTAAACTGGCAGAAGCTACAATGTTCTGAATCTTGATTTCCGGCTTGCCGACTATGACTATCCCGTTCTCCTTCAGTTCCTGAACGACTTTGTTTACGGCCTTCTTCGCTTGTCCTTCGGATTTGGCTCCCGTACAAACCATCTTTCCGGAGTTGAAGATGAGGGTCGCAGTCTTAGGTTTCTTCAATCTGAAGACTAGACCTGGAAACTGTTCAGGTCTGTACTCCACACTCGGGAAAGCTTTCACTACGGAGTTCAGATCTATGTTCTGCCTCAACGTCGCGGATGCGACGACGTTCTCGATATTGACTGTTGCTTGGACCTTTGGCATGTAGGAGTCACATCTTTCCAGTGAATCTGGGAAAGCGAGAGAGCTTTTTGGATCTCATCTGCGCGTTTTGGCTCTCCGCTTATAAGCGCGCTTATAAAGGATGTCTCCTTAAAAGTGCTTCTCTTGAGCCTGTTTCGTCGTCTATTCCGCGATTTACGTGCTTATCTGATTCGCGACTGGGCCGAATGGCTTCGCCCGGATTGTAAAACGAGAAGAATGACACACGTCAGAACGGCATACTTATGGTATCTCTCCATGCACCTTACAAGAATCCCAGGGAATCTCGCCAAAAAAGCTCTGACGCAGAATTTTTGTTGAAGGGTCACATGGGCGATGCGGCAATAGATCGCCAGTCTTCAGTCTTTCCC
>Ga0209314_10001125_pt1 | contig 12054 bp, 13 predicted proteins | sample I19B2metaG_FD_184146 | JGI IMG/M metagenome (GOLD analysis project Ga0209314, IMG submission 184146) | Lake sediment bacterial and archeal communities from Gulf of Boni, Indonesia to study Microbial Dark Matter (Phase II) - ​I19B2 metaG... | ecosystem: Environmental > Aquatic > Freshwater >...
GGCATCGGCGGGATCTACTTTCCCTTCACGGGAGAGGCCAACGTGAACATCGCCGTTCCCGGCTCGTCCATCCCCGCCGCCGCCACCCACGAGATGGCCCACCAGCGCGGCTTTGCCCGGGAGGATGAGGCCAACTACATTGCCTACCTGGTCTGCAGCCTCCATCCTGACGCCGACTTCCGGTACTCCGGAACCCTGTCGGCGATGGTCAACGCCATGGACGCCCTGGGTGAGCGCGACCCGGCCAGGTACGACGAACTCAAGGCCCGCTACAGCCCGGGGGTGAGGCGGGACCTGGCCCAGTTGGATGCCTACTGGAGGGCCCACGAGGGGCCCGTGGAGAGGGTCTCCAACCGCATCAATGACCGGTACCTGAAGGCCAATATGCAGGCCGAGGGCGTCGGCAGCTACGGCCGGATGGTCGACCTGCTTCTGGCCGAGTACCGGGAGCGGCAGGCGAGCGTGCAGGGCCAATAGGGCTCTGACACGCTCAGCCGCGGCCGTCGTCCACGCGGCCCTCCTCCAGGGCGGCCGCCAGGGCCTCCAGTTCAGGAGGCAGCGGGATGGTGAACTCCATGGCCTCCTGTCGGAGTGGGTGCGGAAACTCCAGGCGATAGGCGTGCAGGGCCTGTCGGTCCGGCGCCAGCGCCGGGGGCGGCGGCAGATCCGGCGGGCCGTACAGCGTGTCGCCCAGCAGGGGATGGCCGATGTGGGCCAGGTGAACGCGAATCTGATGCGTCCGGCCGGTGTCCAGGCGGAGGCGCAGGAGCGAGGCGCCATCCCAGATTTGCACCACCTGATAGTGCGTCACCGCCGGCCGGCCGTCCGGCCTGACGCCCCGCTGGATGGCGTGGCCCTCCAGGCGGGCGATGGGCTCGTCAATGGTCCCCGACGGCTGCTCCACCCGCCCCCGCACGAAGGCCAGGTAGTCGCGATGCAGCTCGCGGCGGTGCAGGGCCTTGTCCAGGAGCTGGTGGGCGTGGGAGTGCTTGGCGATGAGGACCAGCCCCGAGGTGTTGCGGTCCAGGCGGTGCAGGGGGTGGAAGGTGGCGGAGTCACCGCGGTTCTGCCAGTGGTAGAGCACGGCATTGGCCAAGGTGCCGGAAACATGGCGGCCGGTGGGATGGACCACCTGGCCGGCGGGCTTGTTGGCCAGCAGGACGTCGTGGTCCTCGTACACCACGTCCAGAGGGAGGGGTTCCGGCGCCATCCCGGACGAGGTTGAGGCCGGCAGAATCAGGTCCACGCGCGCTCCCGCCGCCAGCCGCGTCTGACCCGTCGCCGCCCGGCCGTCCACCAGAACCTGCCCCGACTGCTTCAGCCTGCGCCAAAGGGTGCGCGACAGGTGCAACTGCCCGCGAAGCAGGCGAATGACCGTGGCCCCGTCCATGTCCGGCGGCACCACGGTGGAGAGAAACGGAGGCGGGCTGGTGGAGAGACTAGGTCCGGGGCCGTCGGTCGGGTTGGGCACGGGCAGGGCCTCCCTCGATCTGGTGTGAGACCGGCGTAACAAGCCTTCGCTGCCGGGAGGGCCAAATCCCTGCCGCGAGAGGTTCCCGGCTGTTCGCCTTGCCTGGGACGGCAGGGTCTGTTACCCTGTCGTCAGGGCTTTTCCACTTGATTTCAACCACCCCGGAAGCCCGGCCCAAGAGTTCCGGGGCTTTCCCTGAAAATAGGAGGCGCGGTGTGCTGACCGGCAAGCAGAAACGCTACTTGAGGTCGCTGGGAGTCAACCTGGCTCCGGTCCTGCACGTGGGCAAGGAGGGTATCGGCACCACGGTGGTGGACCAGGCCGCCTCCGCCCTGGCGGCACGGGAATTGATCAAGGTGCGGGTGCTGGAGAATGCGCCCGCGAGCGCGGAGGACGCCGGCGCCAGCCTGGCGGAGGCCACGCGCTCCGAACTGGTTCAGGTCATCGGACGGAACCTGTTGCTCTACAAGCCTTCCCCGGACAAACCCAAAATCCAACTCCCGGAACGGTCCGAGGCATGAGCCCGCTGGACCGTTCCCCGTTTCCCAACCCCTGGCGCCGGGAGGAGACGCGGACCATCTACCAGCGCGGCCCCGTGCGCTTCCGGGAGGACGACTGCGTCCACCTGGACAGGGGCAACCGGCACCGGTTCTTCGTCATGGAGTTTCTCAATTGGGTCAACGTGGTGGCCGTGACCCCGGACCAGCAGGTCATCCTGGTGAGGCAGTACCGGCACGGCATCCAGAGCGAGTCGCTGGAGATTCCGGGTGGAACGCTGGACCGCTCCGACGAGGACCCGGCCGGCGCCGCGGCGCGCGAACTGTTGGAGGAGACCGGATACCGGGCGGAGGGCCTGGAGTCCCTGGGCCGTGTGGCGGTCAACCCTGCCATTCAGGACAACTACTGCTACTTCTACCTGGCCCGGGACGCCGTCAAGGTGGCGGAACAGCACCTGGACCCGGCGGAGGACATCCGCGTGGAGCTGGTGCCGCTCAGCCAGGTGAGGCAGCTCATTCAGCAGGGGGACATCGTGAACTCCCTGGGCGTCCTGGGTCTGCTCTACGCCCTGGAGCGTCTGGGGAAGTAGCCGCACCGCCTGCATATCGCGGGTCCTGGGCCGGCGGGACGAGGCAGGAGCCCAGGGACGAGGCAGGAGCCCCAACCCCGAGCGGCGAACTAGAGTTTAAACCGTCTGGGTGCGAGAGGGGATGGGCGCATGTACGTCCGCAACCACATGACCGAGTATCCGGTGCACATCGGCCCCAGGGATACCCTGTCCGCCGCCCTGCAGGCGATTTACCGCGGTCAGTATGAAGGTCTGCCGGTGGTGGAGGCGGGCCAGGTGGTCGGCCTCATCACCGAAAAGGGCATTCTGCGCGCCCACACTGCCACGGAGGCCCTGCAAAACAAGCGTGCCGGCAAGCCAGTCACCGACCTCCCCTTCGAGTCCTACGCCCTGGGCGCCCCTGTCGATCCTGTCTACCTCTCAGACTTCCTGCGGGAGCATGTGGTCGAAGAGGTCATGAACCGCACCACCATCGCGGTGCACGGGGACGAACCCCTGGAGCGCGCCGCGTACCTGATGAAGCAACACGGGTACAGCATTCTGCCCGTGATCAACGACGAGCATGTCCTCGTCGGCGTTATCTCCAAGTCCGATCTCTTCGATGCCCTCGTCGGCATCTTCGGCTACGACAAGCCGGGATACCGTCTGGTCCTGGCCGTGGACAACCGGCCCGGTCAGGTGGCGGGCGTGACCGCGGTGGCCAAGCGGCTGGGCATCAACATCGCCGCCGTGGCCCTGCACGACGTCAACCTGATGCACACCATGACCCTGGTCATGAAGGTGGAGACCGACGACCCCCAACCACTTTTGGAGGGACTGCGCCAGGCGCACTACGTGGTGCGCGAGGCGCAGAAAATCTGAAGCTTCGTCACCGAACGCCATCGGGCCACGGGCCCGCTCGCGGGCGGGGGGAGGTTCAGAACCTCCCCCCGCTCTTTCTGTCTTCTGGGAGTGCTCCAACGGAGGTTTGCCCTTGAATCCAAGAGCCCTGCTCCGGGACGTCTCCGGATTTCACCGCATCGTCTGGGTGCTGTTTTTCGGCAATCTGGTCAACTCCATCGGCGGCTTCATGATCCGTCCTTTCCTCAGTCTCTTCCTGTACAGCAAGATGGGTGTGTCCACAACCTCCGTGGGCCTCTTTATGGGCCTGATGGCCCTGGCCGGCCTGATCACCGGCATGGTCTCCGGGTCACTGGCCGACCGCTTTGGACGCCGCCGCATGATGCTCGGCGCTCTGATAGCCGAAGCGGTGGTGCTGCTGCTGTTCTCCCGGGCCCGGACTTTCACCCACTTCCTTATCCTGGGCGTCCTTATGGGCACCGCCGGCCCCATGTTCTGGCCGGCGTCCAGCGCTGCCGTGGCCGACGTCACGCTGCCCGAGAAGAGGGCCCACGCCTACGGGCTGCTCCGCATCGCCATCAATGTCGGCGCCTCCGTGGGGCCGCTGGTGGGGGCGGTCCTGGTGACGCGATCTTATAGCACTGCGTTTCTGATCACGGCGGTCAGCACCATACTTTACGCGGTGACCGTCGCCTTCCTGATACCGGAGACGCGGCCGGCGGACAACATGACCGTGGGGGAGGGGGCGCGGGCCGCGGCTGGGGCCGTTGCCGCAGCGTCCAGCGGGGGCGCCGTGGACGAGGGGTACCGCGTGGTGCTTCGCGACACTGTCTTCCTCATCTTCCTGGCGGTGGCGGTATTGGTAGGGGCAAGCTACGCTCAGATCGAGACCACCCTGGCCATCTTCCTGACCAGGTTCCGGTCCATGAGCCCGGAGTCCTACGCCAGCCTCATCGCCATCAACGGATTGCTGGTGGTGGTGCTGCAGATTCCCATCACCCATCTGGTGAACCGCCACCAGGTCCACGTGGTTCTGGCCGCCTCCAGCCTGCTCTACGGCCTGGGGTTCGTGGGGTTCGGCCTCATGCCGACCTGGGCCGGGCTGGTGGCCGCCATGGTGGTGGTGACTGTGGCCGAGATGATGAACGCTCCCAGCTACACCAAGTTTGTGGCCGACATCTCCCCGCCTGAGCAGAGGGGACGCTACATGGCGGCCTCGGGTCTTCCCTGGGGCGTCTCCGGCATCATCGGGCCCGTTCTCGGCGGGTTTCTGATGGGACGGCTGAGCGGTCCCAGCGTCTGGTACGCGGCCGGCGTGATGTGCACGGTGGCGGGTCTGGCCTACATGCGGCTGGGCGCCCGAACTGCCGGACGCGTCGCCCGGCAGGAATCCCGGCCTGGCGCCTTGACTTGACAGGGACGACCGGGAACGTCAGATTGAGGGTTGGAGACCGGACTCCCCCGCTACGCCGCGCCGAGGCGCGCCGTCCCCCCTTGTGATAGGAGGTTGTTCATGTATCCTGTCCTGGTCACGATCTTCGGTTATCAGGTCCGCTCCCACGGCGTGATGGCCGCCCTCGGCATCCTGCTGGGGATCTGGCTCGCCATCCTTGTGGCGCGCCGTCAGGGCCGCCACGAGGACGCCATCCTCGACTTCTTCTTCTGGGCCGTCATCGCCGGCGTCGTCGGTTCGCGGCTGTGGGAAGTGGCGTTCACCTGGGACTACTATAGCGCGCGGCCCTGGGAGGCCCTCTACATCTGGCAAGGCGGTCTGTCCATCCAGGGGGGACTGGTGGGCGGCGTGCTGGCCGGCGTGTGGTTCACGCGGAAATACCGGATCAACTTCTGGGACCTGGCCGACACCATGGCGCCGGGGGTGATCCTTGGGCAGGGCATAGGCCGCGTGGGCTGCTTCCTGGATGGCGACACCTGGTCCGTCATTACCCATGGCCCACTAGGCGTCACCTACCGGCCTGGCACCCTGGCCTCCCAGTACTCCGGCGGCCAGCCCATGTACCCGGCGGAGATGTGGGAGGGCGTCATCGACGTCGTCATCATGGGGTTCCTGCTGTGGCTTACGGCCCGGCAGAAGAAGCGGCGCCCGGGCAACCTGTTCCTGCTCTACGCCGTGCTGTACTCCGTCGCCCGCTTCCTGCTGGAGTTCATTCGGAGGGACAGCCTGACCACCTTTGCCGGCCTCAAGGTGGCTCAACTGACGAGCATCGGCGTGGTCATTGTGGCTGCCTTCTTTTACTGGTACAACCGCAAGCTGCCTCTGGTCGACGTGGTGGGACCCCGGCCGGGCAGCGGAGCGAGCGACGCGGAACCGGTGCAGTCCGGCGCGGCCCGGGACCGGTGAGCAGCGATAAGACGCAGGCAGGACGAAAGAAGGACGCAGCGGATGTCCGCTGCGCCCTTTCCCTTTGCCCCTTGAGCTAGCAGGAGCCGCCGCCCAGGCGGCCGCCTGAGATGCCGAACTGCATGCCGAACATGGTCTTGCGGTAGTCAACGGTCGAGCCCTGCACGTAGTGGGCGCTCAGGGCGTCCACGATGACCCGTATGTCGTCGATCACGTGCACCTCGTCCGCTTCTGATGGCTCATCCAGAGCCATTCCCAGGCTTACGCCGCTTCAGCCGCTCGGCATGGCATAAAGCCGGAGCCCGACGTCGGGGTCCTGGCGCTCGGCGATGAGTTCCTGGATGCGGGTCCTGGCCGCGAGAGTAAATGTTACCATGGCCTGTGCCACCTCCTTGCCGGCTGGTAGGATGGGCGGGTGGGCTGTATATACCCACCCCTGTATTTGTCGCTCATTCAGATTACGCTTACAGGTCTTGCTCTGTCAAGGAATCGTGCTCCCTGCCTCAGGCTGCCCGACGTGAGAAGGCTCCATCCGGCTGCGCCATGGACCAACCGGATGGCGCCGTAGGAAAGGCCGGGCTGTCTGTCGAAGCCATTTCCGACAGGAAAGATGGAATGGGGGTGGCCCATGAACAGCCGTCTGTCTGTGAGCCTGCGCCTGATGCTGGGTATCAGCCTGGCGGTGACGGCGGTCATGGCCCTGGGCTTCTACTGGGAACTGCAGATTTTCCACGAGCAGGTGCAGGAGGAGGTCAGGTCCAAGGCGTCTGTGGTGGCCAGCCAACTGATCGCCACGCGGTCCGTGCTGGCCGCCAGCCAGGACCTGATCAACACCGACTCGCAGGGTCGGACCGAGTTCAAGCACCTGAACCCCGCGGCCGTGGGGCGGCTGGTGGCGGACGCCTTCAACCATCGCACCGACATCGTTCTGAAGCAGACCCGACTGGACCCTCGGGTGTCTACGAACCGGCCTGATGCCACGGAGGCCGACATGCTCCGGCGTCTGGCGGCAGACCCCAGCCAGGAGTCGCTGTGGCTGGAGGAGCGGGCGGGCGGGCAGCCGCTGTTCCGCTACCTGGTGCCGCTCAAGGCAGAGGCGGCCTGCCTCAATTGCCACGGCGACCCGAAGGGGCAACTGGACATTGCCGGCTATCCCAAGGAGGGGCTGGCCCTCGGCCAGTTAGCCGGGGCCATCAGCGTCACGGTGCCCATGGCGCCATACTACCGCGAGCTGTGGCATAAGGCGGAACTCAGCCTGGGCCTCACCCTGCTGATGCTGGGGTTCTGCCTGGCCGTCATCTACCTGGTCATGTCGGCGGAGGTGAGCCGGCCCCTGGAGAAGCTGGCCATGGCTGCCGCCCAGGTCCGCCAGGGCGACTGGGTGAAGGCAGCCCAGGGGTTTCGGGGCGCCAGCCAGGGAACAGGCCAGGAGATACACGCCCTGGCCCTGGGCCTGGAGGCCATGGCCCGGCAGTTGCAGGCGTCCTATGCGGCCCTGGAAACGCGCGTGGAAGAGCGCACCCGGCAACTGCGCCAGACCAACGAGGAGCTGGCCCGGGCCCGCCAGTTTGAGGCTGACTTCCTGACGGCGGTGAGCCACGACCTTCGCACCCCGCTCACCTCCATCATCGCCCAGGCGGAGGTGCTGCTGGATCAGGACATGGGGCGGCTGGGGCCGGGGCAGGAGGAGTTTCTGCGCGACATTCTGGGCAGCGGTCAGGACCTCATGAGCCTGATCAACGATCTGCTGGACCTCGCTAAGATTGAGGCCGGCAAGACAGAGCTTCATCTGGCGGAGTGCGACCCGGTGGACCTGCTTCGTGAGGCTATCGCCACCGTCAGACCCCTGGCGGAGAAGGCCGGGCTGACTCTGACCGCGGCGACAGTGCCAGGGGATCTGCCCCTGGCCCGCTGGGACCCGCCGAAGGTGCGGCGCATCCTGCTCAACCTCCTCTCCAACGCCCTGAAGTTCACCCCTGCCGGGGGCCGGGTGGCCGTCCGCGCCTGGTCCGACGAACGCGGGGGAAGCCGCTGGCTCTGGTTCGCTGTAGAGGACAGCGGCATCGGCATCGCGCCCGAGGAGCAGGAGGCGGTCTTTGAGAAGTACCGCCAGGTGGGCCAGGCCGCCCGGGGCCATCACGGCGGGACGGGGCTGGGCCTGCCACTGGCACGGCAGCTGGCGGAACTGCACGGTGGGTTCATCACCCTGGACAGTCGGGTCGGAAGCGGCAGCGTTTTTACGGTTGCCTTGCCGGCGAGGCCGGTTTCCCCTGTCCTCGCAGCGGAACAGGAAGAGGAAGAGGGGAGGTTCCGGCCATGACGCGTCCGATTCAGGTGCTGGTGGCGGAGGACGACCCCAAGATCGCCAAAGTCGTGGAGCATCTCCTGCGGCGCGAAGGGTACCAGGTCGCCCGCGCCCGGGATGGCCGGGAGGCGCTGACCCGTGTGGAGGTGGAACCCTTTGACCTCCTGCTGCTGGACATCGGCCTGCCGGAAGTGGACGGCTTCGAGGTCTGCCGGCGGGTGAAGGCGAGGAGCGACTTGCCCGTCATCGTCCTGTCGGCGCGTGGGGAGGAGTTGGATCGGGTCATGGGCCTCACCCTGGGGGCCGATGACTACATCGCCAAGCCGTTCAACTCCGCGGAACTGGTGCTTCGCGTCAAGGCCGTACTGCGCCGCGCCCGGTCCGGAGGGGCTGATTCCCCCTCCGAGCTGCAGCGGGTACAGCGGGGAAACCTCACCCTTGACCGGTCATCCCGCCAGGCCTGGCTGGGAGAACGCGAGGTCTCCCTGACCGGCAAGGAGTTTGACATCCTCTGGACGCTGGCCCAGCGCCCCGGACAGGTATGGACCCGTGAGCAACTCCTGCAGCAGGTGTGGGACACGGACTATATGGGCGACAGCTCCACGCTCACCGTCCTCGTCCGGCGGCTGCGGGAGAAGATTGAGCCGGATCCGGCGGAGCCCCAGTACATCCGAACGGTCTACGGCGTCGGGTATCGCTTCGTGGAGGTACCTCCTTCCTCGGTCTGACCCGCGACGATCCAATCCTACGCCACGCTGCAACCTGGCCCCGACCCGTGAGGCGCCGCCTCCGGGCCGGGGCCCATTTGTTAGATTTCCTTAAGGATTGGTTAAGGGCTGGTTCAGATGCGGGTGTTTCAATGGAATCGTAACCGGGAAAGGAGGGGAGAGGATGCGCAGGTTTCGGCTGCCGGCCGTGCTGCTGGTCCTGAGCCTTCTGTTTGTTACCGCGGAAACCTTCCATTACACCAAGACAACGGGGTTCTGCCTTACCTGCCACGAGATTCGAGCGGCCGAGGCGAGCTGGAGGAACGGGCCCCACTACAACAACTCCTCCGGCGTGGTGGCCCAATGCGCGGACTGCCACATTCCGCCCGGCGCGGCCGAGATGGTCGTGGACAAGGCCGGCCGGCTGCGCGAGCTGTACGCCCACCTGATGGCGGACAACTCGCCTCAGCTCTGGGCCGCGCGGCAGGACGAGAGGGGCAAGCGGGCCAGGGCGCACCTACAGAACGACGCCTGCCGGAAGTGTCACGACGTTGCGGCTATTCAACCGGCCAGCGACACCGGCCGGACGGCGCACGCTTTGCTGGACCTTCAGATGACGCAGTGCGTCCAGTGCCATCAGAGTGTCGGCCACCGACCGCTACCTGAGGGGGGAGCCAGGTCATGAGGAAGTACTGGGTCTGGGGCGTCATTGCGGCTCTGGTCATCGCCGGGGCCGCGCTCGCCCTGATGGCCCGCAGGGGGAGCGCCGCCGTCGTGCTGCCGGCGGGTGTGACCCTGAAGGAAGCCAGGGCCATAGAAGCGGACGCCAAGGCGAGCATGCCCGGCAAGTATCAGATGTGGCTGGAGAGCGCCCACGGCAAGGCGGGCGTCACCTGCGTCAACTGCCATGGCAAGGAGCCGGTCACGGGCGAGAAGGCCAGTTACCGCGCCTTCGGCGATGTCAAGCCGGAGGTCTGCGGCGCCTGCCACAAGGATGCCTATGAGGGTTGGCAGCAGACGCGCCACGTCGAGGCCGTCAAGTACTCCATGAACAACCTGCGGGGGAAGCTGCTGGACGGCTACCCGGCCATGAAGCTGCAGGGCTGCGACTCCTGCCACTTCAAGGTGGGCACCACCTGCTCCGCCTGCCACACGGTGCACGCCAGCTACCCGACCTCGGCCAAGCCGGGACAGGTGCAGGCCAACGGCCTCCCGGCTCCGCAGGACCTGATGAACGGGTGTGAGAACTGCCACATGGGTCCGGACCACCCGCAGCGCGAGGCTTACGAGTCCTCCGAACACCGCAAGGTAGCGGAGCGCACAGGCCAGCCCACCTGCATCACCTGCCACACCGACAAGAACAACGTCCACCTGATCTACCGCATCAAGGGCACGCCGGACAACGGCCGCGCCACCATGGAGAAGAAGTGCCAGGAATGCCACAGCCAGGACTTCACCAGGGAAATGCTGGCCAACGTGGACCAGATCAAGGTGGAGACCAAGAAGATCGTGGACGCCGGTCGCGGGATCGTCAAGGGCCTATACCAGGACGGCATCCTCGAGCCCAGCCAGGGCGTGCTCCTGGACAAGGACGGCCTGCCCCGGCTTGATGCCACGGGCACCTCCTACAGCCACGTCTCGCACATCGAGAACCTGATGTTCGAGCTGTTCAAGTACGGGGAGGCCACCACCGTTCGCGGGGCCCAGCACTTCTCGCCGGATGTCGCTCACTGGCACGGCAACGCCCAGCTCTGGGAGAAGTACCTGGCCATCAAGGACGAGGCGGAGCGTATGCGGTTCGAGTACGCCCTGTCGCAGAAGATGGGCGTGCCCATCCCGGAACTGCCCATGTATCAGTACAGCCAGGCCACGGGGCACGAGTTGGACTCCCTGAAGCAGCCGGCTCCCACCGCCACGCCCTGACCACAACGGCTGCCCCACGTGATCCCAATTGCACGCAAGAACGACCACGCCCGGCCTGAAAGAGGCCGGGCCCTTTCTTTGGCCCTGGAGGGTCGCAAGAAGGGGCCGCGGCAGGGCTCATTGCGGAGTGAGGTTACATAACATGCTTCAGACCATCACCCGGGAGGTGAAAACATTGCCCACCAGCTACCATCAGGCCATCTCCACGGTCATGGACCTGGTCGTCGCCGAGAATCCTGCCAGCTTGCTGGACCTGGGCGTCGGGTACGGCAAGTACGGGGTGCTCTGCCGCGAGGTCATGGACATTCGCTTCAAGCGGTACCACAGGCATGAGTGGGAAGCCAGAATCGACGGGGTGGAGGGGTTCGCCGCCTACCGCAACCCGCTCCACGACTACGCCTACAACCAGGTCTACTATGCCCGCATCGAGGATGTTCTGGAGCGACTGCCCATCTACGACGTCGTGCTGATGGTCGACGTCCTGGAGCACTTTCCCCGGCCGCAGGGCGAGGCCATCATCGGGCGCGCCCTGGCCCATGCGAACAAGGCTGTCGTCATCTCGACCCCCGTGGACCCGGCTCCCCAGGCGGATCTCTACGGCAACGAACTGGAGCGCCATGCCAGTCTCTGGCGCCCCGCAGACTTTCGCCGCTACGTCTCCGACGTGGGGGTACTGCGCATCGAATCGGAAGGGGCCCTCATCGTGCGGCTGCGGCCGGAAAAACTACAAGGGTCCCGCAAGGGACCCTTCCCGCCTGATTTCAAGCTAAAGCCCGCCGACTGAGGTGGTTCCGCACCGACTGCCTGCCGGCCTAGTCCGGCACGATGGCATACTTGACGACCTCTTGCCGGGCGTGGGCTTCCAGGGCCTCCACGACCTGGCTCAGAGGCTGCACTCCACTGATGAAGGGGCGTTCCGACACCTGCCCGTTGGCCAGCAGGTCGAAGGCCATGCGGGCGGTGTCGGGCGTCAGGTGGAACACGCCCTTCAGCGTCAACTGGTTGTAGTGCACCAGGCCGGTGGGCGTGGTGAAGGTGGTGCCCTCCTTGGGACCGCCGAAGAGGTTGACCGTGCCGCCCTTGCGGGCCATGAGAATGGTCTTCTCCCAGGTGTCCGGCAGGCCGACGGCCTCGATGGCCACATCCACGCCCCGCCCGTCCTCAGTGAGGTCGCGCACGGCCCGGACGGCGTCCGGCAGGCGCGAAACGTTGATGACCTCCGCCGCCCCCAGGCTGGCCGCGACCTCCAGGCGCATGTCGGACAGGTCGGTGACGATGACGCGAGCCCCCCGCAGGGCCGCCAGACGGACAAAGTAGAGACCGATGGGACCGGCGCCGTTGACCGCCACCGTATCGCCCAGGCGGATGCCCGATTCCATGATG
>Ga0209314_10001126_pt1 | contig 12051 bp, 3 predicted proteins | sample I19B2metaG_FD_184146 | JGI IMG/M metagenome (GOLD analysis project Ga0209314, IMG submission 184146) | Lake sediment bacterial and archeal communities from Gulf of Boni, Indonesia to study Microbial Dark Matter (Phase II) - ​I19B2 metaG... | ecosystem: Environmental > Aquatic > Freshwater > Lake...
TCCCTCCTATCCTCCCTTTGCCAAAGGGAGGGAATGTACCCCTCTTTGGCAAAGAGGGGTGTGGGGAGATTTTTAATAATGATGCCTTACTTATGCACTCATTAGTAATTGCTTACGCAAGTATTTTCTTTTAAGGGAGTTTGTGAATTAATGATTAATTAGTCGAAGGTATCTATATCTCTTGTTTCCTGAGTATAAGGCTTTTGGTGAGTCATTGTTCATCATGAGGCTTTATAAGAATGTAATTGAATAGATTTTAAAATTATTGATTATCGTCAGAAAGTTGCATTTCATCATTATTGAAAGACTACGAAAAAAGAGGCTGGAGAATTTCTTCTCCAGCCCAATCCGTGTGTGTGCACGTGGAGCAGGACTATTTCTTCTTCTTTGCCGGCTTCTTCGCTGCTGCTTTCTTCTTGGCTGCTGCCTTTTTAATGGCCACTAATACTCACCCCCTTTCTATCCCGCACGCATCATCTATAAGTGAAGTGCGGGAAGACTGTTTTAAGGTTTACCTATCAAGGTAATCCTTTTACCTGACAATATTTTTTTTAGATTAGCATCCCTCTTTTTTTTCTTTACTCTGTATTCGTCCTCATCCATCGCAGTGCAGTTGATTTTTTGATTAAACCTTCTTTCAATATCTTTCAGTTCTTTTGTAGGAGAAGTGACCGCGCCGATAACAAAAAGATCCACTGTTTCCACATTATCTCCTTCCGCATATGGACCATAGAGAAGAGCAGCTTTTGCACCTGAAGCCCTCAAAACTGCTTTTAGTGCACCCGGCAGCCCAAGAGACTTTGTTATAAGGTTTTTCAGCTCAGAATATAATGGCGAGTCTGTATTTGCATGAAAATATTTGAGATTAGCAATTTTTTCGCTACTCACGATACCCATCTTTTCAAGATTATCGAGTTCTCTCTTGACACCAGATGGATTTTTTCTGAGGAGCTTTGCTATCTCTCTGATGTAGAACTGCTCGTCGGGACTATTAAGGAGAAGGGAGAGGACATCCGCCCTTATTGATGATGAGAATAAACTCTTTAACATTATGCCCATCTAAATAATATATATACAATGATAATTCGTATTTGTCAACAAAAAAATTACATTAGGAAACAAATGATGCATTTTTGAAAACGATTACATGGATGCTTTTAGAATTTTTTTTCCGAGAGAAATGTTTTAAGGCTTTGTCAGCCTGTTGAAAAACTCTATTTCCCTGTCTCCCTGAGTGAAACGAAGGGTCTCAATTTGTCTGAGACTACCAGATTCTTCGCTTCGCTCAGAATGACAGATCGACGTTTTAAGCCTTTTTCAACAGACTGTTGTTATTTGAAAAACAGTTCAGTAATATTTGATGTAGAAAATGTCCGAGGACTTGTACAAAACAAAATTCTTTCTTTAAATCCATGGAGTGAAGAAAAACAAACCTTCATTGAAAGCTGAAAAGATTTTCAGGAGATAAGTTAAAAACACTAACTTTAAAAATAATGAAAAAGAATTAGACGGCCCTACCTCTTTATAAGTAGTCTTAGATCTCATTTTCTACTCTACCCAGAGAGCCGGTTTCAGTGTCCGCATTGTTTCCTGAGAGGCTTCGAGAGAGAGACAATATGCTCCTCTATACCTTCCGAGCTTCATTAGTTGCTCGGCAACAGTAATAAGGTACTCCCCGGTTGCTGGTAACTTAGCTGTAATTTCATTAGGGAGCGCACTTCGGTCTATTTTAATAAACAAGACTCCGGGTATTTTGGCTGCAAGCATTAGGGACGCCCGCTTTCCTGAACCAGCTCCTGGTGGCTCAGCATTCAGCCGAATAGTGACCAATTCTCCCTTGACTCCATTGAATTTAAAGATATCCTGGTCAAGGATAGATGGCTTAGGATCATTGCCAAGAATAGAGCAGAGGGTAGCCTTTTTTATTACTGTTACTGCCACATTATCAAATGCCACATCAATTCCATCGCTAACCATAAGCTCTAATACATAGGTGCCCGCTATATCAGGTTTAAAGGAAGCAGATACAGTAGTTGCTCCTAAAACGTCCTCATTGCTCATTTGACTTCCAGTAGGTACAGACACAAATCTCCAGCTATACATAAGAGGTTCTGGGCCATTATCTGGATCATTACTTGCCGAACCATCAAGAGTAACTGTTTCACCCAGATAGAGAGTCATATCAGGTCCGGCATTGGCATTAGGCGGAACATTTGGAGTAGTAGCCATAATGTGTACCCTATCCACAGATGAAAGTTCACCATCATTCACATTGAGACCGATAATGTAGGTGCCATCTACATCAGGTATAAAGCTGGCACAACCATTATTCCTATTGGTAATATAATCATTGGTAAGGAAGCTTCCGTAAGGGATAGAGTCAAAACTCCAAAGGTAAGATAAAGGCTGAGGGCCGTTATCCGGATCGTTGCTTCCAATAGCATCGAGGCAAACCGTCTCACCAGTAAAAACATACTGATCAGGTCCCGCATTTGCATTAGGTGCAACATTCGGAGTGGCAGCAACAATTACTACCTCATCCGTAGCACTGTCAAGAACACCGTCGTTGACAATCAGTTTCAGCTTGTAAGTGCCAACACCATCTGGTATAAACGTCGGTTTAGCGCTGGTAATGTCTGAAAGTGCTGCATCTGCAATATTGCTACTATCAGGAACTTCTATGAATGTCCATAGGAATGTTATCAGGGCACCTTCTGGGTCATAACTTTCGCTTCCATTTAAAGCAACAAGCTTATTAGTCATGACATTCTGATCTTGCCCTGCATTGGCAACAGGAGGCTGGTTAGGGATGCTGGCTGAATCAGCAGGGTTTGAACCTCCTAAATATTCTTGCAGATTGCTAAACCCATCCTTGTCCTTATCAGCCGAAGCATCATTCACGTTAGGATTCAAATCATAAGTGACTTCCCATCCATCTGGCATACCATCATTATCACTATCTTTATTTTTAGGATTCGTACCACGCTGATACTCATTGAGATTAGTTAATCCATCATTGTCATGATCTAAATTGGCATCCGCTGGGTTATTGGGATCAAGCCCATGATCTATTTCCCATTCATCAGGCATGCCATCCCTGTCTGAATCAAAGAGGCTCAATGAATATGTGAAGGTTGTTTCTTTTATGCTTTTCAAGCCTCCTGCTGTAAGCATGGCTTTTAATATATAATTCCCAGGTTCAACTATCCCTATATCAATGTTCAGAGTAGAAAAACCATGGAGTGAAACCACTTGAGTCTTTATTGTGTTCCCGTTAAGTTGAAGTTCGAGGATTGCATCAACTGTAGCATACATGCTAACTGTTACATTCACAGCTTCATTGTTTGTCGGATAGGCAGTTTTATCCGTTGAAATACCCGTAAGCACAGCGTCACCAACGTCAAATGCCTCAAAGCCTGATACAAGCAGTAAATCCCCAGCGTATATCCCATATACAAGGCGGTGAATGCCAGAAACGGAAGTGGATAGAGAATAGGCATTAGAGTATAGTAAAGGCTCAGAAGATGAAAGAGCAATACCACTTTCTCCCGTGTTTGTATATTTCCCCTCGGAGTCAACTATCCATGTCTTTAAAGTCGCTGATAGGTTCTGATTACTTTCAATAGTAAAATTCATGTTTAAAGTATCCGATGAGGCATATTTTCCTTTATTAAGGGCTGACTCTTTAATTTTTACAGAAATACCTGACACATCAAAGGCATGATTGCCTGTATAGGTCTCCCCGTTGAGTGCTAAGAAATTAAAACCGGTGTAATATGTTCCTGCGACCATCGTAGAGGGCAAAGTAAAGCTCTTTGTGGCTTGCCCTGTGAAAGCAAATGTCTCTGCATAATTTGGTGCTGATAGTGTAAGTGTTCCAGTAACTCCCGATTCCCAACTTTCGACTCGCATGGTTACTATTTCACCGGGATTATATACCTGCTTGTTGGTCGTTATTGTTATTACATCCCCTACTTCATATATATAGAGAGAGTTTAGGTGTATAGAGCGGCCTGATTCATGGTATATGCCATAGAAGAGTTTCTCACCAGTAATCTCTGTTAGAGGGATATCAAAAGTTAAAGTCTCAACCCCATCCAATGTAAAAAACTGCTTATCTTCATATCCATTGTAATTAATCCTAGCAAAAAGATTTAGACTCCCGACCCCTGACTCCTGACTCACGACTATGGTGAGATGTGCTGTTTCTCCTTCGTAGTAGCATAGTTTATCAAGGGTTACATTAACACTCAGGCTAATTCCTTCAAGATGATATTTTACTTGACCCTTGTTCCCTGATCCTTGATCAGCTAATTCATACTCTGCAAAGTAATCCTTTCCCTCTAAATCTTCTGGTAGCAGGAAGGTAAAAGTTATGGCCTTTTCTTCATTAGGCATTAGCCATTCTTTTTGTGTAGAATCTGTCAGATCATATGCTTTGAAATGAAAGACGAAAGCCCCTTCCTTATTACCTATATTTTTAATTTTAAACGTGAATGTAGCTTCTTCGCCTTTCTTAAAAGTCTGATAGGGTGGTGATTGTATTATCTGGAATTTCGGACCATAAACAGTAAAGGGTGAACTATGAACTACTAACTGCTGCCCACTATTATTAAGAAACTCTGCTTTCAGGATATAATTCCCGGGTTCAATAGCAGAAGGATTGATATAGAAAGTTAAGAATTGATAATTCTGAGGTAAGAGTTGAGCAACAACCTGCGTACCATTCCATACGGTTTGTGCTGAGACCGTCGAAGGGCTAATATTGAGATTTACGCTGCCATCAATTTCATTGTATCCAAGGTTTGAGAGATTAACTATTACTGGAATAAGTTTATCTGCCTGTGCTCCTGCAGAGATTGATATCCCTACTTTATTCTCTTTCCTGACTGAAAAGTTTGCCTGAATAGAAGCGGCTGACTGATTGCAGTTAGTAGTTAACTGATATTCTCCTTCTGTTAGATCAAAATATAGTGTATCTTCTGTATTTGCTCCTGCTAATAAGTAATATTTTCTTGACTGCTGATTAACGATTAATGACTGTTGGGTAAGTTGGTAATTTATTTCTAATATTTCATCCAACTGCCCTATATTGGTAATGATTACCGGTACTGCAACTTTGCCCTCTGGATAGAAATTAAAGGGGTTAATAGCTATTGATGCTGCTTGACCGTATGTAACTGCTTTTATTATTGTCTGGTTTAGATCGCCTGTAAATGTAAATGAACAGGCCGTGTCACTTGCTATCTGTTGGATGTACTGCATGAGTTTTGTTTCACCAGTAGGTATTGTTATAGTCTGTATTTGATTATCGACTGAGGACTGAAGACTGATAACTGCTGTTATTTCTCCTTCATTCTTCATCTCCACATTTATATAAAATGGCTTATTACCAACTACATCAGGTGTTGAAACTGTTGCTGTTACCTTTGGACTTGCAACCTCATAACTATCTGTTATCTCTACCAGAGTTGAATTATTCTGAATAACCTTTCCAATAAGTGAGTAAGTCCCCTCACTATTTGCAGTAGCTGTTACACTAAACGGATAACTTCCATTGGCAGGCACGTCAAAGGTGGCTGTATAAATATTCTGGTTTTGGGCTGATAGCTGAAGGCTAAGTGCTGATGCTGTAATAGATGATAAATTCTTAACCTCCCCTGCAATTGTTATTGTTTCACCTGATTTATAGATTTTCTTGTCTGGTGATAAAAGTAAAGCAGTATTGGTTTCAATTATATAAAATGGATATTCAGATTTTACTATTGTTTGACCAAGGTTGTTTTTCAATTCTGCCTGGAGATAAAGCTTGCCAGTAGCATTGAGAGTGCTGATGTTGTTTGTGTAGTCTTGAGTAGTGTTGGCAGATTGAGTGATAGGAATGGTAGTTTCAAACAGGGCTTCAGCACCGCTTATAATTGGAACCATCTTCTGGATGCGATTATTATCAGCATCTGATACATACATATAACCATCGGGGTCTATAGCTATACCAGCAGGCCAAGCAAACTTCCCATCTTCGCTACCATAACTTCCCCATTTAGCTATAAAGTTACCACTACTATCAAATTTCTGTATGCGGTTGTTACCACTGTCCGCCACATATACAGACCCATTAAGATCAGTGGCTATGCCTTCAGGATAATAAAATTTTCCATCGCATGGCTGGTCGGGGATATTGTCCCCGTTAATGTCAGTTTTGCAGGATCCTCCCCAGTTTAAGATAAAGTCACCATTATCACTGAACTTCTGGATACGGTAATATTCGGCTACATACACGAAACCATCGGGGGATATAGAAATCGCAAAAGGAAATTTAAACTCTCCAGAAAAAGTACCATAACTCCCCCACTTCGTAATAAAATTTCCGTTACTATCAAATTTTTGGATGCGATTGTTATTTTGATCTGCTACATAAACAAAGCCATAAGGGGATACAGCCACGTCCATAGGTAAACTGAACTGCCCATCCCCATTGCCCAAGCTTCCCCACTTTGTGATAAGGTTTCCACTGCTGTCAAACTTCTGGATGCGGTGATTCCATGTATCTGCTACATACACAGAGCCATCAGAGGATACAGCAATACCCTTGGGACAATTAAACTGTCCATCTCCAATACCCCAACTCCCCCATTCAGTTATAAAATTGCCATTACTGTCAAATTTCTGGATTCGATTGTTCCCTTCTTCCACTACATACACAAAACCATCAAGGCCAATAGCTATTCCATCAGGAAGATTAAAAGGTAACCCTCCTGTCTTTGGGAGAAAATGGGCAAACTGCAATGTACCAGCTTTTATCTTGTTTACAATTACCTTCAAACTTCCATCTTCAATATCAAATTGCCCATTAACAATTCTGGAAGTGGTTGTTATATCTTCTGTTTTAAGATATACTTCTTTGCCTGTTCTTGTGTTTAGGATACTGTTTATACCAATAATCTTTATAACAAAAGAAGTAGAAGTCTTTTGAGCCCAGCTATCTAATACTTCCGCATAAAGATGATAATTACCATTTGCTGTCTGAAAAGGTATCTGAAAACTATAAACCTTTGTGTCTCCTGCCAAAATAATATCAGTAATGGTATTCTTATACACGTCAACTTCTTTCATATCATTTAATTTCACTGTATGCTGTAATGTAGTATCCACTCCACCAGTGTTCTCGACCGTCAGACTGATCGTATCCCCTGCTGTAAGTGTAGTTGGCCCTGCATAGCCGATAGCCAATGAGGGTCCAGGAACTGCAAGGCTCGTGATCCTTGTGGTGCTGCTTCCCGAGGGAAGAGCAAGAGTAACAATCACATTGAGTTGGTTTGCTGTAACGTCGTCAGGAATAAAAATAGAATATTTAATTTGTTGAGACACCTCCTGAGGGTTGATTGATGAAACACCTTTTGTATTAGAATAATTAGCATCTGGCACTGAAACCGTCACAGACACATTTTCCTGATCAAATTTCCCTGTGTTTTTTAAATCCACAGTGAGATCTGCCATCTCTCTTATCCTGTAAGAAGACTTGTCCCAGGTGAGGACAATTGTAGCGGTATTGGGAATAATAATAGTTGTTGGCTCACCTGTTCGTGTCTCATCAGACTGTCTATATGTCAGGTTATAGTTACCAAATTTAAGTGACGGAATGTAGATAGAAATATCCATCGCCCTACTTTCACCAATTGCTAAGCTTAAAGGGTAGCTTCCTGAATAAAGCAAACTTCCAGATGGATCCATCAGGCTTACATCAAAAACCCCAGAGGAAATATTAATCCTTCCTGTATTTGTAATAGTAATAGGGAGGGTATTAGTACCTGAGGTAAAAGTAATTCCCAGATTAGGTATAACTAAAATTTGGCTTTGGGGAAGCTCAAAGCTTATTGAGTTTGATGAGACAAGTCTGGTCCCATACCAAACCTCTATCCTAACTGTGTACGTACCCATCTCAGAGGTTGAAGGCAAAATAAAACTATCAGGCACAGTTACAGTCCCATATGGTGAGAGGTTTACTGTTTTGATATCCTCGAATATTATTCTATTTTGAGGATCTGTAACTGTTATTTTTACATCTGATCGCCAAGCAGCAGGAGAGTTGTTTTTCAGTGAGGCGTCTATAGATACATTTTCGTCTTTTACATAAAAAGCCTTATCCGTCTTAGGTATAACAGTTGCAGAAGGAAAAACCATCCAGAAACCCTTTTCTGCATATCCTACTACTTCTCTATCCTCGTCATAGAATCTTGCCCTGAGTCTGTCACCGCTGATAACTTTATCAAGAGTAAATGTAAAACTTGCATTACCTTTAGCTGGGATAATTAGAGTTTTATTAAAATACTCATCCCACCCTAATCCATTATGTGGAAACCCCCATGCCGCTTTTATCTGCCGATCTGCATCGGTATTATTCCAGATGTTGAAAGTAAAAACAGCTGTTGCGCCGTGAACATAATATTCTGCATCACTCTGAATAGAGAAATTAAAATCTGGACTCTTATAGGGATTGTCCGGTGGATTACTAATAATAAAACGTCCAGAATCCGTCTCAGCCTGTGGCTGGATAATTACACTATCTTTGTCATAAAGCTCATAGTCAATATGATATATACCTAAGGCAGAGGTTGAATCAGAGCTAAAGGAGGCAGGAATTTTAATAGATTGGCTTGCGGGAATGGAAGTTGTAACTGTCTGCTCTGAAAGCACATTTTTCCTATCTGGGTCATAAATCAGCAACTTCACAAATGAAGCATCTATGTTTGTATAGTTCATCACATTCACCGACACTGACACCGTTTGCTCCTGTTTAATTTCAGGCAATTGGTCAGGCTTCTTTGCCCAAGAAATTATATCCCTCATCAGATCGATTTCTTCCTTTGATGTTTGGCTGTGGCCAGAAGCCCAGTCTGAATACATGCTAGTTACTATCACCTTTCCCTGACCATAATAATACATGAGCATGGCAGACTGACCGTTAGCGGTTCGTCTTAAAAGCACAGTCGCATTAGAAGGATAATTCGTAAAGTATCCATCTACATTTAACGTAGGTGTGCTTTTGTTTTGTCCAGCAAGGATTTGATGATATGTGTCAATGTATACTGCATTAGAAAAGCATGATTGGTCTTCAGCCCATCCATACCCTGAAATATGTTTGAACGCACCATCTGCTTCTTGTGGAACTGGAAGAACAGAAAATTCATAGCCATGCTGCTGTGCAAAGACTATGAGTGTGCCACCACTTTTGACATATTCATCTAACTTAGCTTTAAAAATATTTGAATTTTCTAAGCCATATAATCCACCTGAAGGGATAACCATTACTGGATGGTCTTTTACCAGTGAAGGCTCAAAATCTAATCCTTGAAACGATACAGGTTCTTTTAGCCTTAACATCAATGAGATAGAAGGATTGTAAAAGCCATATGCAAACAGTGCTATGTCAGGAGTACCCTTCCAATCGTTTTCCGCTTGATTCCTTCTTTCTTCAAGTTTCTCACTTATAGCTTGTAATTCTGCCTCTATTTGATCTTTAGTCTCTTGAGGTGCATCTTTATATGTTGTTCGTCCTTCAATAAATATCTCCATAAACCTCTTTTTATACCAAACCCCGATCTTACCTTTCTTGATGGCTGTCCTGAGGTAAAAATCTGCAAGGTCTACTTCAGAAAGTCCAAACTCCTTTTCCCAGTAGAATTCATCGCTGACATCAAATCTGTCATCAGGATGATCACCGCCAGGGGTAAGAAGGCCAAGGTATGAAATCATATAATCTGACTGATCTCTGCAAGGCTCATTCACAGATTTATATATGGAGTCTATGCAACATGCCGTATGTTGAATGGCTTCGGGGACAAGTTCATTTACATTTTTCATAAGCCTTTCTTCATTAAGTACATAATAAATTTTTCCGTGTTCATCCTTAAATGCATCATAAAGTTCTTCCTCATTGGGATATTTGTGGCTGATATTTGCTAAATCTTTCATAAGTTTATCTATTTCTCGAGCATTATAAGTACAGTTCCCGCTCAGATACTTATCCACAGTAACGTTTTCTTTAAAACCACTCAAATTAACAATCTTATCCCAATGGTCATTCACATAATTCTCAAAGGGTTTTGTGGAGACATGTACGTCATCTGTGGTATGAGATGGCACAGCCATATCCTGAAGGAGGTGCAATATCCTGCCAAAATAGTCATAGAGTTTTCTTTTATCCCCTTCTGTTAACGGAGAGCTTTTGAGCTTGCACTGGAGATCCTTTATCTCCCAAAGATAATCCCTTGCCCTTTTAGTGGCAGGGCTCCAACTACCCTTGAGTCCCTTACCTGTATCTGGATTATAGAAATGCTGGAAAAAATTCCCCCAGCCATTAGATCCAATGGGAGAGTCATTGATATACCAGTTCAACAATTTATTGGTATCCTCATCATGTGCGCCAATGCGGAGGGAAGGAAGAGCTATATCAGCAAAATCTTCAAAAGGTTTTTCACCTTCATGTACTTTCTTTTTAAGAAGCATACCTTCTGCTGTGAGTGTATCGTGGCCTCCATAATATTCGCCTTGAACGGCTTTTTCGCTGGTGTATTCTTTTTGTCCTTTACTTTTATCTTGTATGTCCACCCAATTTGGATTATTATCAAAACCTTCCAATGAAGAGACAACAGAGGTTACCAATACTAATGCGAAGATAACAGAAATAATTCTCTGAATCACATTATCACTCCTGTTTATCCTCCTGTTTATCTTTGAAGTTTTTGTTGAATTCTTTTTATTGCATTATCTAAATCTTGCGGTCGGAAAAATCTTATTTCTTTTGATTTCTTCAAATTTATGATCGCCTTTTTGTATTCTCCTTTTGTCTCATATAATAGACCTACTTGCTCAAGGATTATGCTGAAGTGAGATCTAGTTTTTTCTGTTTCGGGATACTTTTCTAAATATTTTTCATGCTTTGTAATTGCATAATCCAACTCCCATGCATCACATCCTCCTTCGACTGCTGGGACCTCAACAAAAAAACGGCCAGTGAGACAGTAGTTATAAAGTGCCTGAAGATGAGAAAAATATTCACTCTCTGTCCTCTCTTCGGGTTTTATGTTTATAGTCACATCGGCTTTGTCTTCTGCTAAGAACTGCGTCAAACTTGTGCTGCCACCTCTATCATCAACAGTGCTTACCCCTACCCCAAAGGTCTCTACAGTTGTCCCAAATCCAACAGGGAAAGATGGCCTCTTAAATCTCTTTGAAGGGATTATAAACCTACCATTATTATCTGTTCTTGTATGAGGTGGGTCTACAGATAAATAATTGTGCACTTCTCCTGCGACAGTCTTTGTTTTAATCCCTAATGTTGCTGTTACCCACGCATTCTCCACGGGTTGCTTTGTCTCTGCATCGAGCACCACCCCCTTTATCTCGGGAGTTTTAATATTGCAGCCCGTAACACTAATCAATAATATGCCCAGAAACACAACTGTTAAATTTTTAAGCATTTTTGTCTCCTTACTGCAAAATGTGAAGAATTTTTCTTTCTCTCATCAATGGCTTTTCATTCATTTTTTTTTGCTCAAACACAAAAGCCCATCTTTAGTCTTTCTGACCAAAAATGGGCTCATTATCATCTTCCCCCCGATGCTCCCCTCTTATTACAACGTCAGGAGCGGATGAAGGCTAACGGCAATGAATATGACCGTAATTATAGTCCCCTTTTCTAAGACCGTCAACAAAAATCATCCTTACTCATCATTAATTTCAATGCAAATGAAAATGTCACCTAATTGCAAAGTGATTATGTCACTCTACAGAAATCAGCTGCTTCATAAGATGTTTCATGAAGGCTCATAACTCACTGTCACTCAAAAAATAGGGTGGGACAAGAGCTGATAGCGTTCAGCAGCTTGGCCGAGTGGATTATCTTGTTGAGGGTGTTGGCTGTTTTGAATAGTGTTTTTCGACTTCTTTTAGAATGTCTTCTTTGAGCTTCTCGAGTTCTTTCTTGAACAAATCGTTAGCCAGTATTTCCTCGGGCAGTGCCTCGAACCTTCTGGCAATCGTCTCACGCAG
>Ga0209314_10001127_pt1 | contig 12048 bp, 9 predicted proteins | sample I19B2metaG_FD_184146 | JGI IMG/M metagenome (GOLD analysis project Ga0209314, IMG submission 184146) | Lake sediment bacterial and archeal communities from Gulf of Boni, Indonesia to study Microbial Dark Matter (Phase II) - ​I19B2 metaG... | ecosystem: Environmental > Aquatic > Freshwater > Lake...
CAAAGAGACCAAAGGCAAGGCGATAGCTGTGGACGACGAGAGAATCATCTATTGGACTCACGAGCTCGGAAAGGCGGAAGGACTCTATGCCGAGCCGTCTGCGGCCGCCTCAGTCGCAGGCGTCTGTGAGCTCGTGGAGAGGGGAGAGATCGACTCTGATGAGCGGATTCTCTGCATGATCACTGGCAGCGGATTGAAGACCCCGCATTCTTTGAACGGTCGACTGCCTAAACCCTTGCTCATCAGACCATTCGAAATCGAAATGATAGCTAGTTAGAGCCGTCGACGCGACATTCCCAGTCGCGTGACAACTCGTATGTGCCGGTGTAACCTGCTTCAGCCATAGCTGTTCAAGAGCTGGCCATGAATTAGAATCGGGCTTATAAGACCACGGCAGTGTTCGATTTCGAAATAGCGCTTTCTGAGAGAGGATGTTTTATGCTTTATCGGAAAAAACCGACATCTTCTAAAGGCAATCTAAAATGAATCAGTAACATTCAGAAGGCGAGTTTGACTGAAAAGATGATTTTTCCGACGAAAGAAGGAATTTGAGGGCAAATATTTCCCGGAAAAGCTCAAAAACGTTCGGAAAAGATTAGTTTTGCTCGAGGGCTTCGACGCAGAGCACCAACGGTCGGAATCGAGGAGACGCTTCCCCGATCTCTGGCCGCAGATTGTCGGTGCTTTGGACAGGCCTTGGCGTCTGGGTGGAGATGGTGGTGCAAGAGGAGAGAGAACTTCTAGTCTTCCAGAAGGAAGCTCACCTGGTGAAGTTGACGAGGAAGAGGCTTGTCGTTGACCTTGTGTCGAGACATCGCAGTTCGTTGAAGACGTTCGTTGAATCGCATCGTCACTTGCAGAAGACGATGGGATGGACCCTCCATCTCGCGTATCCCGCAGAGATAGAGATTGACCACGTGATAGACGCGCGCGTCTCCGCCGATGGGACAGCGCAGGTCACAACCAAAACTTCCTTCGGGTCCAGAACTGTGACTATTCCTGAGCTGACAAGAGAAGAAGCTGAACGCCTGACCTCAGAAATCAATGCGCTTGTTCAGGCGATCGAGAGGCCGCGTCCCCACAGATCGGCTATCATGGTATTGCGAACTCAGTTCGTGAAAGGCGAGTGGATTTTCGTCCTTATCGGGTTGTTTGTCTTCTGGGAAGTCTTTGTTGCGCTCGCAGACGTACCTGCAGATGTCATTCCGATACCTTCGAAGATTGTCGCTATAATGATCGAGAGGGCCTATGACCTCTCAAGTATGGTTGTTCTCAGCTACCGAAACCTCTTACTAGGCATAACGTTCTCCGCTTTGCTAGCGATGTCGCTTGCATTCGCGACAGGCCTCAAAGGGAAACTGGATCTCTCTCTCACCCCACTCGTCATGCTTGTCTACAGCCTTCCTGACCTCGCCCTACTTCCGATCATCGTTCACTGGGTCGGCACCGGTGCTCTGAGCGCGGTGTTCATGTGCAGTGTCTGTGCCTTCGCTCCGATATACTTCTCAGTGAGAGAGGGCGTGAAGGCGATACCTACAGATCAGTTCGAAGTGGTCAGAATCTTTGGAGCTCGAAAACTTGCCCTGCTGAAGGAACTTGTCTTCCCGGCAGCCTGGCCTAGCTTGGTAACTGGTTTCAGATTGTCGTTCATGTACTGCTGGCAGATAATTCTCGCGATTGAGATGATCGCTCTCGTGCCTGGGATAGGCTATTACATTAAAGAAACGGCGATGGCATCTCCGCCTCGGCTTGACGCGGCGTTTGCTGGAATGCTCGCGGTGGGAATAGCAGTGCTGGTGACTGACAGGTGCGTCTTCGCTAGGATTGAAGATCGGATCGGGAGGTGGCGCAGATGACGAATGACCTGATGGAGCTAGACAGGATATGCAAGGCATTCCACAAGAGTGAGACGCGACTCGCTGTTCTGGATAGAGTTAGCCTCAGCGTAGGTGAAGGTGATTTCTTGTGTATTATAGGTCCGAGCGGGCGTGGAAAGTCAACGCTACTTCGAATAATGGCTGGGCTGACGGATGCGACCTCTGGCATCGTGAAGTTTCATGGGTCTCCTTTGTCCGGACCTCATCCTAAGATCACCATGGTCTTTCAGACATTCGCGCTACTTCCATGGAAGACCGTGGTCGAGAATATTGAGTTGGGTTTGAAGCTGCAGGGGATGCCGAAGAAAGAGCGAAGAGAGTTGTCGATGAAGTACGTTGAGATGGTGGGCTTGAGAGGTTTTGAGAACAACTATCCGGTCGAGCTCTCAGGAGGAATGAGGCAGCGAGTCGGCTTTGCTAGGGCTCTGGCTACGGATCCCGAGATGATATTACTTGACGAGGCCTTCAGCGCGCTCGACGAGTTCACTGCCAACACGCTCAGAGCGGAGATAGTTCGTCTCTGGCGGGAGACCGGAAAGACCTTCGTTATGGTCACTCACAGCATATCTGAAGCACTTCAGCTGTCGAGCAGAATCATCGTTATGACGGCGAGGCCCGGCAGGATGAAGGAAAGCTTCGAAGTGGATATCCCCTGGCCGCGCGAGAAGCTCTCTCAGGAATTTGCCGAGAGAGAGATAAGGTTGTTTGCGTCGCTCAGGGACGAACTAACACCTTCTCAAAACATCGGAGAACTCGGCAATAGTGACGGGCTGAAGTTGCTGTACAACCAAGAGAACCGCTAACGATTTCTCTGCTGGCCGTATTCCGTGCCCATTGTATGCTCAGCCTTGTTGCCCACCGTCACGGTTCACGTCGTCTTCCCTGGTCGAAGGACCGCGTAAAGCAACGGACCGTCCGAATTCGCATTTGGTTTTCGATCTCAGACATTCTCTCCAAAGTAGACCCCTCGATACGGGGCGTCAGTCGGAGAGCTCAAGGGGAGAAAGATGAGCTGCAGGAGGCGGGCATTCTTCTCAACGGTAATTCCGTTCTTGTTGTGAACAACCAGCATTGAGATGCTCCTGCCTCGATATCCAGCATCCCACAGAGCTGTCTCGATGGATGCCCCACACCTGAGCAAGGTGGAACGCGTTCTAGCAATTGCGGTGAGATCACCGGGAAGGTTGATGATCTCGTTGAAGGTGATTTTGTAGGCGCTTGGCTTCAGTTGCAATCTACCTGACTCATCGAAGGGGAGTTCAGTGCATTCTGAAACGGTCCTACGACTGTCGTCGAAATCGATGGTTCCAAGGGTCTTAAAGGACTCGACCTTTCTCAGAGTGAGATCGATCCCGTTAGGGCCGATCTGTCGTTCCGGGTCAACCATATTTTCAACTAAGGGCGGAGAGCTTTGCATTCTTTCTCTGAGTTCTTTTCTTCCCAGTATCATATTGAGGTCACGACCACTTTCGCAATCAGTCGCGAGCAAATTGACTGGAATTCATTGATCAGTCGAATCAAAGAGTTTGTGGCTTGCTTCCAACTAGTTTTTGTATGAGAAACGGACATCACCGTACAGAGGCCGGGGTAGCGAAGCTCGGACCAACGCGCCAGCCTTGAGACAAGTTACGAGATAATGAGCTGCGGAATCAGGGGCACGTAGGATAGCTGGTGACCCTCTGGGTCTCGAGGGTTCAAATCCCTCTCCCGGCGCCAAAAGACAAATCTGAGCCTAGAACATAACGAATACGAGTGGACTGTCCTCTTGGACCTGCTCTGTTGGCCTTGACGACGAATTCGGACGATGACAGACGCTCGCACCCATCAGACAATGCACAATTCAGATACATACGACTGACCTCAAGCTATATTCGCGTGGATGGATCGGGAGAACGACACGTATACGTGTAACGGACCCTTGGACGTCGAGAAGCAATGGATCTCAAAGATAGGATGGCACGCCTCAGAACCACTATCCATTAGTAGCGAACGGAAGAGGTTTCATAAACTGCGTATCGGCCATTCTACAAGAGAACCGAATGGATTGAAGATCGCCATAGTCCGCACGACTTTGCACAAGGGATCAGGGCAGGCCGTTCACATCAAAGAGATTGCACGACGCCTCATTCAGAAGGGGCATGAAGTCACAATCTTCGCCAGAGAAGTCTTCGAAGATCTTAACGCCCTGCCAATCAAGACGGTAAGCTCTTCCTTTGATCGTATTCCGTTCATTCGCCATCTTGGATTCGCTGTGAAGGCGGGTGCTCTCATCCGAGGTTATGATCTCGTGCACACACAGTATCATCCAGACATATTCGTCGGAAACTACTTGCATTCAATCAAGAACGTTCCTCATGTGTTCACCTACCATGGATTCGCGCCGGTAGGACTGTGGGCAAACCCCGTGCAGAAATTGAAGATGATCGACCACAAAGTTGGAACTTTCCCTTCACTAAGGGTGGGCGTGGACCGGATAATATCCGTTAGCGAGTTTCTGAAGAATGAGCTCACAAGTCGTTTCATGATCCGGCCTGAGAAAATCCAAGTAATCTACAACGGAGTTGACTCAGAGAGGTTTCGTCCGGAAATCAACGGTGAGGAAATAAGGAACCGCTATGGGTTGGCTCATCGTCCAGTCGTCCTTTTCCTTGGCAGGCTGGCTCCTTACAAGGGGATACAATACTTGATCAAAGCAGCCCCTTTGATCTTGAAGCAGATCCCTGAGGCGATTTTCCTCATCGCTGGTTCAGCCCGATACGATACTGCAAGGATAAGTTCCATGTTGACAACGCCTTCAATAAGACGCTCTATCGTTTTCACGGGCTTCGTACCAGAAAGCGAAGTGCCCAAAATCTACGCGGCGTGTGATCTTTTCTGCTATCCGAGTCTATGGGAAGGCTTCGGCCTAACGCCAGCTGAAGCCCAAGCCTGCGGCAAACCTGTTGTGGCCTTTCGACGCTGCGCGCTACCCGAGGTTGTCGCTCATGGCGAAACTGGCATCCTAGTCAGATCAGGCGATTATGAAGAACTAGCGAGTGCCATAGTGGAGCTGTTGTCTGATCCTGCAGGAATGGCGGAAATGGGCAGGAGAGGACGCCAGAGAGTTAAAAGGCTGTTCTCTTGGGATCTCGCCACAGAGCGGACAATATCTGTTTATGAAAAGGCAATCAACACACATGGGATGCAATGTTGAAGATCGGCGGCGTTGCGTTGCTTGACATGGACGGCACACTCCTTTCCAAAAGGACGATCGATACGTTGTATGACGCCCTTGGTCTCTCAGAGAGGCTCAGAGATATCGATCAACTATCCCTGACATTACCCGCTTACAGGGTAACACAGGAGATTACAAAGCTCCTTCGTGGAAAGGCTAGGGAAACGCTGGAGCTGCTGTTTGACTCCATTCCTCTAAGCGCTGGTGCCGAAGAGCTCGTAGACCTCATCAAAGACCGAAACTTCATCATAGCTGTAGTCACCGATTCCTACCAGTTCCTAGCTGAACGCCTGGCCAGAAGACTTGGTCTAGACGCGACTTATGGGAACATCGCCGAGATTCGCGGCGGAGTCTTGACCGGTAGGCTCTTGACGCCGCACAATTGCCTGAAGATACCTAACTGCAGAGAGTACTCCGTCTGCAAACTCTGGTTCTTGCAGAAATTCAGAAATCAGTTCGGCGGTCTGGCTGTTTCGGTGGGAGATGGCGAATCTGACGTCTGCATGACACTTGGTGCAGATATAGGAGTCGCGTACCGACCGAGATCACCAAGGCTCAAACAGATCGCTAGAATAGTAGTATCGGACTTCGAGGAGCTAATCGATCTATTGGAAGACATGCTCCGGGTTAAGTGAGGAAGCACCGAAATTGGATGATACGGACCTGCAAAGTCGCTCTGAGATTCCCTACCTTGGCTCGTTCAAGGATGTCGACGTTGTGAAATGCCTGAATAGAAAACTAGATCTGATGGTCAAAGATGAGGCTGATCTTCCAAGGCCGGCTCTAGTTTCTCTGGTTATTCCCACCAAGATAGACGTCGTCAAAGGTACACGGGAACTGGAACTCAACGCAATTAGACGCGTTATGTCGGAATGTAGTCAACTTGTGGATGTTGGCTACGTTGACGAGATAGTTGTCGTAGACGCTTCGGTCGATGAAGACGGGAAACCCGTCTTCGACGTGCTCGAGAAAGTCATGGAGATGGCTTTCGACGAACTAGATTTGTTTCGAAGGCAAGTCATGCTGATAAATGAGAATAGGGCGATAGCAAGGACTGCCCGCCGCGGATTCTTCGACTTCGCAGTAAAGGCTGTGCATCAGTTCGATGAGAACATAGTACATGTACTAAGGATGTACGGCGGCTTTGAGCTCGATTTTCCATTGGGCATTCCTGTGGGAAAAGGCGCAGCCCTATGGCTCACGACTCCCATAACACAAGGAGACGTCGTATGCTTCACAGACTCGGACATAATGAACTTCTCAAAAGAATTTGTCATAGCCTTATGCAATCCGATTATCGAAAGCTGGTATCAAGAAAAAGGAAGGTTCTCGATGGTCAAAGCCTGCTACAGGAGGCTGACCGTCGGGTTCGAGCCGATTGTTCGAAAATACGTTTTCGGAGGAAGGGTCACTAGGCTTCTCGCGGTTCCCTTGCTAAGAGTTCTGACACGAGTCTTTCCAGAGACATTCTCGGGCCTAGATTCTTTGAGATATCCCCTAGCAGGAGAATTCTCTGTAAGGAGACAGCTCTTGGAGGGTATGCATTTTCCCAATGACTATAGCATAGAATTCTCGATGCTGAGACAGGCATTGAGACAAGCAGACAAATCTTCCCTCGGGCAGGTGGACCTTGAGGTCTTCCATCACATCGGCCAATCACCCATAGGACTGGAAAAGATGGTCAAGCAGATAGTGAACTACGGGATGAAACAACTAGATGAAGAAGGGGTCAAACTATCCGACAGGGACAAGACGAGGATCCTATCAGAATATATGGAAGAGGTTCGCGCGCAACTCCCGCGCTATGAGGAGATCTTCAACGGTATCCAAAAAAGCGTCTCCAACGAGCTTGGCATGGAAGTCTCATACTCTAAGGAGACCGACATCAACAGCTATTGCAGGTTCCTAAGAATACTGGGAGAGACGCTAGTGGAACGCTCACTGGTCGAGCAGCTTATTCTTCCCTCTTGGACTGAAGTAGCAGAGAGAGTCAACTACGTAGCAACAAGTTCCATGCTAAGAAGGAGAGCTAACCAGAGTACCTTCGCTAGGTTGAAAGAGACAAGACTGTTCTATGGGTTATGACCCGGGCAACTGAAGAAGCGAGCCAGTCTTTCCGTCCGACATCGGATGCCTTGCCGTGTGTCGTCTGGTTCCTTGGATGAATATCTTTATCATGAAAGGCAGTCGAGATCTATTCTTGATGACTCAATGAAGGTGTTGAAAGCCCGAATTAGGAATTTCAGGAGCCTGAGAGATGTATACGTTGATCAGATCGGAGACATGACCATTCTGCTGGGCAAGAATAGCTCCGGCAAATCCAACCTTCTGGAGGCCCTCGCTCTATTCTTCAACGAATTCAACCTGATTGAAGCTGGACCTGCCGCTGGTTCTGCGTCGGGGCTCGATCACTATCTCTGGTTTGACGGAGACACTTCCAAGCCCATAGAGATTACACTGACAATCGAACTCAACGACGAAGAATGCGATGAGCTCTTCCCAGCCGAAGCGCTGGATGTTGTCAAACAGAAATATCCCGAAACCTACAATCAGCTGACGATCTCCCGCAGAATAGTAGACCTGAAGACCGGACGAAGAACTGAATACGTCAAATGGGCTGAGGTATCTCTTGTCAAAGATAATCGACTTGTCTCACCAGACGACTTCGCTAAATCCATTACCTCAACGACACCATCGGAGACCGCCTCCCCCTCCCAGCCGACCGAATCCGTTGCGGCCAAGATGCTTGGCCGAATCGCACCAGGCATTCAAGAGAAGATAAAGGGACGTTTTCTACTCGCTCGTGTCACGAGGGACGCTACAGAGAAGCCTGCAACCCTCATGACCCGCGTGCCATTGATAGATTCAGAGACGAGGGACACGCTCGTCGCCCTAGGACAGAGCCGAACACGCAGGGACGTCAAAAGATGGGCTCGGTTCGAGAGGATTTTCGAAGACTTCTCCGCAATGAGACTCGATGTCCGGGAAGGCGAGATTTTCACAAGAAGAGATGACATATATCTGCCAATATACCTTGCTGGAGGCGGAGATCAAGAAATACTGGCGGTTTCGAGCTACCTCCTTGAAGAGGCCCCGATACTCGGGATAGAGGAGCTGGAGATGCATCTTCATCCCGGGCTCGTGAGAAGGGTGTTTGAGCTCTTAAGGGAACATTCCACCACCACCACCCAGTTATTCATAGCTACACACTCACCAGCCATCTTGGATCTAGCAGACTTGGATCATGTTCTCATGGTAAGAATGGAAGCTAATCAGACGAAAGCCTACAAACTCAGCGTGGAAGGAGAGCTCTGCAATCTGATCTGGGAGCTGGAGGTGAAACCAAGCGACGTACTCTTCGCCGAACGCGTGTTGCTGGTGGAAAGTGAGGCTGAAAAAGGAACCGTGCTCGCTTGGGCCAGAAAGCTAAACCTCAGCTTCGATGAGGTGACAATCCTCCCAATTGGAATCAGAGCCATGGGAAGATATCGCTTGAGAACATGGCTGGACATCATGCAGCGAGCCAAGATCCCGATCTTTATCCTTCTAGGAAAAGGGGCCAGAGATGAAGTTGCCACTTTGGTCGATGGAGGCATTATCCCGCAGAGAAACTGCATAACGCTACCCGGAGATATCGAAGATCTCTTTCCCGTCTCAACCGTTGTGAAAGCGCTGAGCGAAGAGTATGGACTGTCCCTGAGCAACAGAGACATCGATACGAGGAAGCCAAGGAAGAATGAGATAGAGAGAGTCCTGAACCTCAAGAGGAAGCTCCAACTAGGTTGGAGGGTGACCGTGGCCCTAAGGGTGGCTGAAATGATGTCCAAGGACGAGATTCCTGCTGAGATCAAAATTCTCTTCGAAAATGTCCTCAGACGCGCAGAGCAGTAGGAACTACAGCGAGTCCCGCCTTGAACTGTTGTTCATCAACGAGTCTGATAAGCCCTTTGACAATAGAGATTACCTAGCTATTAGGTGAGGAGGGGACTAACATCGTACTGGAGTGGTTCTCCAAGGACTTGCGGGATGCACTGAAAGCGCTTATTCCAAGGATGGCCTCTAGTGCGATGATTCTCGCATTGGGTTAGTCTTCGAAGACACAGTTGCAAGAAGCGTCGACAAGTGGATCAGAAAGACGATGAGAGCGGCGGAGAAGGCTGATGAGACCTTCAGGCGCATGGAGGACTTCTGGAATTGGTATACACGATCGAAGGGAGAAGAAACCTAGTGCTCTTCCAGCAGACTACTAGACTACTTTGCTGGATCATCTGAAACGCTGGAACATGGGTGAAGGGTCTAAAGCAAGGGCAGTATCTTGCTCTTGAAGATGGAATCCCAGCTGAATCTCTTCATCACATTAACAAAATTGTTGTCGACCGCGTCTTCAAGGTACTTTCTATATATCCGGAAGGCTATGCTCTTTGGTTCCTCATGTAGGTCGAACATGTAGCCTTCAATATCGTCTCTTATCAGTTCTTGGAAAGACGGTATCCTTGAACAGAAAACTGGTCTCCTAGACGCTCCGGCTTCTATCACAGGGAGACCGAACCCCTCTTCTATGCTCGGAAGGAGAACCAGATCCGCTATGTTGTAGGCGTCCGCAACTCCCCAACTTAGTATACGCCCATTCTTGACCAGCCTTCTTCTAGATATGAGGTCGTGACAGAAGATGACAGCATCATGCAAGCCTCTTCTCTCTATCACTTCTTGGAGGTAATCCAGATACTTGGCGCCCATCTTCTGCGCTTGGTGATCGGGTGGACCCGTTATCAAGAGCTTGATTTCCCTGACAGCCTTCATTAAGTGTCTCAATTCGTCAACGACGTAAAGGGCTAGTTCGATATTCTTTCTCGGCGTTACCCGTACCGGAGTCAGGATTATGTAGTTTTCAAAGGACAGACCAAGCTTCTTCATCAGCTGCTTCGTCACATCATCTATCCTGATGTATTCGTTCACGCTCACTCCGTTTGGTACAACCGTCGCCTTGACATCGTAGGGGCTGGGCAGCTCAGAGAGCTCTTTTGCCCTGGCGTTAGTCACGGTCACGTATTTCGTTGTAGGGCTCTTGTGATGCAGTAGATCCAGAGGAAACTTCCCGATGCGGTCCTTCCACTCCTCTCTGGTCAATGCGCTGTCGTGTATCCAGAAGATCATCTTCAGATTCGATTCATCTGATATCTCGTTTATTGCTGCTGTAGCCGCGAAGTTGAACGGCATAGAAGGAATGTTATGCACTATGCAGGTCTCGACACCTTCAAGAGAGCAAAGAATATCGCGTTTAATCTCGTTCTTCAGACTCCTGAAGTCTTCGGTCTGCCTTCCCTCTCTCAGTATTTCCTCTTGAACCTTGACAACTCGAGGATGGCTGCCCGAAAGCAGAGGTACCTCATGATTCGAGAGATTGCGATATTGGAGCTCCCCGCCTCTGCCGAAGACAAGATGTACTTCTGCGCCTTCTTCGCTCAGAAGCCTTGCGTGAGAGTCGATCACCACCTCTACCCCACCCACTTCCCCTGCCGGTGCAGTGTAATGGATGACTCCTACCTTCATCTGGGCCAACTCGAAATCTGTCCGCAAAGGTCTTGGCCAAAAAGGAGCCTACCACGATAAGTCCGTTTCTAAGCTCCTGGGAACAGTGTGTCCATGCAAGACAGGGCGCTACTTATTACGGATGCCGAATAGATTCAAGCTCGAGTAGAGATGCACGGAATCGCTCTCGGCTCTCCAGTGAAGACTCCTCTTCTCAGTAGCATTGACCTTGCAGTTGGCATACCATCCTACAACTCCGCAAGGACAATTGGATATGTCATAGAGCAGGTAACGCAAGGTTTGGCCAGATATTTCCCAGACGAGAATTCTCTCATAATTGTCTCTGACGGGAACTCTTCAGACGGAACCTTGGAAGTCGCAAGGTGGATCAGACTGCCACCAAGAGTGCAAAGGATGGCGACAGTATACCCTGGAGTTCCGGGGAAAGGCAGCGCACTCCTTCACGTCCTCGGAATCGCTGAGTCGCTCGATGCCAAGGCCATAGCAGTGGTTGATTCAGATCTGAGAAGCATAAAGCCTGAGTGGATGCATCTGCTTCTGCAACCGATAGTGGACGGCAAGGGTCTGGTCACGCCATACTATCTTCGCCACAAATACGACGGAACGATCACAAACAACATCGCCTACCCGATGACACGAGCACTCTATGGAAAGAGGGTCAGGCAGCCGATAGGCGGCGACTTTGGGATCTCACGGAGGCTAGCTGGGGCCCTCTTAGACAGCAGGCTTATCTCGAACGAATACACGCCGAGGTTCGGAATTGACATATTCATCACACATACGGCACTCCACGAGGGACTCGAAGTCGTTGAAGCAGTTCTAGGATCCAAGATTCATGACGCAAAGAATCCCTCGGCACAACTCGGCCCCATGTTTGGACAAGTCACAGGGTCTATGTTCTCTTGCATGACCGAATACGAAGCCTTATGGAGACAAATACAGGGAAGCGAACCGATCCCTCTGGTCAAGACTGAGTTTGACTTTCCCAAGCCTGAGCCGGTGCCAGCCGACCTGGAAAACTCTCTAGCAGCTCACAAGAATGGACTCGCGAAGTACGGTGCGTTGCTGAAGCATGTTTTGCCCAGCGGCCTCTGGCGGCCACTTGAGGAACAACGGGATCGAGCCGGAGATTTCAGCTTCCCAACAGATCTCTGGGCTAAAATCGTCTACACCTTTGCTGCGGCCTTCATGAAGACGCAAGGTGCGATCGAGAAGAAGGAACTGCTGGGCGCTTTGGAAGCGTGCTGGATCGGAAGGGTTGCGAGCTTCATAGGAGAGACCCTCGAGTCGAGCGACCTCGACGCCGAAAAGAAGGTTATCGAAGAGTCGGCAATATTCGAGGATGAGAAACCCTACCTCTTGGGAATATACTGATGACAATGGACTTCTCCGCAAATAGACAGTGGC
>Ga0209314_10001130_pt1 | contig 12041 bp, 13 predicted proteins | sample I19B2metaG_FD_184146 | JGI IMG/M metagenome (GOLD analysis project Ga0209314, IMG submission 184146) | Lake sediment bacterial and archeal communities from Gulf of Boni, Indonesia to study Microbial Dark Matter (Phase II) - ​I19B2 metaG... | ecosystem: Environmental > Aquatic > Freshwater >...
AAGGAGTAAAAAAGGTGACAGGTACTTTTTTGTCCTCCTGGAAAAGGAGACATTTTAGGAAAAAGGAGAAAGTCCACATTTTTGCCCGAAATTTGTAATGTAAGGGTTTTACGCCGGTAATTTGGAATTTGGAATTTGAAATTTGGAATGCAGGGCCTTGTCCCCCTTTCTAGAAAAGAACCGAGAAATATCGATATGAGATATTATGTCATCCTTCCAATTATTTCCATCTTGTTTCTGGTCTCTTGCAATAATCAGTCACCTCCTCTAAAGTCAAGTTCGCCATACGAGATAGTTAGCATAGATGACCTCGGAAGAGAAGTGAGATTCAACCATCCTCCTCAGAAAATAGTTTCACTCGACCCCAGCGTCACCGAGATACTCTTTGTGCTGGGACTGGATAATGAAGTGGTTGGAGTAACAGACTATTGTGACTATCCTGAAGGAGCGAAGTTCAAGTCGAAGGTAGGTGGGTACTTAGATCCCAATATCGAAGCAATTGCATTATTGGAACCCGACTTAGTGGCGACGACTCTAAAAACAAACACTCCCGGACTAATCAAGCAACTGGAAAATTTTGGGATTAAAGTTTTTGTTTTAGACCCCAAGAATATAGAAGATATTTTTCATAATATTTCCTCATTAGCAAAGCTGACCTCTCGCGAAGAAAAAGCAAAACCGCTTATAACAACTCTAAAAGAAAGACTGAGCGAAGTCAAAAGAAAAGTCAATGGAATCTGTCGTCCCAGCGTATTTCTTGAAATGGGAGCTGACCCGCTAATATCTGTAGGTCCAGGAAGCTTCGCCAGCGACTTGATTGAAATTGCTGGAGGTAGAAATGTCTTCAGCCATTCCTCCTCCAGGTACCGCAGATTCACGCTTGAAGAGGTCCTTTTAGCAGATCCCGAAGTAATTATTATCTGTTCAATGATTTCGGACGACTCCTGTCTGGCACAAAAAGGATGGTGGGAGAGGTGGACAAGTATGTCCGCAGTACGCAATGGTCGAATCTTTGTAGTCGAAGCAGACCTGATAACCAGACCCGGACCGAGAATGATTGACGGACTTGTGGAAATAGCCAAGGCGATACATCCCGAAATATTCCGAGAGCCAAAAAGATGAAAGTTTTAAGTAGAAGAAAATGGTTAATAAGCATATTACTTTTAACGATTCTCCTCGTCGGAACAATAATATTCTGCTCTTTTCAAGGTTCAGCAGACATCAATCTTAAGGATGTAATTGAGGTCTTTTCTAATCCGCTCAACCAGAACTGGTGGGATACAAAAGCGATAATTCTGTTAAAAGTTCGACTTCCCAGAATACTACTTGCCTGTGTCGTAGGGGGAGCGCTGGCTGTTGCTGGCGTCGTTTTGCAAGCCTTGTTAAGGAATCCTCTGGCAGACCCCTATGTCCTGGGAGTCTCCAGCGGCTCTGCTTTGGGAGCGATAATTGCCATCCTACTCGGTTTAAACATTAACATTGGTGTTCTACCGTCAATTCCCCTGTTCGGTTTTGCAGGAGGATTAGCAACTATCCTTTTTGTCTACCATATCTCAAAGATACACAGGAAAATATCGGTTCAAACGATGCTCTTGGTGGGCGTGGTAACCGCGGCTATTCTTGCAGCCATCATTATGTTCATCACCTCCATAGCCGGCCCTCACAAGTTAGAGGGAATAATATTCTGGCTGATGGGCAGCTTGAGTTCACAGGATTATCCTATGGTATTGATAGTTTCATTCTATGTGCTAATCGGAATTCTCATCCTTCTCTACCATGCTCGCAGCTTAAATCTTTTAGTCTTAGGAGAAGAGTCGGCGATCCAGCTCGGCCTTGATGTAGAACGCGCCAAAAAGATAGCTTTTATTGGTGCCTCGCTAATTACAGGTGCTGCAGTCTCGGTAAGCGGCCTTATAGGCTTCGTTGGGATATTGATTCCTCATCTTATGAGAATGATTATCGGCTCTGACCACAGGCTACTTTTGCCTGTAGCCGGACTATCTGGAAGTATATATCTTGTGCTCGCTGACACTCTTGCCAGAACGCTTCTGGCGCCCGCAGAAATTCCAGTAGGAGTGATAACTGCGATATGTGGAGGCCCATTTTTCATCTATCTCCTCAGACACAAAAAAGGAGACATCTAAAAATAAAAATAGGGACAGCGACCTTTTTTCCTAAAGGGCAAAAGAGCGAAAAGGGGTCTGCCCCTTTTCCAAAAATGACTCTGACCCCTTTTTTGCTTTTTTGAGGTGAGAAATTTGCAAAAAAATAGAGTTGACCCCATTTTTGAGGTTAGAAGGTTGAGATTTAGATATGAGGGAAGTTGGGTGCTGGATGACCTCTCTTTTGAGGTGAAAGAGGGAGAGATTCTGGGCATAATAGGACCGAATGGTTCCGGCAAAACAACAATTTTGAGAATACTCTCCAGAGTTCTAATCCCAGAAGAAGGGGAAGTCTATCTTAAGGGAAAAAAGTTGTTAGAACTCAGGACAAAAGAGGTGGCAAGGATAATTGGGGTCGTCCCGCAAAACACCTATTTCCCCTTCCCATTTATAGTTGGCCAGGTTGTTCTCATGGGAAGGTCGCCCTGGCTCTCAGGCCTGGGATTTGAATCGAGCAAGGATTTACAAATCGCTTCTCAAGCAATGGCTTTAACCAACACGCTGAGTCTTAGCAATCGTCTGATTTTCGAACTTTCCGGAGGGGAGAGACAAAGAGCAATAATTGCCCGAGCTTTGGCTCAGGAGCCCGAGGTAATGCTACTCGACGAACCCACTGCTTATCTGGATATAGGACACCAGATAGAAATCTATGACCTCATCAAAAAATTGAATGCTGAAAAGAAACTAACTGTAATCATAGTATCTCACGATCTAAACTTAGCTGCTGAGTACTGTGAACGGCTCATTCTCCTCGATGCTGGCAGAATTCATAAAATGGGAAACCCAAAAGAGGTGATAACTGAAGAGAATCTCTCCAGCGTGTACCAGAGCAAGGTTCTTGTGGAGGAGAATCCTGTTACCGGCGCGCCGCGGGTGACTTTGCTTAGCAAATTGATGTCCAAAAAGTATCGGGAGAAGAGGTTAGTCGTTCATATTATTTCTGGTGGCGGGAGTGGAGCTGACTTGATGAGAAAACTCGTAATTGAAGGCTATAGGGTAACTTGCGGCGTCTTAAATATTGGCGATGCCGATGAACTCGCCTGCGATTCTCTAGGGATTGAAGTAGTAAGAGAAGAGCCATTCTCTCCCATATCAGAGGAGAACCTCGCCAAGAATAGAACTTTAATAGGAAAATCCGATTTAGTCATAGTTGAACGGACGAAATTCGGAAAAGGAAATATAAAAAATCTGGAGGTTCTTCTCGAATTTGCAGAGAAGCCGATAATCCTTTTGGAGAATGACGAATTCGATTATACGGGAGGAAGAGCAGCCCGTATTTATGCAGAACTCAAATCTATCGGGGCAGTGGCAGTCAGGAACCATTCAGAAGTAATAGAATATCTCGAGGAGGTGTCCTAAATTGGAAAAGAAAGGATTTGTACAGGTTTATACGGGCGATGGAAAAGGTAAGACTACAGCCAGCATCGGTCAGGCAATAAGGGCAAAAGGTCATAAGCTTAAAGTATGCTTTGTTTACTTCTTCAAAAACCCGAAAGCTGTCCCTTATGGTGAGCTGAAAGTCTTGAAGGGACTGGGAATAGAGACCGTTGGCTTTGTTCCCCACCATCCCCATTTCAATAAGAATATTCCAGCGGAAGGGATAAGGGAAGAGTGCTTGGAAGCATTAGAAGCCATTAAGGAAATATTTAAGAAGGGTTATGATATGTTGATTTTAGACGAAATATTGATTGCTTTACGCGATGGATTCTTAAAGGAGGGAGAAATCTTGGAGCTTCTCGCGACGAAGCCCGAGTCCTTAGAGATTGTTTTAACGGGAAGGGGAGCGACCAGGAAGATTATCGAAAAGGCAGACCTGGTTACCGAGATGAAGAAAATAAAACACCCGTTCAGTCGAGGCATAAAAGGAAAGGAGGGAATCGAATATTAATTAATGGTAGTGTAGGGGCTTGTCCCCGAAATTTGGAATTTGGAATTTGGAATTTGGAATTTGTAGTGTAGGGGCTTGTCCCCGTAAAGAATTACGCCCATTAAGGGCTACACTACAACATTCGATAGGAGGTATAAGATGTTATTAAGAAAGCCAAGTTTGATGTTCATTTTGGCAGCAGTTCTACTCGTGGTTGGTCCTGCCCGGGGAGAAGAAGAGGTAATCTATATGGGCGATTTGGGAGTCATCGTAATTACCCCCACCAGAGGTCCCAGGATGGTAAAAGATTTGCCCACCAATGTCAGTGTAATCACCAAGGAAGAAATCACTGAAAGTAGCGCTCAAAATGTGGGGGAAGTGCTTAAGAATAGATTAGGCGTAGAAGTAAGGCAATATGGAACTTTGGGTGCATCCTCGTACATTGCGCTCCGTGGTTGTTCAGCATATCAGACTTTAGTGATGGTCGATGGTCGTTCCGTAAATAGCATCTCCGAAGGAATGGCCGACCTCAGTCAATTTCCAGTAGACAATATCGAGAGAATAGAAGTTGTGCGCGGTCCTGCCTCAGCGCTTTATGGTGCCAATGCTCTGGGAGGAGTAGTCAACATCATTACCAGAGAGGCAAAAAAAGAAAAAATTACAGCGGATGTCAACCTGGGGCTCGGAAGCTTTGGCACTCAGATAGGCCGCTTGAATTTGGCAACAAAGGAGACAAATGTTAAAGCTTACTTTACAATGAGCAGCAATACTTCCGACGGCTGGCGGAAAAATAGTGCGTATGACAACCATAACCTCACAGGAAGATTCGCATATGACGCAGGGAAAATCGGAAATTTTGAATTTAGAGGTGGATACCATAAAGCAAAACTAGGACTTCCTGGTGTGAATTATAAAATAATAGACTGGATTACTGAGGAAAAGATTATTTTAGATGAGAGATTCGCAGCCGACCCCAACCACAATCAGGAGGATGAGAAAAAATACGCCGTTCTGGAATACACAAATAAAAGAGAAAATTCAAAATTATCACTCAAAGCCTATGGAAGTAATGACCAGAGAAGGAACCGAAATCCCGATTGGCTGATGGATGACTTTTACGAAAATATTACGCAAGGAACGGAGGTCCAGCTGGATACTCTATACCGGATAACACTCGGTGTGGACGTCCACCAAGATAAATATAAGCAGAGAAACGAAATAGACTCGCAGACCATAATTAGTGAAAAGACCCTAAATGAATCTGTTTTTCTCCAGGAGACTATCTCTTTGAAACCAGTCACGGCGATACTGGGAGCCCGTTATGACCACCACTCGGCGTATGGCGGCCAGACGAATCCGAGTCTTAGCTTAATCTATCAGCCCAGGGAATACCTGAAGATTTCGTTCAACCTGGCAAGGGGCTTTCGCGCACCGACATTTTGCGACCTGTACTGGCCAGATTACTTAGGATGTAAAGGGAATCCCGATTTAAAGCCAGAAAGAGCCTGGGCTTATGACATTGGATTTGAACACCAACTGGGCAATCTATTATTAAGCAGGCTTACTCTATTTCGCACCAATATAGAGGATTTGATAGAGTGGGCAATGAATTCGTCTTTCATATGGACTCCTTCCAATGTGGCAAAGGCCTATACACAGGGAATAGAGGTTGAATTTATCCATCAGATTACGCCAGGGCTTTCCCAGACTATAAATTATACGTACGCGCACAGTGCCGGAAAAAGAGAAGGCCAAGACAAGTTTGAAATTGCGCCTTATAAGCCGCACAATCGAGTCAACTACAGGATTAATTATAGTACCTTTTTTGGCCTGAAGATAAATTTAGGCACTGAGTATGTCGGTGAACAATGGAGTGGAGCGGGAAAGACAGGAGATAAATTAAAAGACTATCTTTTGTTTAATTCAAGAATTGCTCAGAGAATTCGAAACCTTGAAGTCTATATTTCTTTCGACAATATTTTTGATAAGAAATACCAGGCGGTTTTTGGTTATCCAATGCCAGGCAGAACAGTTATGGCAGGAATTTTGTGGAAATTTGGCCCATAAAATATCAAATTTTTTCCGTCTTTTTTTCTTGACATTTACTGAAAAATTATTTATCCTTAATGTTGCAATTTTTTAGACAAGTGCCTAAGACTGGTATCTTAACACCTGTCATGGCGAAAGACTATCTCCTGAAGTGTCCTTTCTCAGAAGTAGAGCCTGATTTGGCCGCTAATCAATTCGACGTCCCGCAACAGGGGAGAAACACAGTAAGGGTAGTCGAAGCGCAATGGCAAGCGTAATCGAGTATCTATGGAAAAATCGCCGGGATCAAAAAGAATGAATTCAAAAGAGATAAAAAAATTTAAAGAAGAACTCGTGCGTTTAAAAGAGGAGTTGCTCAGCCTGGTGCGGGCGACAACAGAGAATGAAAAAGAGTATCCCAGCAGTGAAGTAGGAGATACTATCGACCAGGCAGCCGATTCTTCTGCTCGAGAGTTACTTTTCGAGCTCAATGATAGTGAGAGGCATAGATTAGAAGATATAAATAAAGCCTTGCAGAAGATCGAACAGGGAAATTTTGGTTTTTGCGAAAAGTGCGGTGAGAAAATAGACAAGAAAAGACTGGAAGCAGTCCCCTATGCTCGTTTCTGTATCAATTGTAAGGCTCAGATGGAGAAACCGGCTTAGAAAATCTACAAGCAGAGAATCTTATCAAGCAGGATTCAATCCTGCTTTTTTATTCTCCTAAGAACTTTTTGGTTTCACAAACTCTTAACATCCCAGGCTCATTAGCCATAAATGGGAAGGAAACAAGATGAACCCGAGAATCCTCGGTATGATTATGGCGGGAGGAAAAGGAAAAAGACTTTACCCCCTTACCAGAGATAGAGCCAAAGCGGCAGTACCTTTTGGAGGAAAATACCGGCTGATCGATTTCGTCCTCAGTAATTTTATCAATTCAGGTATTTGCGCCGTATATGTTCTTACGCAGTTCAAAGCACAATCTCTGATTGAGCATATCCAGAACGGCTGGCAGCTCGGACAGGTTATGAGAGAACACTTTATTGTCACCGTGCCAGCTCAGATGCGTCTGGATGAGAGTTGGTACAAGGGAACTGCCGACGCTATTTATCAGAATTTGAACTTAATTGACCGGTTCAACCCGAGCATCATAGCTGTCTTTGGCTCCGACCATATATACAGAATGGATATTCGGCAAATGGTCGATTTTCATATCAAGAATAATGCCGACGTTACTGTAGCCGCTGTTTCCGTTCCTATCGAGAGTACAGCAGAACTGGGCGTAATCGATGTAGATAAAGACGGCCTCATAGTTGGCTTTCAGGAGAAACCGGCAAAGCCCAGTTCGATTCCCGGCCGCCCTGGTGAAGCTTTTGCCTCTATGGGAAACTACCTTTTCAAAACCGAAGCATTGATAAGTGAACTAAAAGAGGACGCCCTAAGAGAAGAAACCCAGCACGACTTTGGGAGAAATGTAATTCCTCTCCTTTATCAAAAAAGGAGGGTCTTTGCCTACGATTTTAAAGAAAATAGGATTCCTGGTGAAGAGAGTTCAAGAGAGCCCGGTTACTGGCGCGATATAGGGACAATTGATAGCTACTATCAGGCAAATATGGACCTTCGTGCCATCACGCCATACTTTAACCTTTACAACCCTCGCTGGCCAATCAAGACCACTGATTATACTGAACTCCCACCGGCCAAGTTTGTATTTGATGAACATGGACGCCGCGGTGTAGCTCTGAACTCCATCGTGTGTGAAGGCACTATCGTCAGTGGCGGAGAAATAAGAGATTGCGTGGTGGGCAGGAATGTGTTCGTTCATAGTTACTCCGAGATAGACCAGTCAGTTCTTATGGATAATGTCGAGGTCGGAAGACGTGCAAGGGTCAAACGCACAATTATAGACAAGAATGTTAAGATTCCCGAAGGAGCAATTATCGGATACAATTTAGAAGAAGACCGTAAGAAATATCACGTCTCTCCTGGAGGAGTTGTAGTCATTCCCCGCACCGAACCAAAAGAGTAAGATTGCCAGGCATCCCATTTTCCTGCCGCTCGAAGACTTTTCCTGTAACCGCAAAGCACAAGAAGCTGTGTCGCAATTAGATTTCTTGTTTGGTAGCCGCAAACCTTCAGGTTGCGTTCTCAACGGAGAAATTACGCAGGCTAAAGCCTGCGGCTACCGAAAACAGGGTTATGACACGGGCTCACAAGCTTTGCCTTCCTTTTTAGCCCAGTGTAGTGTAGCCCTTTAGGGGCGTAATTCTTACGGGGACAAGCCCCTACACTACAAATTCCAAATTCCAAATTCCAAATTCCAAATTTCGGGGACAAGCCCGTACACTACCATTAATGGTAGAGCTTCGCTCTGCCACTACATCCTCGACGGATTCGATAAATCGAACCCCTACAGCAATAAAAGATAGTGTAAAATTTAGTGGGGGATTGTTTGGAGTGTCAAACGAAAGTTTGACTGGTAAAGCTTTCGCTTTACACTCCAAAGCCAAAAGTCCCCCAAAAAGCTTGACACTAACGCAATAAAAAATTGACTTTACATTTGTGAGTAAACTTGTATAATGTTGTTAGAGGTGAATCAAGTGGCTAATCTACACGACTATATGACCATTAAAAAAGCGGCTAGTTTTCTTGGCGTATCTCCCATGACTTTAAGGCGCTGGGACAATGAAAAGAAGTTGAAAGCAACGCGCAATCCAATGAATAATTACAGGCTCTATGACCGTAGGCAACTGGAAAAAATCCTAAAGGGGCTAAGAGCAGGAAGGAAAGTCGCTTAATTGTGTAACAATATATTCCCAAAAAATCATAATTAAAACGTAACATGAGGAAGGAGGAATGGAGACCCATGTTGCAAAAGAATATAGGTGAGATTTTGGCCTTACTAAAAAAAGAGTATCCAGATGCAAAGATTGCTTTAAATTTTAGCAATCCGTTAGAGATCTTAGTAGCTACAGTTCTCTCCGCGCAATGTACTGATGAACGAGTGAATATGGTAACCAAATCTCTTTTCAAAAAGTATCGGAAAGTCCAGGACTACACCAAAGCTAACTTGAAAACTTTTGAGCAAGAAATTCGTTCAACGGGATTCTATCACAATAAAGCAAAGAATATAATATCAGCAGCCGAGAAAATTGTAAATGACTTTGCTGGCAAAATGCCGAGTTCTATGGATGAATTACTGCAATTGCCGGGAGTAGCAAGGAAGACAGCAAACATAGTACTTTTCAATGGATTCGGAAAAGTAGAAGGCATAGCAGTCGATACCCACGTTCGTAGGCTAAGCCAGAGGTTAGGACTTAGCAAAAATGAAGACCCGGATAAGATTGAACAGGATTTAATGAAACTATTGGATAGAAAAGAATGGGGAAAATTCAGTTATCTCTTAATTGACCACGGTAGAAAAATTTGTGACGCAAAAAAGCCAAAATGCTTAGAGTGCGTGTTGCAAAAACTCTGTCCTTCTAAAAAAACTTTTTATCCATAATCAAATGTCTGAAAAATCAAAAAATCCTATTTTTGTAGTACAGAAACACAAAGCCACCCATCTACATTACGATTTCCGTCTTGAAAAAGAAGGCGTATTAAAGAGTTGGGCTATTCCCAAGGAACCGCCAATGGAGGAAGGCATCAAGCGATTAGCCGTCCAGGTTGAAGACCATGCTTTAGGATATGAGAACTTTGAAGGCGAGATACCTGAAGGATTATATGGTGCGGGAACTGTAGAAATCTGGGATAAAGGATATTATCTGCCAATAAAGTTTCAACCTAAAGAACTAATTTTTGAATTAAAGGGCAAGAAATTGAGAGGCACCTATTGCCTGATAAAGCTACAGCCGAAAAATCCTCAAGACAAGAATTGGCTTTTCTTTAAGAAGAAATAAGGGGACACAATACTTAATTGTTTTCCAAATCTCCTATAATCCTGTAGCAATGGCGGATACGATTGGACTACTGGATGCTGAAAAATTTTTTCAACTAACTTGAGAAAATAGTAAGAAGAGTATTGAAAAGGGAAAATGGGATGGCGTGAGATAATTAAGTATTGTGTCCCCGGAATTTCTAAACGAGGAGTGCGCGATGGCAGATAAGGTAATTTATATTACTGATTCGGATAAGAAGCAATTAGAACAATTAATAAGGGATGCCAGAGTGTTTGGCAGCGAACATGAAAAATATCTAAAAGAGTTACAAGGAGAGTTGAATCGTGCTAAAGTCGTAAAATCAAAAGATATTCCCGAAGATGTAATTACAATGAATACCAGAGTTCGCCTTAAGGACATGGATACTCAGGAAGAAATGATTTACTGGTTAGTTTTTCCTAAGGATGCCGACGCTGATAAAAACAAAATTTCAATTTTTTCACCTGTCGGCACCGCACTTATTGGATACAAAGTTGGAGACATAATTGAATTCAAAGTTCCAGCGGGATTGAGAAAGTTAAAGGTTAAGGAAGTCCTTTATCAACCGGAAGCCGCCGGGGATTACCATTTGTAGACAAAAATCCCGATTAAGAAGGAGGAAAGAATAAGAGAAAGGATTTGTTTAACTGTGGCAGGACTTGCGATTTTGTTGTTGCCCTTGCAGAGCGGGTTTTCAGTTTCCGGAGAAACCAACCAAGCATTCGATGACAGACTTGTTTCGGCCAACATAATATTTGGCTTCAAGCTTTTCGCGGAAATCATCAAGCAGGATACTGGCAAAAATATTTTTGTATCTCCTGCGAGCGTGGCTATAGCCTTGGCAATGACTTACAACGGGGCCGGCGGGAAGACCAAGCAAGCAATGGCCGGGGCCTTAGAGTTGCCCGCGATGAGTTTGCAGGAAGTGAATCGTGCCAATGCCGCACTGAGGGCGATGCTGGAAAATCCAGATCCCAAAGTCCAGTTAAACATTGCTAATTCGCTCTGGGCAAGGAAAGGCATCATATTCAAGCCGGTTTTCATGAAGAGAAACGAGGACTTCTATGGAGCTGAAGTTACAACCCTGGATTTCGACGACCCTGCTGCTCCGTCTACCATAAATTCATGGGTGAGTGAAAAGACCAAAGGCAAAATAAATAAGATCATGGAAAACATAAGCTCGGATGCGATTTTGTTCCTTATAAACGCTATCTACTTTAAGGGGAACTGGACTGTGGAGTTTGCCAAGGAGAAAACAGAGGAACGTCCATTTTACCTGTTGGATGGTGCACAGGAGAATCACTCCATGATGTCTCAGTCGGGGAACTACAGGTACTACCGAGGAAAAGATTTCCAGGCAATCAGTCTGCCTTATGGAGACAATAAGAGAGTAAGTATGTATATTTTCCTTCCAAACAAGGACTCTAGTTTAAAAGAATTCCTCGAGAGCCTGAATGCCGAAAACTGGAAAAATTGGATGTCTCAATTTCACATGATGCAGGGTAGTATCGTCTTACCGCGTTTCAAGTTGGAGTATGAACTAAATCTTAACAATGCCCTGAAAGCCCTCGGCATGGAGGTCGCCTTCGATAAGAGCCGAGCAAACTTCGAGAATATGTGTCCGATTGCCCCTGGCGTGAATGTCTTTATTAAGGAGGTCAAACACAAAACTTTTTTGGAGGTTGACGAAGAAGGCACTGAGGCTGCAGGCGTCACTTCTGTAGAAATAGGCATAACTTCTGTAGGGCAGGAATTCAGTATGATTGTTGACCATCCATTCTTTTGCGCAATCAGGGACAACGAAACAGGAACAATCTTATTTATGGGGTCTATCGTGGAGCTGAAGTAGAATAGCTCGTTTTGCAACAGAGACTGGTAGTGTAGGGCTTTATGCCAGTAATTTGGAATTTGGAATTTGGAATTTGGAATTTGAAATTTGGGATTTGGAATTTGGAATTTGAAATTTGGAATTTGGAATTTGAAATTTGGAATTTGTGATTTGTACTGTAGGGGCTTGTCCCCGTAAGAATTACGCCCATAAAGGGCTACACTACACTGAGTGGC
>Ga0209314_10001131_pt1 | contig 12041 bp, 12 predicted proteins | sample I19B2metaG_FD_184146 | JGI IMG/M metagenome (GOLD analysis project Ga0209314, IMG submission 184146) | Lake sediment bacterial and archeal communities from Gulf of Boni, Indonesia to study Microbial Dark Matter (Phase II) - ​I19B2 metaG... | ecosystem: Environmental > Aquatic > Freshwater >...
AAGGAAGTTGCAGAAAAGATAAGAGAACGATTGGCAAAAACATCAAAAGGATAAGGAAATAGAGAGGTTAAAATTGGGGGAGGCAGCAATGCGTTGCCTGGTTACTGGTTGCGCCGGATTCATTGGTTCTCATCTGGCGGAGAAGTTAATCCAGTCAGGCTTTGAGGTTATTGGTATAGACTCTTTTACGGATTACTATGACCAAAGAATTAAGGAATCCAATGTGCAGGGTCTTTTGAGTTCAGAGAACTTTACTCTCATAAAGGAAGACCTTTTGAGCATAGATTTAGGCAAGCTGTTGAAAGGGGTCAATTATATCTTCCACCACGCTGCCCAGCCAGGAGTTATTGCCAGCTGGGGAAGGCGCTTTGACACATATGTAAATAATAACATTCTGGCCACGCAGAGAATACTGGAGTGGGCAAAGGAAATTTCCTTGAAATTATTTATTTTCGCTTCGTCTTCCTCCGTTTACGGAGACTGCGAGCTACCGATGAGAGAAGATAGCCTCCTTTCACCAATCTCTCCTTATGGTGTCTCCAAGGTCGCCTGTGAAAATTTGTGTTATTCCTATTGGAAAAATTTCGGGGTTCCCATAGTCTCCTTAAGATATTTTACAGTCTACGGCCCGCGCCAGAGGCCAGATATGGCTTTCCACAAGTTCATTAGAGCAATATTGAAAGGAGAAGAGATTACCATCTACGGGGATGGAAACCAGACGCGGGATTTTACCTATATTGATGACGCTGTAAATGCCAATTTCTTAGTGATAGAAAAAGCTTGCAGGGGCGAAACTTTTAACATTGGCGGCGGGAGCTATATATCTGTAAATGGAGCGATCAAATTGTTAGAGGAAATAGTTGAAAAAAGGGCCCGAATTAGATATATAGAAAGGAAGAAAGGAGAAATGCAGGCTACCTGGGCGAACATAGAAAAGGCAAAGAAGATGTTGAGATATAGTCCCAGATTTGATTTGAAAGAAGGCTTACGCAAAGAAATAGAATGGATTAAAGGAGTAATGGATAAATAGATGAGAAAGTATAAAGTAGCGACAATTATTACAAAGTTGGAGCTGGGAGGAGCCCAGGAGATTGCCATCCACACTACCGAAAACCTTAACCGAAACGGATATGACCCTATTTTGGTCTCTGGTTGTGGGGGAATTCTGGATGGTGAAGTTAAGAATAATCCCAGAATAAGACCATTTTTTATTCCCCAACTGGTTCGGACGGTGAATCCAATGAAAGATGCAATTACCTTGATGAAGATATGGAGGCTTTTGAAAACAGAAAAGGTTGACTTAGTGCACACCCACTCCTCCAAGGCAGGAATTCTTGGCCGGTGGGCAGCCTATTTTGCCGGTGTGCCTCAGATTTTCCACACTTATCACGGCTTTGGGTTCAATGATTATCAGCACTGGTGGACAAGAAAAGCTTTTATCTGGATGGAGCGAGTAACTGCCTGGATTAGTGACAAGTTAATTGTAGTATGTTCCGAAAACGCAAAAAAAGGTCTGGCTAATAGGATTGGAAGAAAGAGACAATATGAAGTGATACATTGCGCGACAAATATTAGAGGATTTTCTGAAGTAAGAATCGATATTGACGATAAAAAGAGAGAATTTGGAATTGACGCTGGAAGCCCGGTGGTGGCAATGATTGCCTGTTTCAAGCCGCAAAAAGCTCCTCAAGATTTCATATTTCTAGCCCATCGTGTTAGCCAGGTTCTACCCAACACAAGGTTTATTTTGGTAGGGGATGGGGAGTTAAGGCCCGAGGTTGAGGCATTGATAAGGAGGTTTAAACTGCAAGGAAAGGTTATTTTGACTGGCTGGCGGCGCGATGTCCCGGAGATTATGCAGATTGTTGATGTCTTGGTGCTCACTTCCCTCTGGGAGGGTCTTCCTATCGTTTTTCCTGAAGCCATGGCCTCAGGGAAGCCGGTTGTGGCCACAAATGTAGATGGTGCCAAAGAAGCTATTATCGATGGGGTGAATGGATTTTTGGTCGAGGCTCACAATATAGAAAAATTTGCTGAGAGGGTAATAATGTTAATTAGAGATCGGAATTTAGCTCAGAGAATGGGAAGAGAAGGCCAGAAAATGGTCTATCCTACTTTTGATTTAACTCACATGTTGAAAAGGATAGAAGCCCTCTATGAAAAATCGCTTGTTGATTTTGGAGATTGATTATGGGTAAAACTATTTCTGAAAAAATTATCGCTTCTCAATTGGGAAAAGAAGTAACTGCAGGGGACATAGTGATTGTGCCGGTGGACCTCTGTATGATGCAGGACGGTACAGGTCCCCTGACCATTAAGCAGTTGAGAAAACTGAAAAGAGGTGGAGTTTTGAGTGGCTCAGGGGAAGGAGTTGACTGCAAGATATTTGCTCCAGAGAAGACATTTGTCTTCCTCGACCACGCTGTTCCTCCTCCCCGCAAAGAACTTTCCAATGTCCAGAATGAGTTACGAAATTTCGCAAGAGAAACTGGAGCAAGCCTCTCGGAAATAGGAGAAGGAATTTCCCATCAAAGACTGGTAGAAAGCTTCGTGAATCCAGGTGATATTGTCATTGGTGCCGATTCTCACACCTGCACTTCTGGAGCCCTGGCTGCCTTTGCTACAGGAATGGGCTCCACGGATGTAGCTGTAGCGATATTTACGGGAAAGACCTGGCTCAAGGTCCCGCAGACATTTATGATTAATGTAAAAGGAGGCTTTCCTAAAGGTGTCTATGCCAAGGATTTGATTCTATACGTTGTTGGTATGCTGGGAGCCGATGGAGCGACCTACAGGGCTTTAGAATTTGCCGGGCAAAGGATAGAGAATATGTCAATTTCGGAAAGGCTCACTCTTTGCAATATGGCTGTAGAAACAGGAGCCAAGGCTGGACTTGTTGGCGCGGATGGTGTAACCAGAGCATATCTCAAAGAAATGGGCCGGGAAAATAGTTATGAGGAAATTAAGGCAGATAAGGACGCAGAATATGAGAGAATTTTTGAAGTTGATGCTTCAAAATTGGAGCCAATGCTTGCTTGTCCTGAGACACCGGATAACGTTAAACCAATTTCTCAAATAAAAAGCGAAAATATCAGAATTGACCAAGTCTTTATTGGCACCTGTACTAACGGTAGAATAGAGGATTTGCGTCTGGCGGCAGAGATATTGAAAGGCCGAAGATGTGCTCCCGGGACAAGGTTGATCGTTGCGCCAGCCTCCCGCAAGGTCTACCTCCAGGCGGTTAAAGAAGGAATTTTTGAGGCACTTATTGAGGCTGGAGCTACCATCTTAAATCCCGGATGTGGACCCTGTGTGGGGATACAGGGAGGGATTTTGGCCGATAAGGAAAGGTGCCTTTCAACGGGGAATCGGAATTTTAGAGGCAGAATGGGTAACCCGGATTCGGAGATATATCTTTCTTCTCCAGCTACAGCTGCCTGGACGGCGGTAAAGGGAAAAATTAGCGACCCCAGAGAAGTAACATAGATGATAACCATTGCGGAAGAGGTGACAGAGGCTAAAAAGATGTCATTGCGAGCGACTGGAAGGAGCGTGGCAATCCCCAGATTGCTTCGGTCGCTTCACTTCCTGGCAACGACTTTGCAGGGCGCAAGAATAAACTCGCCCCGATTTATCGAGGGTTATGGGAGTAGCAGGTTTTAACCTGCGTTTTGGAGTAGCAGGTTTTAACCTGCGTTTTAAGACGCAGTCTGAAGTCTGCTACTCCAGACGCGGACTGAAGTCTGCTACTCCAGGAAGGTCGGAATATTTTTGACAATACTCTGATTCACAGGAGGAGGGGGAAATGGTCCTCAAAGGTAAAGTACACAAGTTTGGAGATAACATTAGCACAGATTTGATCGCTCCAAGTAGATTTTTCCATTTGAGAAATAATTTGCCAGAGTTAGCCAAACATACATTGGAAGACGCCGACCCTGAATTCATAAAAAAGGTAAAGCCAGGAGATTTTATGGTGGCAGGGAAAAATTTTGGTCTGGGGTCATCCCGCGAGCATGCCCCCGCAATAATCAAACTGTGTGGTGTAAGCGCGATTTTGGCCAGGTCTTTTGCCAGAATATTCTTTCGCAACGCAATCAATATTGGACTGCCTGTTCTGGAATGCGAAACCGAGAAGATTGCTCAGGGAGACGAACTCGAAATTGATTTGGAAAAAGGCACAATAAGAAATAGAAAAAGGCGAATAGCGCTAAACTTCCGTCCGCTTCCCCAAGTAATGGTCAACATTTTGCGCGATGGTGGCCTGGTGGAACACATCCAAAAACATGGTGGTTTTAAATTGTAAATCCCGTCTCTTCAAGACCTGTATGTAGGGGCTTGTCCCCGAAATTAGAAATTTGGAATTTGAAATTTGGAATTTGTAATTTGGAATTTCTAAGATAATTCCGCCCATAAAGGGCTACACTACCCACAGTGTATTTTGTAGTGTAGGGCTTTATGCCCGTAATTTGTAATTTGTAATTTGAAATTTGGAATTTGGAATTTCCAAAGGGGGCAATTATGTACAGAGTTACTTTAATTCCTGGCGATGGTGTTGGGCCGGAAGTGGTGGAGGCTGCTCGAAAGTGTATTGAGGCCACAGGGCTAAAGATTGAATGGGAACGAGTCGATGCTGGAGCGGAGATTATGGATAAGTATGGAACGCCTTTGCCTGACCAAGTGATCGATTCAATAAAGAAGAATAGAGTTGCTTTAAAAGGTCCTGTCACCACCCCCGTAGGAATAGGGTTTCGCAGTATTAATGTTGCCCTCCGCCAGAAGCTCGACCTCTTCGCTTGCCTCCGTCCCTGTAAGTCGTATCCCGGTGTGAGCTCGCGGTATAAAGGGGTCGATTTAGTGGTGGTAAGAGAGAATACTGAAGACGTATATTCAGGAATAGAATTTGAGAGAGGAAAGCCTGAGACCAGTGAACTTATTAAACTTATTCAGACTTCAAGAAATGTGAAGATTTCCGATGATTCTGGAATAAGTATCAAGCCAATTTCCCAGCGCGCTTCGGAACGGATTATTCGCTTCGCATTCGACTATGCCAGGAAGAATAGCAGGAAGAAGGTCACCGCTGTGCATAAAGCCAATATAATGAAATATTCGGATGGAATTTTTGTGGAAGTATTCCACAACATTGCCCGTGATTATCCAGACATTCAATCCGAGGATAAAATTGTGGATAATATGTGTATGCAATTAGTCCAGAAGCCAGGACTTTACGATGTGCTCGTTCTACCCAATCTTTATGGAGACATAGTCTCAGACTTATGCGCAGGATTGGTGGGAGGGCTCGGTCTGGCTCCAGGAGCAAATATTGGTGAGGAAATTGCTGTCTTTGAAGCCACCCATGGCAGTGCCCCCAAGTATAAGGGAATGAACAAAGTAAATCCCACTGCCATGATTCTCTCAGGGGTATTGATGCTAAGGTATCTGGGGGAGGGAGAGAATGCGGATAGGTTGGAGAATGGTGTGGCTCAGGTGATTGCCAAAGGAGAGACAGTTACCTATGACCTTGGCGGAACTGCTACAACTTCCGAGATGGCTAAAGCAATCATTAAGAATTTGAAATGAGAATTTTGAAAAGGTTGGACAGTTTGACCTGGAAGGGACAAAGGATCACCAGTTGTGAAAAGGAGAAAATCTTGGAACGCACAGCGGTAATTATTAAACCAGATGCCTTCTCTAAGAGAATAGTAGGGAGAATCGTAACAACATTTGAAGAGCAAGGTTTCAAAATTGTTGCCTGCAAGATGGTTCTTCTTACACGAGAAAAAGCAAAGGAGTTTTATGAAGAACATAGAGGTAAGGAGTTTTATGAACCTTTAGTAAATTTTATGTCGTCCAATCCCTGTTTGGTTATGGTTTTGGAAGGAGAGAAGGCAATTCAAAAAATTCGAGATATTGCAGGCGATACTGACCCGCAAAAAGCAAAGGAGGGAACCTTGAGAAGGCTTTACGCTCAAGATAACCGCCACAATATCGTTCATGCAGCAGATTCAGTTGCATCAGCAGAAAAGGAAGTTAAATTCTTCTTTTCCGAAGAAGAAATATATCGTTGGGAAGAAAAAATATATAAAAAATAGATCAGAAGTGTTTATGACATAAAGCGGCTAACCGAGCCTGATGAGGTTGGTCACCCTTTGGGGTGAGGAAAAAAGGCACTCTAAAGAGTGCCCGACCATGGTACTGGAAATGCGGGATTAGACAAATGTACAAGATTTTAAATAAGCAAGACCTGGCCCCGAATATAGAAGAATTTCTGATATCTTGCCCTGAGATTGCCAGAAAAGCACAACCCGGACAGTTCGTAGTAGTGAGGATTGACGAGAGAGGGGAGAGGATTCCTTTAACCATTGCGGACTATGACAGAGATAAAGGAACCATCACTATTGTGGTTCAGGAAGCGGGGAAAACCACTTGCCGGTTAGCAAGGCTGAATTTAGGCGATACCCTCTCCGATGTTATTGGGCCTTTAGGTATCCCCACTCATATGGAAAATATAGGAACAATAGTCTGTGCAGGTGGTGGCGTGGGCATAGCGCCCGTCTATCCTGTGGCTCGAGGTTTTAGACAATTTGGAAACAGGGTTATATCGATTATAGGTGCACGAACCAAGGAACTGGTAATCTGGGAAAATAAGATAAACTCTGTCTCAGATGAGTTTTACATCACTACTGACGATGGTTCCTACGGCCGGAAAGGTTTTTTATCCGATGAATTACAGAGGATAGTCGAAGGAGGAGGAGAGATAGGGCTGGTGTTTGCAGTGGGACCGACTCTTATGATGCGTGCTGTTTGTGAGGTTACAAGGCCCTATAAATTGAGGACTATAGTCAGTCTCAATCCCATAATGGTAGATGCTACTGGAATGTGTGGTGCTTGCAGAGTTTCGGTAGGTGGCAAAACCAAGTTTGTGTGTGTGAACGGCCCAGATTTTGATGGTCACCAGGTAGATTTTGACCAACTTCTCAGCCGCCAGAGAATTTATTTAGAAGAAGAGAAAAAAGCTCTTCAAAGCTATGATTCGGCCTGTGAACATGGTAAGCTCAAATGAAAATTGTTCCTGAAAAAGTGGAAATGTCTCGTCAGGCTCCCAAAGTCAGGGTCACCAATTTCAATGAGGTCGCTTTGGGCTATTCGGAAGAAGAGGCCCAACAAGAAGCCAAGAGATGTCTCCAATGTAAGAAGGCTCCCTGTATAGAGGCCTGTCCAGTGGAAATCGATATTCCAAGTTTTATTGCCAGGATTATTGAGAAGGATTACCAGGGAGCCATACGGAAGATTAAGGAGAAGAATCTCCTGCCGGCAATGTGTGGGAGGGTATGTCCCCAGGAGGGACTTTGCGAAAAGGCCTGTACTTTAGCTAAGAAGTATGAACCGGTGGCCATTGGTCGCTTGGAACGCTTCGCTGCTGATTGGGAGCTCCAGAAAGGCAATCCAGAGAGATCGCCATTGCCTCCCCACACTGGGAAACGCGTGGCGATCATTGGCTCCGGTCCCGCCGGGTTATCCTGTGCTGGCGATTTAGCCAGGTTGGGACATAAGGTGACCATTTTTGAAGCACTACATAAACCCGGGGGCGTTCTGGTCTACGGAATTCCAGAATTCCGCTTACCCAAAGCTATTGTGAGGTGGGAGATAGAATACATTCGCTCCCTCGGGGTGGAAGTAAAGACCGGCTATGTGATTGGCAAGATTTATACCCTCGATGAACTGTTTTCCCAGGGTTACAACGCTATTTTCATTGGAATTGGGGCTGGCTTACCCAAGTTTATGGACATTCCCGGTGAAAACCTCAATGGTGTTTACTCGGCCAATGAATTCTTGACCAGAACCAATCTAATGAAGGCATACTTGTTTCCCGATTACGATACTCCCATAAAAATTGGCAAGAGAGTTGCTGTTGTAGGAGGTGGAAACGTGGCAATGGATGCCTCACGCACAGCCTTGAGGTTAGGAGCTAAACGTGTATTCAACATATACCGCCGTTCCCGAAAAGAGATGCCTGCGCGGGTGGAAGAGGTCCAAAATGCCAAGGATGAGGGAGTGAAATTCAATTTTTTGACCAATCCAGTCCGGATTCTTGGCAATAGCAAAGGTTGGGTTACAGGAATTGAATCTATAAGGATGGAACTGGGAGAGCCTGACGAGTCTGGACGCCAGCGGCCAGTACCTATTAAAGGCTCGGAATTCACCATAGGGGTTGATGTTGTGGTAATGGCCATTGGTGCTGGTGCCAATCCTCTACTTCCATCTGCCACTCCGGATTTGAAATTGAACAAATGGGGCTATATCATTGCAGACGAAACCACTGGGCAGACCTCGAAGGATGGTGTTTGGGCCGGAGGAGACATTGTGAGTGGAGCCGCCACAGTCATTTCCGCCATGGCTTCTGGTAGGAGCAGTGCCAGAGCAATCCATCAATATCTGATGGAAAGTCACAAGAGCGGGTAATAAGAGTTCTGAAAAACGACTCATTTTGAGAGAACTGTGATTTTTTCTTGACAATTCCCGTTTTAACTTGTAATATTTTGACATTCTTTATGTAGAAAGGTAGCCGCAAGCTTTAGCTTGCGCCGTTATTTGTTACCATGCTTTCGCAGGCTGAAGCCTGCGGCTACCATTGTGGAAGCATGCACGGACTATTTTGGCGATATTATTCAGGAGTATCTTATGCCTAATCCCAAAAGAAGACATTCTGTTTCCAGACGAAATAAACGGAGAGCAAACTGGAAACTATATATTCCTACTCTATCTATTTGCCCGATGTGTAAGGAATTTAAACTTCCCCATTTTGCCTGCTTTAATTGCGGTTATTACAATGACGTCAAGGTGATTAAAACGAAAAAAGAGATAGAAGAAGAAAGGAAAAGAAAAGGAAAGAGATAGGAAGAGGCTTTATTTATGCGAATTGCTGTAGATGCTATGGGTGGCGACTATGCTCCAGGAGTGGTGGTGGAAGGAGCAGTTCAAGCTGCCAAAAAAGGCGGTTATGAAATAATTTTGGTCGGGGATGAAGCGCGGTTAAAAGAGGAGATGAAAAACTATCGAAGTTCGTCTTTACCCCTTTCAATTCACCACTGTTCAGAGGTTATTGGCATGGATGAGTCACCTGCCATAGCCTGTCGTCAGAAGAAAGATTCCTCAATCGTGATTGCTACCCGATTAATAAAGGAAGGTATGGCTGATGGAATGGTTTCTGCAGGGAACTCGGGTGCAGTCATGGCAGCGGCATTAATGGTTCTGGGCAGGTTGCCAAAGGTCGACCGGCCTGCTATTGCTGTATTAATGCCTACTCTAAAGGGTCCAGGTGTCATTCTCGATGTTGGCGCAAACGTCAACTCCACGGCAAGAGACTTGCTTCAGTTCGCTGTAATGGGTAGCATCTATATGAAAACAATTATGAAGAAAGTGGCTCCCCGTATCGGACTTTTGAGTACTGGAGTGGAAGAAGCCAAGGGGGATGAGGTCACCGTGGAAGCTCATCGTCTCCTGCGGCAGAGCGGATTGAATTTTGTGGGCAATATGGAGGGGAGAGATATTCTTAAAGGAAAAGCTGATGTTATCGTTTGTGATGGATTTGTGGGCAATATTCTTCTGAAATTTGGTGAGGGCATAGCCGAAGAATTCGTGAGTGTGTTCAGAGATGAGATTCTCAAATATCCTCTGCGAAAAATGGCACTTATATTGTTTAGAGGCGCTTTCAGAGATATCAAGAAGAAAATTGATTACGCCGAATACGGAGGGGCTCCCCTTTTGGGCGTGGACGGCTGTTCCATAATTTGCCACGGCAGTTCTAATGTTAAGGCAATTTCAAATGCCATCCGGGTGGCAGGGGAATTTGTGAAAAAGAAGATTAATCAACAAATCAAAGAAAGCTTATAGGAGTTAAGAAAAAGTGAGGGTGCGTATAGTTGGAACTGGGTCATATCTGCCGGAAAAAATCTTAACCAATAGGGATCTTGAGCAAATGGTGGATACGACCGATGAGTGGATTGTGAGTCGTACCGGAATCAGGCAGAGAAGGATATGTTCTGATAAAGAGGCTGCCTCAGATTTGGGGATTAGGGCTGCTCAGAGAGCGCTGGAAGATGCTAATGCAAAAGTTGAAGATATCGATTTAGTCATTGTGGCAACGATTACTCCGGATATGTTTTTCCCGGCAACAGCATGCATAATACAGAGTAAGATGGGGATTAAAAATGCTGCTGTTTTTGATTTAAATGCTGCCTGTACTGGCTTTATCTACTCTCTTTTTACCGCCCAGCAATTCTTGCAGAGCGAAACATATAAAACAGCCCTTGTTGTTGCCACCGAAACTCTTTCTAAGATTACTGATTGGAAGGATAGGAATACCTGTGTGCTTCTGGGAGATGGTGCCGGAGCAGCGGTTTTGAGAAAGGAGAAAGGCAACTCAGGAATCCTCTCTTGTTATTTGGACGGAAATGGTCAGTATGGCAATTTGTTGAATATGCCAGCTGGCGGTTCGAGACTCCCGGCAACCGTAACAACCGTGAGGAAGAGATTACATTACCTGAAGATGAGAGGAAATGAGACTTTCAGAATCGCCATACCAGAAATGGCGAACTCCGTCAAGCTGGGACTGGAAAGGTGTGGACTGAATAGGAATGACCTGGATCTGTTGATACCACATCAAGCAAATATCAGGATAATTAGGGCATTAGCAAAAAGATTGTCTATACCTATGGAGAAAATTTTCGTAAATATTGATAGATGTGGAAATACTTCAGCGGCCACTGTCGCTATTGCTCTGGATGAGGCGAATCGCCAGGGCAGAATTAAAAAAGGGGATATTATAGAACTTGTTGCATTTGGTGCGGGATTCACTTGGGGTTCCTGTGTGATTAGATGGTAAAGGTTGCTTTTCTCTTTCCTGGTCAGGGTTCACAGTACGTAGGCATGGGGAGAGAACTTTATGAAAGGTACGAATCAGCGCAGAAGATTATTGATTGGGCAAATGATATTTTGGGTTATGACCTCAGGAGAAAAATCTTTTGTGGCCCTGAAGAGGAATTACAGCAGACTTTAATCACCCAGCCCGCCGTCTTTACTGTTAGTGTCGCCTGTTTGGAAGTACTCAAGGAATTTGAAAGTTCCCCTTCCAAGGAAATCCTAAGACCGCAAATTGTAGCGGGTCATAGTCTGGGCGAGTATACTGCTCTACTTGCTGCAGGCGTCTTTGATTTTCCCCAGGCCTTATCACTGGTTCACCAAAGAGCTAAGTTTATCCATAGGGCTTCCCTGGAAAATCCCGGAGTCATGGCAGCTATTATAGGGCTGGAAAAAGAGAAATTAAAAGAAGTCATTGAGGAAGTTAAGGGGAACCAGATCCTGGAAGCTGCAAATTTCAATTCCCCCGTCCAGATAGTTATTGCTGGAGAATTGACAGCCTGTCAGAGAGCTATTGAGGGAGCCAAAGCAAAAGGAGCAAAAAGAACAGTTGTTCTAAAAGTTAGCGGCGCTTTCCACTCCAGTTTGATGGCTCAAGCCGGGAAGAATTTAGCCAGGGAATTGGAGAATTATGAGTTGAGGGACCCAGTTATCCCCGTGGTAACAAACTACAATGCGAAAGCAGCAACTTCGCAAGAAGAAATCAGAAAGGCACTGGTTTCCCAAATAGAAAGTCCTGTATTATGGGAAGATAGCGTAAAGGAGATGCTCGCAAGAGGCGTAGAGATTTTTATTGAGGTGGGTCCAGGAAAGGTCTTGACAGGACTCTTGGGTAGAATAGCGAAGGGGCCATGTGGGTTGAACGTGGAAGACGAAAAAAGTCTCCAGGAAACCCTTAACAAACTGGAAGTATATAATTAAAAGATAGTTTGTTCATCGTTCAGGAATTTCTTGACGCCAAAAAACTTCGGACTGTGCAAAGCGCAAAAATAAACTCGCCCCGATAAATCGGGGCTCGAACAAATTTTTGCTTGAAAAAGAATGAGCCGTCCTCGTTTTTTGGCTGAAATTCCAAATACTCTTCTCAAACTATCTTTTAATTTGAGGGTATGAAATAGGGAATA
>Ga0209314_10001132_pt1 | contig 12034 bp, 9 predicted proteins | sample I19B2metaG_FD_184146 | JGI IMG/M metagenome (GOLD analysis project Ga0209314, IMG submission 184146) | Lake sediment bacterial and archeal communities from Gulf of Boni, Indonesia to study Microbial Dark Matter (Phase II) - ​I19B2 metaG... | ecosystem: Environmental > Aquatic > Freshwater > Lake...
GATAAAAAAGCATGGGGTAATTTTCTATGGTTAAAAAAATACTAATAACTCTTCTTTTACTATCTATTCTCTCAATAAACAGTGTTCTTGGTCAGGTCACTTCTCGTCAGGAAGAGGACTTGTATAATTTTGCTATGAGCCTCTATCGTGACGGAATGTACAAATTGGCTATAGAGCAACTGGAGAAATTTGAGAGAAACTACCCGGAAAGCGAGAGGCTCCCTGAGGTGAGATTCTACAGGGCTGAGTCTATATTTAAAGAAGGAGATTATGTGGGAGCCTTTCTCGGTTTTGGCAAGGTTATGAATTCATATCCGGGAACAGATTTCGCTCTCAGGAGTAGTATTCGTCTTGCTGACTGTAAATATATGACTAAGAATTATAATGAAGCGATAAAGCTCTATCAGGATTTCATTCGGAGATATCCCAGGAGCGACCTGGTGGTGGAAGCAAAATACTATACTGCTGAATCTTATTTCAATCAAGGAAAGTATGGAGAGGCTGTCGCAGGGTACGATGAAATTATTAAAAATTATTCTCAGTCCAAGTATATTGACTACGCTCACTACTCCAAGGGCTTCTCCTACTTTAGGCAGGAAAAATATTCTGAAGCGTTGCCTGAATTCTCCCTGGTGATTAAATCTTTTCCCAAAAGTAGCCTTGCCGATGCCTCCCAATTTTTTATAGGGGAATGTCAGTTCTACCAGGGGAGTTACAGGTTAGCTGTGGATGAGTACCAGAAGTTGTTAAATACCTATCCTAAATCCACCTATCTTCCTCAAGCCCAGTTTAAGATTGGAGAATCGCTTCTCCAACTGGGGAAGTTCTCTTTTGCCAGGGAAGCATACAAGAAAGTATTAAGTATGACACAAAATAAAGACCTCCAGGCAGCTGCTCAATATGAGATTGGCGAGGCTTTCTACCGGGAAGCGAAATACTCCGAATCGGTTATCGCCTATCAGGAAGTTATTAAAACCTATCCCCATTCCACTCAGGCAGTAAAGGCTCAACAGTCTATTGGCTGGAGCTATTTGAGGCAGGGAAAGTTTAGTGAAGCCAGGAAAGCTTTCTCAGATGTGATAACTATCTATCCCCAATCCGACCTTGTCATATCTTCCCATTATCTGATTGCTAATTCGTTCTATTATGAGAAAAAGTATCAAGAAGCAGTTAGAGAGTATGATGTTTTGATAAAAAGTTTTCCCACAAGCAATCTGGCTGATGACTCTGTTTACTGGAAGGGCTGGTGTTACTATAAGGAAGGTAAATACGATGAGGCGATTGCTACTTACAGGGAAGTGGAAAAGAACTACTCCGATAGTAATCTGATAGTAGAGACTGAGTTCCAGATTGCAGAGTCTCTATTTAGAAAAAGAGATTTCGATTTTGCAGGAAAGGTCTACCAGGAAGTTATAGATCGTTATCCTCAGAGTGGGTTGGTTGACGATGCTTATTTTGGTATGGGAAGGTCTTTATACGAAAAGGGTGATTTCGATTCTGCCTACAAGGCATATCAGTCAATCCTCAAGACTTTTCCCAGTAGTGACCTCGCCTGCCAGGCACAGTTAGAGATAGGTAATTGTCTGGTAAGTCAAAAAAAGTATGATGAAGCACATAGTGCCTATAGCCTGGCTCTCAAAAACTACCCCAAGAGTGGTATTGAAGACAGAATAAGGTTACAGATTGGGCTGGCTTACTATAAAGAAGGGAAATATGAGAAGGCAATTGAAGCCCTTAGTAGTTTGAGGGAGGAGTTTAAGAATAGTGAACTCATTGACAGGGCTCTCTACTATATTGGCTGGTCATACTTCAAACAGAAAAAATACAATGAAGCAATTCTCCATTTTAATAGTGTAGTAGCTAATTATCCTGAAAGTCCCATTGTGGCAGATTCTCTATTTAGAATAGGAGATGCATTTTATAACCAGAAGCGATACGGAGAGGCGATAAAGAATTATCAGAAAATCATCGACAATTATCCTCAAAAGGAAATAGCAGAATTTGCCTATTATGCTATTGGCTGGAGTTATCATGCTCAAGGTGATGAGGACAAAGCAATTAATATCTACAGAGATTTTATTGAGAAGTATCCTGAGAGCGGTTTGAATGTAGAGGCGAGGTATCGGCTTGGAGAATATTATTATAGCAGGGATAATTTCAATGAGGCAGTAGAGATTTACCGCTCAATAGTTGACCTTTATCCCAACTCAACTCTTGCTGACGATTCCTGTTACTGGTTGGCGTGGAGCCACTATACGGCTGGTAACTATGATGAAGCAGCCGGCACTTTCGGGAGGCTAATAGTGAACTATCCTGATAGTGAACTTGCCAGTGAAGCTCAATTTCGCATTGGAGAATCCTATTTTGTGCAAGGGAAATATGTTGAGGCAATAGCAGAATATGAGAAAAAGATTGCGAAACTTCCGGAAGATGCTTTCTCCAGCGAGTCCCAATATAAAATTGGAGAGAGTTATGAGAAGATGGATAGGAAGGACCTTGCAGAGGAGGCTTTTCAGAAGACACTCCAGAAGTATCCCCAATCAATAGCTGCAGCCAGAGTCCATTTGAGATATGGAACTTTATATGAGCAAAAGAAAGACTACAAGAAAGCAATAGAAAAGTATAAATTGGCTACAAATTTAGCCCGCAATGAAGTAGGAGCAGAAGCACAGAAGAGAATAGGGGATTGCTACTATTTCCGGAAAGACTACTATAATGCTATGGTTGAATATTTGAAAGTGGTCTATCTTTACAGCAATTACCCATACTTTGCTGCTCCTGCACAATATATGGTTGGAGAATGCAATGCAAAGCAAAGATTCTGGGAAGATGCGAGAAAAGCTTACAATAAGGTCATAGAAAATTATCCACAAACTGAGTGGGCAAAGAAAGCCCAGATAGAAATAGAAAAGATAGCAGAAAAATAAGATGAAAAACTGCGGATTAGAATTGATTGAATTGGAGTAGCGAAGCGAAGCTTCGCGATTACGAAAGAAAAATAAGATGATAATAAGAAAAATCAACATTTTTATGGGAATATCTTTTTTTTTATTATTCTGTAACCCCGGGGCGCGGGGTGAAGTAGAAAAGCCAACTGAGGAGAGACCTGCTTTCGAACTCCCCGAAGTAGTAATTATTGGAGAAGACCAATCGAAGGTCATTATAGGTGGAGAATGGAAGCCACTCATTGACCAACCCTTCTTGAAAAAAGTTGAAGTTGGTCTGGAATCGGCGGGAAAACTCTCTCCTCTACTCTTTCCTCCTCAGAGGAAGGACTTAAATATTACTGAAGTTAATTTTGCTTACGGAAATTTCAATTCTTTAAAGAGTAACCTCACCCATGGTAGACAAATCAAAGATAAAGCCCATTATCTCTTTTCTATAGGAAAATATAAGACAGATGGAGAATTTTCTGGCAGGCGTTATAACCAGGACAGTGCATTTTTAGAAATTGGTTTTAAACCTGCTAAAAAACTGGAATTGAAAATTGCTACTTCTGGTCTCTTCAAAGATTACAGGCTCTCCAATTCTACTGATACTCAAAAGGTAGACCTGTTTAATCTGGAATTGGGACTGGAGAGGAAAATAGGGGAAGAGACGAGTGTCGGTGGTCAGTTCTTTGGTCAAGAAGCACACTTGAAGAATGGTGGTAAAGCCAAAGGCGATATAGGAGGAGCCGGGTTACAGGCGAGGATTGGTCTGGCGCAAAGGAACACATTGAACATAGAGGCTCAACTCTATCAAGAGAGGATTAGCCTGAGTGGTAACAGGAGGCGTTATTTAGTCAGCTTCATTTCCCTGACTGACGAGTTTCTTATTTTTGATAAGCTAGGGATTCACTTAGGAATGGAATACAAGGAGAAGAGTAAACCTTTTACTTCCTTTATTTATCCCACGGGCAGATTGTCTTATGAGGTGATTCCCAATTTTAATATTTGGGTAAAATATAAGCCAGAGCTGGAAATTCCTGTGTTCAATGAACTTTATATAGACAACGACTATGTCGGTGTGAATTTAGACCTTCTTCCCCAGAAGAAAATATTTTCTCTTGAGGAAGGTATGGATTATAAGTTTAACCAGAACTTATCTAGTAACATATCTTTTTTTCAGAAGAAATTTAGAAATTTCATTACTCTTTCTGACGATGGCAGGATAGGGAATCTGGAGAATACTCCCAACATCTACTCGCAAGGTATAGAAGCCTCCTTTGTTTACAGTCAAGGAGTAGCAGACTTTAGTCTGCGTGAAGGAGTAGCAGACTTTAGTCTGCGTGAAGGAGTAGCAGACTTTAATCTGCGTGAAGGAGTAGCAGACTTTAATCTGCGTGAAGGAGTAGCAGACTTTAGTCTGCGTTTAAAATATGTATACGAGAGGATAGAAAATGAAGACCAACCTGATGAGAAAGTGCCCTATAAGCCCAGCCATTCACTAAAAATTTCATCGCACTATGGTTATGGACCACTGGGAATAGAGTTGACAATTCTAATGCAGAGTGAAAGATATTACAATCGCTCCTATTCTCTGCCTTTCTACTTGACCTTGGGAACAGAAATTTCCTATAGTATAATAGAGCAGTTTCTCTTCTTTCTTCAAGGAGAAAATTTACTACAGGAGAAGTATGCTGAAAGGTTTGGCTATCCCCTCGACCACAGTAAGTTTCTCGGAGGATTTAAAGTAAAATGGTAAGAAAAAGGGGACAGGCTACTTTTTTGTGCAAAAAACGGGACGGGGTAATTTTTGATAAGAGTCTTATTATGAAAGAAAACTGTGATATAAGGGAGGAGACGGTGGGTAAACGCAGAGAAAAAGTAGCCTGTCCCCTTTTTATGAAAGGAGGTTAAGATGCTTAACTATTTTTTACGCGGTGGAATAATGATGTACCCCCTTTTTCTTGCTTCGGTATTGGCTCTGGCGATAATCATCAATAAGCTTTATGTTCTTTATCGAGCAAGAACTAACGAGAGAGAGCTAATAGCTAAAATCAAAGAGTTACTCAATCAAAAGATGGTCAAGCAAGCAGTGGCTTTATGTGAGAATGCTAAAGGACCTGTTGCTTCTATATTGAAAGCTGGCTTGAATGAGTATGGTAAAGGGCAAAAAGCAATGGAAGATGCTTTTGAAGCTCAAGCCTTGGAAGAAGTCCCTCGGCTGGAAAGCTATCTGCCTGCTCTCGCCACCATTGCAGCAGTATCTACTTTGATGGGGTTTACTGGTACAGTTACCGGAATGATTCGCGCTTTCGATTCGATTGCTGCTGCCAGCGCTACTTCCCCGGCGATTGTAGCCTCGGGCATTTCCGAAGCACTGATTACTACTGCGGCAGGGTTGTTTATCGCCATTCCGACGGTACTCTTCTATCGCTACTTTATTCATCGTGTAGACAGGTTTGTTTCTGAGATTGAGAGATACTGTAAAGAATCAATTAAAATTTTGATTCCCGGTTAGGTCTGTCACCCTAAGCTATCTTCCTCTCCCTTGTGGGAGAGGGTAAGGGTGAGGGGAAGGAGGGAAAAAGTGGAATTTAGAAGAACAAGAACTTTGAGTACGCGTCTCGATGCTACACCAATGGCCGATATTGTCTTTCTACTCCTGATATTCTTTATGCTATCTACTTCTTTTGTCGTTCAGCCAGGCATCCAGGTTAAATTACCAAAAGCAGTTACCTCTGAAATTCAGTTAAAGAAAGACCTCATGTTAACGATTACTGCTGAGAATATACTCTTTTTAAATGAAGAGCCAGTTACTCTGGATAAGTTAGGTGAAGCGCTTACGGCTGCTTTTGCTCAGAGGAAAGATAGAATCTTGATTATTAAAGCCGACCAAGAAGTTAAACACGGCTTTGTGGTGCAGGCAATGGATATTGCTAAACTGAATGGGGCTGATAGATTAGCAATTGCCACAGAACCAAAATTGGACTGATTTTCAGGAGACGGTAATGTCTGGAGATCGTAGTTTCAAACTTTCACTACTTATTTCTTTTATCATCCATTTGGTAATGCTGATATATATTCCGATAACTCAGCGCCAGAGACCTCCGATTAGATTTGTGGAAGTGTCTTTAGTCTCATTGCCGTCCGTAAGACCCAGCGAGCCAGGCTACCCGAAGTCGGTAGCTCTTGCCAGGCCCAGGACTCAGGTCAGTCCTGCTCCTGGGGTCGATGTCTGGACACCCGGGGAAGGAGAGCCATTGGCAATTCCAGGACCTGAAACGAAGATTACCCTAACAGAAATTCCTGCACCTGAGCCCGAATTTGGAGAAAAGATATCGATGCTGCCGGGCGAAGATAGGTTTACCCTGGAAGGAAAAAAAATTACGCCCGGACTTCCCGATAAAGGGGGCATTTCTGTTGGAAAAGGTGAAGCTCGAGATTTTGCCATAACTGGCCCTGTTTCCCGTAGAGGAATTGTCCGGCGAGTCTATCCTAAATATCCGAGATGGGCAGAAGAGGCAGGGGTGAGCGGAGAGGTTCGCTTAAAGTTCTGGGTCCTGCCCGATGGATTAGTTACCAGAGTAGAGGTAACTCAGACTACAGGATATCCTGACCTGGACCAGATTGCCAGCCAAGCAATGAAGAAATGGCTCTTTGAGCCCCTCTCTCCTCAGGAAAAGCAGATAGTCCAGTGGGGAACAATCACCCTCAAGTTCAAGCTGGAATAAAACTAAGTTCTCTAAATGTTGGTAGCTGCAGAGCGAAACTCTGCTAAAGAGGTAGCCGCTCCGATTCATCGGAGCGTTTCAATGCGCAACCTGAAGGTTGCGGCTACTATACGGGAGCAAAGCTTGCGCTTTGCTGCTACAATAATAGATGTAGCTGCAGAGCGAAGCTCTGCTAAAGAGGTAGCCACTCCGATTCATTGGAGCGTTTCAATGCGCAACCTGAAGGGTGACCAACCAACGGGCGACCACAAGGGTCGCCCCTACGCGTGGTCGGGCACCATTTATGGTGCCGTCTGAAGGGTATATTTTATGATTGAGGGAAGAATCTTATTGTTTGGCGATGACCCTAAGACCACTCGGGGACTAAAGAAAACCCTGGAGAAGGAAGCTTTTACATTTTCCTATTTTGAAGGAAAAAGTCAATGTAAAAAAAGAATTTTAGAGTTCGAACCAGAACTGATTATCCTAAATTTTATCTCTTCATCTGAAGTTAATTTTAGAATTTGTAAGGATATCAAGCAGGGTAGAAATTCCGCACACATCCCAGTAATTATCATCACTAATATTTTGAGGAAGAAGGAGCTAATTAGAGCCCTGGAGATTGGTGCCGATGACTGTTTGGCGAAACCTCTCGATTTCGATATTTTCTTAGCCAGATTGAAGGCAATTTTACGGCGAATAAGTTATAGGGAAGAACCCGAGGAAATCTTGAGATACAAAGATATTGTCATTAATTTGACTAGCAGGACTCTTTTGGTAAAGGAGAAATCAGTTAAATTAACTCCAAAAGAGTTTGCCCTTCTTTACATTTTGATGAAAAAGAAGGGAAGAGCGTTAGAAAGAAGATATTTGATGAAAAGTGTTTGGGACGAGAAGTATCTTGGAGACCCCCGCACAATAAATAAACATATCGAGACCCTCCGCAAGAAATTGGGCCCTGAAGCCAGCCGACACATTGAAACGGTTCAGGGAGTAGGCTATATGTTTAGGGCCTAAATTCTCAATTTTAACACCTTCCAAATCTCCATTCCTGTAACCCAACAACAATAGCAAGGTAGTGTAGCCCTTTATGGGCGTCCCGATTTATCGGGACGGGCATAAAGCCCTACACTACAGTAATTTATCTTTAAAATTTCGCCAGAATTTCGCTTTAATTCATAGGAAATATAGGGTAATCTAAAAGTAGAAATATGTACCCAAAAGACCTATATATTTATGGGACTTTAGGTAAAGCTAACGTGACTTTGGCTTAATTCCTATAGAGGTAAGATATCAGCGAACCGAAAGGGGGAGCTGTATAACATTGAGCTTTCTTATAACCAGAGTGGATATTATTGTATGTCTCCACTTAAAGTGTTCAGTAGAAGCCCGAGCAGCACGGGAGATAAACTTTAGGACTGCCCGGGCTTTTCTTTTAAAAAACTATAATTAAGTTGGTATTTTTGGCCGAGTCTTTTGACTCGGCTTTTTTTTGTCCAAAAGTGAGAAGTGAAACTACTCACTTTTAGGAAGCAAAGCTTACGCTTTGCCGCTACAAAATGGAATGTAGCTGCAGAGCGAAGCTCTGCTAACAATTTGAAAAGCAAAAAGTGGAGGAGATGAGAAAGAATGTGCAAACGGGAAAGACTGAGGATTGGTTTGCTCAAGATTGGAGAAATGGCTAGGGAAGCAGGAGTGCTCCGCTCCACTATTCGTTACTATACAGAGATAGGGCTCCTGCGGGTTGCCGAAACCCTGTCGCCAGGAGGCTATCGCCTCTATGAGCGTGAAGAGACCTTAGCCAGAATTCAGCAAATTAAATCTATTGTTGAGCAAAACCGGACTTTGGAAGACGTCAGGGAAGAATTGACAAAATCATAGCTGAATGGGATAGCAGAATCTGAATGTAGCTGCAGAGCGATAGCTCTTTTTAAAGGAGGGCAAAGCTTTCGCTTTGCCACTATAAAAGAGTTGACCAAAAGGTAGTGCATAATGGGTAAGAATAGCAAAAAAATTATTTTTATAGTGTTATTCCTGGTAGTTATCAATCTTCTCTTTTCTATTTCGCCGGGAGAAGCAGCTAATAGATACTGGGTAGGGGTAGACAATCCCGACAACTGGAATGATGCGAATAACTGGTCAGATAGCTCGGGGGGAACGGGAGGAGTGGGTGTTCCAGGTACAAGCGATACTGCCATCTTTGATGGGGGAAATACTAATTCCTGCCAGATTGATATATCCACTACAGTAGCTTCAGTCATCATCTACTCTACTTATACTGCCACAATATCCATCGATTCTGAAAAATCTCTGACCACATCGGGTTCATTTAAGATTAGTGGAGGGACATTTACCACCAATGGACAACTATTACAGGTTGGTTCTTACACTCAAACTGATGGTATATTCAATGCTGGTGGCTCGACAGTAACCTGTAACGGAAACTTTACCATTTCAGGCGGCACCTTTAATGGCAACACTGCTAGCTTAGATATTAATAATGGCTCATTTAGTCAATCCGGGACTTCTACTTTTACTGCTCCTACCACCAGCTTTACCATACAGAGAAATTTCACCGTCTCCGCAGGAATCTTCAATAATACCGCGACAATAACCTTTGATGCGGATGATTACAACGATGACACCACAGTTACCTATCCAGGAACTGTCCCGGGAACAGTGAAGATTTCCAAAGCTACAAATTACGTAGATGGTTTTATTGTGGCTAGCGGCACTACCATCAATTTAGGTGCTAATCCCACTTCCACAATATGTCCAACAGGAGCATCGTATGGCATTGAGAATAATGGCACGATTATAATTTCCAACGGCACCTGGCACATTGATGGCGGCACCACAGGCAGCACGATTTATAATAACGGCACGATTACGCATAACGGTGATGGTTGGGATATGACCACTTATGTCACTTTAACTAACAATACTGGAAAGACAATTACTTACAGCGGCAATAGTTTGAGTATAGGGAAAGATTTTACGCAAAATGGCACCTTTGATTTGACCGGCAAAACCATTACTTTTGACGGCACCCTGAATAGTACTGTAACCTGCGGGGCAGGCGACGGCACCCTGGGAGGCACGGTAGTTCTCTCTAAGACAACCAGCGGCTCTTTTATAGTAGCCAGCGGAACCAAGATTGCCTTAGGCGATAACCCCACTTCTGCCTTCTACAACGGCGGTAATATTACTAATAATGGAACGATTACGATTGCCAGCGGAACTTGGTCAATCAATTCCACCTATGGCTCGGGGGGAACTTATGTTGATAATTACGGGACAATCTATCATTATGGCTCAGGTTGGACGATGAGTGATGGGGGTTTAAGGAATTATGAAGGTGGTACCATTGAGTATTCCGGTACTACCTTGAGCCTGGACCGCAGTTTCACCCAGAACGGAACTTTTGATTTAACCGGCAAAACGATTACCTTGACCGGAAATCTGGCGTGGGATAAAAGCACGATAACTGCGAGTAGCACCCTTGGTTGTAATGTCGTGATTGATAAGAGTGATGCCTCCAGTACTTTTACTCTCGGAAGCAATGTGGTTATTGCCGGAGATTTTACGCGCACTAACGGACCGACAACCAATCCTTCTTCAGCCTATACACTGGAAGTGCGGGGAAATTTCCAGATGGATACAACCGACACCTTTGGCGGAAGTAATTTTACTCTAAAATTCGGTGGCAGCAATACCCAGAGTATTACCCAGAATGCTGGCACTGTCTCAGGCCCAGTGCAGATAGATAAAACTGGTGGCCGTGCTTATTTAGCGACTGCCTTTACCACCGGCTCAACTACGGATATCGTGGAAGGAACCTTTGATTTAAATGGCAAAGCCTTTACCTCTGGTGGCACCTTTACCGTCCAAGATGGCGGCAACCTACAACTCTTTGGCTCAGAAACACCCACTACCCCAGTCCTAAATACTGGCTCAACAGTTACTTTTATTGGAGATGGTGACACTCTGGCTGATATTTATACCATTACCAGTCTCGCTTCAACCTATCATCATTTAACTATTAACTCTACTGATGAGACAACTGATACCTTTAGACCCACTTCTGCCCTGGATGTCAACGGCACCCTTACCTTAACTAAAGGCACCTTTGACTTAGCTACCAATAACCCGAATGTAAATTTGGCAGGTGACCTCTCTATTGGTAGTTCTGGCTCTGTAACCAAAGGAACCGGCACCTGGACCTTTGATGGAACTACTGCTACTACCTATACAGATTCTTCCACAGGCGGTCCTCAGAATATAGGTATAGTCTCTATAAATAAGACAGACACAGTAGCTCCTTCAACCAATAATAAGCTGACTTTAAATTCCAATATGAAAACAGATAATTTAACTGTAGATGGAACCACAGGTCAAGAGGATACTTTGTCAATTGGTTCTGGATATACTCTTACTGTTACAGCTGGCAGCACAACTACTATTCAAGCAGGAGCTACTATCAGCGGCGCAGGAACATTGACCTTAACTGATACTGCTGGAGATAATCTCTCCACGACCGGTACATTAAGCAGCATTGTAAGATTTGATGCTGTAACTGGTAATGTGACTGTTCCGGCGAGGACCTATGGAGGAGTAGTTGAGTTCTACAATAACACTGTTACTGATTACACTGTTATCTTAGGCACAGCTGCATCTCAGACCTTAACCTTCTCTAGTAACTTTAATCCTCGGGCGGATTCAACTGGTAATATCACAGTTACTGCGGCTACCTATAATCCTACGATGAATATTACCGGGGACATTGACTACACCGGTGCAGGGGCAGGCACAGAATCTCTCTCTATGGGTAATGGCACCTGGACAGTGGGAGGAAATATTGATTTTTCAGATGGCACAGTAGATGCGAGCAGTTCCACATTTGTGTTGAATGGTAGTTCCACCCAGACATTGACTATGGATGGGAATAGCCTCAATATTTTACAAATTACCAATCCTTCTTCTGAAGGGGTCTACTTTGCCGATAATCTCACGTTGAGCACTTTTACTGCTACTACAGGTGATACCCATCTATATTTCTGCGGCGGTTCTACCTTCACCTTTACCAATATAGAGTTAGATGGTCAGGGGGAATCGAGCCATATAGTGCTCAGGTCAACCAATCCCACAAGTGCCTGGTACTTGAATGTGAGTGGAAGCCAGAGTGTTTCCTTTGTAGATGTGCAATATTCCGATGCTTCGGGTGGAGATACCATATTAGCTATTGATGGGACAAGCCTCGATTCAGGTTACAATGTTAACTGGGACTTTGGTCCTCCAGCAGCAATAACCAATCTCTCCGCCTTAACTGGAGATAGTAACGGAGAGGTGAAGCTATCCTGGAGTGCTCCTGGTGATGATGGATGGGATGACCCTATC
>Ga0209314_10001134_pt1 | contig 12023 bp, 10 predicted proteins | sample I19B2metaG_FD_184146 | JGI IMG/M metagenome (GOLD analysis project Ga0209314, IMG submission 184146) | Lake sediment bacterial and archeal communities from Gulf of Boni, Indonesia to study Microbial Dark Matter (Phase II) - ​I19B2 metaG... | ecosystem: Environmental > Aquatic > Freshwater >...
ATCTTGAATCTCCCCTATCTGATAATTATGGGCGAGAATCACCGCATTTCGCTTCAGTTTCAACTCTTCAATTTCTTTTAAGATTTCTTCTTTGCTTTCCACTTTTTACCTTTGTAGCAGCAAAGCGCAAGAGGATGTGTCGCAACCCTGTTTTGGGTAGTCGCAGGCTTTAGCCTGCGTAATTTCTCAGTCGAGAACGCAACCTGAAGGTTGCGGCTACCAAACAAGAAATCTAATTGCGACACAGCCTCGCAAGCTTTGCCTTTAGTCCCGATTCATCGAGACAGCTACATTCGCTTCACGAGCATATTATCAATCAACCTTGCCTTACCAATCCAGACGGCCAGAACAATCAAAACCTTTCCACCCGGCTTTACTTTTTCTACGTCTACCAAGGTCTCGGGGTCAACAATTTTTATGTAATCTACTTTTGCGTGGGATTCTCTCCGGATAATTCTTTCCATTTTGGAAATTACATCTGGAATAGAACTCCCCGCCTTCACCATTGACCTCCCACACTTCAACGCTTTACTTAATGAGAGAGCCTCCTTCCTTTCGTCAAAAGAGAGGTAGTAATTGCGAGAACTCATGGCTAATCCATCTGGCTCACGAACAATAGGGCATTCTCTAATTTCCACCCCCATATCCAAATCCTCTACCATTCGCCTTATGATTTTTAGCTGCTGATAATCCTTCTGCCCAAAATAGGCAACGTCGGGTTTCACAATATTGAACAGTTTACAAACCACTGAGGCTACACCCTTGAAATGTCCTGGCCGGAAAAGCCCACAAAGTCTATTTGATAGCCCCTCTACTTCTACATAAGTAGAATACCCTTTCTTATACATTTCGGAAGCAGAGGGGCAGAAAATTATGTCTACACCTTCTCTTTGAGCAAGGGACCTATCCTTCTCCAAGGGCCGAGGATACCTCCTGTAATCTTCTTCAGGCCCGAACTGGGTAGGGTTAACGAATATGCTCATAATCAGAACATCATTTTCTTTCTTTGCCCTTTGCATCAGGGAAAGGTGCCCTTGATGGAGTGCCCCCATTGTGGGAACGAAACCGATAGACTTTCCCTCCTCCCTTAGCTTATCAGCAACTTTTTGCATTATAGAATTTTTCTTGATTATTTTCATTTTTCTATTTAATTTATGTCTCACAGGCAAAAAGGGGTCAGAGTCATTTTTGAGGGCACATTATTCTCCCCAATCTGCTCCTGCCGGGTCAAAATAGGGTCGGGGTCAAAATAGGAACCGAGTCATCTAATGCAAAAATGGGAAAAAATGACTCTGACCCCTTTTTCCTACTAAAAGTTTCACCTGTGAATTATCTTTCAAATCTCTCAATAGCTCCGAAATAGTCTTCTTAAGAACTGGGTGAACCAATTTTGGGGCGATCTCTTCAAGAGGAATCAGAACAAACTTCCGCTTATGTAATTCAGGATGGGGAATCCGTAACTCCCTCCCGTTCAAAATCTTATCTCCATAAAAGAGTATATCTAAATCGATTATTCTCGGTCCCCACTTGACTTCTCTTTCTCTCCCCATCGACTTTTCTATCCTCTCAAGCCTTTTCCAGAGTCTTAGGGGAGAGAGTTCCGTCCTTGCTTTCACGACGGAATTCAAGAACCAGCCCTGTTCTTTATACCCCAAAGGCTCGGTCTCATATATGGAAGCCTCGTCTATGATTTCTATCCCCGCCTCTTTCATTAATTCAATTGCCTTTCTTATATTTGCTAATCGGTCTCCAAGATTGGAACCAAGACCAACGTAAATTTCTTGTTTTACCATTTTATCCTGCTTAGCCTCTCAACTGCCTCTTCTATTCTCTCTTCATCCACGGTGAGAGAAAATCGAACGTACCCTTCTCCAGAAGGACCGAGTGCGTTCCCTGGAGTGGAGAGAATACCTGCTTCCTCCAGGAGCTTCTCCACACTCTCTAGGGACGAGTAGCCTTCGGGAACTCTTGCCCAGATGTAGAATGTCGCCTCTGGCCTTTTCACTTTCCAGCCAGTTTTCCCCAATCCTTCGGCCAAGAGGTCCCGGCGACTCTCGTATATGCGACGCATCTCATCAACACAGTCCTGGGGGCCATTCAAAGCCTCAATGGATGCAATTTGAATAGCAGCGAAAACACCGGAATCGATATTTTCCTTAACCATAGATAGACCCTTGATTATACTTCGGTTACCACAAGCCCACCCAATTCGCCAGCCTGTCATATTGTAAGTCTTGGATAAAGAGTGGAATTCAATCCCCACTTCCTTTGCACCCGGAAGTTCAAGAAGACTCACGGGTTTTTTTCCCTCATAATATACTTCCGAATAGGCGGCGTCACTTACAACGATGATACTATGCTTTCTGCCAAATTCGACTACTGTTTTGAAAAAATCCTTATTGGCACAGGCTGTAGTGGGATTGTTCGGATAGTTAATAAACACCATCTTGGTCTTTTTCATTACCTCATCGGGAACTGAATCCAAATCCGGCAGAAAATTGTTCTCCTCCAGCAAGGGCATAAAGTAGGGACTACCACCGGCATAGATTGTGCCTATGTTGTAGACAGGATAAGCCGGTTCTGGACAGAGAACTACATCACCTGGATTCACAAATGCCAGGTGAATGTGGCCGATTCCTTCCTTGGAGCCGATTACAGCGTGGATTTCACTCTCGGCATCCAATTCAACGCCAAAACGGACTTTGTACCAGCGGGCAATTGCTTTGCGAAATTCTAACAGTCCCGGTCCAAAGGGATATCTGTGATACTTGGGCTCTTCTATAGCCTTCTTCATAGCGTCTCTGATATGTTGAGGAGTGGGTAAGTCCGGGTCTCCGACACCTAAATCTATAATATCTATCCCTCGCCGAATAGCATCTTTTTTCTTTCGGTCAATCTCAACGAAAACATAAGGAGGCAACTGGGACAACCTCTGGGAATAATCGAATTTCATCTCTCATTTCCTTTCAAACCCAAGAGGTCCTGCATATCGTAAGATCCTGGTGGTTGTCTAACAATCCATTTTGAAGCTTCTATCGCACCCCTGGCAAAGCAGTCTCGGCTGTGGGCCCGATGAGTCAGTTCTATCCTTTCGCCAGGGCCAGCAAAAATGACAGTATGCTCACCCACAATATCTCCAGCCCTCACAGCATGAACTCCTATCTCCTGGGGTTTTCTTGGACCAATCATACCCTTACGTCCATAAACTCCTGTTTCCATAAAATTCGAGTTTAGCGCCTGAGAAATAGTCTCCCCCAATCTCACCGCCGTACCTGAAGGGGCATCTTTCTTCTGATTATGATGAGCTTCAATAATTTCTACATCGTATCCTTTAAGAACTCTGGCCACAACCTCAACCAATCTAAATAGAAGATTCACTCCCAAGCTCATATTGGGAGCCATAAGAAGGGGAACGGTTTTTGCTTTCTTCATAATCAATCCCTTCTCTTCCTCCGTATGGCCCGTGGTGCCTATGACCATAGGCTTCTTAAACCTGTAAGCGATTTCTAAATTCTCCAAACTTGCCTGTGGATTTGTAAAGTCAATGACGACTTCTGACCTATCAATAATCTTCTCCAGATTATCAGTCACCTTAACTTCGGGCGTGACCTGAGTTCCTAAACCCTTGTGACCTTTTGCCTCAATAGCCCCCACCAGTTCTGTTTCTGTATCCTTGCTGAGAATATCGATAATTGTTCTACCCATCCTGCCGCAAGCGCCACAGACAATTACTTTAACCATAATTCCCCCCAAAATATGAATCTCAAATTTCAAATTTCAAATTTCAAATTACGGGCATGAAGCCCTACACTACAAATCAAAAATCAAAAATTCCAAATTACGGGCACAAGGCCCTACACTACAACACACTATCTCACTCAGATAAGTTTATACTCTTGGAGCGTGGTTTTTAATTTTGCCAGATTTTCATCAGACATCTTACATAGAGGGAGCCGGATCTCGTCAGAAATCATTCCCATAAGGTTCATTGCTGTCTTAACAGGAATGGGGTTTGTCTCATAAAACATAGCTTCAAAGAGAGAAAACATCTTCAGGTGCATTTTCCTGGCTTTCTTAATGTCTCCTCTATTAAAAGCTTCCACAAGACTTCCCATTTGCTCGGGCACAATATTGGCAGCTACAGAAATTACTCCTTTACCACCTACAGCCAGAATAGGGAAAGTCATAGCATCATCTCCAGAAAGGACATCAAATTCCTCTCCACAATCCCTCACAATCTGGCTTACCTGAGTAATATTCCCGCTAGCTTCTTTCAACCCCACTATATTCTTAATCTTAGCCAATTTCGCCACTGTGGAAGGAAGCATATTGACGCCAGTCCGTCCTGGAACATTATACATAACCATAGGAATATCCACGGTCTCAGCAATCTCTTTGAAATGTAAATAGAGGCCATTCTGGGTTGGCTTATTGTAATATGGCGTAATCACCAAACATCCATCAGCTCTAACTTCCTTGGCAAATCGGGTCAATTCGATCGCCTCGATTGTGTTATTGGAACCCGTGCCTGCAATAACTTTTATACGTCCATTTACTGATTCAACCACAGTCTTAATGACCACCCTATGCTCCTCATGCGAAAGAGTTGCCGATTCTCCCGTAGTCCCACAGGGAGCAATACCTGATGTCCCATTTCTAATATGAAACTCTACTAATTCTTTTAATTTATCTACATCAACCCGATTATTTTTGAACGGCGTTACCAGTGCCACGTAAGAACCTGAAAACATTCTCCACCTCCTCGAGGTACGGGACGAACTCTGTGCCGTCCCTATGTCGGTTGGCCACAGTGTGCCACCCCTACATTTGAGTGGCCATCCCGATACATCGGGACAAACTGCCTCCTGCCCCTACAATAACATTTAAAAGATAGTTTGTGAAGAGGTCTTGGAATTTTAGCCAAAAAACGAGGACCGCTTATTCTCACCTATCAAGCGAAGGGATTTGGTCAAGCGAGCATTAGAATTTTTAGCCAAAAATCGAAGAATGTAGGGGCTCAATTTATTGAGCCCGCGTCTACGGGTTCGATGAATCGAACCCCTACAGCAAAAAATTCTCAGCGAGCGAAAGCCAAATCCCGAGCTATCTCCCCTTCATAAACTACTCTGACTTCACCCTCAAGCCAAACGCCTTTGAACTTTTCTATTCCTTCTCTATCTTTTTCTATTATATATTCTACTTTCAAGACTTCTCCGCCTCGAGTATGAACTTCCACAGGAGAAGATACCTTTGCTTGTAAACCCGCTATCAAAGCCGAAGCGACAGCACCTGTGCCACAGGCAAGGGTTTCATCTTCCACTCCTCGTTCATATGTCCTGATATAGATGGAGTTCCTCCCTTTCAAGCTTACGAAATTAACATTCGCCCCGGAAGGAGCAAATCTCCGATGGTAACGAATCATCCGCCCCAGACCTTGCACATCGACCCTATCCAGAAGGGGAACAAAAACCACCACATGGGGAACCCCGACATTAATAAAGTTTACTTCTTGAGACCCTCGAAGTTTAAGTCTAATCCTAAAATTTGTCTTTATATTAAAGGGAGTGTTCAATCTCACCCTCACCTTCTTGTCTTTAACCTGTGCCTGCACATACCCGGCTCTGGTCTCCATGACTACCTTTGAAGAAGCAATCCCATTAATAAATGCGAACATGGCAAGGCACCTGGCACCATTACCACACATTTCTGGCTCGCTGCCATCTGGATTAAAAATTCGCATTCCGTAGTCAGCCTTCCGCGCTCTTTCCAAAAGTATCAACCCGTTCGCCCCAATTGAACGGCGCCGCCGACAAAGATTGAGCGCAAGTTTGGAGAGGCCGCGGCTAAATATTCTTTTCCTATTATCAATAATTATGAAGTCGTTGCCACCGCTTTCCATCTTTGTAAAAGAAATATACCGTCTTCTCAATGCCATTCCCGCTTTCCAATTAACCCAATTGTGGGCACAGATTCAATCTGTGCAACTAACCGAGCGATTCCGAAAACTATCCTAACGTTTTACGGGTTCGATGAATCGAACCCCTACATTAATTGTAGGGACTCAATTTATTGAGCCCGTTCGCCCCAGTCTTTTGCACGGGCAAAACCGTGCTTACAACCCCAATTGTAATTCCTCTGTGCCTCCTTTATTTTGGGCGGCCACAGAGTGCCGCCCCTACATTCCTTTACCTAAATCCTGATAAGTCTCCCGCCGCCGAATAACATCATATTTCTCTTTCCTGACTAGAACCTCAGCGGGCCGACAACGCGAATTGTAATTGGAGGACATGGTAAACCCATAAGCACCAGCGCAGAATACGGATAAAAGGTCTCCAGCAGATACTTTGGGTAGAGGCCTGTCCTTGGCAAAAAAGTCACCCGACTCACAAATGGGACCTACTATATCGGCCACCATTACCTTTCTGGTACCTGGAGGCCAAAGTGAGGGCCTTTCTAGTTGCCATCTCCCTTTCGCTGCTTCCTCAAGTTTAACCGGTTTTATCTCATGGTAAGCGTTATAGAGGGTTGGCCTGATAAAGTCGGACATTCCCGCATCAACCACAACAAATTTCTTCGAGAACATCTCTTTTATATAGAGAACTCTCGTTGCCAGAATTCCCGTATTGCCCACTATAGTTCTTCCCGGTTCAAAGATGCCTTTTGAACCAATCTTTTTTATCAAGGGTAGCAAAGCACGTCCGTAACTGGCCGCTGTAGGCGGTCTCTCATTCCAATAAGTTATTCCCAAACCTCCTCCCACATTCACGTACTCAAGTTTTATTCCAATCTGTTTCAACTTATCTGAAACAGTAATAAGCTTTTTCAGTCCTCTAATAAAAGGTTCAATCGTTGTGATCTGGGAGCCGATATGCATATGAATCCCACAGATTTCCAGATTTCCTAACCTTTTCGCCATCTTATAGCCTTCAACTGCTCTGTCCAATTCAAAACCAAACTTGGTCTTCTTTATACCGGTGGCGATATAAGGGTGTGTATGGGATTCGATACCTGGATTAACCCTTAAAGCAATCCTCGCTTTTTTTCCCAATGTGACGCCAACCCGGTTCAGTAGAGCCAATTCTTCGAATGAATCTACATTAATCATCAGAATATCCGACTCAAGTGCCAACTCCATTTCTTCTCTTGTCTTGCCATTTCCGTTGAGGATAATCTTTTGACCGGGAATTCCCAGTTCCAAGGCTTGCCTGAGTTCTCCCAATGAAGCAACCTCAGCGCCGCTACCAGCATTAGCCAAAATCTTGCATAGAGTCGAGTTCGAGTTTGCCTTAAATGCGTAACATACGAGGTATCTTATCTTCCTGAGAGCCCTCTCAAAACTTCGGTAATTATCCAGAAGAGCCCTGTGGCTGTACAGGTAGAAAGGCGTTCCAACTTCACCAGCTACCTTCTCCACAGAAACTCCCTCACAATAGAGATGCCCATTCCTATAACTAAAATGTCTCATCTTTGTTTTTCCTTAACTTTTAATTTCTCAATTTGCTTCTTTACATTCTCTGGAGCAGTACCTCCCTGAGATTTCTTTGACTCAACACATCTCCTTATATCAATAACAGAGAAAAAATCCTCAGAAAATAGAGGCGAAAAAGATTTCAATTCCTTAAGACTTAGCTGTTCAAGGCGTTTATCTTTCCCCATAGCGTAGAGGATAATCTTCCTCAAAATCTGATGAGCCTTTCGGAAAGGAATACCTCTTCTGACTAGATAATCGGCTGCATCTGTAGCATTCAAATATCCCTCTTTAGTCAGCGAGAGCATTCTTTTTGTATTCAGTTTAAGCGATGATATAAGTGGCGGTAACACTTCCAGGATATTTCTGAGAGTATCCACAGTATCAAATAACCTTTCTTTATCTTCTTGCATATCCCGATTGTAAGAGAGAGGAAGGCCCTTCATTACCGTAAGGATCGCCTGAAGATTCCCGTAAATCCTGCCGCTTTTCCCCCGGATGAGTTCAGCAACATCCGGATTCTTCTTCTGGGGCATAATGGAAGAGCCCGTACAGAAATCTTCATCTATCTCGATAAAAGAGAATTCCGGCGAAGACCAGATAACCAATTCCTCCGCCAGCCTTGAGAAGTGCATCATCAAAATTGCTCCCATAGATAAAAACTCGATTACGAAATCACGATCTGAGACCGTATCTATGCTATTCTCACTGACTGACGAGAATCCTAATTCCCTAGCAACAAAAGCTCGATCAATTGGAAAACCTGTGCCTGCTAAAGCCCCAGCGCCCAAAGGCAATATATTCACTCTCTTCAAACAATCTTCAAATCTCTCTTTGTCTCTCTTAAACATAAAGAAGTATGCCATTAAGTAATGCGAAAAAAGGACTGGCTGAGCATGTTGAAGGTGAGTAAATCCTGGCATCACTACTTTCATATTCTTCTCAGACAATTTGACTACAGAGTTCTGTAGATTCTTTATAAGACCGGCTATCCTTCCTATCTCATCTCTCAAATACATTCTCATATCGAGAGAAATCTGGTCGTTGCGGCTCCTGGCAGCGTGAAGTCTCCCTCCAGTTTCTCCAATTTTCTCAATCAATCTTCTCTCAATAGCCATGTGGATATCTTCATCCTGAGAAAGAAATCTAAATTTACCTTCCATAACTTCTCTCTCGATTTCCCTCAATCCTCTAAGAATTTTTTCTCCTTCGCTCCTGGAGATAATTCTACACTTTACCAGCATCTTACAATGGGCTACACTTCCAGCAATATCGTAAGATGCCAATCTCTTGTCGAAAGATATGGAAGTTGTGAAACCAAAAGTACTAATTTTTTTTGCCTTCTTATTTTCCATAACCCCTCCAAACCATTCACGACGATTTATATGGTGACAGGTACAATATCTCTCCCTTGATGCGAGGGATTTGGTGTAGCAGCATTAGAATTCTTAGCCAAAAATCGAATATTGTAGGGGCTCAATTTATTGAGCCCGTTCCTCCGGGTTCGATAAATCGAACCCCTACAGCAAAAAATTCACAGCGAGCGAACCAAATCCCGAGCTATCTTCGTTCTCTGTCAATTAATGCTTTCACTTCCAAGGGCAACCCTAAGAGGTCAATAAATCCCCTGGCGGCAGTGCGGTCAAACTTATCTTCTGCTCCGTAAGTAGCCAGTCTCTTCTGGTACAGGGAGTAAGGAGATTTCCGACCCACTACCCACAGATTTCCTTTGTACAGCTTCACTCTGACAGATCCCGTAACTCTCTCCTGGGTCGAAGAAATAAGAGCATCCATTGTCTTCTTGAGCCCTGACTCCCAAAGCCCACAATAGACTAATTCCGCATACCGCGGAGCGACCAATTCCTTATAATGGAAAGTATCCCGATCGAGCACCAAACTCTCCAGTTCCCGATGGGCTAAATATAGAATCGTTGCTGCCGGAGCTTCGTAAATTTCCCTGGACTTGATTCCCACTACTCTATTCTCCACAAGGTCGACGCGACCAATCCCATAAGATGCTCCAACTCGATTCAGCTTTTTGATTAACTCCAGTGGGGGCAACAATTTCCCATTTATCCTGGTAGGGATTCCCCGTTCAAAATATATGTCCAAATAGACGGGCTTTGAAGGCGCCTTTTCCGGAGGGGTAGTTATCTGATAAGCATCCTGCGGAGGCTCCTTCCAGGGGTCCTCCAATGGTCCGCACTCAATGGAGACCCCCCATAGATTCCTGTCAATGCTATACGGCTTCTCCTTCCCCGCAGTGACAGGAATCCTGTACCTCCTGGCATATTCAACCTCTTCTTGACGCGATGTCATCTCCCATTCCCTTAAAGGAGCCAATATTTTCAGCTTGGGATTTAACGCTTTAAAGGTTAACTCAAATCTTATCTGGTCGTTTCCTTTTCCTGTACATCCATGTGCAACTGCGTCTGCCTTCTCTGTTTTGGCGACTTCCACCAATCTCTTGGCGATTAGAGGGCGGGAAAGCGCTGCGGAAAGAAGATACCTCCCTTCGTAAATAGCATTGGCCTGTAGAGTTGGAAATACATAGTCCCGGACAAATTCCTCTTTCAAATCCTGAATGTAAACCTTGGAAGCGCCAGCGCTTACAGCTTTTCGTTTCAAATCTGAAACCTTCTCAACAGTCTTTCCGGCAAGCTCAAACTGACCAACATCGGCAACGAAGGCAATCACCTGGCAACTATAGTTTTGCCTAAGCCAGTGAATTATTACAGAAGTGTCCAGTCCTCCTGAATAGGCCAAGACAACCTTTCTTATCCTTTCCATCACTCCTCCTCATGTGAGTCTGCCTGTGCTTCCCCTCACCCTTCACCCTCTCCCCCAACGGGGAGAGGAAATAACGACCTCTTGTCATCCCCTCCCCATCCCTTCCACTATACCAATCCTAAATATCTGAGCAAAAGATAGTTTTGAAGAGCTTTAAGGAATTTTAGCCAAAAAACGAGGACAACTATTTTGCTACAGAAGCAAATCGGTGTCTGACGACCCCGATGCATCGGAGAATGAGTTTCGATTTGCGCCCTGCAAAGTCCGAAGTTTTTTGGCGTTAAGAAATTCCTCCAGCGAGGAAAAACTATCTTTTGTGAATCAGCCTTACTGAAAAATGGTCGCTGTCCCTATTTTCTATTTTCTGAAAAATGGTCGCTGTCCCTATTTTCTATTTAGAATTTTATCGAGGGCCCTCACTAATTTATCCATATCACTATTATTGACCATCAATGGAGGCAAAAATCTCAGAACCTTCTTCTGAGTACAATTAATGAGGATCCCTTCTTCAAAGCATTTGTTTACAATCTCCTCTCCCTCTCCATTCAACTCCATCCCCACCATTAAGCCCAATCCGCGCACTTGTTTAATCCTTTTGGGATATCTAAATTTCAATTCATTCAGGCGTCTTATGAGATAGTTGCCAGTCACTTCCACATTCTCCAATAAATTATCGTCCAGAAGTCTAACTGCCGCCAACCCTGCAGCAACAGAGACAGGGTTACCTCCAAAGGTCGAGCCATGATTGCCGTATCCGAAAAGCTTGGCTATTTCAACCCTGGCGATAGTTGCAGCCAATGGCAAACCACCGCCCACTCCCTTAGCCACAGTCAGGATATCAGGAGCTACTCCGTAGTGCTGATATGCGAACATCTTCCCTGTTCGGCCCATTCCTGACTGTATCTCGTCAAAAATTAAGAGTAGTTTAAACTTATTGCATAACCTGCGTAATCCTCTGAGGAACTCCTGGGTTGCAACTCGAATGCCTCCCTCTCCCTGAATAGGCTCCACCATTATGGCACAGGTATTATTGTCAATCGCCTTTCCCACTGTGGAAAGATCATTGAATTTTGCCTGCTGGAATCCAGATAATAGAGGAGTAAAACCCCAGTGAAACTTTTTCTGCCTGGTAGCCGAGAGAGTAGCCAGCGTTCTCCCGTGGAAAGAGTTGTCGAAAACGATAATCTTGTACCTATCCTCTCGCTTCCCTCCCTCGAGATGACCATACTTCCTGGCAAGTTTTATCGCACATTCATTGGCTTCTGCTCCACTATTTGAAAAAAAGACCTTGCCTGGAATAGATAGTTTTACCAATATCTCAGCCAGTTCGACCTGCAGGGAATCGTAGTACATATTTGAAATATGCAGATGCCTTAACAATTGTTGCCTTATTGCCTTCAGAATCTGGGGATGGCAATGGCCAAAATTGTTCACAGAGAGACCACTGAAAAAGTCAAGATATCTTTTGCCTTCCTGAGACCAGATATATTTACCTTTAGCCTTCTCAACCCTTAAGGGATAACGTTTATACGTCCCCATAATAAATTTTTTGTCAGAAACCATCAAATCTTCCATTAATTTTCCCATAAAAAGAATTACTTAAACAGTATACCAAAAAAAGAAAAAAATAGCAACAATGCGACGAGAATCGTAGTGTAGCCCTTTATAAATTCCAAATTTCTAATTCCAAATTCCAAATTTCTAATTGCGGGAACAAACCCTTACAACTCTTTTCTGTTCGTTAATACATAGAAGTATTTTCTAT
>Ga0209314_10001135_pt1 | contig 12016 bp, 9 predicted proteins | sample I19B2metaG_FD_184146 | JGI IMG/M metagenome (GOLD analysis project Ga0209314, IMG submission 184146) | Lake sediment bacterial and archeal communities from Gulf of Boni, Indonesia to study Microbial Dark Matter (Phase II) - ​I19B2 metaG... | ecosystem: Environmental > Aquatic > Freshwater > Lake...
ATGCGAGGGTTTCCCACATCGATCCTGCTGGAACATAAGGACCGAAGTACAGCGCACCGTCCTTTTTAATCCTCCTTACAACCTCAAGCTTGGGCCACTCTTCTTGAACAGTCAGTTTGAGATAGGGATAATTTTTATCATCCCTCAGGATTACATTAAATTTCGGCCTGAACTGTTTTATCAGGTTTGCCTCAAGCGCAAGGGCCTCGAGTTCATTATCAGTGACTATGTAAGAGAAATCTTTTGTTTGTTTGATCATAATTGTTTTGCGAGGATCGAGGTGAGATGACTTCCGGAAGTAGCTCCTGAGGCGATTTCTCAGGTTTTTCGCCTTGCCTACATACAAGACTCGTTCCTTTTCACTTTTGAGAAGATAGACGCCTGGTTTTGAGGGGCTGCTGGATAGTTTTGCGAGCATGATTACTGAGCTGCCTTGAGCCTTGCTATCTCCTGTTTTAGCTGACCAGCATCAGGGGCGTTTGGAGAAAGTCTGAGGTATTCCTCGAACTCCTTAATCGCCTGCTTTTTATCTCCGAGGTCGAAGGCAAAGACAACGCCAAGGTTTCTATGCGCATTCAGATGGCGAGGGTTTATGGCGATTGTCTTCCTGTATTCCTCAACTGCACTCTCTGGCCTTCCAATATTCCGGTAACAGGTACCCATGTCTACCCTGACATCCACATTCTTCGGATCCAGTTCAAGAGCTTTGTGATATGCATCTATCGCCTCTTGATAACGATGTGTGTCCATCAGCATATTGCCGAGGCTTATCCATGCACTGACATTCTTTGAATCCTTTTTCACCATGTCCTGCAGAAAAGTGATTTCACTCTGCCCCTGGACAAGTCCTCCAGAGTATGGTGGCTGACCTTTTGGCTCCTCTTTTTTCTGGCAGTTAGCGAGGAGCAAGAAAGAGGCTAAACATGCTATAAGTATCCTCTTCATCAGTTTGCTCCAATTTGAATAATATAGCTTATTTTAGCAGATTTACATTGTCATCTGACAAACAGTGATGCCATCTGTGCTAAACTGTTTCACAAGGATGCTGTATCAGTGAGTCAAGCACGTCTTTCAAATGATGAGAGGGCTCAGCTTCTGAAAGCTGCCAGGGATGCTGTCAAGCGGGCTTATGCACCCTATTCGAACTTCAGAGTTGGGGCAGCAGTCCTGACAGAAAAAGGTTTCCTGGTTACTGGCTGTAATGTAGAGAATGCATCATACGGCCTCACTGTCTGTGCAGAACGGGCAGCTATCGTTTCTGCTGTGGCTAAGGAAGGGGCAGAAATGAGAATTAAAGCAATCGCTGTTGTTAATGACAGTGGAAGTGACTGCCCTCCTTGTGGAGCATGCAGACAGGTTATCTTTGAGTTCGGGCCCGATGCCATCGTTATCTTTCAGAGTCATGGTGGGGTAGAGGAAATGCATATCTTAGAACTTCTCCCAAGGGGTTTTGCAAGAAGAGAGCATTCCTTATGAAATCTTAAACTCAGCAACAACTGGTGTGTGGTCAGAGGGCTTTTCAAGGAGCCTCGGGCTGATATCAATCCATGCCTTGATAGATTTTTCTGCAATTGTTCGGGTAGCCCATATATGGTCAATACGCCATCCCATTCCCTTTTTCACAGCATTCTTTATGGTATAGTCCCAGAAGGTGTATTGGCCGCTCTCTGAATTATGTAAACGGAAAACATCAATAAATCCCCATTCCTTAAATTTTGATAATACAGCATGTTCATCTGGATGAAACCCAACATGCCCTTTCAGGAGGTCAGGGTCATACACATCTTTGGGTTCTGGTGCAATGTTGAAGTCACCTGTCCAGATGATGGGCATACGGGGCTTATAGTTCTCCTTTAAATAATAATAGAGCCTCTGCAGCCAATCGAGTTTTTCCCTGAACTTCTCTGATAGAGGATGAAAGCCCTGAGGGACATAGGTATTGATAATATTGATCCCTTTTATCCTCGAAGAGATCAGGCGGGTTGCCTCTGAACCATCTTCAAATCCATAAAGGGTATCTTCGAAGGGAATTTTGCTTACTATAGCCGCTCCATTAAATGTCTTCTCACCTCTGAAAACCACATGAAAACCAAGATTCTCAATCTCCTTTTTAGGAAAGTCACTATCAGGAACTTTTGTCTCCTGGAGGCAGAGTATGTCGGGAGATTCCTTCTCTATCCAGTCAAGGAGAATCTTTAATCTTGCCCTCAGGGAATTAACATTAAAGCTTGCAATTTTCAAATTGTTAAGGAAAACCCTCTCTTGTGCAGAATAAAAGAAAAAGAGCACTTATATGAAGATTTTGGCCTACTTGAAAAATATCCTATTGTACTTCTTCAAAACTTCCGATTTTCCTGAGTCGTTTGTATCTTTCTTCTATAAGTTTTCCAGGGGTTTTTGCCTTCAGTTCTTCCACTGCCTTTACAATAAACTCTGATATCTTTTGGGCTATTCCCTCTGGGTCCCTGTGAGCACCTCCAAGGGGTTCAGGGATTATGTCGTCTATGATCTTGAACCTCAAGAGGTCCTGGGCAGTCAGCCTGAGCGAATTCGCTGCCCTTGAGAAATCTTCTGTTCCTATCTCTCCATTCTTCCTCCAGAGTATCGCAGCACACCCCTCAGGTGAAATAACGGAATAGATTGAATGCTCGAGCATGAATATTCGATCTGCAATACTGATGGCAAGAGCTCCTCCACTTCCACCCTCTCCTATAACTATTGAAATTATCGGTACCCTCAGCCTCGACATTTCCATCAGATTAACGGCAATAGCCTCGGCCTGACCCCTCTCCTCTGCCCCGATACCTGGGAATGCACCTGGCGTGTCGATAAAGGTGATCACAGGTTTTTTAAATTTCTCTGCAAGTTTCATCAGTCTGAAGGCCTTTCTGTATCCTTCCGGATGGGGCTGTCCAAAATTGCGGTATATCCTTTCCTTTGTCCCCCGTCCTTTCTGATGCCCTATGATCATTACAGACAGATCCTTTATCTTTGCCGGGCCTCCAACGATTGAGGGATCGTCGGAGAACCTTCTGTCGCCACGTAATTCAATGAAGGCATCTGTTATGAGGTTTATATAGTCGAGTGTATAGGGTCTGTCAGGATGTCGTGCTACAAGTATCTTCTGCCATGGTGTAAGGGTTGAAAATATCTCTGAACGGAGTTCCTTTGCCTTTTTCTCAATTCTTTTAATTTCACCCGAAATATCTATATCCTTTCCGTCTGAAAGGCGTTTTAACTCCTCTATCTTCAGCTCGAGTTCCTCTATGGGTTTTTCGAATTCAAGGTAATATCGTATCATGTAAATCTTACAGCCCCTTTACCGACAATCTCTTCCACCCTGCTTATCACTTCATTGTCAGATGATATTTTCATCCCCGTAGAGATTAATGTCTCAGCGTCTTTCAGGAATATCCTCAGATAAAGAGGATGTTCACCTTTGTATTTTGATAATGCAGACCTGAGCCTCTGAAGGCTTGAACTATCAGACAAGGGATGCCTGAGGATTATCTCTATCTTGCCCATTTCCATCTCAAGTTCATCCAACCTCGATATATCTGTGGAAATAAGCTTTATCCCCTTTTCTGTCTTGTCCACAGTGCCCTTTATGAGAAGGAGGGTATCTTTTTGAAGGATAGGTATGCTGGCTCTGTAAAGCTGCGGGAAAACAAGCATCTCTACGCTTCCATCAGCATCTTCAATCGTGCAGTAGGCCATAATCTCTGTTTTTGACCTTGTTTGGATCTTCTTTATATTTCTCAATATGCCACCTATTTGAATCTCCTCACCATCGGGTATATTCTCGAGTTCGGATGTTTTTTTCACGTTAATCTTTTCGAGTTGTCTACTGTATTTTGTGAGGGGGTGACCGGTAATGTAAAAACCGAGAGCCTCTTTCTCATATTTGAGGAGTTCAAATTCATCCCACTCCCGATTGCTCCCCGCAGTCTCTTCAGAGGCACCTCCGAAAATACTCTGCTGGCCGAGAGCCTTTGCCCTGCTGTTCCCATTCAGGATTTTCCCCATGAGTTCCATCGCTCCTGCCCTGCTAATATCGGAGGAGTCAAATGCCCCAGCCTTTATAAGGCTTTCTATAACCTTTTTATTGACCCTCCTCGAATCAACTCTTTGGAGGAAATTTTCTATAGAGGTAAAGGGTCCTTCGGCATTTCTCGATTCGATTATGGACTCTATCGCCGATGCCCCTACCCCTTTCACCGCCTCGAGGCCAAAGCGTATTGAACTGCCTATCACCTTGAATTCCTGCCAGGACTGGTTGATATCAGGTGGCAGGATCGATATCCCCATCTCTCGGCATTCATTGATTGATTTGACTATTTTATCTGTATTATCCATATCGGCACTAAGGGTAGCAGCCATGAACTCAACAGGATAGTAGGTTTTCAGATAAGCTGTCTGGTATGCAATGTATGCATACGCTGCTGAGTGCGACTTGTTGAAGCCGTATTCTGCAAAGAAGGTCATCAAATCAAAGAGTCTTGTAGCCTTTTTCTCAGAAATTCCGTTTGACCGCGCCCCTTGTATGAATGCTTCCTTCAGTTTCTCCATCTCTTCAGGTCTTTTCTTCCCCATGGCCTTTCTGAGGATATCTGCCTGTCCCATAGTGAAGTTTGCAAGCCTGTTTGCAATGTTCATAACCTGCTCTTGGTAAAGAATGATACCGTGAGTCTCACTGAGGATTTCCTTTAACTGTGGCAGGTCATACTTAACGGGTATCTGGCCTTTCTTCCTTTTTATAAAGTCATCTATCATGCCGCTTCCCATAGGACCTGGTCTGTAAAGGGCAACGATAGCTATGAGGTCTTCAAACCTGTTCGGAGACATCTTCACAAGCAAATCTCTCATACCAGCACTTTCAAGCTGGAAGATGCCTGTTGTATGTCCTGAGCTCAAGAGTTCATAGGTTTTTTTATCATCGAAGGGGATATCTTTTAATGATAGGTTCTTGCTGTTTTCCTTCATGTATTTCAAGGTCTTTTCTATCACCGTGAGTGTCTTGAGTCCTAAAAAATCAAATTTCAAGAGACCAATTTTTTCGATGGAGTTCATATCAAACTGGGTCGTGATGGTCCCGTCAACAGGATTTTTGTAGAGGGGCATATAGGCTGTTAAAGGCTCTGGAGAGATGACAACGCCTGCAGCATGGGTTGAGGCATGTCTGCAGAGACCTTCAAGGCGCATAGCAATATCTATCAGTTCCTTTACCTTAGGGTTGTTGTCGTAAAGATCTTTTAGCTGGGGTTCGACCTTCAAGGTATCTTCAATGGTAATATGCAGTGTGTTCGGTGTTAGTTTAGCAATCCTGTCTACCTCTGCATAGGGGAAATCGAGTGCCCTGCCAACGTCCCGTATCGCTGCTCTCGCAGCCATTGTTCCAAAGGTAATTATCTGTGCAACGTGATCTTTCCCATATTTTTCTGCAACATACAGGATTACCTCTGACCTCCTGTCCTTGCAGAAATCTACGTCTATATCAGGCATGCTTATCCTCTCGGGGTTCAGGAAGCGCTCAAAGAGAAGAGTATATTTAACAGGATCGATATCAGTGATACCGAGGCAAAAGGATACCAGACTCCCTGCTGCTGACCCCCTTCCTGGGCCTACAGGAATCCCCTTCTTCTTTGCATAGCTGATAAAGTCCCAGACAATAAGGAAGTATGATGCATAGCCCATCTTTTTTATCATGTCGAGTTCTTTCCTGAGTCTTTCTCGATAGATTTCCTTTGGCTCAGGTCCGCATTTCTCAACAAGTCCTTCAAAGGCTAGTTTCTCTAAAAGTGTCTCTGGTCTCTGTCTATCTTCAAGTTTATATACAGGCAAAAGGTTGAGACCTAGCTTGAACTCTACTGTACATCTCTCTGCAATGGCCCTTGTGTTCAGGATTGCCTCAGGGATATCTTTAAAGGCATTCTTCATCTCCTCAGGCGATTTGAAATAGAAACTATCAGAGTTGAAGCGAAGACGGTTTTCATCCTTTACGGTCGTGCCAGTCTGTATGCAGAGTAAGATATCATGGGCCTTTGAATCTTCCCTCCTCAGGTAATGACAGTCATTGGTTGCTACGATACCTAAGTGGAGTTCTCTCGCAAGTTCAATAAGCCTCTTGTTTACATCTTCCTGTTCAGGAAGACCATTATCCTGTAACTCTATATAAAAATTGTCAGGGCCGAGGACGTCTCTGTATTGGAGGGCCTTTTCCTTTGCCTTATCAATCATTCCTCTCTGCAAAAAATATGGAACCTCTCCCTTCAGGCATGACGTCAGTCCGATTAAGCCCTCGCTGTGCTGGGTGAGGAGATCCATGTCTATTCTCGGTTTGTAGTAGAATCCCTCTGTGTAGGCTTTTGTCACAAGATTTACAAGATTTCTATATCCCGTGTTGTCTCTTGCGAGTAAAATAAGGTGGAAGGAAGCCTCATCCATATGTGAGGTGTTTTTCCCCTCAAAGCGGCTACCGGGTGCTGTGTAAACCTCACAGCCAATAATGGGTTTAATACCCGCCTTGACAGCGCGCCTGTAAAACTCTACGGCACCAAAGAGGTTGCCATGGTCTGTTATCGCTACTGCTGGCATCCTGAAGGCTTCAGCCTGTTCGACGAGCTCTTTTATCCTAATCGCTCCATCTAAGAGGCTGTATTCTGTGTGCAGATGGAGGGGGACATAGTCAGAATGTGGATACATATTGAAATAATATTAAACTTATGAGTAGCGTCAAGTCAAACGGAGTTTTCAACAGGTACACGGAAGGAAATATAATATTGAATTGCTGAAATATGACTTAAATTCGATTCGTCATTGCCAGACCCTCCGATCGCAGTCGAGGGCATGCTTGATCGGGCAATCCAGAGGAAAGAACTGTAATTCTAAATATTTCATTTCGTTAAAATATGGTGTAACAAATAAAAAGGGATATGGTAGCCATACCCCTTAAAACATTTAAAACAACAAAGGTCGAGACTTATTTTATTGAATCCTTAAAAGCCTTTCCTGCCTTAAATTTAGGTGCCTTGGAAGCTTTAATCGTCATTTTTTCTCCTGTCCTGGGGTTCCTACCTGTCCGTGCTTTCCTTTTTCCCACAGAGAAAGTGCCAAAACCAATTAGGGTTACCTTTTTACCTTTATTAAGAGTTTTCTTAATTCCATCAATGAATGAATCAAGCGCCTTACCAGCTGCTGCCTTTGCAATCTTTGCCTCTTTTGCCATTTTTTCAATCAGTTCAGCCTTTGTCATATAATACCTCCCTTACAGTTTATATTTTTAACACTCCAAATTATACTTAATTACTTAACAAAAAGAAATACTTTACTAAGACAAAGCTATTACCTGTAACCCATAATAACAATCAGCAAAGGATAATTTAATGATTATATGTTTGAAATCCACACATTCAAGCGAATTAGGGGCATATATATTGAATGGATTCCTTCATAGGAAATAGAAAATTTATATTATTAATTACTGGTAGAAAGTGTGCCACGAGGTTGCACAATCGATAAAAATTTAAAGGGCGCGGTTATTTAATCAATTCCTCTTTGCATGAAGAATGAAGGGAGTCTTTGTTTTCAGGATAGGAACTTAGAAACCGCAGTTAAATCAAAGGGGAAGTTTCGAATCGATTTCCTCGATTGCTTCTTTTGCAATAATCCTTACATTTTCATCTTCGTCGTTTGCTGCTTCTCTGAGAAAGGGAAGGACTTCTTTATGTCCAATTATTCCGAGAAAATAAGCGGCATCGCTTCTGAGAACCGGATTTTGATCTTTCAGGAGAGGAAGGATGGAAGGAATAGCCTTTGAAATGTTTTCTGGTTCTTCATGTTTGAGTGTATCAATGAGCGCTGAAACCCCAATTCTTACCACAAGCCTTTCGTCTTTCATCAGGTCACCGACACATGCATACAGGCTCTCATCATGTTTGAACATGTCTATGATGTTTTCGAGAAAACCCTTTTCCATATAATCAGCAATCATGGTTTTCACGTCTGAGGGCTCGATATTGAAGGGTTTCATTGTAGAGATTATGATAGCATAAGGTCTTTATCTTATGAAGTCGTATAGCCGACTTTATTCATAAAACGATTGTCGATAAAGGAGGATGAGGATGTGCAAAAATTATGAATGATATTCGAATAGGTTTTGAAGCAAACGCGGAATGCTTGAGAATTGTTGTATAATTCTCATACATGGGCTTCTGGAGTACGGTAAGGAGGGATTATGAGGCTGTCTTCAAGAAAGACCCTGCTGCGAGAAACGGCCTTGAGGTCATTTTTGCCTATCCAGGGTTTCATGCAATCTTTTTCCACAGGATAAATCACTTCCTGTGGAATATAAGGATCCCGGTGTTACCAAGGCTTGTATCACACATCGTAAGGTTTTTAACGGGCATCGAAATTCATCCAGCAGCAAAGATCGGTCCAGGATTTTTTATCGATCACGGTATGGGGGTCGTTATTGGTGAGACATCTGAAATAGGAGAAGACTGCCTTTTATATCAAGGTGTTACACTTGGAGGTACAGGGAAAGAGAAAGGGAAGAGACACCCCGCAATCGGGGATAATGTTGTTGTCGGTGCTGGATCAAAGGTACTTGGTCCAATCAGGATAGGCAACAACGTGGTCATAGGGGCAAATTCTGTAATACTCAAATCTGTTCCGGATAATTCGGTCTGCGTAGGAGTCCCTGGCAGGATAACAAGGAAAAGAATCATCAGGATGACTACCGAGGAAGGCTTGATAGAGGTTATGGACCATTTCCCTGACCCTATCGTAGAAAAACTAAGAGGTTTAGAATCTCAGGTAGATGCCCTTACTAAAAGGATAGATGCCATGGAAAGGATCAAGGGACAAGGAGGGAAGATGAGGATTTATAACACCCTTACTGGCAGAAAGGAAGAGTTTATACCCCTGACCCCAGGAAAAGTAAAGATGTATGTATGCGGGGTGACGGTGTATGACTACTGCCATATAGGACATGCGAGGAGCGCCATTGTGTTTGATGCCATAAGGAGATATATACGATATAGAGGGTGCGACGTCACTTTTATAAAGAATTTTACTGATGTCGATGACAAGATAATCAACAGGGCGAAACAGGAAGGCATTCCATGGGATGCCATTGCAAGAAAATATACTGAGGAGTATTACAGTGATATGGATGCTCTTGGTGTTGCAAGAGCAGATGTTGAACCAAAAGCAACAGAGCATATCAAAGAGATGATAGATATTATTCAAGGACTTGTTGAGAGAGGCTATGCCTATGAGGTTGATGGAGATGTTTATTTTGAAGTTGATAGGTTACCGGAATATGGTAAGTTATCGAAAAGGGACAGGGAAGAGATGATAGCAGGGGCAAGGGTTGAAGTAGACGAAAGGAAGAAACATCCTATGGATTTCGCTTTATGGAAAAGATCAAAAGAAGGCGAGCCTTCGTGGGAGAGCCCATGGGGAGCTGGTAGGCCTGGCTGGCATATCGAGTGCTCAGCTATGTCTCTCAAGCATCTCGGTGAAAGCTTTGATATACACGGCGGCGGCGCAGATTTGATCTTTCCTCACCATGAAAATGAGATTGCGCAGTCAGAATCTTTTACTGGTAAGCCTTTCGCTCGATACTGGGTTCATAATGGATTTATTACTGTTGATAAAGAAAAGATGTCAAAGTCCCTCGGTAATTTCTTTACTGTCAAGGAGATCCTCGATAAATTTGATCCTGAGGTGGTAAGACTTTTTCTCCTGTCAACACATTACAGGAGTCCGATAGAATTTTCTGACGAACAGTTGCGCGAGGCAGAAAGTTCTTTAGATAGATACTATTCGACAATTCTCAGGATTCATGGTTATCTCGAAAAAGATGACGCACGAGGAGGCTTTCTCAATGCTGAAAAGAACTTTGAAGAGAGAGTCCTCCACTTCAGAGAGAAATTTGAAGAGGCAATGAATGATGATTTTAATACTGCCCTTGCACTCGGACATATCTTTGAATTTATACGAGATGTGAACAGATTTCTTGACGGCAAACCTTCAGGCTCTAATGCCCGAGATCTCTTACAGAAGTCAAAAGAACTCCTTTCAGAAGTAGGGAAGGTCCTGAATATCTTCGGCAGAACCCCTGGAGAGTGGCACCGCTCATTGATGGTTGCGAAGAAGATAGGGCTTTCTGAAAAAGAAATCATAGAGAAGATTCAACAACGGCGGGATGCAAGGCAAAGGAAAGAATGGGATGCAGCAGATAGAATTAGGAAAGAACTCGAAGGGAGAGGCATTATCCTTGAAGACAAAGCGGACAGAACTGACTGGAAAGTCAAGGTCGGGCAGTGAATGGATTTATGGTCTGAACCCTGTTCTTGAGGCAATACGGGCTGGCAGAAATATTGAAGGCATTTTTCTCTCCTCCGGTAAAAAGGATTCTCCCAGGATCCTTGAGATAGAGAAAGAGGCTGGGAAAAGAAATATATCTCTCCGGAGAGCTGATATAAGCTTTTTCCATACTCATTTCCCGAAGGGGCACCAGGGTATAGCGGCGAAGGTTTTTCCAAAGGCTTATCTCAACATCGAGGAATTGCTCGAAATTCCTTCGAGGAAGGGAGAACCCCCTTTGTTCATAATCCTTGACTGCATAGAGGACCCAAGAAATTTTGGCGCCATATTAAGGGTGGCAGATGCTGCAGGTGTTCATGGAATAGTTATTCAATCACATAGGTCTGTCACTCTCGGTGCTGAGGTGTCGAAAGCCTCTGCAGGTGCTGTGGAATACATTCCTGTTTCCATAGTGGCTAATATAAAGCATGCAATTCAGGAAATGAAGGAAAGAAGTATAACAATAGTGGGTGCCGAGGCAGGGGTGGAGAAACGCGTGTGGGATTTAGACTTAAGAATACCCTTGGCCATTGTGATAGGCTCTGAAGGAAAGGGACTAAGGAAAACGGTGAAGGAGAATTGCGATATCCTGGTCAGCCTACCGATGAAGGGAAAAATAAACTCCCTCAATGTCTCTGTCGCCGTAGGCATATTGACTTTTGAGATTTTACGACAAAGAGCTCATTTGAGTCAATTTTAAAGAGAAAAATCGAAATAAATGAACTTATTCTTGAATTTTCGAAATTGACCATTTTATAATAGGACTTGTTAAATATAAGATTAAGGTTTAAGGGATTGGTGTTTCCTTTTTTAGCCTATTGCATTTATAACTATTTATATAGATACTATGAAGCCACCGTAGCTCAGCAGGCAGAGCAGCTGATTTGTAATCAGCGGGTCGGGGGTTCGATTCCCTTCGGTGGCTCCATGGAGAGGTTCCCAAGTGGCCAAAGGGAGCAGACTGTAAATCTGCCGGCGCAGCCTTCGGAGGTTCGAATCCTCCCCTCTCCACCAGCAAAATTTGCAAAGCAAATTTTAAGTTCCGAGGTAAAAGTTAAGAGTTGAAGTTGAAGGAAATTCAAAAATGAATTTAAAACATTTAACTCATAACTTTTTACGTTAAACTTTTGTTGGGTGCGGGAGTAGCTCAGTGGTAGAGCGTCAGCCTTCCAAGCTGAGGGTCGCGGGTTCGAATCCCGTTTCCCGCTCCATAAAGTGTGATGAGTAACGCGTAATGCGTGAGGAGCAAAAGAATTAATTTTAAAAACTCATTACCCATTACGTGTCACGCTTTATGAATTAGTGCCCATGTAGCTCAGTCGGTAGAGCACATCCTTGGTAAGGATGAGGTCACCGGTTCAATCCCGGTCATGGGCTCCAGGGAAATACTAAAAAGGTATTGAGTGATTAGTTATTCGTTCTGAAAAGTATTCACTCATAGCCAAGAGATGGAGGTCATGATGGCAAAGGCTAAATTTGAGAGGGTAAAGCCCCATGTAAATGTTGGGACGATAGGTCATATTGACCATGGGAAGACGACACTCACATCGGCGATCACGAAGTATCTTGCGATGAAGGGGATGGCGCAGTACCGGTCATTTGACAGCATAGACAATGCCCCTGAGGAGAAGGCGAGGGGGATAAC
>Ga0209314_10001136_pt1 | contig 12015 bp, 13 predicted proteins | sample I19B2metaG_FD_184146 | JGI IMG/M metagenome (GOLD analysis project Ga0209314, IMG submission 184146) | Lake sediment bacterial and archeal communities from Gulf of Boni, Indonesia to study Microbial Dark Matter (Phase II) - ​I19B2 metaG... | ecosystem: Environmental > Aquatic > Freshwater >...
CACGAAAAGCTCTGGAAACGCGTTTGCGCTCGCTGAGATCGCTGCCTCCAGTCCGAACAACAATGTGGAAAGAATCAAGGAATCGGCTCCGTTGATTACAGCGAAATCTGTGGGGAGCGCGCTGCGAAACTCGATGAGCTGAGTCAGGTCTCTGCTGCTGTCTTTGATGCCGACTACGCCTTTGACTGAGGCCAGTTGTTTGAGCAGTGTAACGTCAACGTTGAATCCTGTGAGCCGGGGAATGTTATAGACGAATACTGGAATAGAAACGCTGGAAGCTATAGCCTCATAGTGTCCTATCATGCTGTTTCTGTCGAGCTTGTAGTAGTAGGGGGTCACGCAAGCGACGGCCGTGGCGCCGTGATCTTGTGCGTGCTTGGCAAGCTCGATCGTCGACTGCGTGTCCGGGAGGCCCACTTGAGCTATGACAGGGACTCTCCCCTTTGCCTGGTCGACGGCTATCTCTAACGCTCTTTTTCGCTGAGTCAAGGTCATCAGGGGTCCCTGTCCTGCGGTTCCGCACACTAGAAATCCGCCGACTCCCTTCTGAATCTGGAATTCAACGATTCTTCGAAGGCTTTCCTCAAGGATCTCTTCGCGCTTGTCGAACGGTGTCAGAAGAGCAGTGATGACTCCTCTCAGAATACTCAACTTACGCGCTTGCCTCTAGTTGATTCGGTCGAGGCAATGAGAGAGAGGCCAATTTAAGCTTCATCAGAGGAGGCTGAACATTCTCGCTGACAAACTTGATTGGGTCGCAGTGAGAGAGATCCATATATAGCGTTAATCCCGTCACTAGCACGAGGCACAACAGAAATGGCTCAAGTTGTGACTTTTGGCGAGATCATGCTGAGGCTCAACCCGCCGGGCTTCGAACGTTTCGTGCAAGCCCAGAGCTTTGACGCAAGCTACGCTGGCGCTGAAGCCTCGGTTGCAATAAGCCTTGCCAACTATGGCATGCCATCAGCGTTCGTGACATGTCTGCCTCCTAACGAAATAGGACAGGCTGCAGTGAATTACGTGAGACGATTTGGAGTCGACACCTCACATATAGTCAGAACGGGCGAGAGGATCGGCGTATTCTTTGTAGAAATTGGTTCGAATCAGCGTCCGTCGAAAGTGATCTATGACCGCGCTCGTTCAGCTATATCCGAGGTCAAACCGGGAAGCATACTTTGGAATGAGGCGTTCTCGGAGGCTAAGTGGTTCCATTTCACGGGAATCACACCCGCCATATCGCAAGGTGCCGCTGACGTCTGTCTTGAGGCCCTCAAGATCGCAAAGGACAAAGGACTCACGGTGAGCTGCGATCTCAACTATAGAGCGAAATTATGGAAATACGGTAAGACCGCCACGGAGATAATGTCTGGCCTTATGCCCTATGTGGACATCATCACGGGCAACGAAGAGGATTGCGAGAAGATATTCGGCATCAAAGGCGCCGATGTTACAGTTGCCCAGGAGGTTTCCGCCGAAAGATACCTAGAGGTTGCCAGCAAATTGATGAAACGCTTTCCAAACCTAAAGAAAGTATGCATCAGCCTCAGGGGAAGCATCAGCGCCACCCACAACACTTGGAGCGCCGTGCTTTATGATGGGAGAAAGCTTCACACAACTAGGAAATACGATATCACGAATGTTGTCGATCGCCTTGGCAGCGGCGACGCGTTCACAGGAGCATTAATCTACTGTCTGCTAGCAGGAAAGAGCGATCAGGAGGCCTTGGATTTCGCGACCGCGGCGAGCGCGCTGAAACATAGCATACCGTTCGACCTCAACCTGGTTAGTGTGGCAGAAGTGGAGAGCCTCGTAAGAGAAGGCGGAGCAGGCAGGGTACAGAGATGAAGGCCGGAGGCAGAACAGTGTCGCAAGATGTCCTAGCCAGAATGCAAAAGGCCGGGATAATCCCGATCGTGGTAATCGACGATCCTGGCAAGTCAGCGCAGCTGGGCAGAACGATTCTGGACGCTGGTCTAGACTTGATTGAGATAACCTTGCGCACCGAGAGAGCCATGGAAGCCATAAGAGTACTCAGCACGGAGTTTCCCGAACTGCTGGTTGGAGCCGGCACCGTGTTTTCGATGCCGATTGCGAAAGAGGCTCTTTCTGCTGGAGCACGTTTCATAGTTTCTCCTCATCTGGACGAAGCGATCGTGACATACTGCGCCAGGAAGGACATCGTTTGCATTCCAGGAGTATTCACGCCATCAGAAATTCAAAGAGCAATAAAGGCCGCGGCGAAAGGCGCGCCACGAAAAAGCATCAAGGACCTTCCTCTCGTGATTAAGATTTTCCCGGCGTCAACGGGAGGTCCCGGTCACATAACGGCAATGAAAGCCGTGTTTCCAGACGTAAGGTTTCTACCTCTAGGAGGAGTCAACGCAGGTAACATAGCCGAATATATGAAGGCGGGATCATGGGCCGTGGGAGGCACATGGATCTGCAAGAGAGATCTCATCGAAACCGGCAATTTCGCCAAAATATCAGAACTGGCAAAAGAGGCCGTGAGCATCATAGCGGCAACCAGGAAATAGCGCTTTTCTGGGTTGAAATTGCATGACTGAGACCAACCTGTTCAGCGGCATCGAACACGTAACTATTGCAGCTAAAGATCCGAAAGTGCTCGCGAAATGGTACTGCAACACATTCGGCTTCAAGATTGCTTATGAAAGCCAAAGGTCCCTGACGACCTATGTCAGACTAGGTGGAAGCTTCATCGAAATCATTGAGGCAGGAAGCGTGGAAAGAGTGCCTCATGGAGAAAGAGACCCAGGCCTACGCCATATTGCCTTATCCGTAATCGACATTCACAAGGCGTACGAAAACCTGAAGACGAAAGGCGTGATCTGCAAATCTGAGCCCCGGGAGAAAGAAGGTGTGTGGACTACGTTCCTCGAAGACCCGGAGCACAACCTGCTGCATCTGATTCAGAGATCCAAACCCTTGTAGCTTGCGTGGTATTCTTCTCTCCTGTTAGGCGCAAAGCTGAACAAATAGAGAGAATTCCACATGGAGAAGTATCGGCAAGAGTCCTGTTTGAATCGTAGCTGGCTTGTTGATTTATCGCTTTCGGGATTTGCGCGAACTGCTCAGTGGCTAATCCGGATAAGATATCTATTAGGCTTGTTTGGGTCTCGCCGGATTTCTACTTTGTCGCCGGTTTTCAATCCCTTCCATCGAACGAAGTAGTGTTCGTGGGGCAGATCCGGTCCTCTGCAAGCGCAATGATATGACTCAACTTTTGCTCTTCTAAGACGATGATTTGATGCAAGCTCGAAACTCCTTCCGAGAGAAGGGAAGAAGGAAAGCCTATTCTTCAAGACAAGTATGTAGCTTTCTCGTGCCTCTTCGGAAGATATTCTTCTCGAATATGCTCCTAGTTCTCTCATGATGACCCGTCCTCTAGAGTCTCCTTTGGTCAACTCGGTTCGCTAGATTTCGCGTGTTTGCTTATATACTGTACAGCGCATTCTTGATCGTGGGATGCTCACATTTGGATCTGGCTGAGAACTTGAGCAACAGTTTCGAATACGCGAGGAAACTGTTTGGCGACATTGGCAGGGTAGTCATACTCATCGTCTTGGATCTCATACCCGTCGTTAACTGGATTGTTGTCGGCTACGCCGCGAGAGTATTGAAGGAATCTCCCGGAAGCGAGGCGCCTCCCAGACTTGAGGAATACGGACGTATGTTTGTTGACGGAGCGAAGATCTTCTTCGCGTCGCTAATCTACATGCTCATTCCGCTGATCCTCATTGCGGCAGGAGTAGGCTCATTCATTGCGGCCATGGCTGCCGCCGGCGGTCCTGACTTCATGCTAAGAGGGTTCACACCTGGCGCCATGTTCCTGGTCGGTAGCTCGGGGCTTGTGCTTGTGATAATCGGCGTGATCGTAGCATTCTTTATGCTAATAATCCTCGCCGCCGGAATCGCTCACATGATCAAGACCGGCAGCTTTGGAAAGGCTTTCGCGTTCGGCGAGCTCTTCGGCATGCTAGGGAAGATTGGGTGGGGCCGGTATCTCGCTTGGGTGATTCTAATCGCTATAATCGCCGCCCTTATCGGTGGAGTACTTGGAGCCATACCCTATGTGGGGTGGCTTATTTCAGCGATCATTGGACCAGGCTTGATCGTGTTCATCTTTAGATCCCTTGGGCTGCTCTACAGCGAGGGAGTTCGCTAGCTAGTCTGCGCTTAGGGAACCCGCGAGTTCCAAGCGTCAACGAGGGGGCGAGCTCACCGGCTGCCTTACGACTGGTGGAACATCCTATCTTTCCCTAGCTGACGTCAACGCCTGCCCAACACTCGTCCCGCTAGACCAGACCACCCACTGATCAAAGTGAATGGCAGAACATGTCAAACGTGCGTGCAAGCATCCGCGTTGATCAGCCTAGGCTCTCACACAGCAGTTTGGATTGTCGAAGTATTCTCGGCTCATGCGAATCATCCCGCTGTCTGACGTGACTATCGCGTATGCATCCTCGCCGTCCACGTTCGAGGCCGTCACGAGTTTCTCCGAATCTGCGATCAATATGTTGCATTCACAGTTCAGCTTTCTGACATCTTCAAAACGGCTCAAGTTTTCGGCGTCTTTGAGGTCAGGAGCAACGGCGATGCCGATCTTGACCCTGCGTTTCTTGGCCTGTAGTAGGCCGTTGGTGATTCCTTTCCAGAGCTCCATGCTTGAGACCATTAGCACGAGTTCCTTTCGCGGCTGCTCGATCACAGCAAGCATGCGCTCCATGATGTTGCGTCTGCCCTTCACTATGTACGCGAGTTCGATCTTAGCAGGCTGGGATCGGGCTTTTGCCAAGGGTTCGGCCTGTTTGCTGAAGAGGGCGACGAGTTGAAGTCGCCGCTGATGCTCGTCCTTTTCGGATCGAGTTAGGTTAGCGATCATTTGGTCGAACTCCACTGGTCTGTAAAGCGTTGGAGTTCCGTGCTGGGACTCTACGAGCTTAGTTCTATCCAACTCGTCAAGCGCGTAGTAGATCTTTGAATCTGGAATCCTGGTAGCTCTGCATACCTGGCCGGCGGACATCGGCGCGTTGCCAAGCAAGGCCAGCAACGACTTCGCCGCATAACTTGAGAGCCCCAGTTCACGCAGGATTGCGACTAGTCTTTCGTGGGCATTCTGCTCAGTGTCTTTGAGTTTGGGCGTCGCTTGCGTTTGTTCTACCCCCGGGAGGTAGTAGCCGTAAGAAATCCCTTAAATAGTTTTCTACCTACTCGCGTTGGTAGATGGTTGCAATGGCACTGAGAAACTCTCTCTGGAAACTTCTCAACCAGATTGCGCGTGAGAATTCAGGTCATGACCGCTACTGGGAGCTGGAGGGATTGTGCAAGACAGAAACACTCCCTCAAGTCATAATGCCTGGCGTATTTGGGGGGCCCGTCCTTACGTCATCTGGGAGGAGATATTGTGTCAGGAGATAGGCCGTCGGGAACGCCTGACGATACGTCAATTCGCAGAGCGGTCAGAGACCGGTACAGTCAACTTGCCAAGACAAGCAAAGCTCGGTCATCCTGTTGTGATACTTCCTTCACTCCATCAGAGTCCGGGCCCTTTGAGGCCGGTCAAATCTACGCTGGATGTGGGTCACCGGTCGAAACGGCCGCAATCAAAGAAGGCGAAGTCGTGGTGGATCTAGGTAGCGGAGGCGGGTTTGACGCATTCAAGGCTTCCAGACTTGTTGGGCAATCTGGGCTAGTGATCGGAGTAGACGCCACTCCAGAGATGATTTGGCGTGCCAGAGAAACGGCCAAAAAGCACGGATTCTCCAATGTCGAGTTTAGACTGGGTGAGATCGAGCATCTGCCCCTTGACTCCAACTCAGTCGATGTCATCATCAGCAATTGCGTCATCAATCTAGCCCCGGACAAGAGCGCCGTCTTGCGCGAGGCCTACAGAGTCCTAAAGCCTGGCGGGCGACTTGTCATCTCAGACACAGTCGCAGAAGACGCTCTCAAGGTCGACCACGGGGACCTGAAAGCGTGGACTCAATGCATTGCTGGTGCGCTTCCCGAAGAAGAATACCTAGCCCTGATCAAGCAGGCTGGCTTTGCTGACGTTCAGATCACGCGCAAAACGTCGATGCCGATTGGTGATGAGGAACAGAACTGTTGTGACCCAGGAATAGCCAGTCTGACCGTCACCGCTACTGCGCCGAAAGCTGCGGAGGGCAGGGCGCCACCGGCGCGTTAGTTGAGTTGGTTCCGGCTTTGAGCACTATTCAAGGCTTGACTGCCTTCGGTTCAATAATGGCGGTCAGATCTCCACTCCCGACAATCCAGGGGCAGATCTCTAGCTATCTTCGGAGTTCAAAGGGCAAACGCTTTGCTCAAGTTTTCTCGTAGCCAACAGTTTTCGATCAATAAGCAGAGAATAGTGGGAGGGCAGGATATGGGTCTAGCGCGCTGTCGATCTTACCCTGGGTTCAAGTATAACCCAAAGCCATTCGACGAGTTCTCTTATGTTCTTGGTTTGTATGAGAACCTCGCCAGGCCCTGTAATCCTAGTGACTAATCCCTCGCCACTGAGCAGAGTCTCCTTCCATCCTCCGAACTTCTGGACCTGGTACTGACACGAGTCGCTGAATCCGACCAGATGAAAGTTGTCGACTACGATTGTCTCTCCTGCCTGCAAAATGTGTTTATCGATTGCCCCGAAACAGTTTATGAAAAGCTCTCCTTCGCCGGTGGTCTTGATCATGAATAGCCCTTGGCCAAAGAGGCCTTTGGTAAACCCCTGCCACTGTATGTCAAGGTTCACAGTCGGCGACGAAGCAATGTAAGACGATTTTTGAATGATGTATCCCTTGTCACGTTTGAGGTCGATTTTTGTAACGTCCCCAACAGGCGCTGAGACAAGGCCGATCTCTCCTTGGCCTTGACTAGGCCAATACTCATTGACGAAGAGCGATTGGCCTCCAAGTATCGAAATTCCCAAGGTTCCTAAGACACTCCTTTCGCGCGCACGAGTCTTGACCTGAATGTTGGGCGTCATGTACGTCATCGATCCTGCTTCCGCGACAACAACTTGTCCCTGTTTGAGTGACAAGACAAGCATGGAGTATGAAGGTTGATACTTGATCTGGTAGTTGTATGGTTCCTGCGTAAACGTGCGGATTGCCGCCGCGCAATACGTGCAGAAAGCTGAGTCAGTAGGGACTTCTTTTCCACAGCTTGAGCATTTTGTCATAAGGCTCGCGGCATGGCTTTCTTGGTGCCGCATATAAGCGTTCGAACTTTGCGAGTGATCAATCAAAGAGAAATGCGTGCATTCATTGCTTTGACTTGTTAATCTGCCCCGGTCCATAGTCGAGAGAGTATCTCAAGAGCTTCTTACGCGTAACGAATTCGACGAGAGAATCTTGCATTTGTACGGGTCCTTTCCAAGCGTCCTTGACACTCGGATAGGACTAAGCTTTAGATTCTGCGGGTGGCGACTCGCAAGAAGTGGACGTTCTTGAGCGAACACAGGGCACTGGTCAGCCTCATTCGGGAACAGGTTCAAATTGAAAGGGAAAGTGTCGAAAGGCTCGCCGAGACCGAGAAAAAAGTCGGAACCGGCGCGGCCAAGCTTCTACTGACAGAGATGAGGATGGATTCACAAAAGCACGCGGGTGTCTTGGAGGCGGTGCTCGAAATACTGAAGGGCAGTCCGCCGAAATCTTCCTGGGAGCGTGCGCTTAACGTGTTCATCGACCCGGTTGTCGTGAGCAAAGAACTGCAGTACCATAAAGGGTTGAGTAGGTCAATGCAGACGCACATAGAAGAGGAGATGAGGAAGACAGATGACGAAGCGATACGAACACTACTTCAGCACCTCGCAGATGATGAGAGAAGACACCATCAAATCCTCGACACGATAGTGCAAAGATGCTACAAGATGATTCGATAGGTCCGATCCATCGTGCAAAGACTTGCGGAAGTATCCGTGTATTCGGGGACTGCAGCAGGTCCGATCGGCTACTGAAGATTCGGCACATCGTTCGATCTAGTACAGGAAGTTGTTTTGGTTCACACTTCAGTGGTCTCACTTGGGCATGAGCCAGAAGACGTTCCCGTCCGGGTCCTTGAACATCGCGTAAACCATGCTCTCGTCCCATTCGGCCTTGCCGAGCTCCCTTGTGAACTCGACGCCCTTCCTCTTCAGTTCATTGCATGTGTTTTCGATGTCGGCTGCGAGGAACAGGATCCCGGTGTTTCCAGGTTCGATCGGCTCATCCGGGCACAGGTGGATTCCCGTCGGCGAGCCCTTCGGCGCAACGACCACCCAGTGTTCCTCATCGCTCTGAACCTCGAATCCTAATTTGCCCCCGTACCATTCCTTGGCTTTCTTCTCGTCGGATACCATGACTGCCACGCTCCTGAACCGCTCGATCATCTTCTTCACCTCTGTTTCAGTCTCCGTTATCCGATCGGTATTTAACTTGCACAGAGGTGCGAAAGTATTTCCCTCGGGGGAGGGCTTTCCACTTCCATCGTTCCCTTGGGAAAACCGAAAAGAGCCATCTCATTGATGAGAAGTGAGTTGCATGCACGTCGTCCTCTTTGACATTGACGGAACGCTCGTGATGAAGCGAAGCACCGAGGCGAATGAGCGCGAACGGTTCAGGCGCGCAGTTTTCGATGTGGTGGGAAGGTCGCCGCCGACCGAGCCTTGGCGTTACGACGGCATGGTTGACCCTGAAATCTGCAGACTTCTCCTCATGGATGTGGGTTTGAGTCCGGACGTGGCCGCCAAACACCTTCAGGCAGTCGTCGACCGAGTGGCGGAGATCTATCTCACGATGGAGAAGCGTCCTGTCTTGAATGACGGCGTTGACGAGCTTCTGGGAATTCTCAGCGCTTCACCAAATTACAAACTCGGCGTTCTCACAGGAAACCTCTCCGCTGTCGCTGAGGAGAAGCTTCGCCTCACAGGAATCCAAGCCTATTTTGCTGAAGCCTTCTACAGCGACGGCTACTTCGATAGATCCGAACTGGTGAGAGACGCGGTGAGTGCATGCGGGAGAAAGTACGGGCCGCTGGGCAACGGGGAAGTGACAATTGTCGGCGACACACCTCGCGATATGGAAGCAGCCAACGCAAACAGCGTGAGAGCCATAGGTGTCGCGAGCGGGTTCTACTCCGCAAGCGAGCTGACCAAAGCCGGAGCTCTCGCGGTCTTTCACAGTTTGAATCCGAGCAGTGCACTGCTCGGAGCCCTCGGTATCGAAGTTGATGAACGCCTTCGATGAAATCAGCTATTGTAGCAAACACATGAGGTGAGGGTGCTGCGACTCGAAGGGTCTTGGATCAAGGATGATGAAGGACGCACATTACTTCTGCGCGGCGTGAATCTGGGCGGAAGTAGCAAGGTCCCAAGACAGCCTGATGGCGCTACGCACCGAGCGGAGAATTTCTTCGAGCACCGCACGGTTTCGTTCGTAGGCAGACCTTTCCCGCTAGAGGAAGCAGACGAGCATTTTTCCAGATTGTGCGAGTGGGGATTCAACTTCATCCGTTTCTTGGTAGCCTGGGAAGCGATTGAACACGCCGGCCCGGGCGAGTATGATGAGGAATACCTGGGCTATGTTTCCGCCTTACTCGAGAAGGCAGGGCAGTACGGCATCCGACTTCTCATCGACCCGCACCAGGATGTTTGGAGTCGTTTCTCCGGCGAAGACGGAGCTCCTGGCTGGTCGCTGGAGGCAGTAGGCTCCGACTTGACCACATTCAAGGAAACGGGAGCCGCGATCACGCATCAGACTCACGGCGATCCATATCCGTGGTTGATCTGGCCGACCAATGGCAAGAAGCTGGCCGCGGCCACCATGTTCACTCTTTTGAAATGAAGCGCCGTGTTTTCGAGTACGAGTTCCGCCACAGCCGGCTGGTCAAGGCTCCAACCGAGATCTTTGTGCCACGCTTACAGTACCCGAACGGCTACAATGTGGAAGTATCAGACGGGGTATGGGAAAGTGATTCCAGTAGTCAGTTACTCCACTATTGGCACACGTTGGACCAAGACTCGCACGCCATCCGGATTTCCCCCGGTCGACGTTGGGTTCTGAGGGGCTCCTACCTAGGAGAGGCAACAATGTCCTCTTTGAGATCATGAGATTGCGGCAAAGCCTTTGTCCGTGCGTGGTCGCTAGGAAATGCGAGAGTCAGTGACTTGCCGGACAGCTAGTCGAGATATACTTGAGCTGGGTGGCCCATTTGAGCGTCGGAAGATGAGAAAATCAGGGTGCAATACACTGTGTATTGCACCCTAGTTTTGAATGTTATTTCGGCTTATCCCACTCAACTGTCCGGAATGTCTTTGACTTGTGCAATGGTCGCTAGGAAACAGGCTAGACAAAAGTCCCAGCTTGTAATAAATACGAGAAAGGAAGCAAGCCAGACCGATCTTGCGCAAAAATCACGAATAAACTTGGGAAATTGTTATTTTGTGCCAGCATCTCCTGCGCGGGGAGAGCCATGAAAACTTCGAGCAAGGCGCGTCCGTTGGGACTGTTAGAAGACCTCCAACCTAGAGAAAGACGCTCGGTCTTCGCAGTGCAGACAGAAATCTTCAGGGTCCTAGTCGATAGACTTGTGGACAAAGGGTTCTCCTGGATTCTCCCAGTCATACTGTCCAAGTCCACAGATCCGCTATGGCCAGACCCGGGTGCCAGCTTGGAGAAAAGAATCCAACTGGAGATCTATGGGGAAAGCGTCAGAACCATGCAAAGCATGATAATTCACAAGAGAGTCCTGGTCAGCCTAGGTCCGGAGAGATTCTTCATACTTTCGCCGAACATCAGGATAGAAGCTAGGGAACGGGCCAAGACGGGAAGGCATCTATACGAGTTCACGCAGCTGGAAGTGGAGATAGCTCACTGGAAAATGGAGGACATCTTCAATCTCTTCGAGGAGCTCATCGGAACGTCCGTATCGACCATCAGAGGAAAACTTGAACATGAGCTTAAACTGTTAGAGAGAGACCTGGCAGTCCCCGAAACGCCATTCAAGATCTACGAGAGGCGCACCCTCGAGGAAAGATACGGCCAAGATTGGGTGGAAGCTATTTCGGAAGAATCAAGGAACCCTGTTTGGGTGACTAATCTCCCAAGAGAATTCTACGACTACGAGGACGAGGCAACAGGAGCATGGCGCAACTACGATCTAATACTCCCTGAAGGATACGGCGAAGTGATCTCAGGCGCCGAAAGAGAGTACGAGTATCATAAGATCGTAAGGAAACTTGAGAGAGACGGCTTGGACACACGACACTACGAACCCATGTTGAGGCTTGCGAAAGATGGAGTACTGAAACCTTCCGCGGGAGCTGGACTCGGAGTGGAGAGGTTCCTAAGCTACCTTTGTGGTCTGAAGCATGTGGCAGAAGTTCAGCCGTTCCCGAGGGTCCCTGGAGCAGTACTGGAACTGTGAACCGTGTCCCCACAGGCTCGTTGGAAGATCTGCCCCTAGCGGTAGATGGGTGTCCCACACCCTAAATCCCATGCGCGTGCTCGCGAACGCGCTCCATGCAAGGTCCTTGCATCAAGCAGCATTCGCATCTATGACATTCAGAGCAAGAAGCGACAGCAGGGCTCGCCCTACGAGCCCGAGCAGTCCTCGGATGCCTGGTCATTCAACCTTTATGGCAGAAGCATGCTACCCTGCAGCTCCAAAAGCTGCAATATGGAGCTTGGCCGCAGAGGTTCAATTCTCTTGGACGGTGAGAATTGACCGGTCGGTCTCGGGAAGACGAGCGGATTGCTATCCATCCAAGCATTGGAAGGAATCGGTCGAGATGCCAGGCTGCTGCTTGCCTCATCTTTCCTGGGCGGTGTATCGTATGCGTACTATTTCTTGATTCTACCCTTCTACTTGCTCGCCGCCGGATACGATGCAACCTGGATAGGCACCGTCAATGCTGTCTTCGGCGTGTCAATGACCCTGTTCATAATCCCAGCAGGAATTCTCGCGGACGCTTTCGGCCGGAGAAGATTCAACCTGATCGGTTACGTGATCATGGGT
>Ga0209314_10001142_pt1 | contig 11971 bp, 9 predicted proteins | sample I19B2metaG_FD_184146 | JGI IMG/M metagenome (GOLD analysis project Ga0209314, IMG submission 184146) | Lake sediment bacterial and archeal communities from Gulf of Boni, Indonesia to study Microbial Dark Matter (Phase II) - ​I19B2 metaG... | ecosystem: Environmental > Aquatic > Freshwater > Lake...
GCCTTGGTCACCTCTGTGCCAGAGATGAACGGCGGGTCCAATTTCCTCAGTTCGTAGAGTTCCCTCACCTTAGCCCGGTTTTGATTATAGACCCTAACCGCTTGAGCCAGGCTTTTGTCAGAAATTTCTTTGCCGGCAAACCTCCCCAGACTTTTTTTGAATGTATTTAGCACTGCCTTAAAGAACTCAAGCGATGAGTCATCGGTTGAATGGGGAAGATTGATAAGATGGGAGTAGGGAAGATGAAGGTTATACTTCCATATATCATAGGTCCGACACATACTATCACAGGCATGAGGTATCACCAGACCGTCCAGGAAGTCATAACTGCCCTTAAGTGCCATATCGAAGCAACTACGAACCAGAGGGCAGACTATGGTCTCCATCTGAGTGTCAGCCCGGGTAATTGGCTCACTGACATTCCCTTTGAGCCTGAAGGGGACAAACCCAGCCGCAGCTATAATTTCAAGGGGAGTATAAGCACAGAGATAGCCTATAATCTTTCTGCCCTGGCTCTTGAGCTCTCGGGCCCGATAGCCATAATCCCGGTAATATTTATCTACAGCCTTTAATCCTCGGTACTTTCTCGGCATAAGGTTATCTTCTCAGCAAGTTTAGGTTATTTATTAAACCCCATCCCCTTAATCCCCTTCCCCTTGTAAAGGGGAAGGGGAGAAGTTTGTTTGAGAGAGGCTTCGCCTCTCTCTGACTCTCTTAATTAGATAATTACTCCCTCTTCCTTCAATTTAGCGATGTCCTCCCAGGTATAACCCAGTTCCAGTAACATCTCCTCAGTGTGTTGACCAAGCTCAGGTGCTTCCCGCTGGACTGAGGCCGGGGTCTGATAAAATGTCCACGGGAAGCCAAGCATCTTTATCTTACCCCACACCGGATGTTCCACCTCAATTATATACTGATTGGCTAAGGCTTGGGGGTCATTAAACACCTCACTGGCTGACTGGACAGGGGTATGGATTACATTCTCCTTCTGGAAAATCTCCATCCATTCATCTCTGGTCTTGGTGGCAAACCTTTCATCCAAAATCGCCACAAGTTCCTTACAATGGTCGTGTCTCGCCTCTATGGTATTGAACCTTGAGTCACGCTCCAGTTCCTCCAAGCCCATTGCCTTACATACATTGGGCCAGTATCTATCCGGCTGAAGGTGAGCGATGACAATCCACCTGTCATCCTTACACTTATAGTGGTTATAAATCGGATTACCAGCTTCAGCCCTAAGCAATCTCGGGTATTCCTGTCCCAAAACTCCGGGAGCCGCAAAATTGACCCCATGCAAGGCAATCAGGGCGCCCATTAAGGATGTATCTACCAGTTGCCCCTTACCTGTCTTCTCTCTGGCATAGAGGGCGGCAGTCACTGCCCAGGCGCAGATAAGACCACCGTGCTCATCACCCATTCCCGGTATGAGAGTCGCCGGCGGACCTCCCCTTTCCCCACACATCATCATCGTCCCGGACCTGGCTATTCCAGTATAGTCAAAAGAAAGGGTATCAGCATCGGGACCTTCCCGTCCCCAGCCAGAAGCATGGGCATAGATAAGACGCGGGTTTATGGCTGACAGCACCTCGTAATCAATCCCCAGTCTCTTGGGAGCGTTTATGCTGAGATTGGTCAGGAAAACATCAGCTCGTTTAATCAGCTCAAAAAATATCTTCTTCCCCTTTTCCGTGGTCAAATCCAGGACAATGCTCCTTTTGTTCCGATTGCAGCTTTCAAAGTAAAAATTTCGACCCTTCAAACCAGTATCAGCACCGACAATCCTCATCATCCCCCTTCCCGGGTCCCCTGTCTTAGGCTCCACCTTAATCACATCAGCACCAAGGTCACCCAGTCTCATTCCAGCGACAGGCCCTTGCTGAAACTGTGTTATTTCCACCACTCTAACTCCATCTAAAGATCCAGCCATTCTATACCTCCTTTCGAAGGAACGACTTCAAATCCAATTTATGAATCCGAGCATTACGAATGTCAAGAAGATAAGTTAGATTGCTTATCGCCCTCACCCCCTTAATCCCCCTCTCCTTCCCAAGGAGAGGGGGAAGAGATTTTAGAGAGGGGGCTTCGCCCCCTCTCTTATTTACACTCCCCCTTCCCCCCGAACTTGTCGGGGGGAAGGGGGTTAGGCCTGCCCGCCGTACAAGACTTTGGCAGGCGGGGGGATAGGTTACTAAACAACTTCAATAAGTGTGAGGCGATATTCATTTATGCTAGTTTCTGGAGAAATCTCTGGGCAGACATTCCAGCGGTGGCCCCATCCCCCACTGCCGCTACTACCTGTCTGGGCGAGCCACTCCTGATATCACCAGCGGCAAAAATGCCGGGAACCTCGGTCTCCATCCACTGGTTCACTATAATCTGCTTCTGGCTATCCAAAGGCACGACGCCCTCAAGGTAGCCCGTATTAGGGTCGAGCCCAACATGAACCAGCACCCCATCCACCTTCAGGGTCTCCTTTTGCCCGTTTCCCTCTTTAACTACCTCTATCCCCTCCACCTGATTATCCCCAAGTATCGCCTCAACCTTTACCCCGCAACGAACCTCCATTTTAGGATTGGCTCTAACTCTATCCTGAAGAATGGCGGTGGCATTGAGCTTGGGCATCATCTCGATAACAATGACCCTGGACGCCAGTTTCGCCAGGTAAAGCGCTTCCGTAATGCCAGAGTCTCCACCCCCACAGACCGCCACCACACGGTCGACAAATTGGCTCCCATCACAGAAAGCACAGCTAATCACACCCCTGCCCCGGAGTTTTTCCTCGCCCGGGACGCCCAGCTTTTTGGGTACCGAGCCCCCGGCGATGATTACCGCCGCGGTCGTATAACCTTTGCCATCAGCGCACGCCACCCACTTGCTGCTTGAGAAAAGCTCAACCCCGGTTACCTCGGCTTGCTCCAGCGTCAAACCGTACTTGGTTGCCTGATTCACCATTTCCGTACCAAGCTGGGCACCTGATATGCCGTCGGCAAACCCGGGGTAGTTTTCTATCAATTCTATATTCTTTATGTATCCGCCAAAGCTTTCTTTGTCGAGAAGAAGGGTCCGCCAGTTGCCCCGGCTTAGATACAACCCTGCGGTCAGCCCCGCCGGACCGCCACCGATGATTACCGCATCCCAGTCAAACATCTTATCCTTCTCCTCACTTTCTCATCCTCTTAATCATGTCTTGAAGCAAGAATCCTCTCGTCTCCACGACGCCGGGTAACCCCCTCTTCGTCTAATCTGTTCAGGATGGGCAATATGTACTTCCGGCTTAAACCACAAAGTTCTCGCACCTGCGGGATGGAGATGCTACTATGGCTCTTCAAGAAGCTGACTATGCCGTCTTTGATGGCCTGGTAATGCTTACGTTCAAGCAACACTCCGTCTGGGAGTTCAATCAAGGTATTTTGCTCACACATAAATCTAATTATCGGTTCGCTGCCAGGTATCTGGGTTACTACCTCTTTCTTGGTCGGTGGATTAGCCCTATTCTTCTCAAATAGTTCCAGTATCCTGGAGGCAGTAACCTCTTGTTCTGGCAAAAGACTCGGCTTGTGCGTGGACAGAAAGACGATATCCCCATCACAGACTATCTCTCGCGAACTGACAAGCTTTGCCAGTAGCCCGTCGAAGGCTTCCTTGGGGAGTTTCAAGCGGTTCTGTAGCTCAGCCTGGTAGAGACCTCTCTGTAAGGGATGAAGCGAATGCTCACTAGCCAGAATGTCCAGAGTATCAGCAACCTGTTTCCGCCAGTAAGCTAAATCCACGACCCAGGAGCCAATCATAACTAGCTTATCTTGATTGTATAGTAATCTAACACAATCTTCAACCTCAGCTGGTGAGTACTGACTGGCGACCAGCAGGTCTTCCACCCTTATATACTTATTTTTATCCAGTTCCGTTAGCACCAAATCACCTATCTGTAGGCTTAGCCTTCTTCGGAGAAAGAGGGCAACCGCACCCATATCTCTTGACCTATGCCTGCTGGCAAGAGGGTCAAGTATAGTTCCACCTCCAATCGTCTCTTGAGGGGAAGGCTTTCTAATGATAAAGTGGTCGCCGATGCGAGCCGCCACCGGCTCTCGGAAGCGAAATTGAGCCAGGGCGGATTCCCCGGGCTTAAGACCCGTCCCCTCCAGCAAGACTATTCTGCCAGTGATTTCCCTTGTTCCCAGGTATACCTTGATTTCCGTGTTACTCTTCAACGGACTGGCTAGCCGGGGGATAAGCTCCACTATGGCATCAAGAGTTTTACTTGATTTGACCTGTTCTTCTGAGCCGAAGACTATATCTCCTCGGCTCAAGGCATCTTTTTCCAGACCAACTAGATTAATAGCTATTCTGGTGCTCGGCTGTGCCTGGTCAACCTTTTCCTTGTAGGTCTCCAGGGCTCTAAGGCGAGTATCCAGATTCTTGGGGTAGATAACGACGCTCTGACCCTGAGACAATGACCCATCGATGAGGGTCCCGGTTACCACCGTGCCGCTTCCTTTCATGGTAAAGACGCGGTCTATCGGCAGGCGTGGTTTACCTATATTTCTTGGTGGGGCAAGCCTGGCGACTAACTCTTCAATACTCCTTTTCAACCCCTCGATGTTGGTCCCGTCTTTCGCACTTACCCTTACGATAGGTGCATCGGACAATCCCGTCCCCTTCAATCTTCCTCGTATATCTTCTTCAACTAAATCCAGCCAATCCGGGTCATCTACTAAATCAACCTTATTGATAACAACGATGCCATGTTTTATGCGAAACAGGTTCAAGATTTGAAGGTGTTCCTCTGTCTGTGGCATCCACCCCTCATTTGCCGCAATAATCAGAAGTGCCGCATTAATCCCCCACACCCCGGCAATCACATTCCTCACCAGGTCTTTATGTCCGGGCACATCAACGATGCCCACCACCTCACCAGAGGAAAGCGGCAGATAAGCGAATCCCAGGTCAATCGTCATCCCTCGTCTCTTCTCCTCAGGCAGACGGTCAGGGTCAATAGAAGTTAAAGCTTGAACGAGGGCAGACTTGCCGTGGTCAATATGGCCTGCTGTACCGATAATAAACATGACCTACCAATCAGTGACAAATCGTCTGTTTTTGATACTGCTAGCGTTTGGAGTTTAGCCTTATTTAGTGGATTTGTCAATTTGTTCATCAACCTCACCCCCTTAGTCCCCCTCTCCTTGAGAAGGAGAGGGGGAAGAGATATTAGAAGAGGGGCTAACGCCCCTCTTAGACGCCCCTAAAATGAGATGGAAGGGAGTCAGGGGGATAGGTTACTAAACGACCTCGTGGACTAAATTGTGCTTCTGAATAACTATGTGGCATAATACTGGATAGCAGATGATAGCCTGGTGAAGGAAAGGAGTAAGACAATGACAGCAAACTATATATTGAAAGAGTTGTGTCGCTACAATATAGGCACCTTTGCCGATGTCATCTACAGAAATGCGCTTTTGTATCCCGACCAGGAAGCCTTTATTTACAAATCACAGAGGATAACCTATTCCGAGTTCAACGCCAGAGTAAATAGCCTGATACACGCCTTACAGGCAATGGGAGCCAAAAAAGGGGATGTTATTGGTATCCTTTCCTACAATTGTCTTGAGTACGCTGATGTCTATGGAGCCGCCTGGAAGGGAGGATTTATTGCCTCACCCTTTAATTTCAGATTACAAGCCAACGAGCTGGACTACCTTATTAACTATTCAGAAGCCAATACCCTCTTTGTCGGTCCAGAACTGGTGGATATTGTTAATTCGCTAAAGCCCCGTTTGACTAAGGTTAAGAATCTAATTTCTCTTGAAGGCTCGGCTCCTGATATGATACGCCATGATGACTTACTGGCTAGCTATCCTAAAAAAGAGCCTGATGTCCAGGTGGAAGAGGATGACCCGCTGGCAATTGTCTATACCAGCGGTACGACCGGGGTGCCTCGCGGCTCGCTATATAGTCACCGAAGCTCCATGGACGATGCTAAGAACCTTGTCATTGAAATGGGTTTGCAACCGGGTGAGAAGCACATTCAGATTAATCCTCTCTTCCATATTGGCGGACTTCACCATTTCCGGGCTTTCCTCTTCATTGCGGGTAGTAATGTCATCATGCCACAGAGGTCGTTTGATGCTGCCGCTACTCTGCAGACCATTCAGGACGAGAAGGCTACTGATATTAGTATTGTGCCTACCCACTTAGTGGCGATGCTTGCCGTACCTGACCTGAAAAAGTATGACCTTTCTAGCTTAAAGCGGATGTGGTATGCCGCCTCACCCATGCCTGTTGAAGTGCTGAAGAAAGGGCTGGAGACCTGGGGGCCTATTTTTGCTCAGGGCTACGGTCAGACTGAAACCGGTCCCGAGGTTAGCGACCTCCCGAGGAAGGACCACATGGTCATGGATGCCCCTCCTGAGAAACAGAAGGTCCTGGCTTCGGCCGGTCTGCCAAGCATAGGAGTACATGTGAGGATTGTAGATGAGAAACATAATGATGTCGCTCCTGGCGAACTAGGCGAGATAATAGTGCAGAGCAAGCATCTAATGACTGAATACTGGCGTAAGCCGAAAGAGACCCGGGAGGCTCTGATTGATGGATGGATTTACACCGGCGATGTGGGATACTATGACGAGAAGGGCTACATTTTCATTGTCGACAGGAGAAAGGACATGATTATCTCCGGCGGAGAAAATATCTACCCCAGAGAGATAGAGGAAGTTCTTTACGGTCATCCGGCAGTTTCGGAAGTGGCGGTCATTGGTATCCCTGACTCATACTGGGTGGAGAGGGTTCACGCCGTAGTAACCCTGAAGCAGGGAGCAAACGTTACTGCCGATGAGCTCATCGCCTTCTGCAAAAAGAACTTAGCCAGATACAAAGCACCGAAGTCAGTGGAATTTGTGGATGCCCTGCCGAAGAACCCCTCGGGCAAAATCTTGAAAAAGGAATTAAGGGAGAAGTATTGGGCAGGGCAAACGAGAAGGGTCTGAGATTCTACTATCTTATTGAATTGCATTTATCTGCGGAGTAGAATATCAACGGCTATTTCGAGAGCTAGTAGCAAAGTCAATAAAGGAGGTATTCAAAATGGCAAAGAAAGAGTATGCGCATCTGATGAAACCACTACTTGTCCGGAAGGGACCTCGAGGGTTATATCCTGAACCACGGGTATGGATGGAGGGCAAGGACTTAGAGGGATTTAACGCCCACTTTTCCTACGGATTCATTCAGGACCCGACCGTTTTGCACCCCGTCAGAGGAGCACTGATACACCCTTATGATGAATGCCTGGTTTTTGAGGGGACTGACAATACCAATATTCTCTATTTAGGTGCCGAAGTCTCTATAGAGCTTGGTGAAGAACGAGAAGAGTATATGTTCAGCCAGCCCTCAGTAGTCCTTATTCCGAGGGGAACCCCGCACGGTCCGGTTACAGTCAGACGAGTCGATAGAACTATCGTACACTACTCCATTGGTCTGGCGGCCGACTACAAGGCTGAAGCCGTTCCTGTAAAGGCAAAATCGTCCAAAACGACAGGAACGCACTATAAGCACTTAATCAAGAAAATGATTACCGCCGTTGAGCCTAGGGGGAGGGATGAAAGTGGAATGGGATACGGGAGGGTCATCGGCAGGGACGGCATAATGAGACCTGCGGAAATGGGGGTGGGGCCAGGAAATGGCGACCAGATTGTCTGGCTCTACGGCAAGGACCTCGAGGGGTTTGATGTCAATTTCACCTGGGGATTTTACTCTAAGTGCGGTAAATGGCACCGGGGAGGCGAAGCGCATTACCATCCTGAGGCGGAAATACTCTGCTTTGTCGGGCTTGACCCTAATGACATAAATTATCTCGGGGCGGAACTTGAGCTAGGTATGGGCAAAGATTACGAAAGGCACATCTTCAACAAGCCTACCGTTGCTATTTGTCCTGCGGCGTTTCCCCACCTCCCGCTTATAACGAGGTGGGTTGATAAACCCTACGGCTTTTTCGTGATTTGCCTTAGTGGCGAACACGCCTCTCCATGGGTAGAAGCATAACCGTCTTAAGGGGGATATAAATAAAGTACCGTCGGTTTGGCATACTGGACTGGAAAGTATCCATACTGGGCTTCGGTGTTACGCGGCTACCGTTGATAGGCGGAGACCCAGCCAATATAAATGAAGCTGAATCCATCCAGATGCTCCGGTATGCCATTGACCACGGTGTCAATTATCTGGACCTGGGTTATCCCTACGACATAAATCAGCAGGAACATCTGACCCGTCTCGTCAGCCGGGCACTTAAAGATGGCTACCGAGAGAAAATTAAGGTTGCCGCCAGTCTGCCATCCAGCCTGATTAATTCCTCCCCTGACCTCGACCGCTATCTGAACGCACAACTCAAGTGGTTAAAGGCAGACAGGATAGACTTCTATCTCCTGGGAGGGCTGAACCGGGAGACTTGGCCCAGATTGCAGGGACTGGATGTTATTAGCTGGGCAGAGAAAGCCATAGCCGATGGGCAAATTGACAAACTGGGGTTCTCTTTCCACGACGATTTTCAGACCCTCAGGAGCATATTGGGCGCTTACGATAACTGGGCCCTTAGCCAATTTCAGTATAGCTATATGGATGTAGACCATCACCCGGGTGCCAGCGGGCTCAAATATGCGGCTGACAAGGGGCTGGCGGTGGTTATTACCGAGCCACTTCTCGAGGGACGGCTCACTAAGAAGCCACCCAAATCAGTAGCCAAGGTATGGGCAGGTGCTTCACCAAAGCGAACCCTGGCCGAGTGGGGATTACGCTGGGTCTGGAACCACCCCGAGGTCTCTACCGTGGTCTGTGATATGAGCACTATGGAGCAGGTAGCGGAAAATGTAGCCCTGTCAGACAGGGCTAGACCGGATAGCCTTACTGTACCAGACCAGGTGCTCATCAGCCGGGTCAGGGACGCTTACCGCAAGTTGAGACCCATCCCCTGCACTACCTGTCGTGGCTGTATGCCGTGTCCCCAAGGCATTGATGTCCCGCGCATCTTCGAACTGTATAACGATGCCATTATGTACGGTGATATTGAGATACCGCGGTCTCTTTATCGTATTGAACAGCATGATATTGATAGCTGCAACGAATGTGGTGCCTGTGCGAAAGCCTGCGGCAGGGAGATTGCCATTCTGGACTGGCTCAAGACAGCGCATCAGCTATTGGCTGAGCATAAATAACGCTCCGGAGACGATAGCTTACTCACCTAGGCCAATTTCTGGAGAAACCTCTGGGCAGACATTCCTGCCGTGGCTCCATCACCTACCGCCGTAACTACCTGCTTGGGCGAGCCACTCCTGATATCACCAGCAGCAAAAATGCCGGGAACCTCTGTCTCCATCCATTGGTTCACTACAATCTGCTTCTGACTATCTAACGGCACGACACCCTCAAGGTAGCCCGTATTGGGGTCGAGCCCAACATGAACCAGCACCCCATCCACCCTCAGGGTCTCCTTTTGCCCGTTTCCCTCTTTAACTATCGTTATCCCCTCCACCTGATTATCCCCAAGTATCGCCTCAACCTTTACCCCACAACGAACCTCCATTTTGGGATTGGCCTTAACTCTATCCTGAAGAATGGCGGTGGCATTGAGCTTAGGCATCATCTCGATAACAATGACCTTGGACGCCAGTTTCGACAGGTAAAGTGCTTCGGTAATACCAGAGTCCCCACCACCACAGACCGCCACCACGAGGTCGACAAACTGGCCCCCATCACAGAAAGCACAACTAATCACACCCCTACCCCGGAGTTTTTCTTCGCCCGGGACGCCCAGCTTTTTGGGCACCGAGCCTCCGGCGATGATAACCGCGGGAGCGGTATAGACGGTGCCATCAAGGCAGGTCACCCACTTAGCGGTTGGAGAACCCTGAACCGCTATTACCTCGGCTCGCTTCAGCTGTAATCCATACTTCGTTGCCTGGTTCCTCATTTCCATAGCAAGCTGGGCACCTATTACCCCCTCAGCATACCCCGGGTAGTTTTCTATCATTTCTACATTCATTATGTATCCGCCAACGGTTTCCTTCTCCAGAAGGATGGTTCGCCAGTTGCCCCGGCTCAGATACAACCCTGCAGTCAGACCCGCCGGACCACCACCGATAATTACCGCATCCCAATCAGGCATATCTAAACTCCTTTCAGGTCTTTCATTCTCTTAGCTTGACATTGCTGTCTGCTATATTTCCCGGTTACAAACAAGGATCAAGAAATCTGGAATGCGACTATCTCCCTCAGCACTTTTGGGATGGAGACTGAACCATAGTTCAGTTGGTTCTGGTTCTATTAGCTTCGTGATTCGAAACCCGCTGGATATCAGGGCATTTACCAAATCACCCAGCGTCCGATGCCAATGAATGGTTGGTTCCATACCTGTCTCCGGCCGCCATTCTACTGGAAACGGGCCCCGTTTGAAATAATAGTCCACCTTCCTGTATAGCCGGTTGCCATTTGTATCCCTTACCCACCCCCAGACAGGCGTGGCAAAACAGGGGTGGTTAATGATTTGCAGATAAGTCCCACCAGGTTGCAATAGACGACTAAATTCTCTGAAGGCTCCTTTGTAGTCTTCAACATCCTGGATAACGTTATTTGTTATTACCACATCGAAAGAACGGTCCGGAAGAAACGGGAGAGATGTAATATCGGCGTGGTGATAAGTGATATTTAATGGCTCCTTGGTCTGCTCCTCCAAGGCAAAGGAGAGCATCCCCTGCGAAAGCTCCACGCCCGTCACTTTCGCCCCCAATTGTGCGAGCTTACGACTCAGATAACCTTCTCCACAACCAGCGTCCAGTATTCGCTTGCCGGATATATCTCCTAGAATCTCCAGAACAATAGGGTCTAATAAATCCCGTCGGTTTGGGTCGTTCGCACCAAAAAACTGATGCCAGGACACGGCGTTCCGGTCCCACCGCTTTATGGCATCATCCTGAGTGTATGTCATATTATGCCCCGTAAGGGACTCTCTTTACATCAGTAGCGCCAGCTTTGGTAAGAGTAGCTCCGGTTATCAGCCTCGTCAAAATCGCGGTGCGGTTGTACGGGGGAATCCTCATGTAGCTAAACCCCAATGCATCACCCGGAGCACCACCGGTGACAAACAAATGAACATTCTCCGGAGATATCAGAACCGGAACCATAGCTCCTGGTTTGAGGGACGCTTCAAACACAGCTTTACGGTCTGGAGGGACAACACCCATCTCTATCCCCGCCTGTATACCCTTTATGTCTGCCGGACTGAGCTCTTCGTATCGTACCGCCGCACGCTGATAAATCTCTTCCTGCAGACTTTGCTGGCTATAGCCCATCTTTTTCAGTTCGGCAACCACGGCTGGAAAGAGAACTATCATATGGTTATTCCCTCCCCCACCAGACCCGACTATAGCCCCCACACCTTTGCTCCCCCACATAGGGAACCCCCTGCGGTCAGTCCTTAATATGTCGGCAACTATCCTATCTAACATGTCCTTTGCATTCCAAGTCATAATCGACCCGCCATAGTGTTCTCGGCCACCACCAGTTGTGGCCACCGTCACGCAACTGTCTCCTGCTTTGAAACCTCTGTTGGCGTGATAGGGTTCCCAAACACTCAATTCGGTATTTTCAGCAAAAGTAAAGAAAGTGTGCGGGGATATCCTGCCAGTTAGTGCCATATCGTTCACTCCCGGCCAAAGCTGACCGATGTTGAGCGTGGATAACCTTACGGCTCGCCCGATAGTATTATTAGCTCGCCACCCGTGACCCAGAAATCCTATCCCTCCCTGCATGCCGATTTCTTGGACGATTGGCCCGCTTACTACTATCAGCAGAGTGAACGAACCTGCTGATGCCAGTATATGGAGGGCATCAAAGTTTTCATCCGTAAGGGCTTCCATAGCGGCAATAATCACCGGCAAGTACTCTGGCTTAGCTCCCGCCATCACCGCATTAATGGCAATCTTCTCTATAG
>Ga0209314_10001143_pt1 | contig 11966 bp, 11 predicted proteins | sample I19B2metaG_FD_184146 | JGI IMG/M metagenome (GOLD analysis project Ga0209314, IMG submission 184146) | Lake sediment bacterial and archeal communities from Gulf of Boni, Indonesia to study Microbial Dark Matter (Phase II) - ​I19B2 metaG... | ecosystem: Environmental > Aquatic > Freshwater >...
GTTATACAATGTCGGCACTGTTATGATGAATTGGATAGCAGTCTGGAAACCGCGGAAGAGACTTAGATGATTGAGATTGTAAAAGCTGAAGAACGCCATGTATCCGATATCTGTAAGCTGTGGCTGGAATTTATGAGGTATTCCGAGGATATTGACCCCATTTTCGCGCCACGTGATGGCACAATACCAGTCTTTGAAGAGAAATATCTGCGCCCAGTTATGAAATCGGAAAACAGCCTCGTATTGGTAGCCCTGGACAGGGGGCGGGTCGTTGGATACTCCTATTCACTGATAATTGACCCCTCGGATTTGATGAAACGTAAGAAGTACGGATATGTTCACGATGTATTCATCACCAAAGACTACCGCCGCCGTGGCATCGGTGAAAAAATGTACGAGGAAATCCTGAAATGGTTTCATTCACAGAATATCGACTGTGTTGAACTTCAGGTTATCGTTAAAAATGAGGCGGCCGTTTCATTCTGGCGAAAGCACGGCTATATGGATTTCCAGAATACGCTGTACCGGCAAATTTAGCCAGCCATTTCACAATCGCTTGAATAGTCCAGATGTCGTTAGTTAATCCCGCTGCCAAGGTGTAAAATTCCTTGACTTTACACCCCCCCTTTGCTATATTTTCAAAAAAGGAGAAGAAAATGGCGGCTCCTAAAGTTAAACAACTCAGGCGTTCTTACGGTTTTGATGAAGTGGCTATCGTGCCGGGAGACGTAACCATCAATCCCGAACAGACAAACATTGATTTAAAGATAGAGAATTTAACTTTCGCTATTCCTGTTTTAGCCTCAGCAATGGATGCGGTGGTGGATGTTGACTTTGCCATTCAACTGAGCAAACTGGGCGGTCTTGCCGTGCTCCATCTGGAAGGCGTGCAGACCCGTTATGATAATCCGGAAGAGGTGCTGGCTGAAATTGCCCGGGCATCTGATGCTGAAGCCACTCCTTTACTCCAGAAAATCTATTCCCAGCCCATCAAGGAAAAACTCATCGGCGACCGGATACAGGCAATTAAGAAGGCGGGGGCAGTATGTGCCGTTGCCGCGCTACCGGCTAATACCAAACGCTTTGCTCCGATAACTGCTGAAGCCAAGGCTGATATTCTCGTGGTACAGGCTACAGTTACCTCCGCCCGCCATATATCCAAGAGTATCCGCGGGCTTATCTTCCAGGAGCTTATTGAGTCTATATCAATGCCAGTTGTTGTCGGCAACTGTGTGAGCTACAGTGCCTGTTTGGAATTGCTGAGAACAGGAGTCTCAGGGATTCTGGTTGGCGTTGGTCCCGGGGCGGAATGCACCACCAGAGCAGTCCTTGGCATCGGTGTCCCCCAGATAACCGCCACTATCGACTGTGCCGCCGCCAGAGACCAGTACCAGAAGGAGTCGGGACGGTACGTACCGATAATCGCCGATGGCGGAATCCGCAAGGGTGGCGATTTGTGTAAGGCAATTGCGGCCGGTGCTGATGCGGTAATGCTAGGTGCCGTCTTTGCCCAGGCTAAAGAGGCGCCAGGGCACGGCTACAACTGGGGTATGTCTAACCCCCACGCGGCGCTCCCCAGAGGAACCCGGATAAAAGTTGGTACTACGGGCACACTGGAGCAAATTCTCTTCGGTCCTAGTTCGGTTACTGATGGTAGCCAGAACCTCGTCGGGGCTCTTCGTACGGCAATGGGAGTTTGTGGCGCCTTCAATATCCGGGAGATGCACAAGGCAGAGATGGTGATTGCTCCAGCTATTACCACGGAAGGCAAGTCCTGGCAACTAGCGCAGTCCTAGCTTAGCGATGAAATAGTCTGCCTTCACTAAGCTATTCCAGTTATGACTATTCTTCTTCCTCTTCTTCGGGGACAGGTGTGCTCGTCTCCCCACGAAGACGAGGCAACAGAGCCTCTACCTTTTCCCGCCGACGGGGCAGGGAAAACTCAAGTTTATCAATCACCTGACGTAATTTGCTTAAGCCATCTTGGGGTTGCTCAGGACTTAACTCGACCACTACACCGCTGACTCCCGCTTCCCACAGCGCCTGAAGCTCGCTACCGGTCACCTTGGCTGGTATGGAGACCAGCAGGGGCTTGGTCAACAGACCAGCAAAGCGCTGAAAGAGCATAAGATGCTGCCAGGTAAGAGAATACCCCTCTTTTTGTTCGCTGGCCACAAGCACGGCATCTATGGGCAGTTCATTAACCGCTCTTAACAAGCCTTCACTAAGTGACGCCTCTACCTCTAGTATCCTGCCGGCTTCTTTATTCTCAATTAGCGTCAGGGGGGTATCAGTGGCGGGGAAGACGATGAAATCACAGCCCGCCTTGCTGAGTTGTTTTAGTCCTCCCAGACCCTTACCCTGTAGCCACCCACCCCAGGGAATATCAGGCAGGGCTTGAGAGAGCTTTGGCAGGGCTTCAACGCCGGTACTTGGTTTGACAATGCGGAGCAGGCCGGCATCAGCCCCGACCACATGACCCGTCAAACTCTCAGCACTTTCCTGAGCTAAAATGGCAACAAGCTGTATTTTGGGCTTCGGTGAGGCTGGTTCCCTTGCCCTGAACCCGATGGGCTGAGTCTCACCTCGGGAAAGTCGATTTAATTTGTCGATAAATTTACTCATTGTCCCCCCAATTCCGTCCAGTCCTTACTTATCTCTCAAGGCCTGGATAGCAGCGGTCACTCCTGCCCCGGGCTTTACCTTAAAACCTTCTGCTGATAGCACTTTTTCCAGGCTGGAAAGACAGAGTAGCACATTCTCGGCAGTTGAAGAATACCCCATCAGTCCGATACGCCAGACCCGTCCCTTCAAAGGACCCAGACCTCCCCCAATCTCGATATTGAATTCATTGAGAAGCCCCCGTCTCACTCGAAGGTCATCCACTCCTGAAGGGATACGCACCGTGGTCAACGTACTGAGACGGTGACCTTCTTGAGCATGCAGTTCCAGCCCCATAGCCTCTAACCCTGCCTTGAGAGCCTGGCCATTCTTCAGGTGGCGCTGGATACGTTTTTCAAGACCTTCCTCAATAACTAATATTAGTGCCTGGTAAAAAGCGTAAATCATGGATATCGGCGCCGTGTGATGGTAGAACCTGTCGGAACCCCAGTAGGTGGAAAGGAGGGCGAGGTCGAGATACCAGCTTGGCACCTTGCTCTTGCGAGTGCGGACAGTGGCTAGGGCTTTCTCATTAACAGTGAAGGGAGCTAGCCCCGGCGGGCAACTCAGGCATTTCTGCGTTCCGCTGTAACAGATATCTATCCCCCAATCGTCCACGGCTACCTCGTGCCCGGCTAAGGAAGTAACGGTATCGACCAGAAAGAGGGCTTCATATTGCTTAGCGAGTCGAGAAGCTTCATCCAAAGGCTGCAAAACGCCAGTGGAGGTCTCGGCGTGAACCAGAGCAATGAGCTTAACGCGTTTCTCAGCCTTCAGGGCCGCTTCAATAGCCTCTGGTTCGACGATTCGCCCCCACTCTGCCGGCACCTGAACCACTCTGGCACCGCATCGTAGAGCATTGTCCACCATCCGCTCCGCGAAGAGACCATTGACACCGATGACAGCGACATCTCCCGGTTCCAGGAAATTACAGAAGCCTGTCTCCATACCGGCTGACCCCGTACCGGAGACAGGGAAGGTCAGTTGATTCTTGGTGCGGAATATGGCACGGAGGAGCGTCACTGTGTCTTCCATAACGGTGATAAAATACGGGTCTAAATGTCCCACCATAGGTGCCAGCATAGCCATCTGGACGCGTGGATGGATGTTGCTGGGGCCAGGACCCATAAGAATGCGGTTTGGCGGTTTCAGTTCGCGATAGGTAATGTCGGGCATAGAAGCTTTCCTCCTCTTAGATAATCCAAGGTTGGAGCCAGCGAAGAGAGTCGAACTCTTGACCGACGGTTTACGAAACCGCCGTCACCACCTATTATAGAACAACTAGTGCCACAACTGCTAGACCGAATTATAGCTATTGGTGAGGCCGCATCCCGGCTCAAGCATGCCCTCGGTGGTAACGGGCATCGAGCTGAAAAGCTCCAAGAGATAAAAGAATCTTTACGGCGCCAAGCTTAGATGCTTGACGTTTTTTAATTGAATATCTGGGTAACTCACCGCGACACCAAGTACCGAAACATCATCGATAAACACCATACTCTTTAGTGAAGTCAACCATTTCCTTAAGGTTGTCCGGCTTTGCTTCATCTATTGAACTTCCGGCTGACATGATAAAGCCGCCGCCCTTCCCGACCACATCTATTAGGTTTTTGCAGTAATCTCTCACATCCTTGAGTGCTCCTGTCTGCAACAAAGAAGAGGGAACATTCCCCATAATACACAGGTGTCCTTTAAGGACTTCTTTGGCTTTGAATATATCGGTTAAATCAAAACGGCCGATGGTCTTTCCTTTGGGTAGCTCAAGAAGGTACTCCAGCCGTGCTGTCCAGTTCCCTTCAAAGAATACGCAAGGTATCAATCCCGCACCCACCACGGCAAAAATAACCTTCTTTAGAGTGGGCCAGTAGAAGGTCTCAAACTGTTTAAGCGACATAAAACCGTCCGAACCTCTATGAAGGCCCATAAACAACAATCGGGAACTACGTCTTTTTTCTTTGGCGGCGGGTATTGCCCTCTCCAGCGTCCCCTGTAATATCCTATCGCAGGCTTCAAGGAGCTTATCCGGTTGTCGATACATGTCCAGCATCGCACCCTGCATTCCCCGCAGAAAGTCTGAAATTGTGTCAAAAGGCGGTTGGGCAGTGCCCGGGTTATATCGCGGGAAGCCCAGTTTTTCGATTTCATCACCAAATGAATCCATTTTGGAGCGCCAGTTCCCGAGTTCCCGCCCGACCTTCTGAAGTGTCTCGATAACCGCGGCAACTTCCGGCTTGACCAACGCCTCAGCCAGAGCCAGTGCCCCTCGGTAGCTATACCCTAATGACGAGAGCGGTGGCAGCATCTTGAAAGGCTCCATTGCTCCACACACACGCGGCAAATGGACCCGTAGTATGTAGTCGGAGAGGTCGTCAAGGAAGGCATCGTACTCGTCTGCTTTCATATTCTCTAATTCGAGGTACTGGTGGGAATGATTGGGGGAAACGCCGTGACCGGGCCACCTGAGCGGTTTCGGGTCTAGTAATTCAAGAACTTTCCCCGGGAAGAATGGAGTTATATGAACCAGGTCAGGCTGGTAATCCAGAGTAGCTTTTTTGCAGGCGTCCAGCCACCTATCGTAATCATACCAGGCGGCTTCAAAAGTTAGTCCAGTGTAAGTTGCCGGGAAGTAGCTTAATTCTATCATAACCGGAACCCTATCCGGCGTTTTCAATTGGATGGCGTCGTTGACCCTCTTTTCTCTCTCCTTATACGGTTGCTCGGGTGTTTTATTCATCTTCATTTTCCTCTAGATTAGCCATCGCCTTGGCAGTTGTCATGATATCGACCGGGCAACTTTTAGAAGCTCATCTTTAGAAATGCTTTTGCTGGCTGAGAGCACTATTTCAAACTGACCGGGCTGCTTCGAGGTGCTCCTCGGGGGCAGGAGCCACCAGAGTTCAATATTGTTTTCCCGGTCAACCAGAACTCCTTTACCTTTGCTAATTGTTACCTGCTCGCCAGGGACTTTCAACCCGCTTGCCAGCCCCTCAGGATACCACCTTATACCTACCTCTATTTTGCATTCAAACCAATACTGTTGGCGTTTGCCGGCAGCATCACCGAGAGTTACCAGTCTCTTCTCCAGCGCTTTATCGGAAATGAACAGCCTTAGTGAATTATCCTGAACATAGATTTCCTGAACCTTATAGCCTTTGGGGAGATAGGCAGGCAGGGGCATAGCTACTCCTAGAATGCGACTGGCTTCTTTTGAAGTTACCTTTTTAGCGGTGAGTTCCAGACTATCACTGAACCCAGTGCCTTGGATTGTCCTGGTATATTGTGGAGTGAGTATAATATTGATGAACATCATCGGTTTACCGACTCTCGTCCACTTGATAGGACAGTGAACGAGACCCCTAGGGACAAATACCACGGTGGTGGTGTTGATTATATGTTTGGTACTTTCTTCGCCCAGATATAGCTCGGCTTCACCATCAAAAACCCTCATATCCTCCGGGGTGCCCATGAAGCAAAAGAACTGGTCAAAGTCGTGGGCATGAGGCTTTTCCATATCAATGGGTTGGTTAATATAAGTATACCTGATGCCAAAGTTCATTTCCGGAAAATAGTTTTTGCTGTCGAACAGCAGTCTTGGTGTATATGGCGGGAAGGTATTAAAGGCTAGAGGCTCTTTGATAATATATTTACTGTAGTCTTTTTCTGCCATTTACTTCTCTCCCTTTTTAGATATTGGGAAGCTTTATTCTTCCGAGTAGAAAAGCATTTACGTACTTATATATAGTCCTAATCTTCGCGTCTTTGTCAATATTGGTGAAATGTGGTCACATTGAGATAGGATAGGGGAGGCAACAATCCGCTATGTTGTGACGTTTAATCTTTTCATCTTGTATTCAAGCCAAACAAAAAATCTAGATAAAGGTTCTGTTTGCATTTGGTTGATAGCCTTTTTATAATGCGGTTATGAAACAGCTTATCAAGTTAATGTGAGAGAATTGAAGAATTCATATTTCATAGTGAGGAGGTTATAGCAAATGAAGGGCTCTAAGTATGGGAAGTACGTTATAAAAAAATCCGTGACGAAACCAGAACCGTGGCCCACCATGGAGTGGATTGGAGATGCTGATTATAAATCTAACGTTACATTTATGATTACCCGGGTCATGGCGCCGTGCAAGATGGAGGAATACCCACACTCTCATGACTTCGATATGTATCTACATTTTGTCTCGTATGATTACGAACACATGAATGACCTGTTCGCAGAAATCGAAATTGGCCTGGGCAAGGAACAGGAAATGCATACAATCACTTCACCAGCCAGCGTCTATATTCCTGCCGGACTAGTCCACTGCCCGCTGATTTTCAAAAGAGTCGATAAGCCTCTGATTCTTTTCCACACGAGTATCGCATCCAAATATGTGAAAAAAGAAGATACCATCATTAAAAGTTAAAAATAACGTGAAAATAGTCCATGTCCAATCTGGTTACAAACATTCAAGGGTACTCAATACATGACGGACCGGGCATAAGAACCGTAGTGTTTTTAAAAGGATGCGGTCTTGAATGTCAGTGGTGCAGCAACCCTGAATGCATTTCCTCGCAACCTGAAGTCGGATTTATTAAAGTCCTTTGCACTAAATGTGGCAAGTGCGCCGGAGTGTGCCCCGAGGAAGCGCTTACTTGTGAGGCCGGCCAGCTACCTCGTATCGACCGTGAGCGATGTTTGGGTTGCGGTGCGTGTAGTTCTGTATGTGATTATAAAGCCATTGTCCTCTATGGCAAGTCAATGAGCGCCGGTGAGGTATTTGACGCGGTAAATCGCGATAAAATGTTTTACGATGCATCGGGCGGCGGAGTAACGGTTTCTGGTGGTGAGCCCCTCCTGCAGCCGCAATTTGTCTGCGACCTGTTTGAAAAATGCCGCCGGGCCAGCATTCACACCTGCCTGGAGACGTCAGGATATGCCGGAGCCACTCGCATAACGCGTGGTCCGTCCGGGGCATCTGCGGCCGCGGCTATGGCTGGGGCCAGTCTTATGGGCGGACAGGCTGGTATTATGATGTGGGGTATGATTGCCTCCAACTTTCCTGAGGTGCCTGTTATTATGGAGCACGGCGGTATGCAGGGATGGTGGTCGGAGTTAGACTATGAGTATATCCTCCGGGTAGCCGCCGGCCACCCCAATGTTTATCTGGAGACCGGTCTCTGGTGGGCAGAGCTCTATGAAAAGCCGCTACGGGACCCCAATATAGGTTGTGAGCAGCTGATATGGGGTACCGACTGGGGAGCTTCTATCCCGCAGCAGTGGTGGCCAGGAGGCTACCCTGATGTGTATCCGGACCAGAACCGGCGTCTGGGACCTCCGGCACACCAGGTAGATTACTATGGCTGGCAGTATAGGGAACTGATGAAACTGAACATACCTCAGGATGACCTTAACCTGATTCTGGGGGGCAATGCCATTAGAATAATGGGGCTTGAGGACAAAGTGCCCCATACCCGGTTGTTCAAACAATATCTGCAGCGGTAAGATTGGAAACAAAACCAAATACGCAGGTCTTACCTGATGGTTTTATATTTTGCAGGTTTTTAAAGAGCTTGTGAAAGGGGTTAATGTTTTCATAAAAAATAATGCACCGGATGATATGGTTAGACTTCGGCTTGACTGTGAGACTTTTCGTAAGTTGAATTCCTCTCTCGTAATGACCTCAATTGCTCTTTTTGGCCAGACAGACCCTTATCGTAATTACAAGGGGCCTGTCGTTGTTAATTTTCATGTAATTGGAAGGCTCTTCTCTGGTTACAGGTGATAAAATCCAGTATAATGGCAATATTCATTTACCCGAGAAAGGAGCATTGAGCAGATGAGCAAAATCATGACTATGCAAGAAGCGATCTCCAAGTATGTTAAGAGTGGAATTTTGCTATTCATAGGAGGGATGCAGCACGGAGAGCCTTTTGCGGCGGTACACGAGATAGTACGACAAAGAATAGACCATCTGGAAATAGTATCCTGCCTGACAATATCTACCAACCTGTTAATTAGCGAAGGAAGGGTTGATAAATTTTACACTGGTTATTACCATCAGGATATCAAAAGGTCCTACTGGCTGAGTAGAGCCAAGAGCATAGGCAAGTATCCGGTTTTCCAGGAATATTCTCACTTCGGTATCGCTCAGGCGCTACTCGCCGGACAGATGGGCATTTCATATATTCCGGTCCGCAGTCAGGTCGGCTCGGACATGCTGAAATATAATCCGAATATCAAGGTGATAGACGACCCGTTTACCGGAGGCAAAATCGGTGCGGTAAAAGCAATCGTACCGGATGTAGGTATCTTGCACGTGCAGCGCTGCGATGAGAACGGAAACGCGCAGAGATGGGGCTCTCTGGGAGTAGACGCCGAGGGAATCAACGCCAGCCGTACCGTGATAATAACTACGGAGAAAATCGTCGATTCCGGTGTCATCCGTCGCGACCCGAACCGCACCATTATCCCCGGATACCGTGTAGCTGCCATAGTAGAACAGCCATGGGGGGCATATCCGATGCATTTGGCGGGATGCTATTTAGGTGATTGGCCAGCGTTTCTGGCACCCCTTGGGTCAGAAGATGTCTACAATAACTTCATGGAAAAGTTCGTCTACGGTGTTAAAAACTGGGACGAGTTTCTGAAGCTGAGGAGAGAGGTGAAAGGTGAGGAATATTTTAAGGGACTTGAGGTGAAATTGGAACCGAGCGAGCCGATATATTCAGGCTGGGAGGTGAAAGCATAATGAGTCAGGAAAATCCGACTTTAGATTTCAATGCTAACGACCAGATGATAGTTGCGGCGTCTCATTTAATCAGGGATGACGACGCAGCCTACGTGGGGGTTGGACTTCCAATGTTTGCCGCCCTGCTGGCTAAACGCACCCATGCTCCCAACTGCACCATCGTTATTGAGAACGGCATAACGAGGACAGAGGAGTTTGAACTACCCGATGGTACGGATACGCTCGGAACTCAATTTCATGCTGATAAACTGGCCGGTCTGAGTTATGTCAGCTACCTCGGGCAGGCAGGTTTCATAAATCTGGGATTCATTGGTGCCGGTCAAATCGACCGATATGGTAATGTCAATGATACCGTGATAGGAGATTATCACAATCCGGTCCACCGCTTTCCAGGGAGCGGAGGTGCCAACGATGTGATGAGTTTCTGTGAGCGCACCTGTGTGGTATTGAACCAGACAAAGCGCCGTTTCCCGGAGAAAGTGGACTTCATTACCTGCCCCGGCTACTTTGACGGCAAACCAGGACAAAGGGAAGAGCTAGGAATAAGGCCGGGTACCGGGCCAGTAGCGGTGGTGACAGACCTGGGCTGCTATGAATTTGAAAACGGTGAAATGGTGCTGAAGACGATTCATACCGCATGCGGGGTTACGCTGGACAAGGTTAAAGCCGAGACCGGTTGGGACCTTAAAATATCTCCTGATTTGAAAGATACTCCTCCGCCCACAGCTGAAGAGCTACGCATCTTACGTGAGACAGCCGCTCCACTATTAGCACGTCATCGGCGGACCGACCTGGAAAGGAGATAAGCAAAAACACAACCGGGTTTTCATACATGAAAGTAACGATACTTTTCGGTATGTCCGTTGCGGCGCTCCGGACAGGCAAGATTGATAGTCTCGAAACCATCTGGGAAAACAGAGATTTGTTACTAGATTAACAATGGAGGGAGCTGACTAATGAGTGGTAAAGTGATGACCATGAACGAAGCTATCAAAAAGAATGTCAAGCCTGGCGACCTGCTGTTTATCGGTGGGGCACAGCATGGGACACCATCGGCAGCCGTAGCCGAGATAGTGCGCCAGAGAATCAACCACCTGACGGTGATATCCGTACTCAACAACACAATGCCGCTTGTCGGTGAAGGTCTGGTTGATGAGGTACTGACGGGATATTCGATGACAGATGAGAGACGCTCCTACCCACTTCAAAGAGCCAGAACAAAGTACAAGGTGAATGTAGTATTCAAAGAATACTCTCACTTTGGCATAGCTCTGGCACTGTTCGCCGGCTATATGGGGGTTCCTTTCTTACCAACAAAAGGCCATATAGGTTCTGATATGATGAAGTATAACGAAAACATCCAGTCAATAGATTGTCCCTTCACAGGAGGGCAAATCGGTGTCATCAGGGCAGTAGTACCCGATGTTGGGATACTGCATGTGCAGAGGTGTGATGCTGAAGGGAATGCCCAGAAGTGGGGTACCCTGGGAGTAGACTATGAGGGGATTAATGCCAGCAAGAGAGTTATTATCACCACCGAAAAGATTGTAGATAGCAGTGTTATTCAGCGGGATCCGAACCGAACGATAATACCCGGTTTCAGAGTGAGTGCTGTTGTCGAGCAACCATTCGGCGCTTACCCGGGGCATTTGGCCGGCTGTTACAATGACGGACCGGTCAGTTTTGGCGGAATGCAAGGTGAAGAAGGTTGGGACAATTATGTAAATAATGAAATTTATGGGGTGAAAGACTGGAACGAGTATCTGGAAAATCTGAAGAGAATAAATGGTGCTGATTTCTTAGATAAAATCAAGATAAAGAATCCGATGTTGAGCGAACCGATTATTACTGGCATGTAGGTATTAGCTATTGGATAATTGACCGGAGGTAAAGATGGGTAAGGAAGAATATGCTAAAGACTACACTGCGGTTGACCAGATGATCATTTCGGCAGCCCGTCAAATCAAAGACACCGATGTTGTTTACGTCGGAGTTGGGTCCCCGATAGAGGCTGCCGTGTTAGCTAAAAATCTGCATGCCCCCAACTGCACGATTATTCTTCAAAATGGTATAGTTAGAGCCAGCGTCTTTCGGTTACCCTGGACCACAGACACAATGGAATCGCAATTGTCTGCTGAACAACTGACTGGTCTATTTAACGTAAATTGTCTAGCACAAGCTGGTCACCTTACTCTCGGCCTTATGGGTGGCGGGCAAATCGACCGCTATGGTAATGTTAACGACCATGTTGTGGGTGACTACCATAAACCGGTACACCGATGGATGGGTAGCGGCGGTGCTAATGATGTGATGAGTTTCTGTAGGCGCACCATAATTATTCTTGAGCAGAGTAAACGAAGATTCCCCGAGAAGGTTGACTTTAATACTTGCCCGGGCTACTTCGATGGCAAACCGAATCGCAGAAAAGAAGTGGGTTTACCGCCGGATAACGGTCCAGTAGCGGTGATTACAAACCTGGCCACCTATACCTTTGAAAACAGGGAGATGACCTTGAAAACGATTCACACCGGCTGTGGAATTACCCTTGAAAAAGTCAAAGCAGAACTCAGT
>Ga0209314_10001144_pt1 | contig 11962 bp, 1 predicted proteins | sample I19B2metaG_FD_184146 | JGI IMG/M metagenome (GOLD analysis project Ga0209314, IMG submission 184146) | Lake sediment bacterial and archeal communities from Gulf of Boni, Indonesia to study Microbial Dark Matter (Phase II) - ​I19B2 metaG... | ecosystem: Environmental > Aquatic > Freshwater > Lake...
CACCAAGACCGCGCTGATAATCACCACTATGGTAACGACCGCCGCTACCGGAATTACTATTGGGATCCCGCCCGTAGCTTTTGTCGCCGTGCACGTGGTGCTGTTCTCGTAGCCTGTGCCCCTCGCCGTCACGGTTATCGTGGTCGAGTCGCCGTCAGCCGCGTTGTCCGGGATCTTGATGCTGAGCCTGATGCCGGTCCTTGAAGCCCCCCCTATCAATGTGGTCGATGTAATCGAGAGGGTTGGCCCCCAGGCCTTTGTATCCGTGGCCTGCAAGCTGAAGGTGTCCGTGTTTGTACCTTCATTCTTGACAGTCACTGAATAATTGAGGCTCTCGCCAGGCGCGCCGGACTTAGATGATTGGTCGATCGTAACCTTCACCCTTCCAACAACAGATACGGCATGAGCAGTGCAGTTAGCGCTACCGCTCACGCTGCTGTCTGTCTGAGAGGTCGCAGTCACAGTAATGGTATCAGTGCCAGAGGTTCCGAGGGTTACTGTGAGCGTAGCCGTGCCCGATGCCCCCACTGCGAGCGACAGCGTCGAAGGCGAGAGGCTGGGCGACCAGCCCAAGTCATCACCCTTCGTTAGAACGTAAGTGTCCGCCACGCCTCCGGTGTTCGTCACCGTCACGGTATATGTGAGAGGTGTGCCAGGTGAGCCATCTTGAGAGAGTGGTGAAATGGATACCTCTACCCCCGGACCAGTGGAAGCGTGCGCTATGCAGCTGTTCTCAGCACTTACCCCCGTCCCCGTCGCTGTGACCCGTACGTTGTCCCTGGTGCAATTTTCTGCACCGCTGGGTATGGTGACGGTCAGCGTTGCCGTGCCCGAGGCCCCACCCGTGAGCGAAAGCGATGAGGGGGAAATCGTCTGAATCCAGCCAGCACTATCAACAGTGGTCAAGGAATATGTATCCGAAGCACTGCCTTCATTATTGACTGTGACGGTGAATGTAACGTCTCCTGGGGGTAGACGGCTCCTGTAGCTCGGCGATATGGAAAGGGATACTTTTCGGGGAGGCGGCACCGTATAGTTGACCCTGAGGAAAGGACGTATCCGAGCGTCCCACCACTCCGTAGAATCAAATCCGCGGTTCGTGCTTGCGGGACAGTTGTCCGCCGGGCGCATGCAGAAGCTCGCCATCTTGTCCCCTGCAAATTCCTGCCTGACAAAGGAGGTGACGTCCCAGTAATACGGCACCGGCTCGGACTCGCCTCCGATGGATACCCGTTTGGTATCAAGGGTGGCTCCAATGGCTGGCTTGTCATTCCAAGTTATCACGTACTCAAACCAGGTGTCGTCCTCGACCTCACAGGCCAACATCTCCTGGGGGGAACCATATGCGCTCCAGGCGAAGAGGTACAGCCTTGCCTCAATTATATTTGCGCCGGATGGAATCTCATCAAGATTGTCAAACATGATGTACGCCCATTGATTCTCCTCCAAATAGCGACCGATGTTTAGGTATGTGTTATCGCCGTAGTTATTAGTTTCACGAGTCCCGCTGTTAACGTATGTGTCTTGTGTCGCCTCGAGTCGTTTGGCCGCATGCGCTATGCAGATTTTAGTTTCCCTAACGCTAGGATCTTCTCTAGCGGTCGCGGTCAGGGTTATCTCATCCTCGGTGCAAAGGCGGGTGCCAGATGGTACGGTAACGCTCAGTATAACCGTCTTGTTCTCGCCCTTGGCCAATCTAATCAGATAATTGTCGAGGGTCGGGCTCCAACCGGAGTCATCGCCGACAGCGAGATCGATCGTTAAATCCACGTTCTCGGCGCCGGGGATAGGAATACCGGTGTTGAAGATTCTGAACCTGTACGTGAGCGTTTCGCCGGGCATGCCCACTTGGTAACTCGGTATGATATACACGGCCATACCGCGCCCTAATTGGACTAAGGAGCAGCCACCGTATGCGCGGAACGTCGTCCTTCCAGTAGCGGTTCGATAGGCTACACCTATCGGGTGGGAGGTATTGACATCGAGGATGGGCCTATAGGCGTCTCCTCCAGGGGTAGGAACATCGGCGGCGGCCTTCGTGTTGTTAACGTCATCGTATACGGAGTCAGATTGGAAGCCAAATAATTTACCTCCTGAACCAAAGCCGAGGTTTATTAAAAACTTGTTCATGACTCTGAAAAAGTTACCCTTATGGCCAGATGGGCCGAAGAAGTCGCTCCCACTCATGATAAGTAGGCCCTTCCCCCCCTCGACGAAGCTCTTGACGGCCTGAACATCAGCATCCGGTAGCAGGTTCGGATCACCGCCTTCTTCACCATAACCGAGCTGTAACTCCGGCAATACGAGGATATCATAAGGCGTCAGCAGCCCTGGGGTGATTGTGTCGGTGGTGGCACTTCCGGTGATCGTGTAGCCCCTAGCTCCGAGCTTTTTTATCAGGTTATCGCACAACGATGAAGTGCAGAAGACGCCATATCCATTGAACCAGAGCACATTTTTCCCGGGTGCCAGCCACTTAAAAATCTCATCCGTGAGGGCGACGAAATTATCGCTGGCTGGAGTCATACGACACTCGGTGACGACGCCCGAGGCGACCACCCTGCCACTGCCTATTTCCTGAGCCATCATCATAGGTGGGCAATCGCCTTCAACATACGTCTTTATGGGGGCAGGCGGGTTGTTGTTGTAACTATAGGCCGTTTCCTTGCCCCGCACGAAGATACCCGGATACAGCGCGTGTGCTATGCAACTGGCAGAGTCGCTTATCTCAGAATCCTCAGTGGAGGTCGCGGTAACGGTTATGTTATCCTCAGTACAGGGCGTCGCGTTCTCGGGTATGGTGACGCTGAGCGTCGAAGTCCTGTCCTCGCCAGCTGGCACTGTAAGTGAGGTAGGTGAAACCGTTGGCCCCCAGCCCGTGCTATCGCTGACCGTTAGGTTGTAGTTATCATCGATCGCCCCCGTGTTGGAAACGGTGACGGTATAGTCCAGCGTCGCCCCATTTAAGCCGCTTTGATAGCCCGGTGAAATCAAAACATCGACGCCCCGAACGATAGCCGCATGGGCTACGCAGCTGTCGTCATCCTTCACAGTATTATCGGTCCGCGAGGTTGCAGTGACGAGGATGCTGTCCTCAGTGCAGCCTTTCGCTTCCGTCGGTATGGTGACGCTGAGCGTCGCCGTGCCCGAGGCGCCTGCGGCAATGGTAAGCGAGGTCGGTGAGACAATTGGACTCCAGCCAGTATTGTCGCTGACGGTCAGGTCATAAGTGTCGGAGACGTTGCCAGTATTGGTTACGGTTACGGTGTAGCTGAGCGTTGCTCCCGGCAGGCCGCTCTGATATTTTGGATCGACAGTGACTATCACGCCCCCGCCGAGCACCTGTACAACTATCGGGCCCGCGGATACTGTAAATTGGTCAGGCTCCCACAGGGTTATTCTATTCATCGCGAAGTAGATGTTTTGGTTGTCCGGGTGGTGGGGGGTTCCGTCACCGCTTGCAGCTCGGAGCCATATGTCTACGTAGAATGTCCCGTTACGCGCTATGCCTGAGCCATCATCGGCTATATAGACCTGCCATCCATTGGGGATGCCGTAGTTATCTATGGTAATGTTTTCCACTGGTGTGCCGTCCGTCCAGTATACGGATGGGGTGTTCTCCAAGCTGAAGTTCTCCGTAGGATCGCCGTAGTGGTACCAGTAAATAGGCCCCCATATGAAGTACCCTGTATCCGCTTGGTCAAATGTTATAGTGCCCCTCATGAGGAAAACCTTACCAGGCTGAACCTTGATTGGGCTAGAAGGAGCAGTGGCGGAGGTTGCGAAAACTAGCGTGGAGACGAATAACATTAATGTCACTAAAGCAATTACAAGCAAAATGGGCATTAAACTTCTAAACTTCTCGGTCTTCACTTACAGCCTCCTCTTCTTTTAACATTATTTCCCTCTTATAAGCGTTAGCTCGCAACCTTGGAACGCATACACCCAGTATCCTCTCCCAGCCTCGAGAAGTTGCGTCATGTCATATCTTTTCTCGACCGCATTCCATGTGAAAGCCCAAGGTATGACCGAGTCATCGGGATCATCCGCGGGGTCGGCAATGCTCGAACCGCCGTATGGAGGTCCTATGAGGTTCCACCCCTGGCGGAGGCTAAGGTTTAGCCGCTCTACTGGGAAACCCAGCAGGTCCACGTCCTCGTCCTCGAGCACGTAAACCCAGTATCCGACGCCCACCTCGACATTCGGGTCGGGCTCGATGAAGTCCCCGCTATCAGCGTGCAGCACGTAGCGCTTGTTCTCAGCATCCCATCGGTAAAGGACGTAGTAGCCTTCAAAGATCGAGTCCGGGCTCATGTTCTCCGTTAGGATGGGGAAGGAGATCATGTTCCAGCCCTGGGTGAGTTCGAGGGTGAAGGGCAAGAGCTTCCCCACGATCACGCGGAAGTCATAATTCCCGCTCGCCGCCTCGAAGGTATAGTTGTCCTCAGCCCTCATGTCCGCTACGAGGTTTCTTCCCCGGTAGAGGAGGACGGAGTACGCTGGAGGGATATTCTCCACGCTCCAGGTAAGAGTGATGTTCTTGATATCGTCGGCGTACTCGATCCTGAGGGGCCACTCCATAAAGTTCTCCGGCGCCAAGCAGCTGTGGTGAAGCTCGTCTGGGGTCTGCTCGGGATAGTAGAAGTATGCCCGCACATAAGGTGGCTCCGGAGGCGCGGGCGGCTCGGGAATATCGTACTTGCTATCAAAGCCTGAGGACGCGTCGGCTCTGACCCCAAAGATCGCATCATCGCTACCTCCAGAGAAGGTTGCTGTGATGGAAGCATCCCATTCCCTCACTGTCAAATGTACCGGCACAACTTTCGGATCTTCATCCGGATCGTTGTTTTTTATGATTATGTTTGCGCTGTAATCTCCTGGAGCAAGACCTGTTGTGTCTATTGATACGGTTATCTCATCAGAATTCCCCGGCTCCACCGTGCCGGATTTTGGATTCTCGTCCAACCACGGACAGTCGCTGATATTGTAAGTTACATGTCCATCTCCTTCAACAGGTGCATAGTCCCATTTCCATCCGGACGCTATGTCTATGTTAGCTACTATGAGATCGATTGCATTCGGATTACCGATATCGTCAAGGCTGATGCCCACTTCAAAGACATTTGTGTAAGGATTTAGATCTAAATACGTAAACGGAGCCCAAGGAATAATCCATCCTCCATCCCATTTCCACACGGAATCACCCTCACGTCCAACAACTGCCGCATAATCTGCGCCTATGTCGTTCATCTCGTACCAGCCCTGCGCATTGCTCAATCCCGTACCTTGGTTCTGGTCTGTATCCAGAAAGATCGCTGTATCTATGTATCCATGCGGATCGCCTGGCCATGCCTCGTAGAAAACAACTTTGAAATATACATTTGATCCATCGTCTTTTGCATACATCTCCTTAATGTCCATCCAAATATCTGATTCATCTGGATCTGTGAGCAAGAGTTTCCAATCCCCAGTTGGTTCAATATCCGACACGTTCACGGTATATCTGACAATATCTTTTGACTTGGAGAACGGGCCTTCAACAGGAAGAGTTACTTTTTGAGTACTTATTTTTTCTTCCACGGCTTCGGTTGTTGTTTCGGCATCTCTTATGTCATACGTCAATGCTGTATTCCCATTATTTCCAATCGTGAGCGTGTAATTTTCAGACGTATCGGGGGGTAATGTCACATCGAGGCTTGTCGGCTCAACCCAAATGTCCGGGGTGATTTTAACGAGCGCATCGTCTACATTTCCCCTTAGCTCGGATAACGTGTCCCCTGTCGCGTAAATAGAATATACGTCCTTAGAACCGCCCGGCGATAAACTTCCGAGCGACCAGTGGAGGGCGAGGCAACCATCCTCCCAAGCGGGGGAGGTAATGGGGGTAGTATCCCTCCACCACCCAAAGCCCCTGATATCAAGGTCGTCCCAGGCATAAAGGTCGTAGCCGGTAGGTGATGGATAACCCGCCGTGCCCATGTATGCGTATTCGGCGCCAGTTTCAGCCGGAGTTATGAATGCGACACCTAGGTCATAGTTCCCATCCCAACCCCACCAATTCATAGCATCCCACCAACCAAGAGGTGACCATACGTCCCAATCTGTAACTCTTTTGTAATACACGTCATTGAGGATTTCATCACTGATGTTCGTGATCGTCGCCTTCACTATGATAAATTTTGTGTGCTTTTGGAAGTGGAAAAGGAAAGTCAACTTTAGTTTCCCATCTCCAGTCATCACAACGACTTCGTGCTCGGCGATATCGGGTGTATTGGTGATCGTGGTCTCAGATACTAATGTCAATGTTCCAACATTTGGCCCGCTTGGATAATGGGTATAAATTTCACCATCGTAAGCAATTAGATATCCGTCCCCCCACCAGCCCACTGCCAGAGATTCATAACTATCGCCTATTGGATATTGAAAACCTACTCCCTCCTCGCCGAGCTCGCCGAATTCAGTAACGCCTATTTTTAGGTGGTCACCGGTGAAAATTGCGGGCGGCTGGAACTGGTCGTGCGTATAAACAGCGGTCCAGTACTCGTCGCCATCGAGCCACCGGTAATCATAGAGCGACAAGTACGCTCGGTATGGGCCATCCCTCCCGGAGTAGTTTATCCTTTTGCCATCGAAGCGGAGTTCAAGCGTCTGGATACCAACATCGAGATAATTATCAGCCCATGCGTCAGCGATCCAATTCCAATCGCTGTCGTAAAGGCCACCGTATACTCCGTACCATCCTGCATTATCGACCGACACATTCACCTCAACTACGAGGTATTCGTAGAGGTTGTCGTTGTCTGTATCTAAGCCATAATCTAAATGAGGCGGGGCGAACCTTGCCGGCGGAGGAGGTGCAAGCGAACATATGCTGCATAGGCCAATTTCATTCATTCCCGTCTCGCTCTCATAAGCACTACCAATACTAGTGGTGGTATCGACATCAGCAATGGGCCACCAAGGACCGTTTCCCCAATAGTTCGTGTCATCAAACACTTCATCGTTTTGGAAGATGAGGCCGAAACCGAGCGCCCGAAGAATCTTGTTTTGAACTTTGTTGTAATTGAAGCCTCCATAGTCGCTTCCCTCCATGATGAGCAGGCCCTTGCCTCCCTCTACGAAGCTCTTGATGGCTGCTACATCGGCATCCGGCAGGAGGGTTGGGTCACCGCCTGTTCCAGGCGCGCCGAGCTGGAGCATAGGTATGACTAGGATATCATAGGGTGCCAACAAGCTAGAGGTGATAGGTTGGGTGCTGTCGCCTGTGATCGTATATCCCTTATTTGTAAGGGCCGTGACGAGATCCGAGCACCTGGTAGTACTGTAGTAAACACCATATCCCTCGTACCAAAGCACTTTTGTCGCGCCGGGAACCATCCACTGGAACGCCTTGTCAAGGAAGACGTCCCATTCGCCCACGTTCCAAAGTCCATTCCTGCAAGTACAGACAGTGCCTCCGGCGACGATCGCACCATCGCCCACCACACCTGCGGCTAGGATCGGCGGGTTATCCCCGGTATAGTACCAAACCCACGGCGGGGGCCAGGTGATATCAATATTGTAAGCTGTGCCCTTCCCTTGAATTATGGTCATGAATTCAACGGCGTGAGCTATGCAAATTCCATTGTCGCTTATTTGGGCGTTCTCTTGGGAAGTAGCAGTGACGGTTATGTTATCTTTGGTGCAGGGTGTCGCGTTCTTGGGTATGGTGACGCTGAGGGTAACCCTCCTGTTCTCGCCAGGCAGCACGTTCTCGAGCCGATTTTCAGAGAGCGTTAAGGCCCAACCTAAATCGTCGTTTACCGCGAGATCATAGGTATCCTCGAGTTTACCTCTGTTTATTACCGTCACGGTATACTCAAGCGTCGTCCTAGGTAACCCTTTCTGATAGCTGGGCAAGATGGAAACAGAGACAGGTTTTATGATCCCTGCCCACACAATCGAATTGTAAAATAATTGTCTGGTGCTTTCAACGTAGCTTCCAAAATATTCCGGCATACAGGTAAAGTAGACAGCATTACTGAGTTCGTTTGTTATCACAGCTGCATAGTGATCTCTTGAAAGGGCTTCTATCCAACCGCTCGTAACGCCCTGAGATGTCCAATCCGAACTGGGAGTGGGATTTAGAGTAGGTTGATAACCAGCTAGATATGGATCTGGTACATCGCGCCATAATTCGTCGTGGCGAGGGGTAAGTAGGTCGAAGATGCCGTTCGTATCTTTTTCCTCTCCATCGTATCCCCAATTGTACCAAACGACTGGGTCCATTCCGAATAATTCAGCGAGTTTTTGGTTATTTGGAGCAGTCCAAGTGTCGAATGTGCCCGATGTAGCTATTATCCCATGTCCGCTAAGCACGTAGGTTTTTATAGCGTCTATCTCAGAGTCGGTGAATTCCCACCCGTAATAGTAAGCCCAAGCATCAGAAATTATTAAAACATCAGCTTGAGTTGCCTCGATATCTGCTAGCGTTATGTCCTCCTTATTAAGAGACGTGTAATCTATAACAATGCGCATGTCGCCGTAATTTGCCCAATTTGCGTTAAGATAATCCCAAAATGAACTAATGTAGTCGGCACCAAACGAATCCAAAACGACAGCTAGCACCATTTCGGAGACTTCTACGAGTTTACTTTTTTGATTGTTTCCCGTATATTCTTCGCCCGGCACTGGTGGGGCATAAGCCTTCACTTCGTAAGTCCCCTCTACGGCCGGTGTCCACAGGTAGCTGAGCGTATACGAGGTTCCCGCGGGCAGTTCTGTAATTGTGACGAAATCGACTATGGTGTTGTCGATTAGCAATTGCAGCTCCACATTATTTTCATTTTCTAACCCTATGTTGTAGACGATTGCTTCGAGAAGAGTGGAATCACCCGGTTTCAAAAATCTTGGGGCAACTAAAGAAACACTGAGATCATGCTCGTACCGCGTGGTAAGCCAGTCTATCATGTTGTTGGCGAGTCGGAGGTTGTTGGCGTATCCAATGTTCCAATTATTGATTGAGTCCTCGTCGGCTATGCCAATGACCTTTCCGGGCCAGACATCTGAAACCCCGAGCAGTATAGTGTATCCATAGCTATCCCTGATGATGCCTTCCGCTGGAGATGCAACGTACATTTGGGAAACTGGGGCACCAAAATATGCTGTGGTTACCTTATCCGTCACCGGATGGGGCGTGATGTTGCTAGTATACCCACCGTATCCTCCGTAATCCCAAGTTATGCCGGCGAAGCTGGTCAAACTCGTGTAAATCCACGGGTAGTCGTCGCCTATTACAAGCAGGCCGCCGCCGCCCAACACAAAGTTCTCTATCGCGGACAGCTCATCCGGGGTGTAGTCATAATGGGCCTGAGGAATAACGAATACATTGTATCCTTCCAATACTTCGGGCGTGATGGGGCCCGAAGGATGATTTTCGACCGTATAACCTCTTAGGGCGAGGGTTTCAACCCAAATGCTGTAATATGTAATCCAGTCTGTTCCATGGGTTTGATCGAAGAGTACGCCTATCATAGGCTCAAGCTGAAAGTTCTCTACGGTCGTCCAATTTTCAAGAACCTCGACATCATATGCAAAGGCTGACTTGAAACCCCTAGCCGAAGCCTTGACATCATACGTGCCGATGGGGGCCTCAAGAACGTAGCTGCCCTCATCGTCCGTCCTCGTGCTCAGGGGAGTTCCAATTAGAGCTATAGTTGCATTCTTGATCGGGTTGAAGGCATTGTCAGTGACTTCACCAGCTATGAACCCCCTGGGTAAGGGAGCAAGTGTGATGTTCAGGGTTGTCCATTGGTTCTCGATGACGCTTGCGACGACGGTGTTGTCATAGTATCCAAATGCGCTCACGGTCAGCGTGTAATTATCGGGAGATAAAAATATCCTATAATATCCGTTTTCGGACGTGTATCTTATCTGGCCCGTTTCCTGAACAACCACCTTGGCTCCAGCTATCCCATTCGATGTTGAGGCATCTATCACATAACCCTTAATACCCGAGTTATACTGCACCGTAACCACAGCATCGAATGCATCTATGACTCCCCATCCATACCTTGTATCCTGGCTAGGAGACCCCAAGTCATCCGAAGTGGATTTTAAAGTATCATAGATATCGTCGACAGTAAGGGTGGGGTTGGCATCCAGCATGAGCGCAATTGTGCCAGCGACATGGGGCGCAGCCATCGAAGTGCCGCTCCAGTATTCATATCCCCAAGGAACTGAGGAGTAAACGCTTACGCCTGGGGCGCTGAAGTCCGGCTTTATGTAAGAGCTCGGCCATTCCGCTGGCGGGTTGACCCAGTCCGTTTTATAAACGACCTCTCCGCTGCTCCACCATGGAACGGCATCATAAGCATCCATCGCACCTATCCCAAAGGCCTCATACACGTTGCCAGGGCTGCCAGAAGTCCCCTCCCCGGCATTGCCTATAGAGGCAACCGGCACCACGCCAGCTGCTTTCATATTTGTGATAGGTTCTATGAAGTCGTCCCAATAGCCGTAGTCCCCCCAAGACATGCTCGCGACATCAGCCCGTTGGCCAGCTGGATTGCCGTACTGATCTGTCGGAGCTATCGCCCACTGCATCCCAGCAACGAGTTGGGCAAAGGTCCCGCCCCCATAGGGCAAGATTAGGGCATGCATAAGCCAAGCGCCCGGGGCAACGCCTATTGCCGTGCCGCTGGCGTTGTCACCAACCACTGTGCCTGAGGTATGGGTCCCGTGCCCATCTGTGTCATGAGGCGTCGAACCGATGACGATATTACCATTTGAGTCGAATTCTATCCAGCCCCCAGGATATGTCGGATCCGCTGGGTTATCCGTCCACATCTTTCCGGCCAGGTCCGGATGGGTTATCTCAACGCCCGTATCGAGCACAGCCACTCGAGTGCCTGAACCATTGATGCCGAGCGCCCAAGTGTCAGGCGCCCTTACGCGATTTAGGCCCCAAGTTGCGCCGTTTGATGAGCTGATGCCGACGATGTCCCCGCTAACTTCAGGGACCTTAACCTGAAAGTCCTCGCGAACTCCCAAGGGGGGCGCGAGGCTGGTTAACGAGCGGTTAGCGTCGTTCTCCATAGTCATAACTTGGAAATCCTCATGGATTTTTTCAACGGACGAGAGGGAGGCGAGGTCACGAATGGTGCTAACCTTCACTTCGGCGAGTATCGCATTTGCCAACCAAAATTTATTTAATACCCTCGCGCCCCGCATCTGTAGAAATTCTATCACTTGTTCCTGAGTCCTATTTGCATGCTCCTTCAGTCTGTCAACCACCATGGTTTTCGGGACATCCCTAAGATCCGCTGGTTCCAACCTCACGATTACTCTAATTATTTCGTCTTCCCCTTTTTGCTCGAGCTGACGTTGAATATTCTCGCTTAGCTTACTCAGCTGTTGTTCTATCTTAGTTGAACCAGATTTTTCCGTGGCGGCTATAGAATAAGGGTTGTTGGGTTGGTACTTACTTTGAAGTGAATCCTCAGTTTGATTTCTGTTGTAAGCGTTTTCTCCTTGAACGATGATTGTTTGACCTGTCTCCGTGGACGCTGGACCAACCGAGCTAAAGGATGGAAGCACCAAGATCGACATCACTAGGGATACTACAATCAAAACAGAGAAAACGCATGTAAAACGGTCAATTACATTATTATTGGTCCTCACTTCCAGCCTCCCATTTTTTTGAACCTCCTATTTTTGTTTAATATTATTGATATTTAAATCTACCTTTTTCTCAAATGCATAATTCCTATCTTTGAGTAATTTTGAACCCTCAAAATCGGTGGCGGGCCCGGAGGTATCCGCGCCCAAACGGGTTCTGGTCCGGCGCAAAAACGGCATTAGTGGCAAAAGAAACGTCGAAAGAAGTAGGCCACGCGTCCGCGCCACACGATCGGCAGAACGCGTTGACTCGCCCCATCTTGACTAACGCACCCCTCTACCAAAATGCCCGGTTGTATATCCT
>Ga0209314_10001146_pt1 | contig 11959 bp, 14 predicted proteins | sample I19B2metaG_FD_184146 | JGI IMG/M metagenome (GOLD analysis project Ga0209314, IMG submission 184146) | Lake sediment bacterial and archeal communities from Gulf of Boni, Indonesia to study Microbial Dark Matter (Phase II) - ​I19B2 metaG... | ecosystem: Environmental > Aquatic > Freshwater >...
ATGCACAGGCGATCGATGCCGATGCCGAGTCCGCCGGTCGGCGGCATGCCGTACTCCAGGGCCTGTAAGAAGTCTTCGTCCATTTCGTGAGCCTCGTCGTTGCCGCGGGCGCGCTCTTCCATCTGCTGTTCGAAGCGGCCGCGCTGATCGATGGGGTCGTTCAGTTCCGAGAAGGCGTTGGCCAACTCGCGCCCGGCCAGAAAGGCTTCAAAGCGATAGGTCAGGCGCGGGTTGTCGCTGCGGCGCTTGGCCAAGGGAGAGATCTCGACCGGGTAGTCTAAAACGAACATCGGCCCGGTAAGCTTGGGTTCGACGAACTCGGAAAAGACCTCATCCAGAGCCTGGCCGAACGTGGCCTTGGGAGCCAGCGTCAGGCCGGCCTGGCGTGCCATGGCGCGAGCCTCTTCATCGCTGTTGACGAGCGAGAAGTCAACGCCGGCGTGTTCCTTCACCAGGTCGAGCATGCGCGCCCGGGGCCACGGTGGCGTGAAATCCACTTCGTGTCCCTGGTAGATCACATGCTGTGTGCCGAGAACCTCCTGAGCCACATGGCTGATCAGGTTTTCGGTGAGGGTCATGATGCCCTCGTAGTCGGAGTAGGCCTCGTACAACTCGAGGAGTGTGAACTCCGGGTTGTGCTTGGTGGAGATGCCCTCATTGCGAAAGACGCGGCCAAGCTCATAAACCTTTTCGAAGCCGCCGACGATCAGCCGCTTGAGGTAGAGCTCCGTGGCGATGCGCATGAAGAGGGGCAGGTCCAAAGCATTGTGGTGGGTCTTGAAGGGCCGCGCCGTAGTCCCGCCGGCAATGGCCGCCAGCACGGGCGTCTCCACCTCGTAGAAGCCCTGCCCGTCCAGGTAGTTGCGGATGGCGCGGACGACTTTAGTACGAATGATGAAGGTTTCGCGAACTTCAGGATTGGCGATGAGGTCTACGTAGCGCTGGCGGTATCGGAGTTCCACGTCCTTGAGCCCGTGCCACTTCTCGGGCATAGGCCTGAGGGCCTTGGTCAGCAGGGTTAACTGCTCCACCTGGACGCTGATCTCGCCCCGCTTGGTCTTGAAGACCAGGCCGCGCACACCCACGATATCTCCGAGGTCGAGGATCTCAAAGATCTCGAAGGCGGCATCGCCGACGATGTCCTTCTTGACGTAAATCTGAACGCGGCCCGACTGGTCCTGAAGGTCGGCGAAGGCGGCCTTGCCATGACTCCGGATGGCGTTCAGTCGACCGGCCAGAGAGACGGACTTCCCCTCCAGGGAGGAAAAACCCTCGACCACCTCACGGGCGGAGTGGGAGCGTTGGTAGGCCTGACCAAAGGGCTCGACCCCAAGGGACCGAAGCTTGTCCAGTTTGTCGCGGCGGATCGCCATCAGGCGACCGAGGTCCTCGCTGCTCTGCCCCGCCTCCAGTTGTTCGTTGTGCTCCGTTTGTTCTGCCATCATTGCCTCCGTCCCGATCCGCCGGCCCTAATGAACAATGGCCAGAATCTTGAACTTCATGACCCCGCCCGGGGTGGTGACCTCCACGACGTTGCCGGCCTTCTTCCCCAGGATGGCCTTGCCGACAGGGGACTCGTTGGAGATCTTGTGGTCATCGGGATTGGCCTCGCTGGACCCCACCAATGTGACTTCCATGGTGTCGTTATACTCCAGGTCCTTGAGCCGCACGGTCGAGCCAATGCTGACCACATTCGGGTTGAGGTCGGTCTCATCCACCACACGGGCGTTTCGCAGCATCTTCTCCAGCGTAAGGATGCGTCCCTCAATGAAGGCCTGTTCGTTCTTGGCATCTTCGTACTCAGAGTTCTCGCTGATGTCACCGAACTCGCGCGCCTGCTTGATTCGTTCCGCGACCTCGCGGCGACGAACCGTCTTCAGGTGCTCGAGCTCTTGCTCCATCTTCTTCAGGCCTTCGACCGTCAGAATGACTTCCTTTTCGGCCACCTGTCTTTTCGCTCCTTTTGACGTTTCTCCCCCGAAGTCACAGTACCTATATGACTCTTCTCGGTCTGTTATACAGTCGCCGCGTTACGACGATTCGGCAACAAACCAAAAGTGCCAGACACTGGGCCTTGGCACTAGCGCGCGGCGATTATGAGGCACCTGCCGTTGTGGGTTTTTCGTGTTGGTTATTATAGGCGAGACACTGCCGCCTTGTCAAGAAACGCCTGACTTGCCAGAAGCCGACCGGGCGGGTCTTTCCCGCCCGGTCGTCCTCGCTCACCTGTTTTTAATCGGCCATACCGGCTCTGACTTCGGTCTGTGGTTCGGAGCGTCCCGGAAGGATGGCAGTACGGCGGGGCTCAGGCGCGGTTGTCAATCTACGCTGTGCGTTGGCCCTGATCTGGTCCACTTCGGATTGGCTGAGGGCCCTTTCAAAGCTGCGGAAGCCGGTGGTACGGAACCCGTGCTTGGCCGCCAGACGCTCCATCTCGTCCACCTGCGCCACCGTCAGATCGCGGCCCAGCGTGTAGGACTCATAGCGGTTCTCCAGGGCCAGGATCATGGTTTCAGCCATGCAGGCCATGACCGTCCCGGGCGGGAAGCCAAAGTTGAAGCCCAGGTCCACGTGGTCGCCGGGGACCTGCACCACGCCGCCGTCCAGGACGAGCACGTCGTCACGGGCCTCGGCCACCTGCCTGGCGACGTCCCGCGGGCGGGCCAGGTCACACACCACGGCACCCGGCTTGAGGTCCTCCGGCTGGATGATGGCGTCCACCGCGCTGGAACTGGAGAGAATCACGTCCGCCTGGCTGAGGGACTGACTGACGCTGGTGCTGACGCGCGGCACCAGTCCGGTGTGGCCGGTGATGGCCCGGGCCAGGCGGTCCAGCTTGGCTGGGTCGCGTCCCACCAGAGTCAGATGCCGAACCTCGCGGGCCAGGATCTGTGCCGCCACGGAGCCGATGGACCCGGTGGCGCCGACCACGGCTACCTCGCAGCGACCCAGGTCATGGCCCATGACGGTGGCCGCGCGGCGGGTCTCCTCCAGGCCGGTGGCCACCGTGTAGCTGTTGCCTGTGGTCACGGGAATGCTCAGATGCCTGGCGACAGTAACGCCCGCGTCCCCCACCACCTTGGTGAAAGCCCCCAGGCCGAGGATGCGTGCTCCTAACTTCTCCGCCATGCGGCCGGTCTGGATGATCTTCCGCAGGACTAGGTCCTCAGGCAGGCCAAGCATCTGCCGGCTGGTGAGGGGGCAGGCTACGAACCACCCATCGGCCTGGTTATGAACCGATTCCACGCCGCGGATCGGTGCCACTTTGATGGGCGGCAGACGCCGACTGATCGCTTCCATGACCGATTCGGGAAGGCGGCTGGTGATGGGAAACTTGCGGGCAAAGTATCCGGCGTCCAGCGGATGAATCATGAAAGCAAAGGTGCCCGTGTCCACGGTTTACCTCCTTGCGGCTCAGCGTCGGAGACACGCTGTTGATCCAGGCTACTTGATGCGGACCCCGGCAATGAGTTGGCGAAGCTGCTCGGGGTCGACCCGCTTGTCTTCTTCGATGGGCGACTTGCCGATGGACAGCGGCACCACCTCGCGGTCGAGGAGCGCTCCGACGATGCCTGCGCGCTTGTCGGACACCAGCAGGATGACCACGTCGTACTGCCTGACGTGAGCGACGATCTCCATGACCTCGTTGAACACGGTCAGCCCGTCGCGCTTCTGCAGGAAGGCGCGGCGCTCGGCCTCGCTGAGCAGGAAGACGTAGTCGACGCCCTCCTCCTCGGCGACGCGTCGCACCTCTTCCCTGTTGAGGATGGGGAAGCCCACCAGAGCGATGGTTGCGCCCTTGCGAAGCTCGCCCAGGCTCTCCAGCCGGGAGATGAACGTCCGGTCCAGGTGAAGACGGTCGGCCACCTCCTGCTGCGAGAACCCCTGAAAGCGCAGTTCCAGGATGCGGCTGACGGCGTCGTCAATCTTCCGCCGGCCCAAGACTTTTTCACCGATGCGGATGAACTCCTGGTCCACAGTCCTCACCTCTCCCAGCGCCAGGTCTGTGCACGAAGTTGTGTACAAGGCAAGTCTATCAAATCTTTCCATGACTCGCAAGAAAACATACCCCTCCGTCCCAAAAGGGGCGGAGGGGAATAACAGGAACGAAATGAGGACTGACCGGGGGACACCCCGTCGTCGCCCCATCGTAATGAGCTAGATCCGGCAGGAGGCCGGGGCCTCGACCTGGCGATCCTCGGCCGAAGCCGTCGCGCGCGCCTCCAGCAGAGAACGGAGCAGGCCCTCCATCTGTGGGACCGTCTCGGCGGCGTTGACGCGGCTGCGGGCTGCGGCAGCGCCGGGGATTCCCTTGGTGTACCAGGCAGCGTGCTTGCGCATCTCCCGCACGCCGATGTACTCACCTTTGATCTCCACCAGGAGGTGCAGGTGTCGCAGGGCCGTGGCGACGCGCTCTTCCGCGGTCGGCTCCGGCGGCACCTCGCCTGTGTGCAGGTAGTGCAGAGTACGGCTGAAGATCCACGGGTTGCCCAGTGAGGGGCGAGCGATAGCGATGCCGTCGCACCCCGTTTCCTCCAACAGTCGCGCCGCATCCTGAGGTGTCCACACGTCGCCGTTGCCGATGACCGGCACGGAGACCGCCTCCTTGACCCGACGAATGAGAGTCCAGTCCGCATGGCCTGTATAGGCCTGCGCCTTGGTGCGGCCGTGGACGGTAATCATGCGGGCGCCGGCCCGCTCCAGGCGCGGCGCCAGATCCGGCGCCACGATACTGTCCTGGTCCCAGCCGGTGCGCATTTTGACGGTGACAGGGAGGGGTGCCACGGCATCGACCACGGCCTCCACAACGGCCACGGCCACGTCGGGCTCCCGAAGCAAGGCCGAACCGCCCCGTCCCTTCGTGATTTTGGGGGCGGGGCAACCCATGTTGATGTCCAGGACATCGCAGCCGGTCTGAGCCACCAGGCGTGCCGCCCGGGCCATGCTGCCTGGATCGCCGCCGAACAGCTGCACGCTGACGGGGTGCTCGTCCGGGTCCAGGCGCATGATGCGGAAGGATTCGGATGCATTGTGAAGCAGGCCCTGGTCGCTCACCATCTCGGTGCTGGCCAGGCCCACGCCGTGTTCACGCAGAATGCGCCGGAAGGCCAGGTTGGTCACGCCGGCCATCGGCGGGGAGATCAGGGGCGCCTCAATAGTGAGCTTTCCGACTTGTATGGGCCGCAAAGGCATCAGCATGCACCTTCCGTGGCCCTATTATGCCCGAGCCGCTTCGGCTCGACAAGACACGTTTCTCAGAAGCCGGTGCCCATAGGGAAGGAGACGGCCAGCACCCAGGCCAGGGTCAGTGCCTTGAACAGGCCCAGGGACATGGACTCGCGCCGCCAGGTAAAGAGGATGGTGGTGACGGCGTCCAGGAGCGCGAGGATGCCAAGCAGAACGGGCATCGCAATGAGAACAAAAGAGGCCGAGCCCGGGAGCTTCAAGGAGGCGACCCAGGTGGCGGCGATGACCAGCTTTCCCAGGAAGGACAGAAGGAACGCGGCCAGGGGGCCGTACTGGCTGTGCACGGCGGCCCTGAGGTTTTCGTCGATGAGGCTGAACGGCAGGAGGAAGACCAGCAGCACCGCTGCCCGCCACGCCCTGGGGCATATCGGCAGGGCGTTGGTGAAGGTGGCTGTCAGGGTCGGACCCAGCAGGACGAAGAACAGGGAGAATATCAGCAGACCGTAGAGAAACGACGGCCGACCCCGCACCGGGTCCAGGTTGGCGTGGGCCTGCTGCACCAGGGCGGGTTGGAACAGATGGCGCACGATCTCCAGCACAGCAAACAGGACGAACAGGTAGAAGGACAGGTAGTCGCTGACCATCAGCCGCAGGGCCGAGAGCGGGTGAAAGTAGGCGCCCACAACGATGGCCACCCCTCCGGCCAGCAGGTAGAGCAGTGGCCAGAGGTAGGGCCGCGGAGCGGCAGTTCCTGCCAGCGCGTACCCGGGGACAACCCCGGCCAGGCCGGCGGCGGCGCCCAGAAAGACCAGCAGGGCGCCCGCCACGAGGGTGAAGCCCCAGCCCAGGGCGGTGGCCCGGCGGGGGTCGGGGCGCGGTTCCGGACCATTGGGGCCGAAGGTCAGGTCCAGCCAACGCCCGATGTCCGTCAGGGCGGCGGCGTCATAGAGAATGGTGATGTGGTTGCGCCCCGGCACCCTGATGCCGGTCACGGCCCTACCCTGCCTCAGGTCCTGCCCGGGGAAAGCGGGGGAGGCGGCGGGCAGGGGGGACTGGCCGGCGTTCGCGAGGACCTTCTGGAACGTGCTTCGCACGGTGGCCAGGTCGCGGTCCGCCGCCAACAGCAGGACGTTGCGGGGACGGCCCGGTTCGATCTGATCCGTGATGCTGGAGAACAGCACCGTGGCGGCCACCCTCTGGTCGCGCCGGGCCGTTTCGGCGGCGATGTAGGTGCCCATGGAGTGCCCCACCAGGGCGATGCGTTCCGGCCGGGCCTCGCCCGAAGCCACCAGGTCATTGATCAGGACCTCGATGTCGTCCGGCGCCCCGGTGCGCTGCAGCAGGGCCGGATTGTGGCCGTGCCCCGAGACGTCCACCAGGTAGGCGCGGTGGCCTGACTGCGCCAGGTAGACGCCGAAGGGCCGCATCAGCTCCTTGCTCCCGGCGAAACCGTGGATGACGATGACGGCGGGCGCGTCGGGAGAGCCGCCGCCGTGGGGCGTGTACACGGCCACCGGCATGGGCCCGTGCGGGGTGGGCTCTTGTCGGAGGGTCACGTCAATGCCGCCTCGCGCCCGGGATAGACCCCACCAGCCGAGGCCGTTCAGGGCCAGCCCGGCTGCCAGCAGAGTCAGGGCCACCGTGCGCCGCAAGGTACGTCGTTCAGCCATCAACCTTCACTCCTGCTGCAAGGTCGGGGTCGGGAACCGGAGTTGTACAGGCGCGTCTCGTCCTTGCTTTTCGGGGGCCCCCCTGCTCTTATTCTCCCGCTTGTTCCGGGGCCTGGATTCTGCTACCCTGGGGTTACATTCGGGATGGGAGGCGTTTCCTGTGAAGGTAACCTTTCTCGGTCACTCCAGCTTCCAGTTGGAGAGCGGCGCCTTTCGGGTGCTGGTGGACCCCTTCCTCTCCGGAAACCCAAAGGCAGCGGCCAAAGCGTCGGACCTGAACCCCACCCACATTCTGCTCACCCACGGCCATGGCGACCACACCGGCGATGCCGAGGACATCGGACGCCGCAGCGGTGCGCTGGTCATCACCACATTTGAATTGGCCGGCGTCCTGGAGGAGAAGGGCCTCAAGACGCACCCCATGGCGGTCGGAGGCGGGCACGATTTCGACTTTGGACGGGTGCGCGTCACGCCCGCCTTCCATGGGGCGGGCGTTCCGGGCGGAAGCCCGGCGGGCTTCATCTTCCGTCTGGAAGGAAAGGCGGTTTACCACACCGGGGACACGGGGCTCTTCAGCGACATGAAGCTGTTGGCCCAGTTGGAGAAAGTGGATCTGTTCCTGGTGCCCATCGGCGACAACTACACAATGGGGATCGACGACGCGGTGGTGGCGGTCGACTTTGTCCGCCCACGGGTGGTGGTCCCCATGCACTACAACACCTTCCCCCTCATTCAGGCCGACCCCCAGGAGTTCAAGCGCAAGGTCGAGGCCAGGGTCCCCGATACGAAAGTGGTCATCCTGGACCCCGGGCAGAGCTTGGACTTCTGACGCCGTTATGGCGCCTGCGACGGCAAGGCCCTCCGCACCGGCGGAGGGCCTTTTGGTCTTGCTGCTGGTGGCGGAAGCGCGGCCCGGAATACCCGCTCAAGCATCCCGAAAGCAGTTGTGAGAGCGCTTTGCCTCCACCAGGCAAATGAGTCTGAGGGGAATCAGGACCGCCCGTCCCCGGCGGCGAACGCGCAGGAAGTCGCCCCCGACGAACACCAGCCTGCCGATGACGATCTCGCAGACGGTGACCACGCGAACGCGCCGCCCCACCAGGCGGGCGACGGCGCCGGCGAACGTGGCGAGCGGATTGGGATAGGGATCCGGTGGATAGGGCGGCCAGCCGGCTTGCACCGCAGGGCACCTCCCCGCAGGGATTGCTGCCCTTCAGCCTATGCAGTACCGTGCCGTTCGGCGACATAATCCTTGAGCGGTCCCCGGCCGTGCGCAGCCGGGTCTAGACTTCGCCCTCTGTCGGCAGGATCTTTGGCCCCGGGTCGAACCGAAGCGTGACTTCCTGCAACAGGAAATCGACGGCCTTCTTCAGCGCCACGCTGTCGCCGCTGGTGTTGAAGTAGACGCCATGGTGCTCGCGATCGACCACGGTCAGCTGCCCCTGGTCCGGGAACTGGAAGCACCAGGCCTTGGCGAAGGGCGAACCCTGACCGCCGTGGACGCTGGGGACGCCCAGCAGGCCGTTAACCACCAGCGAGGCGGTACGGGGGCGGCGCTTCACAAGCTTGATCCAATCGTCGTAGCGGTAGCCCCCGAAGCGGCCGGGGACCTCGTCGCTCGTGACCCAGATCTTGTAGTGCAGGAGCAGTTCCTGGGTGCTCATCCCATCACTCTTCCACGATGACGATGGCCCCGAAGGGGCACATCTCGTCTATAATGCGGCGAACCCTCTGCTCGAATTCCGGCGGAACCGGATCGAGCAGGACCACTGATGGCTTGAGGCCCTCCTGGAAGAAGACCTCCGGACAAATAGTATGGCAGGAACCGCAGCCGATGCAGTCGGCTTCGTTCACCTTGACGCGCATGCGAACTCCTTTCTCATCCGGTCCGCGGGAAGTACTGCAGGGCCCAAAAACACGCCATCCGCAGGTTTGGTCGGAAAGGGCGTTCTGCGCCTTATTCGACGGCTCGTCCATCAAATCCTCCGCTCACCGTCTCAGGGGATTGGACCCTGTGGGGTGAAGTAGACGGCCGAGTTCGGTGTCCAGGGAAGGGATGGTTGACTTGAAACAGTTGGGTATCGCCTCAATGGTGGCTCTGATCATCGCTCTGGGAGTGGCCCTCTGGCGGCTGGCCGGGGTGGGCGCTCTGGGCGAATTGACCCGGTTTACACCCTTTGCCGTGGGAGCCCTTGCACTCGTCATCGGCGGCGTGCTCCTGATGAGCCTGGGACAGGCCCGATGGATGTCCAGGCTGTCGCGTCGGGGTCCGCACGGGGAGGACGGAGAAAGTCATGCAGAACGGAGCGGGGAGCAGAAGGAAAAATAAGGAAGTGCGCGAAACAGGGTGTATACACTTCTGCCTGCTATGGGAGGTCAACCATGCCGCACCGCGTACACCCTGGCAGTCCCGCGTGCCGCTTTGACTGCCTCCATTCTCGCCAGCACATGCAGAGCGACCCTATATGCGACCTGACGGGCAGCCGGCCGCTTCTGCAGAAGTCCGTGTGCCCCTCGTTCCTGCCCAAGGGACGGCAGCGCCGCAAGTGGTCGCGCCGGGACCTCGAGGCCATGCTGGAACATCAAGAGGAGCCGGTTGCTGCGGTGCCACCCTCACCCCAGCCGCCTGCGGACCGCCCGATCCTCGTGGTGGAGGATGACCCGAGCATCGCCGGGTTCGTGCGCTGCACCCTGGAGGAAGAAGGGCACAGCGTGGTGGTGGCGGCCACGGGGGTTGAGGCCCTGGCCACGGCCCAGACCGCGCAGCCCTGGCTGGTGCTGCTGGACATCGGCCTCCCGCAGATGGACGGCTGGACGGTGGCGAACCACCTGCAGAGCACCCTGGGCGAGGGCTATCGCCTGGTGCTGATGTCCGGCCAGAGGACCAACGCGGAGCGGGCCCAGTTGCTGGGCGCGGCAGACTGGCTCTCCAAGCCCTTCGGCGTGGGCGACTTGCTGTCGTGCGTCGGGCACGGGCCGTTGGGCTCCGTGGGGCGCGGGCCGCACAGCCACGACGTGGCGGTCTGACCGGACGAACGGGCCATTGAGGTTTGCAGCGCAGGAAAGGGAGCCGTAGGGCTCCCTTTCCTGCGCACCGGTGGTTCAGAGCCGGGCCGGTGTGGCGGCAGGCGAGGCTGGCTGCCGGTGCGCCCCGGATCTTGGTTCACGAGTCCCGGGGCGCAACCCGCCCCACCCAGAGTACGGCGCGCTCGCCCGTTTCACGCAGAGTGTGCAGGGCGGCACGGCAGGACAGGGCAACGGCGCCCGAGGTCAGGTGAGGGGCCGACATCTCCACATCCTGGTGGTACGCCTCGGCGTCGCCGGGATTCGCCTCAGCTGCCGTCAGCAGTCGGACGGGCAGCCACTCGTGGCCGGCCAGGGGAAGGCCCCCGGCGTGGCGGAGGCGGCAGAGGGCGGGGTAGTCGGCGGCAGGCCGGAAAGCCTCGTCGGCGGTGGCGAAGCCGAAGAGTCGCAGGGCGGCCTGGTTGATGCCAGTCACCTGGCCGGAACCGTTCAGGACCAGAGTGGGGTCGGGCAGGGCGTCGAATAGCTCTGCGATAAGGTCGGTGGAAGGTGACCGGGCCGGACCCGACTCGTCCCCAGCCCGCGACCGGTCCCCACCCCGGCCGGCTGCCAGCGGCTCCAGGACGGCCACGACGGCGGGTGCCCCGGCCGGCCCCTGAAGGGGTTCTGCCCTGACCAGGACTTCGACCGACTCGCCGGAGGGCCGTTGCAGCCGAGCGGCGACGCGGCACGGCGATCCGGACGAGAGGGCGGACCCGACCGGATCAAAGCCGACTCCCTCGCCGTCCGCGGAGAAGAAGGTCACTCCTGTCCCCGGCCAGGCCTGACCCCGCTCCAGGCGCCGTCCCAGAAGACCCTCGGCCGGAGCATTGCCTGCCGCTACCCGGCCGTTACCGTCCAGGGCCACGACAGCCAGCGGTAAGGATCCCAGGAGGAACTCGGCACGCCGCCGCGCCCCATCCGTCCGGCGGGTCCAGCGGCGGAGGCAGGCCGTGGCGTTGAAGGCGATGGCGAGGCCCAGCAGAGGCCAAACGACGGTCATGTCTCGCTCCTTCCCGGGCGGCACAGCGGCCCCCTGCGTTGGATAAGACTTCTCCCGTCTTCCAGTAATTCCCTTCCGCCTGGCGGCGGCGGTTTCGGCAGGGACGGCAGGAGCAGTGGCGACATAGTATGGTCCGGGGATTACGTATCCCAGTACATCCGCAAAGGAGAAAGATCGATGCGCCACACGATTCAGGCCCCTCCCTTCCTACCCCCCCAGGGGTTCCCGGGGCTGCCGATGATGCCGACGGCGCCCAGCGGACCGGCGACACCGTCCGGCCAGGGCGCCTTCCCTGGCCAGGGCATGCCTGGGATGGGCATGCCTGGGATGGGTGTGCCTGGGATGGGCATGCCTGGGATGGGCATGCCCAACATGGCGATGCCGGCCTTCGGTGGGATGGGCATGCCCAACGCTCAGGGCTTTCCAATGGCCTTCGGCGGCGCTCCCCAGGGCATGGTCGGCATGCTGCCGATTTCCGGCGTTGCGCCGCTGGGCGCCCTGCCGTTCCAGGGCCCGCCGCAGGTGATCCCGACTCCTCCCGGCGGATGGCCCACCATGACGGCCCCTCCTGGAGGTCCCCTGTCCGGTTTCTCTGCCCTTCAGGGCGTGCAGCCGGGCGGGGCGCAGACTCGTCCCTTCCAGGGCTGGACGACGGGACGCGAGGAGTCCTGAACCCAAAGGGTCAGGAGCAGCGGGAACGGCAAAGGGACCGAAACCCTCGGGTTCCGGTCCCTTTGTGCCTACTTCTTGCGAGCGGCCGTCACCCTGCGGCCGCGCGTGCCAGGGCGTACCTTCACCCTCGCCCGGCCGAGGTGGCGCATGTAGACGGAGCGCAACTCCCGCACCAGTGACCTGGCCTGCTGCGGAGTCAGGATCTTGATCTGCCTGTGGCAGCCCGGGCACCGGTAGCTGCCGGCCCGCATCTGCTCGCCGCTAACGTTGGACTTCCGTCCACAGGACATGCAAACCATTTCCATCGGCCATCCCCCCCGCTTTGCCCAGGGGTCGTGCCCCCGGTTAACGGTACATAATATGG
>Ga0209314_10001148_pt1 | contig 11949 bp, 7 predicted proteins | sample I19B2metaG_FD_184146 | JGI IMG/M metagenome (GOLD analysis project Ga0209314, IMG submission 184146) | Lake sediment bacterial and archeal communities from Gulf of Boni, Indonesia to study Microbial Dark Matter (Phase II) - ​I19B2 metaG... | ecosystem: Environmental > Aquatic > Freshwater > Lake...
GCACCGTGAAACCCGAGCTGAAGCCTTTCGAGACCGGGTTCCAGCCGCCGTAGGTCATAAGCGGCACCTCCTTTCGCTCGCCATGTTATGTCCAGCGGAGGGAGGCCGTTCGGGCATCTAGGGGCCGGGTGATCAACCCCGGCCCCTGAGAAATTTGCTACTTGCGGGGACCCGCCCGGCGCTTGGCCTGGAGAAGCCGGGAGGTGTAGCTGTCGCCTTCGTCCTGCTCCGCTGCGGGAGGCGTCGGACTGGCCGCGGTTGCCGGTGCGGGCGCCGCCTGCGGTGAGCGCACCGGCGGCGGCGCGAAGGCCTGTCGCGGCGGGGGGACCGGTCCCGCCAAGGGTGCTGGGGCAGTCCTGTCATCCGCCCGAGCCGCTTCGACCCGGACGGCGAAGGCCTCAGCGGCCGCCGCCTTGCGCTGGCGCAGGCGCCCCAGTTCAGGCGCCGGAGCCTGGCCGGCTCCAACGGAATGCGGCACAGGCAAGCGCCTGGCCACATTCTCCCACCAGGCGAGCCATTCGTGAGGAATGACGGTCAGCCGGCGCGAGGCCACGTCAAAGGGCAGCAGCAGCGCGGCCAGCAGCAGAAGCCAGGGCCACAGGTCGCGGCCGGCCCAGGTCCGGGGCAGGTTGGGCAGGAAGGCCTCGGACGGGTCCGTCAGGACGGCCCCTCCCCCCGCTGCTGCGAGGCGCGTCAGGAAGCCCTGGTCCACGCCCGCATCCCGGTACTCCTGCGAATATGGCACGGCCACGCCGCCCAGGCCCATCACCGTCTTGCCGTCCTGGCCCTGCACCTGAAAGAAATACACCCCTGGCTTCGAAGCGGTGAAGCGGGCCTGGAAGACGCCGGGGGCGGTGACCTCCAGGGGGACCTGGTGCGTGCCCTGGTCCGGGTCGATGACGGTCAGCCTGGCCGGCTGGGAGCCCGGGGCGGCCCCAGGCGGCACCCGCACCGTCACCAGGGCCTGGCCGCCGCTGGCCGAACTCTCCAGGGTCAGTCCGCCGGCCTGGGAGGTCGGCAGCAGCCAGGACAGGACGTTGCCAAACAAGGTGCTGTAGGAAGGCGTTCCCGCCCAGCGGCCCATCCAGCGGCTGCCGCCGTCCGGCGTCCAGGCCACGGAGCGCCCCAGGCCGTACTGCCAGGCGGCCAGCACGGGGTCGCCCTGGTGGCTGACCAGTACCATCTCCGCCGTCTCCTTGGGGGAGGTGGCCACATATCCGTCCAGGGCCGGCACGCCGGCGCCGAGCCCCTTGAGCAGCGGGCTGGGGGAGGCGATGGCCGGCGTGAAGCTCTCGTTGACCATGTAGGCGCGGGACGCCAGCAAGGTCTCCTTGGTGAAGATCTTGGGCACGGAGGTGGGGTCGGACGTGAAATAGTAGCGGCCTTTGCCCATCTGGGCCAGCCAGGTGAGCAGGCTTCGGTCGGCGTCCGAGCCCACGGCGACGGTGGAGAGGGTGATGTCCGCCTGCTTCATCTGGGCCAGGAGCCCCTCGTAGTCCCCGCCCTCGGAGATGCCGTCGGTCAGCAGAATGACGTGCTTGACCTGGGTGTTGGCGTTCTTCAGGGCCTCGTAGGCCAGACGCAGACCGGGGTAGATGTAGGTTCCGCCGTCAGCCCGCAGGGTGCCGATGGCCTCCTTCATGGCCTTGGGATCCGTTACGGGGCTGAGGTCCACGACCCATTTGGCGGCGCCGTCAAAGGCCACGACGCCAACCTGGTCCTTGGAGGCCAGCAGGTCCACGCTGCGGGCCGCAGCTTCTTTGGCCAGTTCAATCTTGCTGGTATTGCCGGCCCCTTCCGACATCGAGCCCGACTTGTCAATGACCAGCACCAGGCCGACGCTGGGCAGCCGGGCCTTGCCACGCAGGTCCATGTAGACGGGCAGGGCCTCCTCCACCGGCGTCTTAAAGTAGCCGCCGAGGCCGTAGCTGTCCGGTCCGCCCACCATGGCCAGGCCGCCGCCGATGTCGCGGACATAGGCCTGCAGGGACTTCATGACGTCGTCCCCCAGGTCGGTGGCCGGAACGTCCACCAGGAAGACGGCGGCGTAGCCGGCCAGGCCGTCGAGGGTGGAGGGCATGGCGTAGGGCGTGGAGAGTTCGGTGTCCACTCCGGTGGCCCTCAGGACAGCCGCCACAGCCTGTCCGTCCTCACGGCCGGAGGGTGAGCGGTCCGGCGTCGGCGCTACCACCAGAACCCGCGGCTGACCGCGAACCAGGGCCAGAGCCGAGGCCTGGTTGTTCTCGACCAGGCTGTCCAGGTCCGGCTCCACTTCGGCGCGGAAGGCGTGGTAGCCGGCGCGATCCGCCACCAGCGAGCGGGCGAAGCGGTTGGCCCCATCCTCCAGGTTCACGTGCTGCTCGGAGAGCAGGGTCCGGTCGGCGTAAAAGCGCAGCGTGGCCGATGTCCGCACGGAGCTCTGTACCGTTGCCGTCAGGTCGAAGCGCTCGCCCAGGAAGAGCGTTCCGGGTACGCGCAGGCCGTCTACCAGAACCTCCGGGCCACGGTTGACGGTGAGGGGCGCCACATCAACCCGGACGCCCTGCGACCGGAGCCACTGCGCCTCGCGCACGGCGTCGCCCAGGTTCTCCCGGCCGTCCGTCAGGACCACCACGCGCCGCTGCCGGTCGCTCCCCTCCATGCCGGCAGCCAGGCGCAGGGCGGACTCGACGTCCGTCGCCTGGGCGTCAGGGCGTGAGTCCAAGGTCACGCCCTGTTTGAAGGCGCCGTCCCCACCCGTGGTCAGGGGACGCTCCACCAGGGCTTCGCGACCGAACATCACCAGGCCGGCGGCATCGCCGCGCCGGAGCGAGGCCAGGGCCCGGCTCAGCCAGTCCTCCGCCGTCCCCCGGGCGGCGCGGGCGCTGGCCGACGCGTCCACGGCAAAGACCACCGCCTGGTCGCGCACGGACCACTGCCAGCGCAGGCCCGCCAGGGCCAATACCAACAGGGTCACGATGGCCAGGCGCAGGCCCAGGGACAGGCGGCGGCGGCGGGACGTCCAGAGACGAGCCCGCCGGTCCTGCCGGAACCAGCGCCAGGTCAGGTAGAGCAGTATAGGCCCGAGCACCAGGGCCCATGGGTTGGTCAGCTCAATAGCCACGGGTTGATACCCACCATTCCACAGTAAGGATAGCCAGGGCACCCAGGGCGAGCAGGGGCCACAGCTCCCGCCGTCCCAGCGGGCCGATGTCCGCAGCCTGCACGGCTCCGGCACCGGCGTCAGGGGCGCCGGGGTCCGCAGGAGCCGGAGCGCCCTGGGCTGGCAAGCGGGATTCCGTCAGAGGCAGGGTCTCGGCCGGCTTGAGGTCGGACTCGACCGTCGTGTTGAGGTTCACGGCAAAGCTGAGCTCGCGGGAGTCCTCGGTCCCGTCAGCGATGAGGCGGTAAATGCCCGGCCGGTCTGCACCCGCGAAGGGCTCCCCAGGCCGAAGGTCTGTGCTCTGCCCGTCCGGCCCCACCACCCTGGCCTTGGAGGCGCCTGCGGGCAGGGTCAGCGGCACGAGGTCGCCGGGTCGAATCGCGCCCTGCGGCACCACGTCGGAGGGCGACAGCCAGGACAGGGTATTCTGAACCAGGATCGGGAAGGCGGGCCGGAGGGGCAGGTCGGAGTCATGGATGTCGAAGCCCCAGACGACGTTCCGCCGGCCCTCCTTCTCACCGGCCGCGGCCAGAACCCCGCCGGCGTCGGGCCCCTGGGCATCCACCAGCAACGGCCGGGCCCAGGTGCCGGGGTCCAGGCGGTGCGAGCGGGCGACGGTCCACCCGGTCAGGTCGACGTAGCGGAGGAGCGGGTCGGAGGGATCGGCTGCTTCCAGACCGGCCACGGCACGCGAGGCGGTAACGCCCACCAGACTGTCGCGGGAAGGGTTGATGAGCCAGAGGTTGGTGGCCGGCAGCCGGTCCGGCAGATGGCCGTCGAAGACCACCAGGGCGTAGGTTTCCGGGTGAGTCAGCGTGGCGTACTCGTCGGGGGTGGCCCGGTAGACCTCAAGGCCGGGGTAGAGGCTCATGGCCCTCTCCATGAACCGGTTGCCGGGCGTAACCAGCAGGGCCCTGGCCCGGTCGGCGGAGGGCGAGACGGCGTAGGCCACGTTGTCGACCGCCAGGGAGTCGGAGATTGCCGGGGCGCCGGCGACGGGTTGGATGCGTGCCTGATAGGACGGCTCTGGAGGCAGGGCGGCGAAGGTCAGGTCCTGCTCCTCCCCCGCCGCCAGGCTGAGATCGCGGGTGGCCACCACCTGGCCGCCGGCCAGCAGGTCGAGGACCGCGCCCGCCGGGTTCGGCCCATAATTGGCCACGCGGACGAGGCCGGTGAGAGCGGGCGCTTCAGGCGCCTGGTCTGCCGCCTGGTCGGCCGGCCCACCGGCCGAGGAGCCCGCCGGGCGCGACTGGGGCAGGGCCAGGGAGAAGGCCAGGACCGCCAGGTTGCCGGCGTCCTCGCCCACGCGCTCGTAGCGGACGGTCATGGGCCAGTTGGGACGAGAGGCGGGAGCGACCCGCCCGTCGCTCAGCACCACCGCGCTGACCGAAGGAGTCTGACCGGAGCGGCCCTGCAGTGAGGCCAGGGCGGTTTTCAGCGCCTCTTCCAGGTCGGCGGTCTCGCTGGTGACCTGCGCCTCACCGAGAGCACGCAGAAGCTCGGCCCGGTCGCGGGAGGCGACGGCCAGCACCCTGGGGCGCGCCGCCGCCGTCACCAGGGTCAGGCGGTCGCCCCGGCCCAGGCCCTCAATCAGAGCGCGGGCGCGGGAACGGGCCACTTCGAAGCGCGACGGAGCCACGTCCGCCGCCTGCATGCTGGCTGAGGCGTCCAGCACCACGATGACGTCGCCGCTGGGGGCCCTCGTCAGCAGGGCGGGGCGCACCGCGGCTAGCACCAGCAAAGCCGCCGCCGCCAGCTGCAGGTAGAGCAGCAGGTGGCGGCGCAGCTTCTGCCAGGGGCTGGACGCCTCCAGGTCGCGAAGGGCCTGGCGCCAGAGGTAGGTGCTGGAGACCATCTGGTCCTGGTAGCGCCGCTTGAGCAGGTAGAGAACCAGGATGGCGGGGAGGGTCAGGGACAGCCAGAAGGCGGCCGGAGTCAACAGACTCATGACGGGCTGCCCCCCTTTGCAGTGGCTGCACCCGGCAGCCAGCCAAGGAGAGCCTCCTCCACCGGCACGTCGGTGGTCCAGACGTGAAAGCCAATCCCCCGGCGGTGGCAGAAGGAGCGGAGTTCCCTCTGAAGATCGGCCAGGGCCTGCTGGTAGCGATCCAGAAGCGGGCCGGTCACCGTGACTTCCTGAATGTGACCGGTCTCGCTGTCGATCAAACGCAGGTCGCCGCCTACGGGCGGGTTGGCGTCCTCCGGTGACAGCACCTGAATCACGGTGACCTCCTGCCCGGAAGCCTGCAGGGTGCGAAGGCCATCCTGCCAGCCGGAGGGAGTGAGAAAGTCGGACAGGACGAAGGTGAGGCCCGGGCCGCTGTGCTGCCCGGCGAAGGCCGGCAGGGCCCGGTCCAGGTCGGTCTGCCCCTCCGCCGTCAGGTTGGTGAGGAAGTCCCAGGCGCGCCAGACGGACTGCTGCCCCCGGTGCGGACCGGAGCGCGCCAGGCGGTTGGTGACGGCATAGAGGTTGAAGCGGTCGCCGCCGCGCAGGGCCAGGTAGGCCAGCCCTCCGGCCAGGCGGCGCGCCCACCAGTGTTTGGACGGTTCACCCCAGTCCATGGACCGGCTGGTATCAATGAGCACGTGCACCGAGGTGTCCTGATCCTCCAGGAACAGCTTGACGAAGAGCCGCTCCAGCCGGCCATAAGCCTTCCAGTCCACCAGGCGCAAGTCGTCGCCGCGGACGTAGTTGCGAAAGTCTGCAAACTCCACGGACTGACCGCGTTTCGGTGAGCGCCTGTCGCCGGCGTACCGCCCTGCCAGAGCCTTCTGCGTCAGGAGCGCCAGGCCTTCCAGGCGACGGACGAAGGCAGGGTCGAAGAGGGGCTGCTCAGCGCCCGCCATGGCCGCTCCCCCGCCCGGCCGGCGCGGCGTCCGGCTGCACCTGTTCCAGCACCTGTGCGATGACCTGGTCGGTGCTCAGGCCCTCCGCCTGCCCCTCGAAGTTGAGCAGCACGCGGTGGCGCAGCACCGGGTAGGCCATGGCCCGCAGGTCCTCGTAGGCCACATTGTAGCGACCAGAAAGCAGGGCCCGAACCTTGGCGGTCAGGCCCAGAGCCTGCAGGCCGCGTGGGCTGGAGCCGAAGCGGACGTAGCGTCGCACCATCTCCGGCGAGGTCGCCTCCTCCGGGTGCGTGGCCATGATCAGGGCCACGGCATAGCGCACCACGGGCTCGGCCATGGGCACCTCGCGGATGACCTTTTGGATGGCCTGGATGTCCTCACCGCTGGCCACGCGTCCCGCCTCGGGGTTGTCCACGCCCGTCGTCCGGCCGAGGATCTGCACCAGGTCCTCCGCCCTGGGGAAGGGCACCTGAATCTTCAGCAGGAAGCGGTCCAACTGCGCCTCGGGAAGGGGATACGTCCCCTCCATCTCCACCGGGTTCTGGGTCGCCAGAACGAAGAAGGGCCGCGGCAGGGTGCGGGTGGCGTCGCCCACCGTCACCGTCCGTTCCTGCATGGCCTCCAGCAGGGCGCTCTGCGTCTTGGGCGTGGCGCGGTTGATTTCGTCCGCCAGCAGCAGGTTGGTGAACACCGGACCGTGCCGGAAGGTGAAGCCGCGGCGGCCGGAATCGTCCTCGGTCAGGACGTCTGTGCCGACGATGTCGGCCGGCATCAAATCCGGAGTGAACTGCACCCGGGCGAATTTAAGCTCCAGGGCCTGACCCAGGGTCTTGACCAGCACCGTCTTGCCGAGGCCCGGCACACCCTCCAGCAGGGCGTGGCCTCCGGCCAGGAGGCTGACCAGCACCTGGCGGACCACCTCATGCTGTCCGACGATGACCCGGGCGACCTCCTGCTCAATGGCCTGCGCCAGTTGAGACACGCGCTCCACAGCCATGGTCTGTTGCCCGTCCTGGGCCGCTGCCTGCGGCCTGGCTTCCGGCTGATTCGACATCCTGCCTGCACTCCTTGAACGGCCGCCCGAGGCGGCCGGGTTTTTCTGCTATTGCCCCGGCTCCAGCGAGGAGAAGTACTGCCGCAGGACCTCGGCCATCGCCGGCGGCAGGTCGCTGCGCTCCAGGCTGTCGCGGATGATGCTTTCGTAGGCGGCCCAGACCTGATCATAGGGGACAAGCTCTCCGGCTACACCCGGCGAACCGTTCGCATCTACCACGTCCTCGGGACCCTGCTGACCGGCCGTGCCGCCGATCATGCTGCCCTGGCCGTCCCCGCCGATGAGGCTGGGGGCATAGATGCTCTCATAGCTGCCGGTCTGGCCGGGCCGATTGGACGTGCCCAGCGAGCCGCTGTTGCCGAGGGGCGCTTGCGCTCCCTGACCGCCATCGCCGCTGCCCGAGCCGCTGCCGGCCCCAGAACCGCCGCTGCCCGAGCCGGCGCCTGAACCCGTGCCTCCACTGCCTGCGCCACTGCCGGAACCGGAGCCGGAACCCGACGGGCCCGAACCGGAACCGCTTCCCGAGCCGCTCCCGGACTGGCCGGACTGGCCGCCCTGACCGGACTGCCCGGATTGCCCGGACTGGCCCGATTGGCCCCCTTGCCCGGACTGGCCCGAGGCCATGGCGAGCATCTGACCCTGAAGCTGTCCGAGCTGCTGCGAGAGGCTGGCGAGAGTAGCCTGGCCCGACACGGAGTTCCCGGCTGCCTGGACGGCTCCCGCCAGGCCGGCCATGGCCTGGGCGACGGCCTGAGCCTGCGCCGCGGATAGGCCGCTCTGGCCGCTCTGGCCAGATCCTGCCCCCTGCTGGCCCGCAGCCAGAGACTGGGCTAATTGACGCAGGGCCGAGGACAGAGACTGATTGCCCCGGGCCGCGTTGGCGGCCTGCTGCAGGCGTTCCGCCAGTTGCTTGCGCTCCGCTTCGGTGAGGTTGGCCTGTCCGGACTTCAGGGCTTCAGCAGCCTGTCGCAGGGCCTCCGCCGCCTCCTTCGTCAGGCCCTTGGCCAGCTGCTGTCCGGCCGGGTCGGTCTTGGAAGCTGCCTTGAGCGCCTTGGACAACTGGTCCAGTCCCCGCGCCGAGGCCAGGGACGAGGGGTCCGCCTGCTTCTGCAGTTGCTCCCGGGCCCGGGCCAGGGCCCGCTGGGCCTCCTCGCCGTTGCGGGCTCGCTTCAGCTCCTGCTGCAGCCGTTTGAGGGCCTCCAGGGTCTCCTTGAGGCGCGGGTCGGCCTGGTCTCCATCCCGGGCCAGTTGGTCATCGAGCTGAGTGGCCAGACGGGCCACCTGCTCCGCCTGGCGGCGAGCCTCGGCACGCTGCCGCGCCTGCTGGGCAGCCAGGTCGGCCATGGGGTTCGGCATCACCGTCAAGGCCAAAACAGCCAGGCCTACCAGGACCGCGGGAAGCCAGCGGCGGCTCTCCAGGGGCAGCGACACGCGGGCAGACTCAAGGCCCTGAAGCCGCTGCAGGGTGTCCTGCCGCTGCAGCCGGGCCAGCTCTCCCGATTGGCCGGCCAGTTCCAGAGCCGTGACGGTGCGTTCCGCGAGGCCCAGGCCGTCCGCCGTACGGGCGGCATCGGCCAGACCGGGCCGGGTCATCCAGGCAGCCACGAGGGCGCCGGCCAGAACCACGGAACCCGTGCCCAGAGCGGCCAGGCCCGCCCCATACCAGGGGAAGGCGTGGGACAGGCCCAGTATCAGGCCGGACACGGCCAGGGCCGAGAGGAGGGCGGGCCAGAACCAGGCCATCAGGTGTTGTAGACGCACCCGGGTCAGCACAGGCCGCAGGATCCGCTCCAGTTCAGCTCGAAAGTCCGCCCCTTCGAGGGGAGAAGGTTCGCTGGAGGTCATGCCGATTCACTCCTTGCCAGGGCACGTTCCCTCCGGACCTGACGCCGGCGGCGCCAGGCGGCCCGCCAGCGGACCCAGGGCTTGACCGGAGTCAGGTGAAGGACGGAGAACACCAGGCTCAGGGCGAAGATGCCGAGGCTTATCCACAGGTAGGCCACCCAGGGCGTGGGCATGTTGGCGGGCCGCATCGGGCCGTTGGGTCCGGGAATCGAGAAGGCCCGAAAGATGATTTCGTTCAATATCCCGCTCAGAATCCCGCCGCCGCCCCCGTAACCGGGGAGGCTGGAGGCCATGGCTACCAGCGGGTTGGCGAAGACCAGCCAGGGGATAGAGGCGGCGGCGGGCTGCATACCGGGCGCGGGGGGTACCGGCCCGTAGGGCGAGCCCGGCAGGGCCAGGCGGAAGGCCAGGTAGGCCAGGGTGCCGGCGAACATGAAGGCCACCACGCCGTAAGCCGCCACCGCTGCCACGGCGGTGCGGCGGAACAGCGCCGACGCCAGCAGCCCCACCGCGCCCAGGGTCAGGGTCGTCGCCAGGTAGATGATGAACGTCAGGCCCAACTGCTTGAGGCTGATGCCGCCGAAGAGGAACACCAGGCTGAACACGGGCATGGAGGCGACGATGAGCAGGACCGTGTAGGCCAGGGAGGCCAGCAGCTTGCCCACCACAATGCTGGCGGCGGACATGCGCGTGACCAGCAGAAGGTCCATCGTGCGCCGCTCCCGCTCGCCGCTGATGGTGCCCACGGTGAGGGACGGGGCCAGGACGCCGATGAGCAGCAGCTGCATGATGGCCAGCACGGCGTAGATGCGCACGCCGGCGTCGGGGCCGATGACTCCGCCGAACTTCAGCTGTCGGGTCATGATGTAGAGTGTGCTGAAGGCAACCAGCCCCAGGCCTATAAGATAGGCCGAAAGCACCAGGGAGAATCGCCAGTCGCGCATGCGGGAACGCAGTTCGCGGCCGAGCACCGGGTTCATCGCCGGGCGCCAGGCACGCAGGCGCTGCATCAGGGCCATACCGCGGGGCGTGGAAGCCTGGGCTGCATTGACGTTACCGGTCATGCGCTCTCCCTCCCTTCCGCCGGCTGTTCCTGGCCGGCCGTGGCCTGCAGGAAAATCTCCTCCAGGGTGTTGGTCATCTCCGAGAACGAAGCTACCGGGAAGCCCTCACGCACCAGCCGTCCCAGGAGATCGGCCAGGGCGGCGTCATCGGCGTCCACTGTCGCCTCCACTACCGACCCCAGCACGGCTGCTCCGCGCACGAGGGGCTCGTGGTCCAGTCGGGCGGCCAGGTCCTCCGGCGTCTGCTCGCCGGGGGCCAGACGCAGCCGGACCAGCCGGCCGCGGGTTCTGCCGTAGAGGACCTCGTCCAGGGTGCCGGAGACCACCATCTTACCGCCCTCGACGATGCCGATGTGGGTGCAGAGGTCGGCCAGTTCCGACAGGATGTGCGAGCTGATGACGATGGTCTTACCCATCGTGCGCAGCTCCTTGAGCAGTTCCCGCATCTCGATGCGGGCCCGCGGGTCCAGGCCCGAGGCCGGTTCATCCAGGATGAGCACCTGCGGGTCGTGGACCAGAGTGTGGGCCAGGCAGAGCCGCTGCTTCATGCCACGGGACAGGGAGTCCACGTACTCCTCACGCTTGGGGGCCAGGTCCACCAGTTCCAACAGGTCCGAGACCATCCCCGGGCGGCGCCTGGCCGGCACTCCCTCGGTCGCGGCGTAGAAGTCCAGATACTCCCAGACCTTAAGGTCGTCGTAGACGCCGAAGAAGTCGGGCATATAGCCCAGGAGGCGGCGCACCTTGCCCGGTTCCACCATGACATCATGGCCGCCGACGCGCACCCGCCCCGAGGTTGGGTGCAGGAGCGTGGAGATGATGCGCATGGTAGTTGTCTTACCCGCGCCGTTCCGGCCGATGAGGCCGTAAATGGCCCCTGCCGGCACCGTCAGGCTCATGTGATCCACCGCTATTACGCGGCGGTAGCGCTTGGTCAGATCGGTGACCTCAATCACCTGGCAGGCACCTTCCCTTCCATCACCAGCGACGGCGTGCTAAAGTCTCCCGGCTGGCCGGAACCGCTGACTCGTACCCGTGCCACGCCGTCGTCAGAACGAATGAATTCGGCGATGGTCCCATCCGGCACCCAGCGGTCTGCGCCGCCCTGCTGGCGGGCCTCCACCCAAGCGTTGGACCGCCAGTTCCAGGCCTCCACCTTCGGGACTCCGCCGTTCATGGACAGTACTACGGCGGCTGAGTTGACCTGTGTGCCGCCGGGCAGGGACGGGTCAATTTCAAAGGTCATGCTGCCGTCTTCCAAGAAGTAGCGGCCGGGTCCGGCAGGGCCGCCCCGAACGTTGTCCGCTTCCATCAGCCGGCCGGGGGCCAGACCGGGCGGAAGTACGATCTCGCCGGGCTTCTGCTGAAACGTCAGGGGCGTGACGACCAGGGTCAGGGCGTGGTCGCGGCCCTCGCGGTTCTCCAGCCCCACGTTTGCCAGACGGTTCTTTGTCCAGCCGACAAAGGTGATGGGATAGGGCATGGCGCCATTATCGTAGGCGAAAGCGGCATCAAGGATCTGCAGGCGGCGCTGGTTCTCCTGGTTGAAGCTGGGCCCGCCGCCGGGGTTGTAGATCTGATAGAAGACCGGCTGTCCGTAGGGCTGCTGGCCCGAATTCACCACCGTCCCGACCTGGACATCCACCGTGCCGCCGGCAGGGATGTCGCCCACCCGCTGATAGGCGGAGCCGGCCAGGATGATGACGTCCTCCAGCGTAAAGTCGAAATCATTCGTGATCTTACCTTCCATGACATAGCGGCTGAGTCCCGATGCCGGGTTCTCCACGCGCGCGGTCAGGGCGCCCTTGATGCCGCCCTTGACCTCGACGTCCTCATCCACGGCGAAGCTGCGTACCGTCCAGACGTTCCAGTCCAGCAGGTCGATGCTGCCCGTCGCCCCCTCCGAGACGCTGGCCATGATGGGCCGGCCCGCACCTGACGCCGCCACCGGCATCGGTCCGTAGTAACCGGGGTCGGCCGAGGGAGAGATGAGCGCC